>ERZ773014.1604-NODE-1604-length-14168-cov-33.282931_pt1 | contig 14168 bp, 11 predicted proteins | sample MGYA00580841_ERZ773014 | MGnify/ENA primary metagenome ERZ773014 (study PRJEB29015, sample SAMEA2737989) | human oral metagenome | biome: human oral; feature: human-associated habitat; material: dental | place: China | collected 2067 ...
GTCACGGAAAAGACGGTGTTTGCGCTTCCCCGTGAGCTGCGTCCGCCCCGCGCGAGGTCCTAAGAAGCTTTTCGACGCCCACTCGTGTGCGTCATAAACCTCGTGGTGGGAGGGGGTCTTTATCTTGACGCGCCGCGACCAATATCGAAAAAATATTCGAATCGGTGGTGGCGGGGATATTACCACCGAATCGAGATCGCCCACGGCTATTAGCAGGTTATCCACATGTGTTTGTTGGGTGGATAATACCGGATTGTTACCCATCTTCTGTGGGGACCATTGGTGGTGGGATAACCCCAGATGGCGACCATGGGACACTAGACCATGTTGCTTAATACCGGTGCGAACCGGGTTGGCGGATTCTGGGGAGTCGTCAGAATCGATGAGGCAGACAGTTCTGGGCACATTCCGTTGGTGCTGGCAGCAATAATGCGATTGCGGCAACCCGGCCGTAGGATGGGCGATTTCGAACATGAAGCTGCATCCGTATGCGCCCATTCCGCTATGCTCGCTCGGGCCAGAACCCCAGCATGGGGGTAGCAATCTTGTTGCTATTTGTTTATTGGTACCCGTTTGATTTCCAAACCGCCGAAGGCCATTATCCCCCGAAGATCAATGACCGGAGCATCCGGAGGAAGGTCTGAGAGTTTTAAGGTAACCCCCTTCCCGTCAGTGATAGAGACACCGCCAAATAGGGGGAAAACACTTTCGATGATGCGATAATTTTCCGGCACTTTAATGTTGACACCACCGAAACACATGGCTGTTCTGATCGTGGTGACCGGCCCTGCTAATTGAGCCTGCCGTAGGTCAATATGGACTCCGCCAAAGGCGCCAAATACATTGTGCTTGGGGCCCACCAACCAGGGTCCCCGCTTCGATGAACCACTGAATATTGCTATTGATGCGGTGCTTTTAGAGGCATTTGAGTAGTTGGTGAGTGCCTGGTTTTGGGGCTGCGTTATCGCGGTGGTTGCTGCGTCAATTGCGGCAATTTCGGTGAGACCCTGCTGTTGGGCTTGGGTCAGCACATCCAGGATTTGTGGGTTTGTGGTGGCCGGAAGATTCCGGCCGAAGTTGAGGTCACTCAGTAGCGGCATAACCTCATCCATATAGGTGGCGCGGTTAGCAATGGTGGCGCGTTTTTGGGTTTCCTCGTAATCTAATTGCCCATCGTCCAGGGCAAGATTGAGGCCGTACACGAGGGCGTCTCGTTGTTGTGACCTAATGCGGGTGCGGGGAATGTCTGGTTCGTTGCTGGAAGGTACGGCTAATTCTTCGCTCACTGGCTCATCCAATCGTCGTAGTGGTTAAGTTCTCTTAAAGGATAGAACAAATCGGCGATTGGATGTGTCAGCTATATAGGTCATCGTTGAGTGCCCGGCGGCGGCGCACCCTGGGCTTGGGTGGGGTGCTACCCGTGGATTTTTGTGGATCGTGATGATCCTGCCGTGGGTTTTGTCGATCCTGTCGACTGCTTCGGGACCCATTGCTCGTGGTAGCGGCCCGACGACTCGCGGGTTGGTTGGGGGTTGCAGCCCGGCGCTGGGCTGGCTGCCCGGTGCGCTGGGTACGTTGGGTGCGTTTCTGTGGCTGCTGGGTCGACTGGCGATTGGCCTGATGCCCAGCCTGACGGGCGGCGCGCCGCCCGGTACTGGCCTGGGAAGCCGCCGAATGGGTACCACTTGCCGCTGAAGAGCGAGGCGTGCCTGCCGGCCGATTGCTGGCGTGGGCGGAACGCGAGCTGGGTTGTTGACGGCTGGATTGTTGACGTGACGCCTGCGGGGTGGCTTGCTGGTTGCGCTGCATCCGTGATTGTTGTTGCCGGGGCTGCTGGCCGCTGCTATGCTGCCCACTCCCGGACTGACTGGCGGCTTGGCTGCGTTGTTGCTGCCGGGGGTTTCCCTGGCGGGCGGTGAGATTATTGCCGGGTCGGGATTGCCGGGCATCGGATTGGGGCGGTTGTTGTCCACCCCGGGCCGCAGTGGCGGGGCGGACCGGTCGCTGTTGTGGCGTTGCGCGCCTCGCGGCCTGCCGTTGCGGCGGGTTTTGGCGTTGTGGTTGAGGAGTCGCCGACCGTTGCGGCTGCTGGGTCTGCCGTTGCGGTGGGATCTGCCGGGAGGAAGTCTGACGTGGATTGTGGCGGGAGGTTGTGGCCTGACCGGTGGTGTTGGTGGTTTGGCGGGGAGTGCGGGGTTGTTGGCCTCTGGGGGTGGCGGGTGTGCGGCGTGGTTTCTCTGGGGTGGCCGGGTCGTCCTCTGGAGAGCGCGCCGCCGCCTGCGCGGGCGCAGGTTTTGCCGAGGCTGGTGTCGCTGGTTTTGGCGGCTCCGCCCGGCGCCGTTGGCCCTTTTGGGCGGCTCGTTGATTCCGTTTAATGAGTTCCGCCACCGTGATGCTGCCCGTGCTGGGGGGATGGGCAGGGCCACTGGTCTGCTCTGGTTCGTCGGCTGGTTCGGCAGTGTTATGCGCGGCCGTCCGCACCCGATTCGCCTGCTTCATGGCGCGCTTCTGAGTCTCGGTATCTCGCCGGCGGTCCTCGGCTGCTTTCTTCTCTGATTGCTGCACATAGCGGGTGACGAGGTGCCATCGGAGATACGCAATGATGCCAGCGCCGATGGTGGCTATGGCCATTACCGGGAACTGTTGCAGCAGGGGATAGATTGCTGAAAGGATCTGGGTTTTTGATATGCCCCCGGATCCGTTGGGCCTACTGATCTGCTGGTTGAGGAACCAGCCGGTGGCGCCGGCTGCGATCGAGAAGAAAATGGGTATGCTCACGACCGAGAGAAACAGGGATCGTGGTTCGGTGAGCAGGACGGAAAAAACAACGCCGATAATAAAACAAAGGACGAATGGCAATCCGAGTTTGCCGCTGGCCAGGCTGATGAGCGACCCCACCAATAACCCGCCGCAGAGCACCGCGAGTGACATCCATAATGGGATGCCAAAAAACTTCGCGCCAGATGAGCGGCTGCGGTTTTTCTCGGAGACATTAGACACGAATATTCATGTTACCGATTTATCATGAAAAGCGGGATTCGGCGCACCACGAGCCACACCGGATTTTCAGCATAATCTTTGCTTTGACTTAATAGACAACTAGGACTTAACTGGGGTTTTCCCGATTCTCTTTAACCATGTGGTAGGTATCAGATCTGTCGGGAAACTAGGTAAGATTCACCTGGTAGTTACCATATTTTAGCTCCGGTAGAACGCTTTGACTGCTGCTATGCCGGCTTTGCCTATGCGGGTTATTGTGGAGAATGCTAACCCCCCAATATGCTGTACTTTGGATACAGTGGTCGGTTTTTCCAATGAATTATTGGCGGTGTCTTCGGCGGCCTGTGCCTCCGCTTCCGCTTGCTTGGCGGCCTCGTCGTTGCGGATATAGGCCTGCCGGGCCGCCAGGAGGCGTTTTGCTACGGCCTCGTTTTGCATGCCACTGAGCGAACCTGCGGTCGTCGCAAAGCGAATTTGGGCGGCGGTTTTTTCGCCGGCGCGCAGGGCGGTCATGTCGTGGAGGTAACGGAAGAGCACGGCGGCCATGGCGGCAAACGGTACGGCCAGGAATGCGCCAGCAATATTAAAGAGCGAGCCGCCGACCGTCACGGAGATCAGCACCACCACCGGGTGCAGGTTGACGGCTTTGGATTGCAGCAGTGGCGAGAGAATATTGCCTTCGAGCTGCTGCACCAGGAGCACAATGATGAGCGTGATGACGGCCTCGGTCACGCCCAGGGAGACCAGGGCCACCGTTACCGATAGGGTGCCGGCGATGAACGCCCCCACGATGGGAATGAACCCGGTGATAAACGTGAGGACCGCCAGCGCTAGTGCTAAAGGCACGCCGAGGATGATAAGGCCCGATCCGATGAAGACGGCGTCCACCAGTGACACGAGCGCCTGGGCCCGGATGAAACCGCTGAGGGTGATCCAGCCGCGGGTCAGTAGTTCGGTGAGGTGCCAGCCGGCGCGTTGTCCCACCATGCCGCGCAGCCAGGGCAGGAATTTATCGCCGTCCTTGAGGAAGAAAAACGTGAGCACCAGCACTACGAGCATGGTGACCATGACCGAGCTGGCAATGCCGAGGCCGGAAAACACTTCCGATGCGATAGAGCCCGCTTTGGATTGCAGCCATTGGGCAGCGGTGTCGATGCGGTCGTCTAGGTCGCTGGGGTCGAGGTTCATGGGTGGCCCCTGAAGCCAGAGTTGCAGGCGCTGCACCCCTTCGAAAGCCTGGAAATAGAGGGTTTGTGACTGGTTGACTACCGAGGGGGCGATCAGCCAGATGAGGAAGCCGAAGCCGCCAAAGGAACCCAGGATGGCGATCATGGCGGACAGACCGGCGGGGATGCCGTGTTTGCGGAGCCAGGCCACCGGCGGCCACAGCACGGTGCACACAATGATGGCCAGGACGATGGGCAGGCCCCCGCGCCACACTTGGCTGAGGATGTGCCAGATGACGAAAGCGGCGGCGGCAATAATCAGCAGGCGTAGGCACCATGAGGCAAGGTGTTTAATGCCGTTGCCGATGATTTCGGCACGGTCGATGTGGGCGACGGGATCCTCCGGTTGTAATTGCTTAAAGAATTGCGCGGCATCTAACTGCTCGGGCATTTCCGGTATGGTTTCCGGGGTCGTCGACTGGTACTCACTCACATCACTACATTGTGGCAAAAAATTCACCAAATGGGGTCAACCTCGGGTGTGCAACAAGTTTGCAGCCATGCTGGTGGGGACAATATTGCGTAAATTTAACCCCCACGAAAGGAGTAATTGGCCATTGGATTGTTAATGGCAGTGACTGGATGGGGCGCTATTCAATTCCACTATATGGGATTGTGCTGGTTGGTGCGATGGTTTTTGGATTGGGGGTACCAATTAGGGCTGCAAATATGGAGCATTTTGGCGATCTATTATTAATTACATTGATTTATGCCACATTTATTTCGGTGTCGCTTATTCATATCATCGCCGGGGTCCGCGGTGGCCGGTCGCTTATCGACGCCCCCACGGTGCCCAGGTCCATCGCATGGGCATTGATTGTGGCGGTCATAACCGGGTGGCGGGGCCACCCGGGCGCCTGGTTGGGCTACGCGTTACACGTCGTCGCGGATTTCCTGGGCGATGAGCACCTCATCCGTGGTGAGCGGGTGCGTGCCAAAGTGGCCGGATTGTTCGTCGGGGTGGCGTTGTAAATGCACCAACGTGGCTGCCAGTCCACCCCAAATGACGATCATGAACATAATCATCATGGTGATTGCGATGCCGGTCATGAGTGCAACTCCTCGTCTGTGTACTGTTCGATAGCGAAGCCGGCGATCCGGGGCCGCTCGTCGTGCTTGTATTGCTGCGGGATCTTCGGCACCCGTTCCACCTCGGGGTCGACGCCGAAGTCCGAGCCGGGCGGGCCGTCAAGCGGCACACCCTCGGGCCATTTCATTGTGGTGAGGATGGCCGTGGCCACCAAGATAATGACGAGTACGCCCCAACCATAGATGCCCACCTGAGTGGTGGTGTAGCCGCCGTATGGCTCCTTGAGCAGGCCGAATAGTTCTTGGAACAGGGTGAAGCCCAGCACCAGGGTGGTGATATTGACCACGCAAATCCGCCACATGGTGCCCACCCGGAAGGACGACACCATGTTGAGGTGGGTGGAGAATTCGTCGATGCGGCGCAGCACCCAGTCCAGGATCACAATCAGGATGAGGGCGATAGACACGATGCCAACGTTATTGGTGAACTTGTCCATGATATCGAGGTTGACGATGCCACCGGTATTGGCGAAGAGTGCCAGCGACAAGACCGCCATGATGACGCCCATCGTGATGGCGGTTTGCTTCCGCGGCAGGTTCAGCTTGTCGCGCACGGCCGACACCACGACCTCGAACAGGGAGAACAACGAGGTGAAGCCGGCGATGGTGAGCGAGCCGAAAAACAGCACACCGAAAATGGCGCCGCCCGGCATCTCATTAATGATGGTGGGGAAAGCGATAAACGCCAGGCCGATGCCGCTGGAGGCCGCATCTTTCACGGTGGTGCCGCTTTGGGCCGCCATGAACCCCAGTGCCGAGAACACGCCGATGCCTGCCAACACTTCGAACGAGGAGTTAGCGAACGCGGTCACCATGCCGGTACCGGTCAGGTTGGTACGTGGCTTGAGATAGGAGGCGTAGGTCATCATGATGCCGAAACTCACCGACAGCGAGTAGAAAATCTGCCCGTATGCGGCGACCCACACCGATGGGTTGGAAAGTGCCGACCAGTTGGGCGTGAAGAAGGCGTTCAAGCCGTCAGCGGAGCCCTCCAGGAACAGGGCACGAATCACCACAATGACGAAGAGCACGGTGAGGATGGGCATGAAGATTTTCGATGCCTTCCCGATGCCCGAATCCACACCCATGGCAAGCACAATGATTGAGGCGATCCACACGACAGCAAGGGCAATAAAGATGGGCCACACGAATTCGGTAGACAGCACATGGGTGGCGTCCTGGTGGAGGAATTCTTTCTGGAAATATTGTTCCGGCTGGTCACCCCAGGCTAGGGTGATGGATTTGATGGTGTAGAGGGCTGCCCAGGCAATGATTGCTGCGTAGTAAATGGTGATGAAGAAGCAGATTCCCACCTGGATCCAGCCGGCGGGTTCCGACCATTTCTTAAACCGTCGGAAGATGAGCGGTGCGGACCCGCGATACCGGTGCCCCATCGCATAGTCGAGAAAGAGCAGGGGAATGCCGGCGGTGAGCAGAGCAATGAGGTAAGGAATAAGGAATGCGCCACCGCCGTTTTCAAAGGCCACGTAGGGGAAGCGCCAAATATTGCCTAACCCCACTGCAGAACCGATAGCGGCAAGCACAAATACCCAACGGGTCGAAAAGACCTCTCTCCGTTGGGTGGGAGCAGCTTCTTGTGTCATGAGACACCCTTTCCAGTAATTTTGTGCCAGGACTCCCTTGCGGGATATCGTGCTGATTCTAGTCACTCTGTCCCAAAAAATGGAAACCCTGTCCCACTTCATGAGAATAGCTTTGCCCCTAAACTACCCCTGTTAGTGAATCTGTGGCAATAGATAGTTAGCTCCAAATGGGTGCATTGCTTGTCGACGACTGCCGCCGTGGGTGGGCGCCAATAAGCGTGATAAAATTTGTGCCCGTGAGCTTAACCCTAGGAATCGTCGGACTGCCCAACGTTGGCAAATCAACTCTTTTTAACGCCCTGACCCGTAGCGATGTCTTGGCTGCCAACTATCCCTTTGCCACCATCGACCCCAATATTGGGCTGGTCGAACTGCCCGACGCCCGCCTTGCGCGGCTCGCCGAAATTTTCTCCTCCGAACGCATCCTGCCCGCCACCGTGTCCTTTGTTGACATTGCCGGCATCGTCAAGGGCGCCTCCCACGGCGAGGGCCGCGGTAACGCCTTCCTCGCCAACATTCGGGAAGCCGACGCCATCTGCCAGGTAGTTCGGGCCTTCGCCGACGAAAACGTCATTCACGTGGACGGCAAGGTCAACCCCACCAGCGATATTGACACCATCAATACCGAACTGATCCTCGCTGACCTGCAAACCATCGAAAAAGCCCTGCCGCGACTGGAGAAAGAAGCTCGGAAAAACAAAGAGCTTGCCGACGCCGTGGCCGCAACCAAAGCCGCGCAAACCATCCTGGAGGACGGCCGCACCCTCTATAGCGCCGCCCGCTCCGGCGAAATCGACCTGGCGCTCGTCCGCGACCTGCACCTCATGACCGCCAAACCATTCCTGTATGTGTTCAACTCCGACGAAGCAGTCCTGACCGACGAAGCCAAAAAGCAGGAGCTCCGCGACCTGGTGGCCCCCGCCGACTGCGTGTTCCTCGACGCCAAAACCGAGGCCGAACTGCTAGAGCTTGACGACGACGAAGCGCAGGAACTCCTCGAATCCATCGGCCAAACCGAACCCGGCCTCCACTCGCTCGCCAAGGCGGGTTTCCACACCCTGGGCCTGCAAACCTACCTCACCGCCGGCCCCAAGGAGGCCCGCGCCTGGACCATCCACCAGGGCGACACCGCCCCCAAAGCTGCCGGCGTGATCCACACCGATTTCGAACAGGCCTTCATCAAGGCCGAAATCGTGTCCTTCGACGACCTCGACGCCGCCGGCTCCATGGCCGCCGCCCGCGCCGCAGGTAAAGTACGGCAGGAAGGTAAAGAATATGTAATGGCCGACGGGGACGTGGTCGAATTCAAATCAGGTCGTGCGTCCGGGGGGAAGAAGAAGTGAATCATACTGAGCGGGATGATCTATATGTTCAAATTCTTCTGGCTCCCTTGGAGAAGCCTGCTGATTACCTTCCCAAGATGGGAAAATCTGGAGAAGTTGATTTAGAAGGTTTCACGCTTCTCTATGGAACAGACCCCCTATATCATTGGATGGGCCTCGACTCGCCCCTCATGTTTGCCGCTCACAAGGCAGCTGGCGGTATGACTTCTATTTATCGCCAGCTTGGAATTGGAACTGAGAGGCTCTTTAGACAAATTCTACGAGACGAATTTATGCTCACTCCTGAGCAGGCGGTCTGGTCGTATGAATTTCTTCCAGATATTGATCCTGATGGTAATCGGCCCAATGTCAAGCCAAGAGTGTTGTCTCTTGACGGCCGTGTAGAACTTGCGGATGTTGAGGACGTAGAAACCAGAGAGCGACTCCAGCATTGGATTGACGAGCAACGCCATCGACTTAACATTACCACTGTGCTAAAAGGCGCGGTGTTTGAAGTGCGGCAAGGGTATAAATCTGCTGATAGTAAGCGGCAAAATGCTGATCTTGCCAATGCTGCGCAAGCACTCGGACATGGATATTTGCCGGTACTCACCATTATGTCCACGCAGATCAACGAAGTGGTTCACGCACGATACACGACAGGCAACTGGTGTGTGCTTATGGGTGAAGTTGGACATGATGATCCTTGGCATAGCACTTTCGATTTTTTGAACACTGTTGTTGGGTACAACCTTGTTCAGTTTTTTGAGCGAAACACTGATCGCCTGCGTTTAAGAACAGAGTCTATTCTTCGAGCCCTTTTGGAGGCAAAGTAATGACTACTGAGGCTATTAAAGCAGCTATGAGAAGAAATGAACATCTGACCTTTCGTTCTAATATGGGTGTTGGTAGGCATGGATGGTTGCGACTCACCCCTGCTTATGGAGTAAAACTTGTTCGAGATAAACTTGAGCGATTGGATTCTGGTTCTGTCATTATTGATCCTTTCTCTGGCACGGGAACAACCCCACTTGTAGCTGCTGAGCTGGGACACTTTGGTCAAAGTGTGGATGTAAACCCCTTTCTTGTATGGCTTGGAAACATCAAAACCGCGCAGTATTCTGATGACATTCTGACTGAGGTCGATTATGCTGCTCGAAACATAGTCGAACGTTCACGTCGTTGTCCTGAAAGTGATGAGCTGTGGCAGCCAAATCTGTTTAAAATTGAGAAGTGGTGGGCGCCAGCATCACTACATGCTTTGAAGTGTCTGCGATCCAACATTGATGCTTACTGTGGACAGGTGCGAGATCTTCTCGATGTCGCATTTTGTCGTACGCTTATTGTCTGTTCAAATGCAGCTTTTAATCACCAAAGCATGTCTTTTAAGGAAAATAGTACTTCGTTCGCGCTTTTTGATATTGATGAGGTAGCACAAGTATATGCACTCTATCTATCTGAAGTCACGACGCTGCTTGACTCTGCACGCTTTGACTTGATCGGGACAGCCAAAGTCTTTGAGGGTGATTCTCGCGAGAGTGTCGGGGGACTCAAACAGGCTGACTTGGTGCTAACGTCGCCACCATATGTCAATCGTATGTCCTATATTCGTGAGCTACGTCCCTATATGTACTGGTTACGTTATCTTGATCAGGCGAGCGATGCGGGAGATCTGGACTGGCGGGCAATTGGCGGGACTTGGGGTACAGCTACTAGCAAATTAAATTCATGGGAACCAACTGTTTCAACTCCAATCGATGACGAGCTGTCACAAGTTTCAGACTTGATCGTCAAAGATGGGACTAAGAATGGCTCTTTGCTTGCAATATATGTCCGGAAATACCACCATGATATGTGGCTCCATTTTGAAGCTATTACGAAGCAGATTAAAACTGGTGGGGCGGTTTCATATATCATCGGTAATTCAACGTTTTATGGGCATGAAGTTCCCGCTCATAAATGGTATGCATCGATGCTTCGTGCCCTAGGGTATCGAAATGTGAGTGTGGATGTCATCCGGAAACGCAACAGTAATAAAGCTCTATTTGAATATGATGTTTCTGGGATTAAATCTGGCTAAAGTAATCTAATAACTCATTCAGAAGTCTCGATGGGGTAACTGACGAATGGAAATTTATTCAATCGTTGGGGAAAACAGTTTAGCTTTCCAAAGCATTGCATGGTTCTCTTTTGGGAGTAAGGAAGAGCAAGGTAGGCATTATGTTTTGCCGATTTGCTACCTGTTGATGTGATGTTTTTCTAGTGTCTGAACAAGCTTCATAGATGGTAAAGCGTTAAAATGTAGTCCACCTTGTTTTTCTCTGTTGTTTAGGGAATAGTTGTGTGTTTTTAGTAATCTTGGGGAGCGGAATCACTTTTTAGCAAGTGAATAAGCTTCATTTTTGAGGAGCCTGTTTTGTCGGAATCGGTATTGGAACAGTATGCAAAGTTGCAGGATGCAATGAGGAAATGCCTTATTTTAAGTTTGGAAAAGCATCCAAAAATTTTTGGGAATCTTCATCAAATGGACGAAGATCTTATGCGTTGGTCTAATGTTATGCCTGAATGTCTGGTTGGGCAGTTTTTAACTGCACGTCGAGAGTTCACTATGGCAACCTATTGCGCAGCTTCTGGGATGTATCAACAAGCATATTCAGGCATTCGATTTTTTCTTGAGCTGAGTTTCGCATCAGTATATTATTCTTTGTATGAATTTGAGCGGCGACAATGGATGATGGATAGAATTGACTATTCATGGTCTAAAGGGATGGATAGAAATGATGGAATACTATCATCTAAATTTGTGGAAGTGTTCCAGCCGAATTTAGCGAGCCATGCAAAGGAATTTTTTGAAAAAGCAACTGTAACGTATCGGCATTGTTCGCAGTTTATTCATGGTAAAGCGAGCATGTATAAAACATTGCCTAAAGCAGTGATGTATTCAGAAGAAGTTCTTCAGGATTGGGCTAAGTACGCTCAGTATGCTGGTGATGCCTCATTGTTTCTACTACTTGTTCGTTATGCAGATTTGCTTGATGGAAATGATCAATTGGTTGATGTGGTTGAGGCTAGATTTGGAAGGTTGCTTGGTGTTAGGAAGATGATTGGACTAGCTGATGGCTAATGCTGCAAATTTTATGTACAGGACAGAAGATTTTACGCTTGATGAGATATTGAAATCATATGTTGAAACATCGACAGATCGAAGAATTGTTGATAAGCTTAAATCTCGATCTCCGATTGTGCTTCGAGGAAGTCGTGGGGTTGGAAAATCCTTTTTACTACGACTAGCGGAAGCGGAACTTAAATCAGATTTTGATGATAAGCGAATTTTACCTGTTTATATTACTTTTTCTCGCTCACCCTTAGTTCATGCATCTAGGCAAGAGTTTACGCCGTGGATGATTGCAAAGATTACTAAAGGTATTAAGCGACAGGTAGTTGGGTATGGACTTGAACTGCCCCGGGAAAATAGCCTAAGGCAACTAACAGAATTATCCAATCATGAGATTGATACTACTGTGATTGAAGAGCATGAGCAATTTTGGAAACAGGGAAAACCTGTAGAAGAAAGTAGTAATCTTCCAGATGCAGATGAGCTACGAGAAGCGCTTGAAGAGCTTTGTGAAGATCTAAAACTTGCTCGCATTATTTTGTTTATTGATGAAGCCGCACACGTATTTGTCCCTGAACAACAACGGGAATTTTTTACTCTCATGCGTGATTTACGTAGTCCACGAGTTGCGATTAAGGCTGCTGTGTACCCGGGTGTAACATCATATGGAGAGATTTTTGAGCCTAGTCATGATGCAACATTTGTTGATATTGAGCGGTCTGTAACAGACGAAGGATACGCTGATGCAATGCGTAGAATCGTTATGAAACAAGATCCCAAAGCGGAGAAACAAATCAAACAGCGTAGTGAGGATTTTGATGTATTAGCTTATGCTAGTATGGGAAATCCAAGAATATTACTTAAGACGTATTCGGAAAGTAATCCTTTTAATAGAACTAATGTGCAAAATACTATTCGAACTTATTTTCGGGAACGGATTTGGTCCGAACATTCCGGATTAGCTGACCGTTACCCTGGGCATAGGGCATTAATTGATTGGGGTCGAGCTTTTCTAGAAGACCATGTGCTTCCAGTACTTCATTCCCGAAACAAAGAGGCGAGTGAAACTTCTTCATCAGCAATCTGGATTCATCGTGATGCCCCTAGGGTGGTTTATGAAGCATTGAATTTGCTTTGTTATAGCGGGATTTTATTGCGGCATAGTTCGGGTATTAGAGCAACGAGAGGTGCAACAGGTACTCGCTTTATTGTTAATTTTGGTTGTAACTTTGCTCAAGATGCAGACTCGGTAACTTATGGGCAACAAGTTCGATCCTCCTTTTCTATTAGTAAGGTGCAGGAATTTGGTGCAAATCATAAATTGTACTCAGCGATTCAGGATATTTCATTAACTTTTAATCAAAGTGGTGCAAATCCAGCGCTTGAATCACGCTTAAATGAAAGTTTCCGTGTGCTTGACTTGACCGAATTTCAGAAAGAAAAGTTAAATAACATGGGTTTGAGAACTATACGTGATGTTTTGGATGCCTCTGAAGAAGAATTCCAAAGCGTTCCTTATATTGGTGTAGTACGTTCTCGACAGATCCATAATGCAGCGATTATGGCTGTGATTGAATATTTATCTGGATAAATATTCAAGGAGGGAAGCTAATTTAGCTACTGGGAACACATAGCCGCTCCATTCGTTGGATGATTACCCCTCGGAAGTATGGGAAAACGAGGCCGATAGTGTATTTGGTAAGAGTGTGAACAATAACAAAATATTCATCGACCTTGCACTATTGTCCACCATGTTTGGGTGTGTTCACTAGTGTGAAGGTCACTATGCTTTACATGTAGGAGAACCTGTGGCAACAAACCCTAACTGGTATTTTTGAAACTTCCTAGGCAACTATCTCCAAAGCTATCAACAGTATCTTGAGTGTGCTTGATGTGGTGTTACCGCCACTGCCACAACCTAAGGATCTCCACCCTCAATGGTTGCATGTGTCAGATGGCACGCTTGTGTCATGTTGATGGTGGAAAGAAGTGAAAAATTTGTATAGTGGAAAACATCATAGGGCAGGGTTATAACCTGCAAGTACTTACTGATCAAGCAGGCGAAATCTTTTACATCTCTAAAATCACCATCAGGATCATTCCATGACATTACTGCTGTAAGAAGTACTGGTTTATTCGGTTATATGTAGCCTTGGCATCATGCTACGGATAAAGGTTACGTGGGTTTAGGATGTGACATGCCTTTCAAAAGAAGACCGAGAAACCATTATTGGAGTAGCAGAAACGATTCAACAAAAGGATCAACACTATCCGGTATGTGGTCGAACGATCCATAGCTCGAAGCTTATTCAGTTGCTGGGGGAATGGGGTTCGGTTGGTGGTTGGTAGAACATTATCTTCCGTATCACATTAATCGCCCGAATAGTTGTGGGTTGGGGGAGTCTACAAGGGGTAGATAGTATCCGCCATACTTTCAGATGAGCTATGGATCGCTCGACAACATAGCGGATCTGGTTGATACCCTTGTTGAATCGCCTCTGCCACTCCAGCAAGGGTTTACCAGGTCTTCTCTTGAAAGGTGTATCGCACCCTAACCCAACATATCCTTTATCCGCAGTACAGTGCCAGGGTTGCATATGACCGAATAGACCAGTGTTTCTTATAGCTGTGATGTCATGGGTTGATCCTGGTAGTGGCTCGGAAATATAAAATATTTCACCTGCCTGGTCAGTGAGGATTTGCAGGTTATGCCCTGCCCTGTGGTGTTTCCCGCTGTACAAGTTTCTAGCGTTCTTCCACCACCAGCATGGTACGAGCGTGCCGTCTAACACGTATAGCCGTTGGGACATAA
>ERZ773014.1606-NODE-1606-length-14154-cov-5.452443_pt1 | contig 14154 bp, 8 predicted proteins | sample MGYA00580841_ERZ773014 | MGnify/ENA primary metagenome ERZ773014 (study PRJEB29015, sample SAMEA2737989) | human oral metagenome | biome: human oral; feature: human-associated habitat; material: dental | place: China | collected 2067 ...
CCTTGTCTTCACGCCACAAAAACCGTAAATTTGTAAGCCAAGCAACAGGCCATCAAGCCATCGTCCGCCACAAACAAGGCTCTGGTGCTGATGCTGTTTCCACAAGAAAGTGACTGACTGCGCAACCTTAACATAACGATATGGAGCAAAAAGCAAAATCACAACAAGGAGTGTTGCGGCAAAACACGCCCTACACCGAATTGTTTATCTATCAAAAGGCCGATGCCATCTATCAACTCACCTATGTATTCTGCCGTCGATTTCTGCCCAAATATGGCGACCGCACCGTAGATCAGATGGTACAAGCAGCCCGATCGGGCAAACAAAACATTGTGGAAGGCATTGAAGATGGTAGTACATCCAGTGAAATGGAACTGAAACTGCTCAACGTAGCACGTGCCTCTCTGCAGGAACTGCGCGAAGATTATGAAGATCATCTGCACACACGCAGCCTTCTTCGCTGGACAAACACGCACCCACGCTATAACATGATGCTCGCCTTTTGCAAGCAACACAACAAGCCTCACGACTATTTGGTTTATGCAGATAAATGGACTGCCGAGGAATTTTGCAATACCCTCATCACGCTTTGCCACATCACCGACAAGATGCTTTGCAGCTATCTTGCCCGATTAGAGAAGTTGTTTGTGGAGCAAGGCGGCATCAAAGAACGCATGTATGCTGCCAGAACAGGCTACCGGAAGGCGCAAGATGCCTTGCTCAAAAGCCTGCAAACGGAGAACGAGCAGCTGAAAGCTGAAAACGAAAGGCTGAAAGCCGAGATAAAAAGAATGAGGAAGGAAAGAGGGTAGTTGATAGTTTTTCTAGTCTTCCTAGTTTTCCTAGGGGAACTAGGAACCCTAGGAAAACTATAAAAAACCATCAACAATGCAGCCCTAAAAAGCGGCAAGCCCGCGAAATATCGGGGCTTGCCTTAACCATTTTATTAGAGTTGAATGTTGAAAGCGGCACCAGCGACCACCCAACAACCGGGTTGTGGCACGTTGCCCACATCGAAATAATGCCTGTTGAGCAGATTGTTTCCCTCAACATAAGCTTGCCAACGCGGTGCTTGCCACAAGAATTTGGCATCTAAGAGGCCATAAGAACCATAGCGGTGAGTAGTGCCAGAGGCATCAAGATATTGCCCCATGCGATGCTGGAAACGATAATTCAGCTGCAAATTCAGCTGTGAAACAACATGGAACTGCGCCGCAGCCACAAACTTTTGCTTGAGATATTCCAACGCATAGCGGCTGCGAATGCCCGCAGGCTCGTGCTGATTTTGCTGGATAAAGCAATAACCCAACTGCAGTTGTTGCAACACCTGTTGCGCGGGGAGCAGCTGTTTGAAGTCGAAAGCCACATGGGTTTCAATGCCAAGAGCTTTAATCTTGCCGAAATTCACCGACCGCCAAAGCAACGAACCCGATGCATCGGTCTCGCCACTGTTAATCCAATCGATGAGATGGGTGTAGCGATTGTGGAACAGATGGGCACGCGCCGCCACCCCATTCGCCTCGTATTTCGCGCCCAATTCCCACGCCGTCAGCTCCTCGGGACGCAGGTTTGGATTGGCTTTATGTCCGCCAACCGAATAGAACAGCTCGGTGATTGAAGGCATTCTGAGCGACGAATTGAAGCTCGAATAGAGCTGCCAAGCCTGACCAAGACGATAAGAAAGATTGACATTGGGATAGAAACGCAGCCCCATATCGGCATGGCTGTTCTTCACACCCACGAGACCGAACGAGGCCGAAAAGCGGTCGATGGTGAGATTGTGCTCGGCAAAAAGCTGCACATTGGTGCGGAAACAACCCATTTTATAGGTGGCTCCCGTCACACCATGAATGGGTTTCGGAGTGGAAAGTGGCGTGCCCAAGTTGGTGCTCACCAACATTTCGCGCTGCCATTCTGCCCCAAAAGCCGTGCGACCCGACGCGGTATCGAAATAGGAATTGACGCTGGCACCTAAAACATTCGTGCGATGATAGTTGAAAGGATAGCGGTCGCTGCGTCCACGAAACAGCTCAAAACGGTCGTAAAAGCGGTTCCAATAGACCGACGAACGCAGCTTCAAAAAGCCACGTTTCGTAGCCGCCTGCAACGCCGTATAGCTGTTTAACGTGTGCTCAAACAGGTCATCATACTTCGCACTATAGTTGGTGCTCGAACCAAAACGACGATTGCTCAGCCCGGCATGCCATTGCAACAGCAGCGCATCGGTGTCGTAATAGCCCTGATAGAGCGCCTTCACGCCACGATAATCGGTGTTGAGACCGCCCTGCTTATTGCGCTGATAGCCATCGCTTCGCACATAAGAAGCGGAGACTTGCTGGTTCCACGGTCCGCGAACAAGGTTCACACGACCGCCCATTTCGCCATAACCAAAGCTTCCTCCCGACGCATAAACCGTGGCACTTGAAGCCAAAGGAGGCACCGATACCAAATGAATGGCACCCAAAAGCGAGGCGGTGCCATAGACACTTCCTGCCGGACCTTCGAGCACTTCGATGCGCGTCAGTTCGTGCTTTCCGATGGGAAAATCGAAAGCATTGTGGGCGGTATGCGGATTTCCAACGGGTATGCCGTTGAAAAGGAGCGCCGTTTGCTCGCAGTTTCCACCCCGGATGCCGATGTCAGTCTGTGCACCTAAGGGGCTTCTTTGCCGCACATCCACGCTGACAACGTGTTTCAATAGGTCGTTAACACTTTGCACCGGCGCAGCGTTAACATCCTTCTGCGTCAGTACAGTTACCATTCTCGCTTGCTGATTGTGCATCAGCGGTGCCTTCGAAGCAGTCACTTCGACCCCCGCAAGGCTATACTCCTTCATGGCTTTCTTGGCAATCGTGTCGACAGCCGCACTGTCATTGCTCATCCCTTCAGCCTTTGCATAGGTGAGCGATGCCACAGACAGTGTGCCAATCAGCACTTCTTTGCCAAGACAAGCAAACAGCGCATAGCCCTTGTTGGTGAAGTGTTTGAACACCATTCGTGGGCACGTGTTGAAAATTGTCTTGTACATTATAATAATTTTTTTTGTGGTTTGCATGATTTCAAACCGCCCGCAAAATTACAAAAAAACAGGCGTTTTTATCCAAAAGCATGCGAAACACACCCGTTTCTCAGCCATTTTTCATGAAAACGAGTGAGATACACCCGTATCTCGGCTATTTTTCTGCCAAAAATACGAGAATGGTGGCCGTGTTATGGTGGTTTCAATCAAAACAGATGCATCCCAGAAAAACCTGTGCTTACCCGCCTATAATGACAATGGGAAATGCAGGTTTCTCTTCAGCTCACCATCCAAATTATTGTCAAACCCATCGATAATACAGAAAATTTCTGTAACTTTGTCCTTGGTAATCATCGCTATATTTGTTTTATAAGTTACTGACTTCCAACTATAAGGTTACAAAAGATAGCGAGATTACCAACTTTTTTGACAAATTTCTTATCCCGAGCTTGCGTATATATCGAAAGCGAAGCCGACGAATGTGTGTTCAATAGCCCCTATCTGTGTAAGTGATTGACTGCAAAAAATAATAAAATGATTTAAAATCTAGACGTTTTAGAAAGATTAACAAATTGGCGCTCTGATAATCAAATAGTTAGATATGGTAGTATAAAGGATATAAGGATAATAAAGAAAAACGACGAAGAAAAAGAAATAGGGAAAGCCGTCGATGCCGATGACGTTCTCGTTCTGTAAGTAGAAATCGTCAATTAAAAGTAACGGAAGGGGGCGAAACGTTTGCAGCGAACAAGCGGGAAAGGCATGTAATCGTGTGCAGGAAGTGCCCACGTTGGGATTGATGGCAAGGGCTGTGAACAAAAGTGCAGGCGCAATCAGATCAGAAAGTGTCCATGTTGCCAATAGTTTTGACTGCCTTGACCAGGACAACGAGCCATCCAGTGTGTGAAAGAAGAGAATAAAATGGTTTGCCATGGGATACATTCTGTTATCATGTTCGTGTAGACTAAGCGGTAGGGGAATAGCTTCCATGGTCTGTATCAGACTACTTTCAACGTTTCATTCTGAAAGGGCACTCTTTGTCTGAAGCGATGTAACGCGATATAATGCGTACAAATGGCATCTATTTAGGAATTTTATCATGAGGGCATGTGTATGCATGGGGTGTGACAAAAAGAAGCATCGGCAGCGTGTGCCGATACTTCTTGAGTGTTTAAAAGCTGACGGGCGGTTTAATGTGATGTGACCATTTGGTAATAGTCTTGTGTGTTGGCCCAAAAGAGTTTGGTGTAATAGCCCGTTGGCTCTTGATATTTCCGAGCAATAGCTGCCTGCACATTCTCTGCATTGTAGGTGAGTTCATCGCTCGGATAGGGTAAGCGATGGGCGGGTGAGGGATAGTTGCTCACTTGAGTGTCGGTGGCAAAGGTCACTTTAGGATAGCCGGTCCGTCGCACAACGTTCCAGGCTTCCAACTCGTTGATGAAGCCAAAGTTGAGCCATAGCTGCGTAGCTACCACTTTTTCGCTTCCATCCCACAGCTGTATGGCATAGGTTTGTGCCTGTGTCGTGGTGGGTAGGACCATTTTTCGCTTACCGTTATAGCTGTCGTTGAAATGGATGGCATCAATGCTTTTATAGAGTGTACTGTTGGTTTTCAAATCCTTATAGTATTCAAAGGATTGCACCACACCTGCAATGAAGCAGGCTTTTGCCTTACTGAGGTCAGTGGCAACGCCATAACCCTTGAGATAACATTCGGCCTTGCTTAAGTTTACCTCGGCAGCATTGATCCAGCATGCAGGCAGATGTTCGTTGCCTTGATAGGTGGCCCACCCTTGAACGGCCTGTGAATCAATGACGCAGTAGTAGTTGGCGCTCTTGATGCCTTTGCTTTGATAGACCTTGATACTATCGGTTCCCAGATTGGCGATGTCTGTATTGCTTTTTGTTACATCGTAGGCCACATATCGACCACTTGGATTAGGATCGTAGACGAGGGGTAGGCGTGGGTCGGTGTTGGCATTAGGATAGCCGTTTGCAGGAACATTCATCGCATTGAGCATGGCTTGGGATCCGGAACAGTAGCTCGAACCGCAGAGTGCCTGAGACACCGATTTCCCATAGTTGAAATCATCGGTTTGCGTGTCGGCTGCTACTCCTTGGTTCTGGGTGTTGTCGTCAATGAGCGGATAGGTTGTGGGATTTTCCAAAATCTCTTTGATGGCGGCTCTTGCAACGGTCACACATTCGCCGTTAGTAGCCAAATGCAGGGCGATGCGCAAGCGGAGTGCGTTGACGTAACGCTGCCATATGTCGATACTTCCGTCGGCCAATGTGAAATCTTGCCGTTTGAGATTGGCCACGCCATTGGTGTTCAGATTGCCTGCAGCAAAGTAGTCGCCCACTTCTTTGAGGTCGACAAGAATTTGTTTATAGGTGTCGACATCGCTGTCATAGACATCTTTTGCCTTTGCATCGGCATAGTTACTGCTTTTCCAAAGTGTGGAAGCGCCCGTGTAGGGTACGTCACCCCATAGTGACATCACTTCATGAAGCTGTGCCTGCATGACGGTTCGTCCCAATAAGAGGAAGATTTTGTTAGCCGGTTTTTCGACATCACTCAGTTGGTTGTAGTTATCTTCCAACAGGCGATATTGCGTGAGCATATCGTAGAAATCCTGCCATCGCGTGTTGTAATATCCTTCACTGGCACCCCTAAATCGGCCGCGTTCGTTGGCATTTCCGATGACACCTGAATAGAATCCCGAGGTGGTGGACTGAACGTAGTAGCGGTAGTAAACGGGATTCATCCATTTGTTGCCCTTATAAAGTATGCCGGTGAATACTTGTGGCACGCCTACTGTGGCTGTTTTTGACGGATCTTTGTATTTTGAATCGAAGGATGCGTCACTGCACGAGGCAGCTAATAACAGTGCAAGCCCTGTCAGGGCTAAAGCAAATATATTTTTCATATTGATTTTATTTTGATTGATGAATGTTAGAAATTCGCGCGGAGTGTCAGACCAAACGAGCGCGCTGTGGCGGTGGTTCCACCTATTTGTGCTTGATAAATCCAGCTGGTGCCGTCGGTAGCTTCGGCATCAAACAGTTTCAAGCTGCGATAGATATAGAAGGGATTGCGCAGATAAGCAGCCACGGTGAGGTTGTTGCAATGGAATTTTTTGGTGAGTAATTTCGGCAATGTATAAGCGAGGGTTATCTCGCGACATTTCACATAACTGTTCTTTTGAATGGCATCGGCATAGCTCTGTGTAGCGCTTGTTCCCCAACCATATTGGTTGTCATTGACCTCAAATTGTGTCACCACGATGTCATTAGGGGTACCATCTTCTTTCACTCCTTTCTGAATAAGTCCATTATCCCACACATAATGACCGTTGATTTTGGTCACGCCCCGTTGATAATTAGGCACGTCAGCCGGATTGACAATGTGGATGGAGCCTTTGTCGCTGGCTTTGTCGGTGTCGCTGTAATAGTAGATACCACCGGTAGCCCTGTTGCGCACTCCCACGGCATCGGTAATATTACCTGCGTCCATCATGTATTGCCACGGCAAATTGAGCACATCACCGCCAATGCGGAAATCGAAGTTAAAAGTGAGTGCCACATTGCGATAGCTCAAGGTTCCACCAAAACCGCCCGTAGCCTTGGGCATGGCGTTGCCAACCTTGTGGCGTTTGGAAGTGTCAGTCATGTAAAGCCCGTTGGCACCCACGATGCGATTACCGTTGGCATCGGTCTTATAGGTGTAGGCATACCAATCGCCCATTGATTCGCCCACGTGTGATTCTAAACTTGCAGCGCCGTTATCTACCGTCATGTGGGAGAGCACATCCAAGCCATCGGCCAGTTTTTTGACCTTGTTTTTGTTGAACGCTGCATTCACGTTGAGATCGAAACGCCAGTCTTTGTTTAAAATCGGCGTGCCATAGAGGCTGATTTCAAGCCCGCTATTGGTGAGCTCACCCACGTTCATCAACATGCTACGTGCGCCCATTGAGAAAGCCGATGTGGTAGTGAGGATTTGATCTTTGATGTCGTTATAATAGTAGCTCAACTCCATGCCGACTCGGTTGTTAAGCCATTTATTTTCCAATCCCAACTCGTATTCGTGTTTGCGTTCAGGCTTGATGTTCTCATTGCCAATGTCGGTGGGCACATAGTTATAGGTGTAGGTGGACGAGCGTGTGAGCGTTCCCTGACTATAGGCCATGTTGGCACGATAGATTTCAGGCGAATTACCTACAACACCATAGGATAGGCGCAGCTTTCCATAATCCCACCATGCAGGTTTTTTACTTTTCAGTAGTTCGGTGTAGATGATGCTTCCGCTAACCGAAGGATAATAGAACGTGTTGTTTCCCTTTTTCAGTGTAGACGTTTTCTCCTGACGAATAGTCCCTTCAAGATAGCCCCAGCTGTCATATCCATAACTGGCTGTGAGGAAAAGGCCGGTGCGAAGTTGGTCTTGCTTGTCCATGTCGGCGAACTTGGTGCCGACTGATGCATTGAGATGGAACCAGTTTTCTTGTGTAAGTCCTTGATTGGTATGTACGCTTGAGAAATAATAGTCTTCGCGACGGCCGGTCCATCCGGTGCTGGCTGTGAGATTATGTTTCTGGTTAAACGTTTTATCGAAGGTCAGCATTACATCGCCATAGTAAATGCGATAGCGACTGTTTGACAGGCCGTAGTAGTCGCTGTATTGTCCGTTGGTTGAGAAGGTGTGGGCATTCTCGGTATTATTTTTATTTTCAATCTTCTCGATAGTCATGTCGGTAGCCACACGTGCACTGAGGGTTAGTCCGTCAATGATTTTCCATGTGGGGTTGACGGCACCCATGAAACGTTCGTGATTAATGTATTCGTTTTTGCTGAATACATTCCAAAAATACTCGCTGATGAGCGATGTTGATCCCATGGGCGAATAGAGGAATGTTTCGTTGGGGGTCATTGTGTTGGGTGAACCACCGTTAATCTGTGCCACACCATTCATATAGCCTAAGCTCGTTACCGTGTGTTCACGAATATAGGCAAGGTCAGTGAAACCACCAAACATGCCCGAGTAGTTATTGGTTAGTCGGCTGATGCGATAGGGTCGGTTCTTGATACGCTGGGGTTGATAGCTCATCGAATAGTTGAGCTTGATGTCGTTAGTCACATCGAATGCGCCGGTCAGATTGAAGTTGTGTCGGCTATTTTCCGAATTGTACTGCATGGCCTGCGTCTGATTATAAGTATAGGAGAAACGCACATTGTTGTGTTCACTGCCGTTGGTTATGGCAATATTATAGTTTTGGTTCACACCCGTGCGGAAGATGTCGGCCCATTGGTTGTGATTGATGGGACTATAGGCATGTTGAGTGCCATCGAAATAGGTGACTGTTTTGCTACCATCGTAGGCCGGACCATACGAATAGATGGTAGCGCGGGGCGTAGTAATGGCATTGCCGGCACGGTCTTTGTAAACTGATCGCAAGCCTGTTGCCGCCTCATCGCCGTCGCCCAAGGCCCAGTTGTCGTAGCCAGGACCGAATTGTTTCTGTATCTTCGGCATGTAGGCTACTTTGTCGAATCCTACACTGGCATTGAAATCAATGTGGGTACCAGTACCACGCGAGGCTGTTTTTGTTGTAATCATCAGTACGCCGTTGGCTGCTTCCGAGCCATAGAGTGCGGAGGCGGCTGCCCCTTTTAGAATGGAGATATTCTCAATGTCTTCAGGGTTGATGTCAACCAGGCCGTTGGCTGTAATGCGTTGGTTCGTCCAATAGTCGTTGTTATTGGCGTTGCCATTGTGAATGGGTACACCGTCGATGACCACCAACGGCTGTGTGTTGCCGGTGATGGACGACAAGCCGCGTACCGACACCGAGATGGCGGCATTACCACCAGGTGCCGATTGAATGCGCACACCTGTAGCCTTACCATAAAGTCCCGAGGCTATGCTGGGCGAGCCAGTGCGGCTTAAATCTGCCGAGCCTATGGAACTGACGGCGTAACCCAGCTTCTTGGCATCTTTCTTGATGCCCAAAGCAGTCACCACCACCTCGTCAATGTTTTGGCTACCTTCATCTAAGGTCACGTCAATGTTTTTCCTCCCTTTCACATCAACGGCCTTCGTTGCAAAACCAATGTAACTAAATTCTAAGGTGGCATGAGTGGGACAGGTAATAGTGTAAAGTCCATCTACATTAGAAACGCTTCCAGTAGAAGAACCTAAAATTTTCACTGTGGCACCCGCAATGGGGTCGCCGGTCTGGTCTTTGATACTGCCTTTCACCACAATATTTTGTGCATAGGTGAGGAGGGCTGTCAATAGAAACAAAGTTACCAAAGACATTCGCTGAATGCTTTGATAAAAACAATTTAATTGTTTCATCTGTTGAATAGATTTGGATAATAACATCATATAAGATAGATTTTAAAAATAATGAATGTTTTCGTTGCTCTTTTTAGCGTGTCTGCCGTTGGCTTTATCGCAATATTTTATTCTTTTTTCATGTTTCCGTGCAATCTGGTTACGGTTTCACATGTTTAATTGCAGGGCAAAAGGCTCGGCTTTCATGTCTGATGGCAGAAAGACAGTTGTCTTTCCGTCGCGTGTTGTTGTGAATTTCAACCTTTTGCCGCGACCAAGTAGCACGACACTTTTGGGTATATGGGCATGCCACGATAAGCTGTGGGGCATCGTTTCGTGCTTGCGCAGTGCATAGATGGCATAGCGCTGCCGACCACTTTTGCTGGCTGTGAACCACAGTTGTCCCTCGTTGTAATGGGATGTGGAAATAGTATTATAGAGTGCTTGTCCATAGCATTGTAACCATTGGCCAATGCTATCTAACCGGCTGACGACTTCAGGTTGCAAGCACCCTTCAGCAGTAGGGCCAATTCCCAATACTAAGTTACCACCCTTAGCCACTACTTCAATAAGGGTATTGACTACTTGAACCGAAGTTTTCCATGTGGGATGCTTCACCCATCCCCAGTCATTCGACAGTGGAATGCAGCTCTCCCAGGGGTGGTTGAGCTGTGTTTCGGGAATACTACGTTCAGGCGTCTGATAGTTTTCGTAGGGGCCACGAATGGCGCGATCAACAATAATCAAGCCTGGTTGCAACTGTCGGGCGCGCGTGGCGATGCCAGGAATGTCAATATCTTGTCCATTGGCTTTGCACACCCAACCACCATCTAACCACAAAATGTCTATTGGGCCGTAGTTGCTCAGTAGTTCTTCGGTTTGGTTATGCACAAATTGTTGAAACGCCTGCCATCGCCAAGGCCATTGTTTGATGTCGTAGTTCACGTTGCGGCCATGTTTTGTGGGGTAAACATCCCACCAATAATTTTGGCTGTGCCAGTCAGGTTTTGAGAAATATTCACCCAGCATGAAACCCTTGTCGCGAAAGGCTTGCAACACATAACGTAGTACATCGCGCCGTGGATGGTTACGAAAGGCATGGTGGGCAATGGTGAAGTCGGTTTGCTTGGAGTCATACATACAAAAACCATCGTGATGCTTGGTGGTGAAAAGCATATATTTCATGCCGGCGTTTTGGCAAGTGGTCGCCCATTGTTCAGGCGTAAATTGCGTTGGATTGAACTGCCGGCACAATCCCCAATACCAGTCTTTATATTGCTGATAGGTCATGGTGGTATCGCGGGCAATCCAATCTTCGTCGCAGATAGACCATGACTCAACAATGCCCGGCAGTGCATATAGCCCCCAATGGATGAGTACACCCAATTTAAGGTCTTGCCAGTGTTTCAGCTTTTTTACGACGAGTGGGTCGGTGGGCCATTCATAACCTTGCGACCGTTGGTAGACATCGCCTTGTGCTGACGATGCCATGGCCATGATGAGTACCATGAATGTGAGTATAATTTTCTTGTAGTTCATTGTGGAATGTTTTTAGAAGGAATGAATATTGTTGGTTTATTCGGTGTGAATTGTAGCACGGAGCAGTAGATTGTTTGACGCGCTCCCGATGCCAATGTCTATGGAACGAGGCTCAAGAGTGGGCTGCATGTCGGCACCAATAAATGTGAAGTCTGTAGGTAGAAGGTCGAAAGCCACCTGCTTGGTTGCACCTTTGGGGATGAAAATACGTGCAAAGTGTTTCAGTTGCAACATGGGTTGTACCACCGATGCCACTTGATCGTGCAGATAAAGTTGTGCTACTTCTTCGCCGTCTCTGTCGCCGGTATTCGATACCTCGAACGTAATATGAAACCGATTGGAACCCCGTTGCTCAACATTAAGATTGGCATAGCGAAAAGTAGTGTAGCTCAGTCCGTATCCGAAAGCATATTGGGGTGCTGCACTCATCTCTACATAGTCGTGAGGTGCTGGTAAACGTTTGTTATAATAGCAGGGTAACTGTCCCACATGCGCAGGCACAGAGATGGGTAACCGCCCCGCAGGATTGATGTCGCCAAACAACGCATCGGCAATGGCTTGTCCGCCTTCTTGTCCAGGATAATAGGCCGTGAGTAGCGCGTTGGCATGCTGTGCAGCCCAGTTTTTCAGCAAGGGTCGCCCTTCAATATAACATATTACAAGAGGTTTCCCCGTCTGTTTCATGGCGGCTAACAATTCTTCTTGCCGCCCCAGCAGCGAGAGAGTAGCGCGGTCGTAACCTTCACCCGACTCCATGTCGCTCATTTGTCGGGCATTTGTTTCGGCTGCACCCGTGGCTTGATATTGCGTTTTGAAATCTCTCGCACTTGATCCGCCCACTACGGCAACCACCACATCAGCCCATTTTGCCGCCGCAACAGCTTCATCGATTGTGCTATTTGTAGTGTCTCTGATGGCACAGCCTTGTACATAGCGTATTTGTTGCGTTGGGATTTTCGTTTGAAGTCCCATCAACACTGTTTTTATATTGGTCTCAGATTGTGGCGCCGTGTAATCGCCCAGCTGGTTATAGATATTGTTAGCATTGGGACCTACTAAGGCAATCTTGTAGTTTTTGTTGAGTGGAAGGATATGGCTTTCATTCTTTAATAAGGTGATAGCCTGTTGAGCAGCCTTTAAAGCAACGGCTTTATCGGCAGCATGATTGATATTTTTAGCGGCATTGACAGTTACAAAGGGATGTTCGAAAAGCCCCATTTCAAACTTTTTCTGCAACACACGGGCGCAAGCCGAGTCGATAGTACTTTCCTTTACCCATCCTTTAGCCACCGCTTTGGCAAGGTTCTGGTAGGCTCTTCCACCCAAATCAATGTCAACGCCAGCATTCAAAGCCAAGGCAGCAGCTTCGGTTAGCGTGTGCGCCACATGGTGGGTATGCCACAGACCATCAATACTATACAAGTCAGAGATAACCAAACCGTTGAATTTCCATTGCCGACGGAGCACGTCGTTGTAGAGCCATGGGTTAGCAGTTGAGGGCACTCCATCCAGCGAATTGTAAGAGGTCATGATGGCGGTGGCACCCGCCTCAATCGCTTTTTGGAAGGGAAGGAAGAAGTTTTGACGCACATCACGTAAGCCACCCATGGTCTGACAACCGTTCTGTCCGCCTTCGGTTGTGCCATAACCCACAAAATGTTTCAGGGTTGGAATGGTGGCGTTGGGCTGAGAATGCTGGCCACCTCCCAATCCTTTCACCATCGCAGCGCCCATATTTGCTGTTAAAACAGGGTCTTCTCCCATACTTTCTTCCACACGAGACCAACGTGGATCACGTGTAATATCAAGCACAGGACCGAAGCTTACGTGTGCACCTTGCTGTCGAATTTGTTGTGCAATAACCTTTCCAATCGCTTCAGCAATGTCGGTAGACCAAGTTGCTGCCAAGCCCAATCCCGTTGGAAAAACAGTTGTTCCAATGGCCATATGGCCGTGCGGAGCTTCTTCGGCAAAGAGCAATGGAATACCTAAGCGCGTGTTTTCTATAGCATATCGTTGCAACGCGTTGGCGGTCTGTGCAGCTAAGACAGGCGTGAGTCCATTAGCCAAGCTCTTTTTTGTCCAGGGATCTGCACGAAAAGTTGCCCAGAGCATGCCAATATGACCGTCAGTAAGTTCTTTTTTAAATTTCTCAGAAGGATATACTTGGTGTCCGTTGAGCGTATAATCCTCCCAACCTAATAAGCACCTTAGTTGTCCAATTTTCTCATCAAGTGTCATCCGACGAAGTAAATCGGCCACACGTTGTGTCGTTGGTAACTTTGCATTTTGATATGGATAGCCACCTTTTGCGTGGAGTTTTAAATTGAAACAGAATGCTACAAGAAGCAAAAGTTTCAATAGGTTACAGGCTTTTTTCATTGCTGGTCAGCAGGTGTTTAAAAGGATTCATCAATTTTGTGCATCACATTTGTGAGGATTGTCTGCGTTGTTGCATCCGCTATTCAGTCGCATGTCACTGTCCACCTCAATAGTTAGCATGTATATAATTTGCCGTAAAGATAGAAAAAAGCTATCATAAAAACAAATATTTAGTACAAAAAGTGCAAAATAATGCTAAAGGAAACCATGTAAGGGGCCTTTTCCAAATGAATCTTCTATCATCTATTATTTCTACTATTTTTGTATTGGACTTATAAAAAACGGCAGTCTATGGGTTGATAGAATAGACAAAGGCATATAGATAAAAATGTTTTTTTCTTTTGCTTCCTATTGAAATGTTTTAAAACGAATGGCACAAACTTATCTTTTTATTTTTCGATAGCAAAGAAATGGGTGAGGAAATCCCTTTTATGCAACAATATTTAACGTTTTGGCTTGATAAAAAAGGGAATTCACATTCTGTTTTGCAGGAGGCAACATGGATGATAGAGATAGTTGGGTGTGGACTGTATTCGTACAATATGAAACACTTAGCCCCCCTAAAGAAAGCTAAGCTACCACGGAAAGCACTTGTCTATGCCGATAAAGGATATGACTCGATGGAGAACAAAGAAACCCTCAAACGTATGAAACTTAAAAGTCGTATCATGCATAAGGGAACAAGAGGACATGAAATTACAGAAAGGCAGCAGCGCATCAACGTTGCTATAAGTAAGACACGCTACAAAGTAGAACGTACCTTTGGTTCTATGCATAGATGGTTTGGTGCTGGAATAGCAAGATACGTCGGACTTTCAAAAACACATGCGCAGCATATTATGGAATCCATTGCCTACAACTTATACCGAAC
>ERZ773014.1614-NODE-1614-length-14110-cov-3.242903_pt1 | contig 14110 bp, 10 predicted proteins | sample MGYA00580841_ERZ773014 | MGnify/ENA primary metagenome ERZ773014 (study PRJEB29015, sample SAMEA2737989) | human oral metagenome | biome: human oral; feature: human-associated habitat; material: dental | place: China | collected 2067 ...
ACCTTTTTCTTCATAGGAAACAGCTGTCTGGGAGAGCGATGAAACAGTTTTTTTTCATAAGGGAAAAGCTTCTTAGCTTTACTTTGAAAATGTCTCTCATGAAGAACTTTCATTCCGTTTAAATGTACAGTATAGTTTTTATTCCCGGTATCAATAGCAAGGTATTTGCCAAGAAACATCATACGGATTCCGATGATAGCTATTACATCACCTCGGTGCAGCCTTTGTTCTTCAGTGATTTTTTTATCATTCACAAATGTTCCGTTGGTACCGGCATCTTTAATATGCCAACTGCCGTCATAAAACTGTAAAACAGCGTGACGGGATGACACCATATTTTTATAATCCAATACAATATCACAACTTTTATCCCTGCCTATGCTGACTATTTTTCTGTCGGAAAGTACAAGTTTTGACATATCTCTGAATGCCTCTGCGGATTCTTGAAACAGTATTGCTATCTCTTCGCCATCTTTAATGATATTTATTATATCTCCAGAAAAAAGAGTCTTAGAAGCGGAATTTTCCATTTCTGCACCTGCTACTTCAAGCAAATACCATATATCACGAATCACCTCAAAACGAAGTTTTATTCCCCTTAATTCAGGTCGCTTTTTGCTTTCCATCACTAAAAGATAATCCTCATTATTGATGGCGGGAAGTGTCACCTCCTGAAATCCGTTATTTGTAAAAAAAGTTAATGTTCTAATCACGTCATACCTCCTCAAACTTAAACGGGATTATTTGTACAGGCTCCAATACCTGCTCTAAGCCTTACAGCACCGATTGTAAAGCTGTTTGTAGGGACAGCAGGTTTTTTAAACCCTTTAATAATTGTTTGTATACCATTGTTATTGTTTTTATTTGCCAAACCGAAAAACATTTCTTTACTTACATTTTGATTCAGTGTACGTAAAAGCATTTGTTTATTGCTCATTGCTATAAGGGCAGGAAGCAGCTTGCCGGCAGGAGAGTAAAGACTTTTCTTGATTTTCTTTTGTATATCAGGCAATGAACTTGATTTAGTCAAACTATAAAAGCCTTTATAAATATTTTCTCCGGACTTACCGAAAGTATATGCCGGTATACATCCGCCTAAAAACAAAGCACTTTCCTTAGAAAAGAAAGGTCTTATATCTTCGTTACAATTAAAGTTGCTATTACCTAATCCTGCACTGAATTTAATGTTTTTTTGTAAAATATCTTCCAACCCGCTATACAGAGGATTAAGACAGGCTGTAACAGCTTCTTTTGATGGCTTATTATAAATTAATGTACTTAAAATATTTAAAGGACTTTTTGATACCGCCTCTATAGCTATATTTGAAATAATAAAACTTTTTGCAACTGCAAAATCCTTTGCCAAATCGTTTGCCAAATTAATGTTTGTAAAAATATTTTTAAAATTCTTGCTTTTATAAATATATCGATTAAAGCTTAGAGGATCTTTAAAGTCACCTATGCAGATATCTTTTGAATGAAATCTGCCGTTTTTAGGATCATATACTCTGTTGTAAGTGATATGACGATTCAAAAAGTCATCATAAATATGGGAGTTAAAGCCATATTCTGTAGAAAATAATTGAAAGCTTTCTCCTCTTTGATATTTTTTGCAAACTCCGAAAGGAGAATAGTCCGATATCTCATAGTTATTTTCATCTTTTAGACGAAGAATCGGATTTTGGTCATCATCCCATATAGTCCAAATCAGTTTACCATCCAAGTTCTCCGCCATAGGGCTTTGGTCAAAATAAAAGTTTTGACTTATATTTTTTTCTATACTTCTTTTACAAAGCGGCAGACCGTTTTCTGTCAGATAGCCGGGATAGTAGATTTCTTTTTCTTTTTTTAGGTTCTTGTAGGTAAATTCCGCCTCAATGCGATTCCCCAAAGCATCATAACTATATTTTACACTGCCTTTTTCATTTACAGCATATAAAAGCTGACCAAGCCCATTGTACTGATAAGTAGATAAAATTTTGCCGTCAAGTCGCTCACAAATCAAATCCCCTCTTGCATTGTATTCATAGGAATATATCTGTCCCATAAAATCTTTTTGTAAAAGCTGATTTTGTGCATTATAGGTATACCGGGCTTCTTCTTTAGATTCTTTGGAATAGACTATATTGCCGAAAGCATCATACTTGTATTCACCAAAAAGCTCGCCGTTTTTCCAAGTTTTAACTAAAAGTCCCCTTTTGTCATAGGCATAATCATAGGAGAGTATTTCCCTGTCCCTTTCAAAAATCGTTTTTTCAATAAGCCTGTTATAGAATTCATCATAGTTATATTGAATTTCCAGTAAAACCCCTGCATCATCTTGAACGGATAAAGTTTTTAACTTTCCGTTTTCATGGTAGATAAGGTTTTGAATAAAGCTGTTTGATTGCTTTTTAACAAGCCTATGCTTTTCATCATAGCTATAATACAATATATCATCTAAAAGATTTACTTTTGTCAGATTGCCAAAACTGTCATAGCTGTATTCCACACGATTTCCGTCAGGATAAAGAATAGCGGTGCAAAGATTTGCCTGATTCCACTCATAACCGGCTATACTTCCGTCAGGATAATGTATACCTATGACCCTTCCTCCAAGGTCATAGTCAAATCTTACATTTCCATTGGAATTAGTCGCCTCTGTTATCCAATCCCTATCATATACAAAGCTGCTGACCTCATTATAGCTGCCCCTTTCAAAAATTTTTTTAACTCGCAAAAGGGAATCATATATAATTTCCTTACTGTCACCACCTGCGTAATGAATCTTTTTTAAGTTTCCGGATGAGCCTATTTCAAAAATCTCACTATTTCCCGAACTGTCTTTTAATGAGATAAGCCTCTTGTCATAATCAATATCTATAAGACAGTAGGAGTCACTTTTTGTCATTGCCCATTCACCGTCACTAAGATTTAATTCTTCATCACTGTATTCACCGGATATAAGATAGTATATTCCCGATAAGTTTTTTAAGCTGTCATAGGAAAATAAAACAGTCATTTTTTCATCACGCAACCATTTAATATGTCCTGAAATATCATATCCATAGCTTATAATATCCGGTAAATCTTCAGTACCTACAGACAGTAAGCGATTATATTGATCAAATTTTTGCACGGTTTCTTTTTCTGATTGATTGGAAAAAGTCATCATATGTCCGGTGTGGTCATATTTAAGAGAGGCAGTTCTTCCTTCAACTTTAAGTCCGCTTACATCCGAGGCACTGTATGAAAGCTGATAAAGTGGTTTACCGAGAGTTTTACTTTCTGTAAGACGATTATATTCATCATATTTATTTTGCAAAAGGTATCCGAAATCCGCCAGAAAAATCAGGGTAATATTTGAAAAATTATCATAACTGATTTCCATACGGGATTGGAATGTATTTACCTGAACCACCCTGTCGGACATATCATAATCATATATAATATACCTTCCTTCATCATCAAAAACAGATGCCAATCTGCCATTGCTGTCATATTGATAGCCAAGATGAAAATCATTCATTGAAATTGCTTTAATTAAATGATTTTCATCATAGTCTATTCGGATATTTAAGCCGTTACTGTTTTTTATACTTATGGGCTGATTCCATATATTCCAATCATAGTACTCCTCATATCCCAAGCCGTCTGTTATATTAACCACCCTTTGATTTTCATCATAGCTTAGGCTTTCCACTAAAAAATCCCCTTTGTAGCGGTTTAAAAGATTCCCACATGCATTATATTCCATGATATATACATCTTCACCGGGAAGATGAAGCTCTGTTATATTTCCAAAATTGTCATACATATAAGTTGTTTTTTTCTCTCCGGATTTATAGGAGAGCATTTTACCTGTAAGAGAATATTTGCAATTAATATTTTTATCTGAATTATCCCATATACATCCTATAAGATCGTCAAAGGCATATCTTATATTAATTTCTCTTTCGTTTTCTATTTTTATATTGATGATTCTGCCAAGACCGTCATAGCTGTATTCCTCTGAAAGCTCCTCGGGAGCATAAAGGCTTACAATAAATCCTTTTTCATTATAGCAAAGGCGGCAGCTCTCTCCATGAGCCTCATAGCCTGTCAAACGGTTGTTTTCATCATAGAAAAACTGATGCGGTTTTTCACCCGGATAATCCATACTTATTACATTGCCTGCCAAATCATAGTGAATTTTTAAATAGCTTTTGCCGTTAAATGTATATTCACTTGGTTTATGGTTCTCATCATAGAAAAATTCATGGAAAAATCCACCCTTAATAACGGCACTAAGCTGCCCGAATGCGTTATAATGATACTGCATGGTATCTGTTTCATTTACAGTCTTTTTTGTAATTCGATTATATTTATCATACTCCGCTTCATATTTTAATAAAGGATTCTTCATTAAAAGGAGATTACCGTTCTCATCATGGATATACTCCGTAGTAAAACCGGTTTCATCACAATTTAGAGTCTTATTCCCATTATAGGTAAAGGTGAAAAAACGTCCTTCTCCCATAGACTGATGTACTACACGTCCTATTTCATCATAGATGTTTTCAAAAAGCATCTTCTCATCGGGATCTGTAATCTTTATCAGATGGGCTCTGTCATCATAAAAATAAGAGTATTTTTTGCAATCATATAAATGAGTAAACAAGGACTCGGCTTCCAAATAAATTTCCATTTCACTTAAAAGATTCTGCATATATTTAAACTTAATATAACGACCGATATTATCCGTAATTTTCACAAGATGATTATCTTCATAGGTAAAATCAAAGAAATATCCGTTTAATGACTCTACTTTAATCAAATGTTCCCCGTCATAAATAAGTCGCTTGATCTCTTTTTCTTTAATATATTCAGCTCTTAAACGTCCGTCTTTATCATATTTTAAAGAATGTAAAAGTTCGGGATCATAGTATCTAAATCCGTTATCCTCTCTATACAATCTTTTTACGGTAGGATTTTGAGGGTAGAAGATATGATCCTCACCTTCTAAAAAAATATTACTGCCACCGTCTGCATCAAAAATACCGAATATACAATCACCTATCGGTTTAATACAGCTCATAAAATTATGTCTGAATCCTCTGCCAAGTCCGGTATCACCTTTATATGCCGTATCATAGTAGATCGTCAGTTCAAAAGTTTCTCCGGCATAAGTTTTAAAAGGGGTGATCTGCCATAAAAAGTTGCCGGAAAACATACTGACGGGGTCGCCTCCATAGCCTGCTTTGGATTTTATACCTCCACCGGCGATCCCCAGTACAGCCGCTTCTTTGAGGGCATTTTTATACCTGCTTTTTATGGCATTTTGAGAAACGGTAATAAAATTATTTTGAATAACTCTGTCCTCGGCGCTTCGCATGATTTGTGCCGCCTGATGTAAGGTGCTTCCCATATGTGAAACCTTTTGAGACTCTTCATCACATTGATTTGATAAAACGCCTAAAGCTTCTTTAATACTGTCTCCACCATTGCCCAATTCAAGACCAAGGGCAATATTTCTTAACTCCTGACTGCATCCTGCAATACTGCTTTGAATCCCCCCTGTTTTACCGGAAAGACTTAAAATAGATGCAAAATTCATAAAAATATCATTCATTGCTTGCTCCGTTTTGTTACATCATCGGTATCATTGAGTATACTCTACATTGCCTTCTGTTACAGTTCCGATTTGAACTCCTTCCAAATTGTAAATGGTTCCGTTAAAATAACGATTATCCCGGTAATCGCCTACATACTTTTGTGTATCATTATATTCCGTTCCGTTAAGTTTTTGTGCGCTTTCCTTGTCAAACACTCCTACAAAGTTCTGCTTTTCTTCCTGCCCGGTTTCCCCCTTTATGACAATGTAGTCCATGCTTCCACGCATATTGTCACGGAAATTATTCACATCCCAGGTATCTTCAAAGCGGAATATAAAGGTAAAAATATCACCGTTTTCATAGGTCAGAGTATTCTTTTTTCTCTGTTTTACAATTGTTCCCGGCTTTAGCACTCCGTTTTCCCATTCTCCGATATAAACATTTTGTACCAGATAATGGCTGTTTTCCTCACCCTGTCCCTCCGTTTGATAGAAAAATCCTCCTATACCGTTTGGAACACCGTCTGTTTGTTCTCCGACATAGATACCGCTTCTTTCCTTAACTTCTTTAGCACTTGGAATCCAAAGATTGGTAGTATATTCCAAATAACTGCCCTCAGGTAATTGTGACTTGTCTACAGAAAAAACATCATCCTCTAAAACCGGGTTGGTACTCGGTATTTCTACTGTTTCACTGCTCTCTAGGGCTGTACTTTCAGATGTTATTACCGCAGTTTCTTCTGTGGTGGCATTTGCCTGTTCATTAGATTTTTTTGGCTTTAATAAAAATGCAGCTCCTATAGCCAATATAAGACCGAATATTGCAACAATCGGCAGCCATGTCTTAAAACCTGATTTTTTATTGTTCTGTGTGTCCTCCTGCATTTTATTTATAGCTTCTTCAATATCATCCCATGAAGAGTTCGTTTCAGCTTTTTTCCTTTCGGGATGAAGCTTTCTTGTACCCTCTGTATAATCAAAATTCGTCTCTTCATTTAAAGGAATATCTTCCTGAATGTCTTTTTCCTTTTGAGAATCTAAAACTGTTTCCTCTCTTGTAGAACTTGCCTGTTTTTTATTAATAATATAATCAGGCACATCTGTGCGCTTTATATCCAACGATTCTTTTAGCTCATTCTCATTATTTTTACGATATTCACGAAGCTGCTCCAAAACCTCTTCGGCATTTTGGAAACGATCCTTAGGATCAAACACACACATTTTTTCTATGATACCGAAAAGTTTTACAGAACCATGTGTGGGATTAGGGAATTTCTCACCTGTCTGCCTTTTTTTAAAGGCATTTTCCAAACTTGATGCAGTCAGTTTCCCCTGTTCCAAAAAAGGCAGACGATTATTATTCAAAAGCTTGTACAACACAATTCCAAGAGAATAGATATCTGCATTGTGGCTGTAGGATTTTCCCTGATATATCTCAGGAGCCATATAATTGTCAGTCCCTCTATGTGAAAGGCTTAAACTGCTTTCCTTAAGTTTTCTGGCAATTCCGAAATCTCCAAGCTTGTACCGTCCATATTTGTTGCAAAAAAGATTATCCGGCTTTACATCACGGTGTAAAATATTATGTTCTTCACAGGCTTTTAGAGCATTTAGAATATCCTCTGCTAAGGAAAGCACATCCCCTATAGAAAAATCTCTTCTTTTAATCAGAGAGTCCAGACTTTCAAGAAGTTCCATACGGATAAGAATATACCATCCATAGTTCCCACCGGTATCTTTTACTATTTCAAAATCCAGAATACGGACAATATTGTTTTCTTCGCCCAGATCTTTCATAATCAGGATTTCTTTTTTAAATCTCTCCACCTCAGGTTGAAAATATTCCTCCGTCTCCTGACGTGTCAAAGAAAATTTTTCCTGTACCAGTTTAAATTCTTCTTCATCTTCCGGAATGCGGATTACCTTCACGGCAGATTCCTGTACCATTCCCCCGCTTTCCTTTGATACTTTAAAAACCTTACCATAGGAGCCTTCTCCTATTTTTTTCTCTATTTCCCAACCGGGCCACACCCTGGTTATGATTTCCCTGTGTGTCATATTTTCTCTTTCTCCGCTCTATGTATTTAAAAATAATTACATTAATACAGAATTTACTCCTATTCCTTGCGCTTTATATCCAGTCGCAGAATAGTAATATTATCACGTCCTCCACGTTTTAATGCCAGCTTTAAAAGAATATCCATAGAATTTTCCATGGTATTCTCCTTTACTGTCATCCCTATCTCATCAGGACTCACATAATCGGTCAGTCCGTCACTGCATAATAAAAACTTATCCTCAGCCTTTAGGTTTAGTTCCTTTATATGTGGGATAAGCTCATATTCTTTTGTATCCATCCCCAAAAATTGACTTAGACCGCCTTTTATCCATTTTTTCCTTCCATTCTCTACAATGGCAGTATTTATAGCATCCGATTCATTTTGCCAAACAGCCTTCCCGTTTCTAATCAAAAAAATTTTACTGTCTCCCACACTTACAATATATGCTCTATTTTCTATCAAAAAGACAGCACAGAATGTGGTTCCGGATTGCTTTACATGATTTTTAATTGCCATTTGACATACCTTTTCATTCATACTGTGGATAAGGCTGTAAAATACCCTCTCTCTTTCATCAGAATTCAGCCTTTGAAGAAGTTCTAAAATATTTTTTTTAATATTGGAAAAAAAGCCGGCAGCTTCAAGCGATGCCTGTGCTCCCAGCTTTTCTCCACCCATGCCGTCCATAATAGCGTAAGCTCCGGGTAAGGCGAAATTTTGTGATTTTAATCGGACGGACTTTGCCTTGTTCACATTGATAAATGTATCAAAACAAAAATTATCCTGATTTTCGACTCTTTTTTTCCCGATATCACTTATAAGTGCTGCATGTAAGGTATAATCAAAAGGCTTAAACAGCCTATTCCAAAACATCTCTGAAATCATTTGCGGTTTCTACATTCTTTTGCTCAGCCTGCTGATACATGCTTGCAAGTTCAGTCAGAGCGGATGCGTGAGCATCGATATTTCCTTTAAGCCTGTCAAAGCTTCCCTGAAAACGCTTAAAATTATTTATATAGGTATTGGCGGCATCTCCGCCCCATATACCGCTTAGGCCTTGCACTGTCTGAAGCATCTCATTTGCTATTTGGTACATGCTGTTTCCTGATGCAGAAAACTCTGAAGCATTCCTTGTTAACTCCTCAGGGGTTACTAAAATATTTCCATCCATATTATTTTCCTTTCTTCATTAAGAAAAATTCTTTTAAGAGAATCTCTGTTGTGCAGCTTCTGTTGCTCTTGCCTCTGTTTCTTCATACTGTTGTGCCGTTTCTTCCAGCTTTACAATGAATCTTTGCAGTTCCTGAAAAAATGCCTGACATTCGTCATAACTTGTCATAAAAGCATTGTGGAAGCTCTCCTTGGCACTTCCCTGCCACATGGTGGAAAGTTGAGCCTCTTTTTCATGAAGTTCTTCCATCTTCTGTGACAAATTTCTTACTCCGTTTTGCAGTTCATCAGCTTTGCTGCGAAGAACTGAAGGTGTTACTTTAATTTCTGCCATATTCAACTCCTATCCTTATACTTTGCCGTAAGGCGAATATAAATTATTGTTGCTTTGTTGATTGTAGTATAACAAAATAATATTTATCTGTCCCCACATATATGTGTAGTTTTAGTACTTTTTAAAAGCCCGGTAAAATAACTCTTTTATCCACAGCCTCCAGGGCAATCTTTGCCATATTATGCATTCCGGTTTTACTTGTAAGGTTTTTTACATGGTATCGCACTGTATTTTCTGAAATATGGCAGTCATTTGCCACCTCGGCGTAAGTAAATCCCTTGGCAAAGCTTCTTAATACCGCCAGCTCCGCATCTGTAAGTTCCTCAAGCCTTGCATTGCCAAGTGTAATTTCCGGAAAGTCCTCTGAGAATGCCTTTTCGCCGATAGCTACATCATCAAGTATTGATAAGATTCCGGTTTGTATGCTTTCTTTAAACCAAAATCCTTCACATCCTGAACTTTTTGCCCTTTTAATAAAACTTTGATCAAGCATGGAAGTCATAATGATTACTTTGATTTTAGGGAAGCGCTCCTTTATTCTCTTTGCAAGATCCAGTCCGGAGGTATCATTCAGACATACATCTATAAGCACAATATCTATCTGCCCAGACTCACAAGCCGGCACTGCATTTTGAGCTTCCCGAAATTTACATATCACCTGATATTTATTTTTCATTTTGGATAATTTAAGCTCCAAATACTCTATTGTAAAAGGTGAATCTTCCACAATCATAATGCCAAACATTTTTCACCTCCCAAGTAAACCTTCATGTAACCGTCCGGCCAAAACACCTATGATAAAAATTATGGCACATTTGGCATTCCTAAACTTAACGCATCCTATTTTGTTAAGCACAAATCTATTTATTTTACCGACCTCTATGGAGGAGAATTTTTAAAGTAAAAACGAAATCACTAACGTTCCCTGTTCATCATTTATATATAGAGGTATCCCTCTTTCATTGAGATAAGCACGAATCCCCAGAATACCTCCACCTTCATTAAAATCTTTCTTTAGCCCTGTGCCGTTATCAAAAATACATATCTTTATTTTATCTTTAAACCTTTCCTGTGTCACGAAAATTTTTGTGGCGGCTCCATGTCTTACAGCATTCATCATAGCCTCACGTATACAAAAATAAAAAACAGATTCATACATCTCCTTAAAGAGATTTTTCTTTGGCAGATGTAAAGTGCAGTGAAATAATGCCGCCAGTTGTGACAATTCTTTTTTCTCATCAACTTTCTGCTTTGCGAGAGTATTACCTGTTAGATCTTTAATAAGGCTTCTCCACATGTAGACTATATTTTCCTTATTTACCGCCTCATCCCCTATCATATACAAATATCCTGCCTGCATACAGTCTCCAAATTCTCTGTGTAATCTCATTTTTAAATTAAGATACTGTGGCTTTGAGTATATATCAGGTTCTTTTAATATTTTACTGTATTTGCCGTCTTCAGAGCTTTTCAAAAATTTTATGCTGTAATTTTTTCCGTTATAAAGCTCAGTATTTTCTTTTATGCTTTTTTTATGGCAGATTAGGCTTACTGACAGCTTTTTTCCTTCCTTTTTTTCACTGATTTCCATATATTCACTATTCAAACTTTCTCTCTGTAAAAGCCATGTGAGAAAGCTTGATTTATTTAAAATCATAGGGCTTTCAATAATAATAACAACCTTTTGCCCGTCTTTAATATTTATCTTTACAAAATCAGGCATATACCCTGCCCATTCAAGCAAAAAAATCCAAAGCTTACATATAAAAAATGTCGTTTCAGCCAAGACCTCTCCACATCCTTCGCATAATTTAAAAGCTTTGATATCGGGAAACCATTTAAGTTTTTCCGAAAACTCCCAAAAACAAAGATTTATTTCATCCATAGTGACAGATTCATCGTACTGACAGATTAAAAAAAGATTTACATAGCGTTTTAAAAACACTGTCAGCCATATCATTTTTCTAAAGCAAAGACTTGATGCATTCCCTTCATCTTTAAATTCATTGAATGCGGATTGAAGGGTTTTAATCTGTCGGTTTAAGTCTTTATTAAGTTTAAATAAAAGGTACTTTTGTTTCCGTTCAAAATATTTTTGTGTCATCTTCACTCCCATCAAAAATGGATGATTCTATACCAAAGATAAACTGTAATTTTTCTTAACTATGTATAATTATAACGCTAAAGAGACATTTTAATCTTATTAAATTTGTTAATATTATTTTAAGATAAATACAATATCCTTAATCGCAGGTAAATATGTCCTTATACTCATTACTCCTTATAAAATCTATAAATTTAGCCGTCTTGCTGTTCGGAATTTTCCCCTTTTTCCACAGTAATCCGAAATCACTTGTTATTTCAGGCTTAACAGGTATTTCAACAAAATCTCTTGGATTTACTGCAAGAGATGAATACAGGAATGCTCCGCAATTCCCCTTACAAAATTTAAAATTGTACCAAGCTGACTCGAGTGCAATAGTACCTCAGGTATAACATTCATTGCATGATATCTTGCAAAAATAGTGGAATTTTGTACAGAATCCGTATTAAATAAAATTATAGGTTCATCTTTAAGCATATCTAATGTAATCTCTTTTTCATTTGAAAATCTGTGATTTTTGGAAACACAAAAAACATAGGAATCATTCATTAAAAAATAAGACTCAAATTTGGAAATATTGTAAAAGTCCATATTTACAAGTGCTACATCCAAAATATCTTCATTTATTAAATTAGAAGCACGAATCGAGCCATACTCATATAGTTTAACAGGGATATTATAGTTTTTCTGAAATAAGTTAATAATCCTTGGAAAAAATACTGTACTCATAAGCGGAGGTATGCCTATTCTTATTGCCGGTATATTTCTTCCCATTGACCCAAACTCATCATAGAGTTCATGGCTGTGTAACAGTAGCCCGCTTGCTTTTTTGTAAAACTCCTCTCCTTCAGAGGTTAATGTAATTTTATTCTTTCCATGATTAAAAAGTTTAATATTAAACTCTTTTTCCAAGTCTCTTATGGCAACAGAAATAGTTGGCTGTGTAATAAACAGTTCTGCTGCCGCCCTGGTTATGCTGTGATAGCGACATACCGCACAAAAATACTCCAATTGATTTAAAGTCATATCATCACCTTATATTTATTCTAAAAAAATCAGCATGTTATAAACATGAATAATTAAAGTTTATCTACTAATTATTATATCATTATCTGTATTTTAGTATAGTTTATTTTTATACAAACCCAAGTTAGAATTAAATGTTCTTTTTAGTATAAGTAAACTACAATATGCGTGTAAGAAAAATTTATATGTAGGAGGAAAAAATATGAGTCCGGCAATAATAACATTATTATTTTTGGTATTCGCAATTATAATGTTTGTATCAGAAAAAATTCCTTTAGCCCTTACATCTATGATTGTTTGTGTGGGTCTTGTAGTGACCAAAGTATTAGATGTAAAGCAGGCTTTTGGCGGTTTTATTGATACCAATGTGATACTTTTTGTAGCTATGTTTATAGTTGGAGGTGCTCTTTTTGAAACCGGCATGGCAAATGAGATCGGCGGCTGGGTAACAAAGTTTGCCAAAACCGAACGTGGTCTTATTATTGCTATTATGGTAATAGTAGGCCTTATGAGCGGTGTGCTTTCAAATACCGGTACCGCAGCAGTGCTCATTCCTGTAGTTATAGGGATTGCTGCAAAATCAGGATTTAAAAGATCAAAACTGCTTATGCCCTTGGTATTTGCCGCAGCCATGGGAGGTAATCTCTCACTTATAGGAGCACCGGGTAATCTTATAGCTCAGTCCACACTTGAACCTATAGGGCTTAAATTCGGATTCTTTGAATATGCAATTGTCGGGCTGCCGATACTTATAGCAGGTATAATATTTTATGCAACTATAGGTTACAAACTTCTGCCTGACAATGACCCAGGCAATGAATCGGTTTTTGATGTTGAAAACGATTTCAGCAAGGTTCCAAGATGGAAAAAAATTCTATCCTTAGTTATTCTTGTAGGAACTCTGCTTGGAATGATATTTGAAAAAGAAATAGGTATTAAATTATGTGTAACAGGTTGTATAGGAGCAATTCTCCTTGTAATTACAAAGGTGATTTCTGAAAAGGACGCTATCAAATCCATTGATATGAAAACAATATTTCTCTTTGGCGGCACTCTTTCACTTGCAACTGCACTTCAGGAAACCGGTGCAGGGGAAATGATTGCAGATAAAGTTATAGGTGGATTAGGTGCAAATCCTTCACCATATATACTTACATTTATAGTATTTATAATATGTTGTGCTCTTACAAATTTTATGTCAAATACGGCTACAACCGCACTTATGGCACCTATTTGCCTTTCAATTGCGACAGGTATGGGAGCGGATCCAAGAGCAGTGCTTATGGCATGTGTAATCGGCGGTTCATGTGCCTATGCAACCCCTATCGGAATGCCTGCCAATACAATGGTGGTGGGAGCAGGTAATTATAAATTTATGGATTATGTAAAGGCAGGTTTGCCTCTTATATTTATTGCAACAATAGTAAGTATGATAATTTTGCCGATTGCATTCCCATTTTTCCCGGCATAAAAACAGTATAAAGGAGATTGTTATGATTAATAAAAATAATGAGAAGGTACAAAGATTAACTGAAATAATGGCACAATTCGTAGGTTTTACAGCTAAAAAGCTTCCCGATGATGTAATAAATAAACTTGCAGAACTTAGTGATAAAGAAGACAGTCCTATGGCAAAGGTTATTTACGATACAATGTTTAGAAATCAGGATCTGGCAGTGAAATTGAATCGCCCATCATGTCAAGATACCGGAGTTTTGCAGTTTTGGGTAAAATGCGGAACAAGATTTCCATTAATAGACGAGCTTGAAGAACTTCTTCGTGAAGCCGTAATACAAGCTACAGTACATGCACCTCTTCGCCATAATTCTGTGGAAACATTTGAT
>ERZ773014.1616-NODE-1616-length-14097-cov-7.984475_pt1 | contig 14097 bp, 17 predicted proteins | sample MGYA00580841_ERZ773014 | MGnify/ENA primary metagenome ERZ773014 (study PRJEB29015, sample SAMEA2737989) | human oral metagenome | biome: human oral; feature: human-associated habitat; material: dental | place: China | collected 2067 ...
TTTACCTGAAATATTTCAAAGAATTTGAGAAAGAGGATGAACAATGGCATAAAAAGTGGAAACGAAGAACATGGCTATTTTGTATAGGAGGGTGCCTTATGACAATAGTGGGTATCGCTTGCATGTGGGTAGTACTATTAATGTGAGGCCTTCGACAACTGTCTTTAATATATGAATTATTCAGGTTTCGATTTCAAAACCAATATAGGAAACTACAATTATGAAGATGCTTCTCACCCACATGCCGTGAGTGAAGTGGAGAATATGGAGAACAAAATCCCCTCTGCACCACTGACAACGAAGTATAACGAATGGGGAATTTGAGATGCATAAATATATTATTCTTCCAGATTCTATATGTGGAATTAATGAAGATTTTTTGTTTAGTCAAAACAATGGATTTGGAGGAGGCGGAATTCTACCTGGTGCTATAATCGGCGGTGCAATCGGTAGTATTGCAGGTTCTTTTGGAGGTAGCTGGATAGGAACAGGCGCTGTAGATGGCTTATATGGAAGATAAACGTTTTATATGGTATGAATAGAAGTAGGTTTGCATATTTTTTAAATGCAGTACATTACTGTATATGGTTAAATGATATAAAGTTTGGAGACTTTATAGGGCGCATTGTTGATGTAGTATTATCACCCATTCCCAAGCTCTTTTTTACAAAAAAATATAGAAAGAAATACGAAAGCCGCTTGCCACAGGCACAAAAAATAATGAATAAGTTTTACTATGATAAAGAAGTGGGCTACCATATCGGTTGGGCACACCATTGGTTTGGATATTTTTATTCGTGTTATTCTGGAGTATTATCGTTTATTATATTTGGAATTATATTACATTTTTGGGGAATGATAAATCGGTTTGTAATTTTATTCTTCATAGGCATCCCCATATTTATATGTTTCATACCTGCAGACAAAGCCGTCTTTTCAAATGATATTTACCTGAAATATTTCAAAGAATTTGAGAAAGAGGATGAACAATGGCATAAAAAATGGAAACGAAGAACATGGCTATTTTGTATAGGAGGGAGCCTTATGACAATAGTAGGTATCGCTTGCATGTGGGTAGTACTATTAATGTGAAGCCTTCGAAAACCGCCTTTAATAGATGAATTATTCATGTATCGATTTCAAAACCAATGTAGGAAACTTGGGAAATGATAAAATTGTGTTGGTTATCCCAAATGGAGCGGGCGTTTGTGCTACCGCCGTGCATGCTTCTTATTGTGTTGTTAATCCTGAATAAAGCCGATGTTTATGCTGCCAAGGTGCATGCCTCCCGATGTCGCTTTGCCGCAAAGTTAGCCGTTTTCAGTTAAAATGGTTATTATTTATAGCAATGACTGTTGAAGATCTATTCGTTTTTTTCGATGCGAAGACGCAACCATTAAGGCATAAAATCAAAATACAAAGATTGCACTTAAATAAGTCCAAGGGCCGAGCAAATAATATAAGTAATATTTATAAGAATGTATCCTACAGCTAATATTTTTTCTCTTCGTATTTTTTGATGTCTAACCTGCCACAAAAAATGGATTTCTATGCATGTAAATACGACTACTATCCACAAAAGTATTCCACGAAAATGTATAACCTTGAAATGCTTACTGATGGAGATAACAAGGAAGATGATTATGTTAAGCAATGACAATGCGTAATAGTTCATGTTATATATATTCTAATTAAAATTCTTGTTTAATATAAAAATTAAAATTGAGCCTCTGCAATTTTTATATTGAGAATGATATCATGAAATTTTTATTGGACAATGAAAAAATAGAATTTTTAATTTTAATTTCAAACAAAAAAAGGGCTATTTTTTATTGATTTTACAAATATAACAAACAAAATCATACCATTATAATTTTTGTTCTTTAAATTTTTCTTGTTATTTTTGTAAACGGAACTACTCCACTTTCACATCATCATAGGCCGCATCGCGTGCAAACATCTTCACAACATAAGGGCAGACGGCACGCAGTTTCTTTTGATGGAGACGCGCATAGCGTGCCACTTCGTCTAACAACATTTTTGCAATGCCTTTTCCTTGATGGGCTGGTGCTACAACAGTGTGTGTAATTGCCATCACATCACCTTGCCACTCATAGTCAATATGGCCATAGTTTTCATTGTTTGCGCTGATGAAAAAGCGGCCCCCTTGCGGTGTTTCCTCGTGTCTGAACGTCATATTCTTTTTTATTTGATAATCATTACCTATCTGTTTTGCAACGCCTGCTTCCACTTTAGTGTTGAAAATGCGTTATCATTTGGGACAAAGGTAGGAAAAGTTCCCTTTCATCAAGCCTTTTTATCGTAGAAATGTGAAACAAGAATGAAATTTATTTCGTACTTTTGCAACATGGACAACAAAGAGGCTACCCTACAATTAGGGACACAACCCGTTGGAAAATTATTGCTACAATACGCGTTACCCGCTATTGTAGCCATGACGGTTGCATCGCTTTACAACATTGTGGACAGCGTTTTTATTGGCCAACGTTTAGGTCCTTTAGCCATCTCGGGCTTGGCCATCACTTTTCCTTTTATGAATTTGGCCAGCGCCTTTGGTGCAGCTGTGGGCATAGGTGCCGCCACTTCCATCTCGGTGAAGTTGGGACAAAAAGACTATGCTACGGCAGAAAACATCTTAGGGAACACCATCACCTTGAACTTGATTATCGGTATCACATTTTCGATTGTCACACTTTTATTTCTCGACCCCATACTTTTGTTCTTCGGAGCAAGCCATGCCACGTTGCCTTTTGCACGCGACTACATGGTGATTATCTTAGCGGGTAACGTGTTTTCGCACATGTATTTTGGCATGAATGCCATCCTTCGTGCGGCAAGTAAGCCCCGCTTAGCAATGTTTGCCACCATCTTCACCGTGCTGATGAACACGCTGCTCGACTACATTTTTATCATTCTTTTTGACTGGGGCATTGCCGGAGCGGCCTATGCCACGATATTGGCACAGATTATTGCGTTGGTGTGGCAGATGAAAGTGTTTAGCAATTCCAAGGAGTTGCTGCATTTGAAGCGCGGTATCTATAGGCTACGACGCGACTTAGTGAAGAATATCATCAGCATAGGCATCTCGCCGTTTGCGATGAATGTGTGTGCTACCGTGGTGGTTATCTTCATCAACTTGCAGTTGGTGCATTATGGCAACGACCTCGATGTGGGTGCATTCGGCATCGCCAACCGCATCATTATCATTTTTGCGATGCTCGTAATGGGTGTGACACAAGGCATGCAACCGATTGCAGGATATAATTATGGTGCGCAGAAGTTAGATAGAATGTTGCGTGTGGTGAAGCTATCGATGGTTGCAGCTACCGCCATTATGACAGCCGGATGGCTCATTGCCATGTTTGGTCCCTATTATTGCGCACGCGCATTCACGAAAGACCCCACGCTCATTCAATTGGGCATCAAGGCCATTCGCCTCGCCATGTTGGTTTATCCTATCGTGGGCTGCCAGATGGTCATCACAAACTTCTTCCAAAGTATTGGCAAAGTGAAGGTGAGCATCTTTCTCTCTTTGTCCAGACAATTATTGATTTTACTTCCTTGTTTGGCCATTCTACCCCTGTTTTATCATGTGGATGGCGTGTGGTATGCCATGCCGACGAGCGATTTTATTTCAACCGTTATCGCTGCATGGATGATGAAACATTATATGAAGAAATTCCAACAACAACAGTTACAATAAACACATGGAGAACAAGAATATCATCCTGAACATAGGAAGGCAGATTGGGAGCGGTGGACATATCATCGCAACACAACTGGCTACTTGCTTTGGTTATCAACTCTACGACCGCGAGTTGCTCAACTTAGCTGCCAAAGAAAGTGGATTTAGCGAGAAGTTTTTTGAACAAAATGACGAGAAGACGGGCTTTTTCCGCACGCTGTTTCACGCTAACGTGCCGCTCATCGGCGAAAACAACTTCTATAAAAACGACCTGTCCCAAGAGAGCTTATATCAGTTTCAAAGCGATGCGATTTTAAAAGCCGCAGCCGAAGGCAACTGCATCTTTGTGGGAAGGACCGCTGATTACATCCTCCGCGAGCACAAAAACAGGCTTGATATTTTTGTGACAGCCGATATCAACGACCGCATAGCACGCGTGATGGAGCGCAGAAATTGCAACAAAGAAGCGGCACACAAGTTTATTACGACGAAGGAAGAGGCACGCGCCACCTATTATAATTACTACACCGGTAAGCGATGGGGCGCGGCCAACAGCTACGATCTCTGCGTGAACAGCAGCCGATTGGGTTTAGAGGAGACGGCTAACTTCATTGCAGCCTTCGTTCGACAACGCTTCAACCTATGAAGAAAATCGGAATCATCAGTGACACACACGCTTATTGGGACGACAAATATGAGCAATATCTGTGCGAATGTGACGAGATTTGGCATGCAGGTGACATCGGCTCCTTGGCGTTATGCAATCGCTTTGAGGCGATGGGACCGCAGTTCAGAGCGGTCTATGGGAACGTTGATGGATATGATATTCGCGCGCGCTACCCCGAAGTTCTGCGCTTCAAATGTGAGGAGATTGACGTGCTGATGAAACATATTGGTGGCTATCCCGGGCGTTATGACAGCAGCATTCGACAGACGATATACGCCAATCCGCCGCAGCTTTTCATCTCAGGGCATTCGCATATCTTAAAGGTGATGTCGGACAAAAACCTCCATCTGCTCCACATCAATCCCGGTGCGGCAGGCTTGCAGGGCTGGCATCAGCAACGCACACTCGTGAGGCTCATCATCAACGGCAATAAGTTTGATGATTGTGAAGTGATTACATTAGGAACAAAACAAATTAAATGATAGTTTATGAAAACGTATCTTGTAACAGGAGCTGCCGGCTTTATCGGCGCTAATTTTGTGAAGTATTTGCTTCATAAGAAGTATAAAAACGATGAAAACGTGAAGGTCGTGGTGCTCGATGCCTTGACCTACGCCGGAAATCTCGGTACGATTAAAGACGACATTGACGGTAAACGCTGTGTTTTCGTGAAGGGAGATATTCGCGACAGCCAACTCGTCGAACAACTCTTTGCGGAACACGACATCGACTTCGTGGTTAACTTTGCCGCCGAAAGTCATGTTGATCGCAGCATCGAAGACCCACAACTTTTCTTAAGCGTTAACATCTTAGGCACGCAGAACTTGTTAGATGCGGCAAAGAAAAGCTGGATGACGGGAAAGGATGAGCAAGGTTATCCCACGTTTAAGGCCGGAAAGCGCTATCATCAAGTATCCACCGACGAGGTTTATGGCTCGCTGGGCGCCGAAGGTTACTTTACAGAGCGCACACCGCTATGTCCACACAGCCCATACAGCGCGAGCAAGGCCAGCGCCGATATGATTGTCATGGCTTATCACGATACCTATCATTTGCCCACCACAATCACGCGCTGTTCCAACAACTACGGCCCCTACCACTTCCCGGAGAAGCTCATTCCGCTGATGATCAACAACATCTTAGAAGGGAAGTCGCTCCCCGTCTACGGGCAAGGTCTAAACGTGCGCGATTGGCTCTATGTCGAAGACCATTGCAAGGCGATTGACTTAGTTGTGCGCGAGGGACGCGATGGCGAAGTGTATAATGTTGGCGGACACAACGAGATGACGAATATTGACATCGTGAAACTCACCATCGAAACCATCCGCAACATGATGGCCACGCGGAAAGAACTTCGCGCGGTGTTGCGCAAACAAGTTAAGGATACGCAAGGCGATATCGACATCAGTTGGATTAATAATGACCTCATTACTTACGTTGCCGATCGATTGGGACACGACCAACGCTATGCGATTGACCCAACAAAAATCAAGCAAGAGCTTGGTTGGTATCCGGAAACGAAGTTCGCAGATGGTATCGTGAAAACCATCGAGTGGAATCTCGCCCATCAAGACTGGATCAAGGAGGTTACCTCGGGGGATTATCAACGCTACTACGAGGAAATGTACGGAAAGAAATAGAAACAACAAAAAGGTGTCTATCGCAAGCAACTTTCTGCATAGACACCTCTACTACCTCAAACCGCAACAACAATGAAAAAGATTATGCTATTAGGGTCGGGTGAATTAGGCAAAGAATTCACCATCGCGGCCAAGCGGGCGGGCCTCTATGTCGTGGCCTGCGACAAATATCCCTTTGCGCCAGCCATGCAAGTGGCCGATACGTGCGAAATATTCAATATGCTCGATGGCGCAACCTTGGCGCAAGTTGTCGACAAGCATAAGCCCGACATCATTGTCCCCGAGATTGAAGCCATCCGAACCGAGAAGCTCTTCGATTTCGAAAAGCAGGGCATCCAGGTGGTTCCGTCGGCACGCGCAGTCAACTTTACGATGAACCGCAGAGCCATTCGCGACTTAGCATCGCGCGAACTGGGCATCCGCACAGCCAAGTACCACTATGCCAAGACATTTTCCGAGTTTAAAGTTGCTGCCGAAGACATTGGATTCCCATGCGTCGTTAAGCCACTCATGAGTTCAAGCGGTCACGGACAAAGTTACGTGCATAACGAAGCTGAATTGGAGCAGGCTTTCCATGATGCCATGGAGGAAGGACGTGGCGACGTGAAGGAAGTGATTATCGAAGAGTTTATCGACTTCGATTCCGAGTTTACTTTGCTCACCGTCACCCAGAAACATGGTCAAACGCTCTTTTGTCCCCCTATCGGACACACGCAACAAGGTGGCGATTACCGTGAAAGCTGGCAACCCTATGCGATTGATGCTTGCGCGCTCAAGCAAGCCGAAGCCATGGCTGGAAAGGTGACCGAGGCACTCACCGGCTACGGCATCTGGGGCGTAGAGTTCTTTAAGACCAAGCGCGGAGAGATCATCTTCTCCGAACTTAGCCCCCGTCCGCACGACACAGGCATGGTGACGCTCGGCCACACCACCAATCTCAGCGAATTTGAATTGCATCTCAGAGCCATCATGGGATGGCCCATTCCCGCCATCCATCTGGAGCATTGCGGCTGCAGTGCGGTGGTCTTAGCAAAGAAGACGACCGACAGCGCGCCCGAATATCACCTCGACACAGCCCTCAGCGAAGACAGAACGCGCGTGAGAATCTTCGGAAAACCCACGCAGCACGTTGGCCGCCGCATGGGGATTGTGCTCTGCTATGACGAAGTGGGGAGCGACATCGATGCGCTAAGGAGCAAAGCCAAGCGCCTCGCCCAAACCATCATTCCGTAGACCTTCGCAACGAAAATGAACCCCATAACCTCGCAAGAGATGCGTGGCGCAAACGAAGCCCCACGCATCTATTTCAACAAGATTGCCGACGAACGCGGCAATCTTTTTGTCGCTGAGGTGGCGAAACAACTCCCCTTCGTCATTCAGCGCGTCTTTTTCATCAACCATGTGCCCGCAAATGCCACGCGTGGCGGCCATGCCCATTTGCAATGCAGCGAAGTGGTTGTGCCCATTTGCGGCTCGTTTGTGGTGACCTTAGACGATGGCACGCAACGTTGCGACTACGTGCTGAACCGCCCCCAACAGGGTTTACTCATCGAAAAAGGCATGTGGAGCCAGCTCAGCCACTTCTCGCCCGACGCCATCTGCCTTGTGTTGGCCGAAGATCTCTACAATACCGACGGCTACATCAACGATTATGCCCACTTCAAGGCCTATCGACAATGTTTCAAATAAGCGCCTATCAGCCAAGCCAAGCCGCTGAGTGGGATGCCTTTGTGCACACGGCTAAAAACGGTCTTTTCTTGTTTCTTCGTCCTTACATGGACTATCACAAGCAACGTTTCACCGATCATTCCCTCATGGTTTATCGCCGCAACCAGCTCTATGCAGTGCTCCCTGGCCATGCCGTGGGGCGCACGTTTTATTCCCATCAGGGACTCACTTTCGGCGGACTGCTTTTGCAACCTTCGGCCACGTGTGCGCCTGTCGTCGATGTGTTCACACAAATTCAGGCTCATCTAAAAGCTTGCGGTTTTCAGAAAATGGTTTATAAGCCTGCGCCATGGCCTTTCCACAGCCTTCCCACCGAAGAAGACCTTTATGCCATCTTTCGCACGACACATCCACAACTTGTTGCGCGCGAGGCCTCTACCGTCATCAACTTGCAACAGCCTCTCGCTTGGCGGAAAGACCGTCGCACAGGGGTTCGCAAGGCCACAGCCGAGGGGATTATTGTTGAAGAAAGCCACCGCTGGGAAGATTTTTGGCTGCTACTCACCGAAAACCTGCAACAACGCCATCACACTCTGCCGACACACACCATAGAAGAGATGCGCTTGCTGCACGCACGGTTTCCACAAAACATTCAACTCTTTATCGCACGACAAACTGCAACGCTGCTTGCCGGCGCTGTCGTCTACGACTATGGCGCCACCGTGCACACGCAATATCTTGCCACGAGCAAGCTTGGTCGACAGCGGCACGCCCTCGATGCGCTGCTGCACAAGCTTATTACCGAACGTTATGCGCATCGCGGCTATTTTGACTTCGGCAAATCAACCGAGCACGAAGGTCGCTACCTCAATACAAACTTAATTTACCAAAAGGAAGGTTTTGGCGGACGAACGGTCTGCTGCGACACCTATGAATGGACACTATGAACATTGAATATCTTCCCTTGCGCCAACTCAATGCACGCTTCCGCGACACCATCAACCATGCCACCCGGCAGCTTCTAAGCAGCGGGCGTTATCTTAAGGGCGATGCTACCGCTCAATTCGAAAAAGCCTATGCCCGCTACATCGGCACGCAACATTGCGTGGGTTGCGGCAATGGCTTCGATGCCTTGCAGCTCATCTTCCGCGCTTATATCGAATTGGGAAGGCTGCAACCGGGCGACGAGGTGCTTGTGCCAGCCAACACATTCATTGCCTCAATCCTCGCCATCACCGAGAACCAACTCACACCCGTGTTGATTGAACCGCGCATGACCGATATGCAAATCGATGACAGCTTGCTCGAGCGCGCCATCACGTCGCGCACCCGCGCAGTGTTGTTGGTGCATCTCTATGGCATTTGTGCCTATACCGACACCATCAAGCAGCTTTGCGACAAACATCAGCTGCTGCTCATTGAGGACAATGCGCAAGGCCACGGCCTATTGTTCCGTGGCCAACACACGGGCAGCCTCGGCGACGCCGCTGCGCACAGTTTCTATCCCAGCAAGAACCTCGGCGCGCTGGGCGATGCAGGTGCCGTCACCACCAACGACGAGCGATTGGTGCTTGCGGTGCGCAGCATAGCCAATTATGGGGAGCGAACGCGCTATGCGAATGACTATCGCGGCCTTAATAGCCGCATGAATGAATGGCAAGCGGCCATTCTCTTGGATAAATTGCAACAGCTTGATGCTGATAATGCTTGCCGCAAGGAGGTTGCACAGCAGTATCAAGCCCACATCAATCATCCACAAATTGCTTGCTTGCCTGCGCTAAACTCGGTCTACCATGTTTTTCCTATTTTCTGCACACAACGCGATGCGTTACAACGCTATCTTAGGGAAAACGGCATAGAAACCCACATTCACTACCCCATTCCACCCCATAAGCAACGTTGCTTCCCGACATGGAACAGCCTCCACTTGCCCATTACAGAGCGCATTGCACAAACGGAACTTAGCTTGCCTTGCCATCCGCTCATGACCGAGGAAATGACACTTACTGTTGCCGAAGTACTCAATCGGTTTTCACCGTCGCACTAAAAAATCCAGCCGTTTTATTTGTCGTTCTTCGTAAAAGTTTATACCTTTGCACCCATGAACGTAAAGTTGGTTACATATAGCATGCAGACGTTGCAAAGAAATTCAAAATTCTTTGCATCTTTTTATGCCATTTATTTGGTCAATCCAAATAATTGTGTAACACACACACACACACACACACACACACACACACACACATTCTAACGTCCGCTCCTACGCGCGCGTAATATACAACATAAACACTTATAAACAAAGGGTGTGCAAGAAGTTTTTTATAAACTTTTTGCATGCCCTTTTTCGTGTCTTTTAAGAACAGAAAATGAAAGAATTTAGTGTGAAGTAACTCAAATAAAAAACATAAATTAAAAGCGTAAAAAAGATGAGACAAAAAGAAAAACGGGCATATATGAAGCCCCAATGCTGCGTTTATCCGACAGCAACAGAGTATCTCTTGCAAGCTGCGAGCGGTCAACACAAACACATTAAAGAGGGTAGCGCCGTGGGCGATGCCAAGCGTAACTCCGGAACTTGGGAAGACTGGGACGATGAAGACGATGAGCTGCAGGAATAGGAATGCAGAAGAATTTGAAACAAGAAAATAATAGAATTATGAAGCGATTAAGCAAAACAATGACAATAAAATCATTTCTCCAAATGAGCTTGCTGTTTGGTATTGGGCTGTTTTCGGCCTGTGCGGGCAACGATGCTGCGCAATCCTCGGGAGAAACCGAACCGGCAGCACCCAAGGGTGTACTGTTTACCACCCATGCACCCAAGGCTAAGGCTAAAATGAGCACCAAGGTGGCAGGCGACGATACCCCCACACGCACGCTTATTCAATATCAGATTGGCCAGGGTGCCGAAGCCTATTGGGAAACGGCCGACTATATTTTCGTTAAAAACAAGGCCGGCGTTTGGAAAAAAAGTATCTACACCGCGGTGAACGGCGATGGTTCGAGTGCCACGTTCACACTGCCCGGCAACGTCTCTGATTATGGTGCAGGTTGCGAAGTGCGCTACACTGGTTTCACGGGCAGCCCCGACCAGGTAAAAACGGGCAATCCACCCGTGCAGAAGCGACCCGGCGTACTGGATGATGCAGGCAACTTTGGCGACTGCGGTGTTGGGTTTGCCGTTGCAGGCAGCGATCCCTCAATGTTTAATTTCCAGCTCGAGCACAAGGCCGGTTATCTCTGTTTCCTGCCACGTCAGGAGGATGCTGCGCTCGGGGCAAACACCTATATCACGAAGATTGTCGTTTCATCGGCTAACCCAATTTGTGGTATTTACGATTTCAGCACAGGCAGTTTCGGCACTACACCGACAAGTGGGTATTATCGTTTTATGCTGCAATTCCAGAGCCCAGGCACCTACGCCAATGGCTTCCCGCTCACCAACACGACCAGCAGCGTGCTCACCAACGGCGCCTACATTGGGCTGGCCCCCGGCACCTATCATTTCAACGTGCAATATTATCTCTACGATCCCACAACCAGTGTTGAGGGCTTTCTCACCAAATATGTCACGGTGAGTGTCGATGCAGGCGAAATCAAGCCCGTAACGGCCAACCTGCAGGTGCCCACAGTGCCGTTGAACACCTATTACAACTGGGATGCCGAGAAATATGGTTTTTATGGCAACGAGAGCCAGCAGCCCACAACCAACGGTGGCGAGGGCGACTTAAAGGTGAATTTTCCCTATGGCGTACCACCGACCGACCCACGTGGTGCACAATTTCCCACCAACAAGGCAGCCGAGCATTCGTGCAAAGATTGCCCCAACTACAATGAGCTGACCTGGTATATTGAGCGTGGCCATCCGATGTGGGATGCCGATGGTATTTTTGCATTCAACAACCATTTGCAAAAAGGTGGCGTATGGTTGTTGAAAAAAGATAACATCCCCGGCTTCAGTGCAGCAGCTGCACCCAATGGTGTGAATTTCTCGGATGCGGCATCACATTACACAACAGCCTACTACCATCCGAGTATTTATGGCACACCAACGCCGCCTCAATACCCTGCACCATCAGTAACGCTTTCTGGTGGAACCCCTCAAATTGCAGAGCGCGGGAAATATTTCTTCCTGCCGGCAGCAGGCTATTATATCTATGACAGAAATCCTTCCGGTTCATTCATCAACCGAACCGTTTTGCACGGTTTAGGAACCGAAGGTGTTTGGTGGTCGTGTGACGGAGCGAATGCAGCACCAAACCGTGTAGGTAAATTGTACTTTAATGCCTCTAAAATAACCATTCATATCGATGGTTCTTTATATTTAGCGACCTATCGCACACTGGCACCCATTTGGAAAGTGCAATAGGAACTGCAAGAAGCAAAATAGAAAATTTGGCGCTCGCAGTTGGACTGCAAGGCTCAAAACAAAAAATTTGGCGCTCGCAGTTCAACTGCAAGGCTCAAAACAAAAAAATTGGTGCTTGCAGTTGAACTGCACGGCTCAAAATAAAAGATTTGGTGCTCGCAGTTCAACTGCATGGCTCAAAACAAAAAATTTGGTGCTCGCAGTCCGACTGCACGGCTCAAAACAAAAAATTTGGTGCTCGCAGTTCAACTGCAAGGCTCAAAATAAAAGATTTGGTGCTCGCAGTCGAACTGCACGGCTCAAAATAAAAGATTTGGTGCTCGCAGTTCAACTGCAAGCATTCGGAAAAAGGAAATAACGAGAAACAGGACAGCTGTTCTGAAAAAGATTAACCAATAAAGATAAAAATATGGTGGAAATCAAAAGTTTTGATTTTGTGCGCATCAACAACGGCGCGCACTATGAGTTTATGAAAGTGGTGAACGACCGTTTCGCGACGGAGACGGCGCTGAGCACGAATGCTGCGGCGAAAAAGGCTATCGAGGCGTTGGCGGCCGCGGTGAAAGAGGAGGATCGCTGTTTGGTGATTTCGCAAAAGAGTCTCATCACCGACGACATCAAGGCGGCCGACGACAAGCGCGACAATATTTTCCGCGGGTTGCGCAAATCGATTAAGGGGTTGACGGATGCGCCCGTGGCCGATGTGGCGCAGGCTGCCAAAGAGTTGCAGCAATGTTTGGTGGATTATCGCATTGACCCTGCAATGCAGTTGGACCGCGAGACGGGGCTGCTGCACAATTTCATCGCCGACCTCGAAACAAAATATGCTGCGCAGGTGACGAAGCTCGGGCTCACGCTGTTCGTTGCGCCGCTGAAGGAGGCCAATGCCAAGGTGGAGCAGTTCATCGTTGGTCGCACCACGGCGCAATCGGCCGTTGCCGCCGGCGAGCTCCGTCAGGCACGTTTGGTCACCGATGCCGCCTATCGCCACCTCGTGAAGTTCGTCAATGCCTTGGCCATGGTCTCGGGCACCACCGACTACGACGCGTTGGCCAAGTTCCTCAACGAGCACATCGACCGTTATAAACACGAGGTGCTGCCGAAGAAAAAGAAGGGTGGCAAAAAGCCGTCGGATAGCGATAAACCCGGTGACGGGAAGAAACCCGATGGCAAGAAGCCGGGTGGTGATGCTGCAAAACCGGGCGATGGTGGCGATGGCAAGGATAAACCGGGCGATGGCAAGGATAAGAAACCATCGGATGGAGACAAAAAACCGGGCGATGGTGGCAAGAAACCGGACGGCGGCGATAAAAAGCCAGGTGACGACGGTAAAAAGCCGGACGACGGTGGCGGTAAAAATCCGGGAGACGGCGGCGGTGCCGGCCCTATACCCTCCGACCCTCTTCCGATGGTGCCGAAGGAGTAAGGCAGCCCCGCATGCCTATAAGAAACTATTTTTTGCATAATACATAGAGTGGTACGCATCGTGATGATGCGCGCCACTCGCCTTTTTGTTTGTGTGGACGATGCCTTTGCTCCTGTGGAGCCGATGTCATCTGCCTACGTTGAGATGCGATGTGTGGTAATCGCCGCTTCCGCGTTTGGTTTTATCTAATTGCTTGATGCTGCCCGACAGGGTGATGTCGCCACTGCCGGTAAGGTTGGCCTTCACGGAGCCGCATTCGTGGAAAGATATGCTCACATCGCCACTGCCCACCAACGACAGGTAGGTGTTTTTTACGCCTATTTGTCGCATTTTAATGTCGCCGCTACCGGTGAGCCATACGCCGGATGAAGCGCAACGCAGATGGTCGATGTCGATATCGCCGCTACCTTTGAGAGTGGTTTTTATCTCGTTGCAGATGATGTCGGAGATATCAATATCGCCACTGCCGTAGAGCTCCACCGTCATCGCATCGGTGTCTATCTTGTTTTTTGCAACGAAATCACCGGAACCTTTCACGGAGATGCCCACGATGTCGGGTGAAGTAACGTATATCTTCACATCGTCGGAGTTCCAGCCTCTAAAGATGCTTATGCTTCGGCG
>ERZ773014.1617-NODE-1617-length-14093-cov-3.850477_pt1 | contig 14093 bp, 10 predicted proteins | sample MGYA00580841_ERZ773014 | MGnify/ENA primary metagenome ERZ773014 (study PRJEB29015, sample SAMEA2737989) | human oral metagenome | biome: human oral; feature: human-associated habitat; material: dental | place: China | collected 2067 ...
CCGCTCGACGATGACCGCGCAGGTCAAACGCCTCGAACGCGCCGGGCTGGCCCGTCGCCACACCGACCCCACCGACCGGCGGGCCAGCATCGTGACCCTGACCGAGGACGGGGAAGCAGCATGCAGCGAGATCCGTAGGGAGGCCTCCGCTTTCTTTTCCGGCGTCCTGTCCGACTGGACCCCGGAGCAACGTCGCGAGCTGATCGAGTCGATGACCCGGCTGAGCACCGCCCTCGAGGAGCACCTGAACTGAGCTGCCTTCATCGGCGGCCCCGGACGCGCCAACAAGATGGACCGGGAGCCTTCCTTACAACCAGTTAGGTCTTGATGCGTTCCTTTAATTCAGCGGTTTTTCTTCCGCTTGGCGACTTCCGTGTCCTCTTCCCCCGCTATGGTTGTGCCACCGGACTTCACGAAGGAAGATTATGACAACGCTGTCTCTCGGTTCACTCCAAGACAAGATCCGCGACCCCGAATTCGCCTTGGCAAGGATAAACGCCACGTACCAGCCCGGTGGTGGCCCGGGAAGCCGGGTCTTCCCGCCAACGTTTCCCACCTCGAGCTCGGGCGACTCCCCCTACCTCATGGAGGAACGCGCCTGCGACGGTTCCTCACGTAGGGCCGTCGTCCTCGATCAGGTTCCCTCCCAAGCGAACCGGTGCGAGGAGGCGCTCAAGACGGCCCGGCAGGCAGGAGAGATCCGGCTGCCGTTGTTGAAACTAACCCACGACGGCGCGGCGAAGGCCGTCATCACCGGCCTGGATGCGCCACACCGGGCCTTCGACGCCTACTGGCGCGACTCGCTGCTCGACGGCGAGAAATTCGACAGGACCCTCATGGGAAAGGCCTTGCAGGCCACCTCCTTGGAGGATGCAACCGCGCTGCTCCAGTATGACCCCGCCACCTTGGTCTACGGCGGCTGGAACAGTCACCGCAAGGGGCGGCAGGCCAAGTTCCCCCGGTTCTACAGCAGCGAGATCGTCGGCTGGGATCCCGTCGAGGGCACCCGCAAAGCGGGTCGCATGGATCCGCTCAACCTCACCGGAGCGCGAAACGGCGACGGCGACGACTGGGCTTACTCCTCCATCGCGGCCAAGAACGCCAAGGCGAAGTTGAGCGAGATCGGCCACGGCAATATTGCTCCGAATGCCGCCCATGGTGGAGTGACCATCACGGAGGCCACGCGTTTCTCCACCCTAAGCCTTACGGCGGTGCGACGGATCCGTTTCGGCTCCCTCGGGGTGAACACGCAGTTCGCCGCCAGTACTCTTCTGGTTGCCCTCGCGCTTCTCGGTGATCGACTGGCCTTCGGTGGCGCCGGGATCTGGTTGCGCAGCGGCTGCGACCTGGTGGTGGAAACAGAAACCCTCGAGTGGATCGGTCGCGGCGGCGTGGTGGAGCCGTTCTCCCTGTCCATCGGTGAAGCCGTCTCCCTGTACGACGAGGCACTGGAAGCCGCCATTGAATCTGGGGTTCCGATGCACCTCGAGACGATCGAGTTGACCCCCTCCAAGGCCCTCGCCGCCGCAATCGACTTCACCGTGACCAAGGCCGAGTCCTCAGGGGAGTGACATGCCCATCCGCCTCGACATCTGCCTGATGGGCGAACGCTACGAGGCCGGCGACGGCGACAACCCCCGCGCCCCCGAATGGCCCCCACATCCCGCCCGGGTTTTCTCGGCGTTGCGTTCGGTGGCAGAAACCGATGAGCTCCCACTGCTCCGTGAGCTCGAACAGCTACCGCCTCCGTTGATCCACGCCGCGGCGCTGGCACCACACAGCAGTATCCGGGCCTATGTCGTCACGAACGCCCGGGAACACAAGGGCGGCAACCAGAACCATCCCGCCCGGACCAGTGGCCTGATGGAGCGCGTCAGGAGTTTTCCCTCCGACCCCAGGATCCAGTTCATCTGGCCCAACGACCGGGATCTGTCGGATGACACGCTTACCGGACTCGATCTTATGGCGCGGCGCGTACCCTATCTCGGGCGTTCAACGTCGCCGGTCATGCTGGCCTTCCGTAAGGTGGCGGAGTTCGGGCCACTGCCGGGGTTGTCCATCTTTGAACCCACCGACCACGACCAGGCGGAATGCAACATCAGGGTTCCATTTCCCGGCTACCTGGACGAGTTGAATGCTCTCCACGAACTGGACCAGTCTTCCTGGCAGGCCAGCCGCAGCCACGCACGCCAGCCCTACAGGCTGGTACGGGACGAGAGCGATGCCGTTGCCCCCACGGTCGTGGAGTCACCGTACCCGGACTTGGTCATCCTCCGGTTCGTCGATCACCGTCCCCCGGGAAACCTGGTCGGGCTCTTCACCGCGGCACTCCGGGCAAAGGTGATGTCGCAGACGAAGAATCCGCTGCCTCCTGCGCTGCACGGCCACGGGTTCGACGGGCATCCCCACGTCGCCTATCTCGGTCTTCCATTCGCCGGTTTCAAGCATGCGGACGGACATCTGCTTGCCCTAGCAGTCGCGATCCCGGGGCTGGATCGGGCGGAGCGCCGCAGGATCCTACGAGGCATCCTGGGCACCGATCCGGACCGGATCGTCGACCTGCAGGTGCCCGGTTTCAGGCGGGTCTTCGGGTTGCGTTATTCCCCCGACGAGCCACTGCCTGCCAGCGCGACCGCCGCGCGATGGACGCGGCCCGCCAGGAGATGGGTGTCCGTGACCCCTCTCGTGCTGGACAGATACCCGAAGAAGGGAGATCTCGCCCCGGCAGTGGTTCGTTCCATCCAACAGGCAGGGCTCCCCGCTCCGGTCATTGTTGAGCTGAGCACCCAGCCGCTCACCCCCGGGGCCGCGCACCTCACCCCGAAGGAACTTCCCCTCCGGGCTCGCGGCCGCCTGTACCGGCACGTCCGGATGACATTCGAGCATCCCGTCACAGGACCCGTGCTGGCCGGCGCGGGACGGTACTTCGGGGTTGGTCTGTTCGCCCCCGAACGTGAAGGAGCCGACGGATGATCGCCGGCGATTTCGACCTCTTCATGGAGGAGCTCCACGGCCATCGCCCGTTCCCCTGGCAGTCGGACGTGGTTGCCGACATGCTCCGGACGGGCACCTGGCCGTCTCTCGTGGACGTGCCCACCGGTCTGGGCAAGACATCGATGCTCGACGTCGCCGTATTCGTGTTGGTCATGTGTGCCGGAGGCGAGGCCGCGAGCGGGCTGGGGCGACGACGCATCTTCCTCGTGGTGGACCGGCGAATCGTCGTAGATCAGGCCGAGCTGCACGGAAAACGTATCGCCAAGGCCCTGGAGACGGCCTCCCCGGGCAGTGTGTCGGAGGAGGTCGCACGCAGGCTCCGTGGACTATCCGGTTCATCCGATGGCCCGGTGCTTCCCGTGGTCAAGATGCGTGGTGGAGCGACCTGGGACGCCGCGTGGCTGCCGCTTCCCGACCTGCCCGCGATCATCACCGGCACCGTGGACCAGGTGGGAAGCCGCCTGTTCTTCCGAGGCTACGGCGTCAGCGCCCGGCGACATCCAATCGATGCCGCCCTAGTGGGCACCGATTCCGTGATCATGATCGACGAGGCGCACCTGGCGCAGGCCCTCACCGCCTCTCTTGAAGCAACCAGCTCCCTGGATTCCAGCCAGGTCCTGGGTCTGCCCCAAACTTCGGTAGTGCACCTCAGCGCCACCAGCACCGGGCGTCCCGAGGGGTGGACCACGTCGTTCGATGAAGATGCGCACCTGGACGATCCCACGGCCCGGGCACGCCTGGCCGCCGCAAAAACACTGACCTTCGTCGACACCACGAAACAGCAGGTCGTGCGGGACATCGCGGCCCATGCAGCCGAGGCCGTCACGGGAACCGACTCCCGTGTTCTCGTGGTGTGCAACACCGTCGACAGAGCCCGGGAGGTTCACAACAGGCTACTGAGGTCGAAGGGCCTGCCCTCCGGCACCGAGGTGTTGCTGCTGATGGGCCGCTCCCGCCCGGTGGATCGCGAGGCGATAACCGCCAAGGTGACTGAGCTCTTCGGTGCGGATCGCGAGGAGAAACCGGGGTCGGCGGTGCTGGTCGCCACCCAGACCGTTGAGGTCGGGATCGATCTCGACGCCACCGCCCTGATCACCGAGACCGCGCCCTGGGATGCGCTGGTCCAACGCATCGGACGCGTCAACCGGCGAGGTGTCCTGCCCGCGGCGGACGTGGTCGTGGTGGAGGACAACGACCCGAAACCGCCGGTTTACGGAAACGTCAAAGTACACACGGCCGACTTCCTGCGGTCCAGGTTGAAGGCACCCGGAACCATGGACGTCTCACCGCTGGCACTGCGTCACATGGACGTCCCCGCTGAACTGACCGCGGAGGCCCCACTGCTTCCACTCCTGCTACCGGCCCAGCTCGACGCGTGGGCGCGCACCAGCCCGGCTCCAAGCGTCGATCCCCCGTTGGATCCGTACCTGCACGGCATCGACACATCGGTGGCGCCGGTGACGGTGGCCTGGCGCGATGAGCTGCGGAATGCATGGAACGAAACGCTGCCCGCTGATGAGGTCGGCGGTGCGATCGACTCCCTGCCGGTCCGCGCCGAGGAATGTGTGGAAATTCCGTTGGGGGCATTGCGGCGTTGGTTGTGTGACGCGAAACCCTTGCCGGTGGGTGACACGGAGAACTACGACGATTTCGACGACATCCCCTTCGGAGACGACTCGGAAAGCACGGTGCTCCGACGGGTGGACGACGGTTCCGGTCCGTCGACCTGGGCCTGGGTCTCCGGTGAATCGCTGCGTCCCGGGGACGTGGTCGTTGTGCCAACCGACTCCGGAGGGCTCGACCAATTCGGCTGGGCCCCCACCAGCACGGACAAGGTGAGTGACGTGTCCGAACTGGCCACCTGCCGGCGCGGCCGGGCAGCCCTGCGTCTCGACCCCGGCCTGCCTGACAGACTTGGGATCCCGGCCTTCACCGACTTCCAGGATCTGGTGCGGGACTGGCGCAACTGCGATGATCCGGACGATCGGGAAGAGTTTAGCTCCGGCATCGTGTCGGCTGTCCTCGCGTGGCTCGCCCGTCATCCCGATCCTGAAGGCTCCAGCGCATGGACCTCGGACGATCTCGCCACACTCCGTGCTCAACTTGCCGGGAATATTGTCCTGACCCAGACAACCGAGGCGTCTTCCCCCATCCTGCGGGTGGTTTCGCCGGAAACCAGCTGGTTGAACGCGGATGACGGGAACTCCGACGAAACCTCGCACCTGAACCGGCGGGTCGCCCTGGCGACCCACATGGAAGCGGTGGGGGCACGCGCGGACGGTGTGGCGCGCAGGCTGGGGCTGCCCGAACCCGTGCGGCAAACCGTCACCGACGCAGCCCGCTGGCACGATCTGGGAAAGGTGGATCAACGGTTCCAGGCGATGCTGTTCGGAGGCGATCCGATCCGCGCGGAGCTGGCGGACGAACCGCTCGCGAAATCCGGCATGCCGCCTGGTGATCGGCAGCAGTACCGACGGGCGAGGCAACTGAGCGGCCTGCCGCGGGGCGCCCGGCACGAGGCCTGGTCCGAGGTTCTCGTCGCCGAGTACCTGGCGGAATTGACCGAACCCTATCCGGGAGATCCGGAGCTGTTGCGCCACCTGGTCGCGAGCCACCACGGACACGCCAGGCCTTTCCTGCCGCCAGTGCTCGACACCGGAGAACACACCTTGGAGGCTGTCGTCGACGGCATTCAGGTCGTATCTGCGCTACCCACCAGTGTTCGGCTCTCGGATGCCGAACGTTTCTCCCGGCTCAACGCCCGGTACGGCCGGTGGGGACTCGCCCTGCTGGAAGCCATTGTGCGCTGCGCCGACATGACCGTGTCCTCGGAGGGATCATGATGAACCACGTCACACTGCCTGCCCTTCTCGGGGACTCACCCCTGGCCGTTCTCGCGGCGATCGGGACGCTGCGGCTCATCCACGACTTCACCGACGACGACGCCCGGCTGCACTGGAACACGACCGATCACCGTCCCGTGCTGACCTCTTCCCTGGCAACGGTTGATGAGGTTGCTGAAGCTCTCGTCGACATCGTCAGTACCATGCCGGAAGGAGTTTCCGTGCCAGGTGGTCCAATGGGTTTCCCCCCTCCCGGGGAGGCCCCGGACAAGCTACGAGTAGTGCAAGGACGTCTGCCGGCCTTGACGGCCGAGCTCTCCGCAGGGGCCTCCGACTCGGAGATCACGATGCTGCGTTCGTGGTTGGGGAGCCTGATAACGGACCTGGCCATCGATTCGAAGGGACGAGGTGCGATGAGCCAGTTCATCGCGTCCTCGGGCAAGCAGTCGATCGCTACCATGCTGGAAAAGCCTCTGGAACAGGTACGCAAGGAACCGGATTATCTCCGGCAGGCCCTGGTCAGCTGGCGCCGGGTACCCGGAGTCACCGGCGAGTACTTGGATGCCCGCGCCACCTGGGAAGCAACCGACGACGGCGGAGGAAGGACCGGGAGGATGCGTGGTGTCCCTGGAGCAACGTGGCTGGCGCTCATGTCCTATCCGCTGTGGACCACCACCGCGCTGCACAGGAGGGCCCGTACGAGCGGCTGGCATTCAGTGGCCGCGCGGCGGCGATCCATCCAGGAGCTCCGCCTGCCGCTGTGGCGGGAACCACTGGGTCCTGCCGGCGTCAAGGCATTGGTCGAACATCCGGCGCTGGATGGTGATCTCGGCGAGCCCTTGAACCAGAAGATCCGCCTGCTGGGGGTTTTCCACATCTGCCGGGCACGACGCCACCAGCCGCCCGGGAGTAAGTCCGCCGGCATCCTGACCCCCGTGTCGCGATGACCGTCAGGCCAGAAATCCCGGGGCTTCCGGAAACGGTCCCGGCACGGATGCTCAACGAGTTCGTCTACTGTCCGCGCCTGTTCCATCTGGAATGGGTACAGTCACGCTTCACGACCAGCGATGACGTCGAGGAGGGGCGCTACCTGCACCGCGTCGTTGACGAGGAATCCGGGGATCTACCCGATAAGTCCGAGGCCTGGGACGGCAGGACCGCGCGATCAGTGTCCCTGAGTTCACCTGGCCTAGGGCTGGTGGCGAAACTGGACCTGGTGGAGGACGGCGGGAACGGTTCCGTCGTCCCCGTCGACTACAAGAAAGGGCACCCGGACAAGACCGGGGCTCCTTGGCCGAACGACAGGACTCAGCTATTGATTCAGGCTCTGCTCCTGAAGGAGGCCGGATACGTTGTGGAGCGGGCGGAAATCTGGTATGCCGAAACCCGGCGACGAGTTGTGATTCGCATCGATGAAACGGCCCTCAGTGAAATCACGGAAACCCTCAAGGACGCATGGCGTGTTGCTGCCGACCCGAAACCGCCGCCTCCACTGAGGAACAGTCCGAAATGTCCTCGCTGCTCGCTGGTCGGCATCTGTCTCCCCGACGAACTGACCTCACTGAAGATCCCTCCTCGGGAAAGACGGCCTCTCAAGAGGTTGATGGCACCCATCCTCGAGGGACGTCCCGTGTACGTGACGATGCAGGGTTCCACCGTCGGGATTCGCAACGACAGGTTGGAGGTACGTCTCGACGGCGAGCTACAGGCAAGTTACCGTCTCATCGATGTGAGTCAGCTTTGCGTCTTCGGAAACGTTACCATCTCCTCGCAGGCTGTGAGGGAACTCATGAGCAACGATCTTCCGATCCTCTGGTTCACGTATGGGGGCTGGTTCGCAGGAATGGCCGAAGGACTTCCGGGCAAGAATGTTGATTTACGAATAGCACAGTTCGGGGCATCGGAACAGAAACGCCTGGAAGCCGCACGGAATATGATATCGGGAAAAATCCGAAACAGCCGAACACTGATGCGGCGCAACTCACGCACCGAGGCCGAACGTATCGGGAATCAGTTGAAAGAACTAGCGATACAGGCGACAAAAGCCGCCTCTCCCGGCCAACTATTGGGCATCGAGGGGACAGCAGCACGACTCTATTTCGCGAGTTTCCCAGCCATGATCGGCGACAACACACGCATTGACGTGTCGGATTTCCACGAGAACGGTCGTTCCCGTAGGCCACCACCAGACCCCCTGAACGCCCTTCTGTCCTTCTGCTACGCATTGCTGGTGAAGGATCTGACGGTGGCACTGGCGTCGGTGGGTTTCGACCCATACTTGGGCATGTTCCACAAACCGAGGTTCGGGCGTCCCGCACTCGCGCTGGATCTCGCCGAGGAGTTCCGCCCATTGGTGGCGGAGAGTGTCGTGGTGCAGGTACTGAACAACCGGGAGGTTGGCCCACACGACTTCCGGACACGCGCCGGAGGCTGCATGTTGAAACCGAGTGGGCGCAAAGCGGTCCTGCGAGCATACGAACGTCGCCTCGATCAGGAGATCACCCACCCACAGTTCGGCTACAAGGCGACCTACCGCAGAATCATGGACATCCAGGCCCGTGTTCTGGGAGCGTTCCTCACCGGCGAACTGGACCAGTACACTGCGATGGTGACCAGATGAAGACACGGAGGCGGCGCTATCTGGTGGCATATGACATCCGCGAACCCGGAAGGCTGCGGCGAATCTGCAAGCTGATGGAGGCCCATGGAGAACGCCTCCAGTACTCCGTTTTCATCTGTGACCTCAACAGGTCTGAGCTGATTCACCTGAGAGCAGCTGGAGAGAAGATCATGAACTTGGCCGTCGACTCGGTGGTCATCGTGGACCTGGGCGAGATCGGCGAGGATCGGTTCATCTTCGTCGGGCACCACGAGGACCTACCCACCAGAGGGCCGCAGATTGTCTAGCTACCACGCGAGCGCTCCGGTACCCACCAAACCCCTGGGGAGCGCTCGCACCCTAGTCAGAGCAGGTTTCACTCCACTTACGGAGAACGAACAACCCTTCACGCACGCCCCGGCTGGTCGGCGCTCGCAGACCCGTGTAATACTAGTAGTCAGAGACCAAAGAAATCGCGAGCCTTTTCCTGACCTCAAAGGTCAGGCTCCATTGCGACGCAGCTCCGCGAGCGGGAACCATTCAAGGATTCGTTGTTTTCCTGACCTCAAAGGTCAGGCTCCATTGCGACGATCTTGTCATGTCCCACTCCCACGGTGGCTGCTGTTCTTTTCCTGACCTCAAAGGTCAGGCTCCATTGCGACTACTGCCGCAGGACCCGGTAATCCTCCGGCCGGCCGCCCTTTTCCTGACCTCAAAGGTCAGGCTCCATTGCGACTCGCCACGGTCGGCCATGATGTGCGGCTCCGTCACAGCTTTTCCTGACCTCAAAGGTCAGGCTCCATTGCGACCTCGTACTCCGGGCGAACCAGAAGGTCCGTGGGGCTGCTTTTCCTGACCTCAAAGGTCAGGCTCCATTGCGACGGTATTCCGCCGCTTCATCCTCCGTGAGTTCGACCCCCTTTTCCTGACCTCAAAGGTCAGGCTCCATTGCGACCCGAGCATTCTCGCAGCCTCTGCCGGGGTCACAGCAGCCTTTTCCTGACCTCAAAGGTCAGGCTCCATTGCGACTGGACCAGGTGTGGCAGCGGGTCCAAGCCAACTACGGCACCTTTTCCTGACCTCAAAGGTCAGGCTCCATTGCGACTGCGTCCAGTACTGCCACGATCCGTTGTTGCGCTGGCCTTTTCCTGACCTCAAAGGTCAGGCTCCATTGCGACCTGCCCCCATCTCTGGGGAGCCCCAGAGAGAGGAGGTCCTTTTCCTGACCTCAAAGGTCAGGCTCCATTGCGACCCTTCCGTGTCAAACCATATCGTGACCCCTGGAATGAGGCCTTTTCCTGACCTCAAAGGTCAGGCTCCATTGCGACGAGTGCTCGGCGGGCGTGGCCGTTGCGGTTGGCGGGGCTTTTCCTGACCTCAAAGGTCAGGCTCCATTGCGACTCAAATACCCGGCCCAACAGATGAGCAGCCACCGCCAGCCTTTTCCTGACCTCAAAGGTCAGGCTCCATTGCGACGACGTAGTGGCCGACATCCCCCAGCAGCTGCCACACCCTTTTCCTGACCTCAAAGGTCAGGCTCCATTGCGACGAAACGTCAAGGATGGCCTGCTTATTGGCGAGGGCCTCTTTTCCTGACCTCAAAGGTCAGGCTCCATTGCGACGTGGGGGAGTGGAGTCAGAGGATGGCGAGGGTCTGGTGCTTTTCCTGACCTCAAAGGTCAGGCTCCATTGCGACCACCGGGGCCCTCGTGGCCGCGATCCACGAACATCAACTTTTCCTGACCTCAAAGGTCAGGCTCCATTGCGACTAGCAGTAGTTTGCATCAATGGCGGTGGTGTTCCACCACTTTTCCTGACCTCAAAGGTCAGGCTCCATTGCGACGGTTGGCAGCTCAGAGATCGCCGTCACCCTGTACATGCTTTTCCTGACCTCAAAGGTCAGGCTCCATTGCGACGATTCCCCCGTGGTGACGCCGGATGCCTCGCCCCACGCCTTTTCCTGACCTCAAAGGTCAGGCTCCATTGCGACGTGGTCACTGGAGGCACCCCCCGTAGCGGATGGTCTGGGCTTTTCCTGACCTCAAAGGTCAGGCTCCATTGCGACGGGATCCCCGGCAGCCTCACCCTCGGGATCGAACTTTTCCTGACCTCAAAGGTCAGGCTCCATTGCGACAGGTCGTACCAAGGTGAGCCAGTCGATCTGGACCACTTTTCCTGACCTCAAAGGTCAGGCTCCATTGCGACGGGATGATGGTGGTTCTGGACTCGATCTGGAACACGGTACCTTTTCCTGACCTCAAAGGTCAGGCTCCATTGCGACCTCATGGTATCCAGGACAAGGCCATCGAGAAGTTCCTTTTCCTGACCTCAAAGGTCAGGCTCCATTGCGACAGAATCCAGTTCAGGCCTGTTTCCACATTGTCATTACCTCTTTTCCTGACCTCAAAGGTCAGGCTCCATTGCGACGCGTAACAGCCACGAGTCCATTCCCGCAACAGCTCAACTTTTCCTGACCTCAAAGGTCAGGCTCCATTGCGACCCGTCGACTTTGACCAGGTCGAGTTCCCCGATGATGCTTTTCCTGACCTCAAAGGTCAGGCTCCATTGCGACCCGGTTATGACCCCGAGAATGGTGGTCATGATCCCGCTTTTCCTGACCTCAAAGGTCAGGCTCCATTGCGACCAAGCACTATAACCGGCAGAAGCAGAATCTGTATGACTTTTCCTGACCTCAAACGTCAGGCTCCATTGCGATGATCTGGCACCACACCGCTGGATGCCCCCGCCGCACCTTTTCCCGACCTCAAAGGTCAGGCTCCATTGCGACATCTTCTCGGTCTCGTCGAGCGGCATGAGGTCCTCCCCCTTTTCCTGACCTCAAAGATCAGGCTCCATTGCGACTGTAGGCCCGCCATGTGGACCATGTCACCTTGACCCGACTTTTCCTGACCTCAAAGGTCAGGCTCCATTGCGACAGGTGGGCGGCCTCGAGGACGGCGCCGGGTTGGAAGGGGTTTCCTGACCTCAAAGGTCAGGCTCCATTGCGACAAATAAGCGGGGTACGGCACGAAACTATGGGTCGCGATTTTCCTGATCTCAAAGATCAGGTTCTACATACTTCCCCACGTCATCCATACACAGATTCTTGAAGGTTCCATCATGAATCCATCCTGTCGATCTTGACCGTTCTCAATTGCCGCTATGTTTGTTTGATAAGCGGTCTTGGTTCGTCAGAATCGCATCCTGACTTCGATGAACAGACGGGGCGCTGCGCAACGCTCCTGGAAGCACCAAGACCCGCCGGTCAGGGTGATCTCGCCGGGTCACGGCGGAGCAAAATACACAGCTGAGCCCGCGTCGCACGATGACGGCGGTGGCGGGGCCACACCTCCGCGTCTCTCGCCCCACCACGGCACCGGATCGTATGCCGAAAGCGATCGGGCTGGGCTGGCCGACACATCGCAGCCCTGGTTGCAGGCTGTGTTGGGGCTACACGACCTCTTCCGCTGCCGTTGCCCGGGACGACGGGGGAAGAAGGATGGCCGGCATCCGGCCTGGTCTTCCTCCATTCCTGGAATCAGATCTGGACCTGTGGGGCTGTCAGTTGTTGGATGGGATCAGTCCCGTTCACCGGACCTGACCCAAGGAGAATCAGCCATGGCCCTCCCCCTCAGCCGCCGCGCCGCGCTCTTCGCGCTCGGCAGCACCGTCCTACTCGGTTCCTGCACGATCGCCAGCGACGGGAAGAACACCCCCAACAGCGCATCGGCCTCCGAGGGGGCGCTGAAAACCGTCACCCCGGGCAAGTTGACCATCGCCACCGGCGAACCCGCCTACTCCCCGTGGGTGGAGAACAACGATCCCGCGTCCGGCAAGGGTTTCGAGGCCGCCGTCGCCTACGCCGTCGCGGGAAAACTCGGTTTCGCCAACGCGGACGTGGTGTGGGTGCGCAGCACCTTCGATGCCGCGGTCGCTCCCGGCGCCAAGGACTGGGACTTCAACCTGCAGCAGTTCTCCATCACCGAGGAGCGCCGGAACGCCGTCGATTTCTCCTCCCCCTACTACACCACCGCGCAGGCCGTGGTGACCCTGAAGGGTTCCCCGGTATCCGGGGCCACCACCGTCGCCGAGCTCAAGAGCGCCCTGCTGGGAGCGCAGACCGGAACCACCAGTCACAGGATGCTCACCGAAACGGTGGCACCCACCACCGCCCCGTCGGTCTTCAACAACTCGCAGGACACGGTGCAGGCCCTCAAGGGCGGCCAGGTGGACGCCATCGTGGTCGACCTCCCGACGGCGCTGTACCTGGTGGCCGCCGAACTGGACGGCGGTGTGGTGGTCGGCCAGTTCGCCGACACCTCGGGCGGCGACCAGTTCGGTCTGGTACTGCCGAAAGGTTCCGCGCTCACCGCAGCTGTCACGGGCGCGGTCGACGCCCTCCGCGCGGACGGCACCCTCGACTCCCTGACCAAAACCTGGCTGTCCGAAACCGTCAACGTCCCGGTCCTGAGCTGATCGATGAACGAAACGGTCGACGACTTCGAGGTCGTCAGCGACATCGAGCTCGGGCGACGCCGGTACCGTCGACGGCAGACGATCCGCTCGGTGCTGATCTCGGCGGTCTCCACCGTCGTGTTCGCGGTGGTGATCTGGCTGGTCCTGGAGAACTCGCCCGGCTGGCAGGTCACCCGGGAAACCTTCTTCTCGGCGCACTACTTCGCTGCCGCACTTCCCGAGGTCGCCGTGGGTTTGTGGCTGAACGTCCAGATCCTGTTCTTCGCCGTCATCGGGGTTGCCGTCCTGGCGGTGATCCTGGCCGTGCTGAGATCGCTGCGAGGCCCGGTGTTCTTCCCGCTGCGGTTCTTCGCCGCCGCCTACACCGATCTGTTCCGCGGCATGCCGTTCCTGATCGTGCTGTACCTGATCGGTTTCGGCATCCCGGCCCTGAACCCGACCACGCGCATCCCGGCGGCGCTGCTCGGTACGGTGGCGCTTGTCCTGACCTACTCGTCCTATGTGGCGGAGGTGCTGCGCGCCGGCTTGGAGGCGGTGCATCCCTCGCAGCGGTTCGCGGCCCGGTCCCTGGGGCTGAGCCACGGCCAGACCCTGCGTTACGTCGTGATCCCGCAGGCGATCCGGAAGGTTACACCGGCGCTGATGAACGACTTCATCTCCATGCAGAAGGACGTCGGCCTGATCTCCGTGCTGGGCGCCGTGGACGCCATCCGCGCCGCGCAGATCCAACAGGCGACTACCTACAACTTCACCTCCTACGTGGTGGCGGGCCTGTTGTTCGTGGCCTTCAGCTGGCCGTTCATCCGGCTCTCGGACTGGTACACCGCCCGGCTGCGTGAACGCGAACAGACAGGAGGAACGGTCTGATGGCCGGGCTGAAACCAACCCGGGCCGACGACCACGCCGGACCGGTACTGGAGATGCAGGGGGTGGTCAAACGGTTCGGCCGCAACGTGGTGCTGCGCGGCCTCGACCTGAGCGTCGGCAGCCGCGAGGTGGTGGTGCTGCTGGGCGCATCGGGGTCGGGCAAGTCGACACTGCTGCGCACCGCGAACCTGCTGGAACGGGTCGACGACGGCCGGATCTTCCTGGCCGGGACCGACATCACCGACCCGCACATCGACGTCGATTCGGTGCGCGCCCGGATCGGGGTGGTGTTCCAGCACTACAACCTGTTCCCC
>ERZ773014.1621-NODE-1621-length-14076-cov-13.343057_pt1 | contig 14076 bp, 11 predicted proteins | sample MGYA00580841_ERZ773014 | MGnify/ENA primary metagenome ERZ773014 (study PRJEB29015, sample SAMEA2737989) | human oral metagenome | biome: human oral; feature: human-associated habitat; material: dental | place: China | collected 2067 ...
CCTCGGCAAGCACGATTGCCTGCTGCATCGTGTACGTGTGGAACGGTGCTGGCTTGCCGTCAGCCCCCGGCCTGCCGAACATCTCCAGCGTTTTTCCCTTAGGGGTGGCCGTGAACGCATAGAACGACACATTCTGGGCCGTTGCGCGTGCAGTCATCTCCGCGGCAAGAACATCCTCGACGCTGACTTCACCGCCGTCGTGAAGAGCGTTGACCTCCGCCTGTGAAAGCACCTGCCGTAGCTTTTGAGCACTCATGCCCGTCTGAGAGGAGTGGGCTTCGTCGGCGATCACCGCGAACCTCTTATCCGACAGGCTGCCCTGCTCGGAGAGCGCCTCCAGTACGAACGGGAAGGTCTGCAGCGTGACGATGATGATCAGCTTACCGTTAGCAAGTTCACGGGCGAGTAGGGCAGATTTTGACCCGGCAGATGCCTTACGGACCTCGTTGGCGTTGATCGTGCCCACCACACCCTTGGTACCCTCGATTGCCTTGATCGCTTTCTGGAGCTGATCGTCCAGTACACTGCGATCAGTGACCACGATGACCGAGTCAAAGACTTTGGTGTTGCTGCCATCGTGCAGGTTCGCCAATCCGTGTGCCAACCACGCGATCGAGTTCGTCTTGCCGGAACCGGCCGAGTGCTGCACGAGATACTTGTGCCCTGGTCCCTCAGCTGCAGTGGCGTCCAAAAGACTGGTGACTGCCTCCCACTGATGGAAACGTGGGAAGATCAATTGCTGACTGCGCGAGCGGGTACCCGTGATTGGGTCCACTTGCTCAAAGGTCTGCTGATTCATGAACCGTTCCAGGATCTGCAGCCAATTGTCTCGTTGCAGGATCCGTTCCCACAGATAAAAGGTCGCAGCACCATTCGGATTGACCGGGTTGCCTGCGCCGCCATCGTTGCCGAGGTTGAACGGTAAGAATACCGTGTTCGTGCCATCTAACTTTGTGGTCATCTGGATCTCGTCCGTAGAAACCGCAAAATGGACCAGTGCACGAGAGCCGAACTTTAGCAACGGCTCGCCCTGCGGAAGTCGATCCTTCCGATACTGGCCTACGGCATCATCAATCGACTGTGCGTTGTCTGTCTTCAGCTCCGCCGTCGCCACAGGCAGACCGTTGACGAAGAACACCAGATCAATGGAATCCTTTGGGTGCTTCTTCGAATGATGCACCTGCCGCACTACCCGCAGACGGTTTAACTCGTAATGCTGCTGGGCGGTCGGGTTCAACGATGTCGCAGGCTTGAAGGCGCACATCGCAAAACGTGCCGGAGTCTTCCTGAATCCGCTCCGCAACACGGCCAGCATGCCGCCGCCGTGTTCTAATGGCTGGTTCAACTCCTTGACTAGACGATCTAGCAACAACTGCTTGCTCAGCTCCGCTTCGGATGGCGATCCCTCAGAGGCAACCACGCGTGCCCACTGCTCAGGTTGCGAATCCTGTAACCAGCCATACACATCCTCAGGGATCAGTGCTAACTCTTGGTTGTAACCGGAGAACTTCTCTTCGTACAACCAGCCATGTGCACCGAGGTATTTGCAGATCTCGGCTTCGAAATTCTTCTCGTGCTGAACACCCACAGTGTCCTCCTTATATCTCAATTTGTCCTGTAACCGCGGCCGTAATTAACGCTGAACGGCGTTCCTGTAAGAGTCCCAAAGCATGCTCAATTGTTGCCCTGGCATTAGCAAGCGCTGTTGCATCTTCGTCAAGCTCAGAGACAATTCTCTGTTGTTCTTTCATTTCGGGTAACAAGAGCAGAATTCGACCGAAGGTTTGCCAATTTCTAAAGTCCACAGCTCGCTGGCGTACATTCGGTGCCTGTGTAGCCAAAAAACCGCTCTTTCCCAGGTAGCGTAACAAATATGCGATGAATTGAAGATTGTCATTATCATTGCGGAGCTGGCAGATGTGATAGACAGGTGTGCATCGACCATCGCTGTCTGAAATGCCGACTGCACCCGCGAAGCCGTCTAGGCCGTGAAATACCAAGTCTCCTGCAACAACTCCTTGGTACCCTGCCTCAGTTTCCGAAAAAGTGAATCCTTCTTCTCGACGAGTTGAACGTAAGGTCACCTCGCCATCGCGAAAAGCAGTGACCACGCCAGCTCCCTTGACCACTGATCGATACTGCTTGATAAGTAAATGCTTCAACGGGAGTCTTTTTAAAGGTGTGAACCCTGTGAATGCTACATGCCAGCGAGCCTCACTGCGAAGATCAAGTAAATTCATAAGCTCGCGTTGCTTGGCGATGAGGTGGTCGATCTTAGCTGTCTCGGCGTCAAGAAATCGAACAATCCGATCCTGCTCATTCGCTTTGGGGACGTCGATTGGGACTTCCCCCAGAGCGACTGCTGAGAGCTCCTGGAAAGTTGTGCCGTTGGCTGAGATCTCAAGAATGGGTAACTGTGCAGTGAGTGCATATTGAAGAAATTTGGCAGACAGCTTCTCCTTGTCCGGAACCACTGCCTTACATCCCTGACTGAATGCAGCCTCGCCGTCCAGTAAGGCGGTGTAACCGATTGGAGCACGGATAGAAAGTAGCACGCTTGATTTGGGAGCGATGGTAGATCCTGATGCAACACCAGCATGAGTCAGAGTTCGTTCAGTTATTTGCAGTTGTCCACCATTGACCAGCCGCAAGTCCTTGGGAGTCGCGAACGGAATGCCACCTCCCCAAAATTCTGGGTTCGATGATGGGGTTCCCCCTCCGAGAATCCGGGCTACCCGCTTTAGCAGAAGCTTCTCAGTGTGCGGTGATCTCATTCTGTTACCTCGTTGAGCAGCGCGAGGATTTCTAGCGTGACCTTCTGCAGGTCGCTATCGATGTCATCGAGGGGACGAGGCGGCTCGTAGCGGTAGAAGTAGCGCGCGAAGGGAATCTCGTAGCCGATTTTGGTCTTCTTCTCGTCTACCCACGCGTCGGGGACGTGGGGCTTGACCTCGGCGTCGAAGTAGGCACGGATGGTGTCTTCGCGTCCCGCGTCGCCATGGGAGTTGTTGTTGAAAGTGAAGGGGACGCGCTCGGTATCGCGCAGAGATGAGTCAGGCTTTTTCTTGCCGCGTGCTGTGGTGATGATCTGACCGTCGTCGTCACGCTGGGGACGTTCGACGGTGATCTGCCAGTAGGCAAACTCATCGGCGGGCACGATCTTGCAGTGCTCGGTCTCGACGTAGTCGTCGTACAGCTGGACGACGGCAGCACGATTGGTCTCGGAGAGTTCGCGGCCCTTGTCGCCGAGTTTCTTACGCATCTTCTCGTAGAACTCGGTGGCGTCGATCAGTTGTACCTTGCCACGGCGCTGTTCGGGCTTGTTGTTGTCAACTACCCAGATATAGGTGGCGATGCCGGTGTTATAGAACATGTCTGTCGGCAGCGCGATGATTGCGTCGACAAGGTCCGATTCTAGGAGCCACTTGCGAATGTTTGACGGCCCGGACTCCGCGCCGCCGTTGAACAACGGTGATCCATTCATGACGATGCCACCGCGACCACCGCCCTTGGTCTTAGGCCGCAGCTTGCTCACCACATGTTGCAGGAAGAGCATCTGGCCGTCGCTCACAGCAGGCACGCCTGCATGGAACCGTGACAGCGGGCCGAGTTCTGCAATCTCGGCTTTGACTGCGGCTTGGCTTGCCTTCCAATCATCCCCGTATGGTGGGTTCGATAGGCAGTAGTCGAAGGCTTCACCCGCGAACTTGTCGTCAGCCAGGGTGTCACCCAGCTGGATGTTTGTGGCGTCGTAGCCCTTGATCAGTAGATCGGATTTGCATACGGCGTAGGATTGGTCGTTTACCTCCTGTCCGTAGAGTCGGAGTTGGGCGTGAGGATTCAAGCCAGGCTTTTCTGCGGTGCCAATCAGGTGTTCTTCGGCGATTGACAACATGCCCCCTGTTCCAACAGTAGGGTCATAGATTGATCGGATGGTCCCAGGAGTGCTGAGCACATCATTGTCACTGGCAAACACAAGATCGACCAGGAGCCGGATAGCATCGCGCGGCGTGAAGTGCTCACCTGGAGCTTCATTTGAGGACTCGTTGAAGGTACGGATCAGGTACTCGTAGAGGTCACCCATCTCGGCGTTGCTGACTCTGTCAGGGTGCAGGTCGATCTTGGCGAAGCGCTCAACCACGAGATAGAGAATGTTCTTCTCTGCCATCGTGCTGATTTCGTCGGCCAGCTTGAAGCGCTCAAAGACGTCCATAGTGTCGGAGAATCCGTTGATGTACTGCTTCAGGTTAGCTTCCAGTCCATTGGGATCACCTAGCAAGGAGTTTAAGGTCCATGGGCTGGAATTGTAGAACGGCAGGCCAGTAGCACGTTGCACTTGTGCGGCGAGCAGCTCGGGGTTGCTGTTAAAGCGTTGCAGCAGCGGTTCGATTGTGGCTTGATGGTCTGATAAGACACAGTCGAGCCGCCGTAGGATCGTCATAGGCAAGATGACGTTGCCGTACTGGCTGGCCTTGTATGGGCCGCGCAACACGTCGGCGGTTCCCCAGATAAATGACCCTAATTGGCTCACGCGCTTTGTTCTCTCAATTCGTTCGTAGGAATAACATGGACCATGTTGCCGATCTGGCAGTCGAGAGCCTGGCGGCTGTGCAGGATCGCGTCGATTGTGAGGGTGTCTGTGTTGTTGAGTCTTGTCGATGAGGTGGATGAAAGATAGGCATCGTCTCTGGAAGCCTTCTTCAACTTATCCTTATCGACGATGAGTTTCGATAAAGGTTTGTATGAAGCGTTGACTTGGAGGTCAAATTCAATGTGTTTACTCACTGTAGAAAACAATCCTCTTGCTCGTATTCATGCTCCATGAACGCTCGAGGAGCGTGCCATTCTCACGTTCGCTGCGATCACGGGAACGGTACTCGCCCAGCAGCGCGTCTAGCGCCGACTTCGACGAGGCGGGGGCGGCGTCATCTGACAAACGTTCCCTGACGTCGGGGGTGTCGGTAGAATCCGCTTCCATACTGGGCAGTGCCATGAAGTCGTCGTCGCGCGCAGCAGTCATGCGACCAAGAATAGCGGGTAATCTACGACACACAAGCAGGTTTTGCGTTGTGGTGCAGCTACAAGGTGAATGCTGCATCGCGCGGCGTCTGCGCCACTCCAGGATGTGGATGCGCATGCCCGCGCCCTGCACATCCTCCCGTACCGGCGAACACAATCGCACAAATGTGCAGTTATGATGCGCATCACCGCACGAGTGTGCGCCGCTCCGGCAAGCAACGAGGCGGTTCGTGTCAATCCGTATCGTACGGTATTTGTCTGGACTAACACCCCCGCCCACACGTCTGACAAATCAGCCCACAACCAGCCCACACACACCCCAAAAACCCGCCACGACCTCGTCCCAAAGGGACCCGGAAAGTGAACGCCACCACCCGCGTGGCCTAGGATTGGGGGCACGCCGACGCGCCCCCAAGGACGGGAGCACCCGGCACGCAGCAGCACCGCACAAGCGGCACCGCAGGGTAGGTCCAGCAACGAAGACGGACACGCCAGGCACCACCGCACCCCAGCAGAGCCGCCGCACAACCACAACCTCAACACCGATGTTGACCCACACAGAGGAGACTCCTATGAAGCCCCGCCTCGCAGCTACAGCCCTCGTCGCCGCATCCGCATGTGCCCTCGCCCTCGGCGCCTGCACACCCGGTGACACCGCCCAATCCTCGTCCAGCCCCGCCGCGAAGGGCGGCGGAGACGGCAACTACACGATCGCCGTCGTCCCCAAGGACGCCACCAACCCCTGGTTCGTCCGCATGGAAACCGGCGTCAAGAAGTATGCGTCGGACACGGGCATGAACGCCTTCCAGAAGGGCCCCGCTGAAACCGACGCCACCATGCAGGCCCAGGTCATCCAAGACCTCATCGCCCAAGGCGTCGACGCCATCTGCGTCGTCCCCGTCGACCCCGGCGCCATCGAACCCGTCCTCAAGCAGGCCATGGACGCGGGCATCGTCGTCGTCACCCACGAAGGCGCCTCCCAGCAGAACACGATGTACGACATCGAAGCCTTCAACAACACGGAATACGGCGCGTTCATCATGGACAACCTCGCCCAAGCCATGGGTGAAGAAGGCGTCTACACCACCATGGTCGGCCACGTCACCAACGCCTCCCACAACGAATGGGCAGACGGCGCCGTCGCCCACCAGAAGGAGAAGTACCCCAAGATGACGCTGCTCGAAGCCGAGCCCCGCGTCGAATCCCAGGACAACGGTGAAACCGCCTACCAGACCGCCAAGGAAGTACTCAAGAAGTACCCCGAAGTCAAGGGCATCCTCGGCACCTCCTCCTTCGACGCGCCCGGCACCGCCCGCGCCATCGATGAGCTGGGCCTGAAGGGCAAGGTCTTCACCGCCGGTACGGGCATGCCCGCCGCCAACGCGCAAATCCTCAAGGACGGATCCGTGTCCACCCTGACCCTGTGGGACCCCGCGAACGCCGGATACGCGATGGCCTCCCTGGCTACGAAGATCCTCAACGGTGAACAGATCGAAGACGGCGTGAACCTCGGCGTTGAAGGCTACGAGAGCATGCACTTCTCGTCCGGCTCCACCAAGGTCCTCGAGGGCACCGGCTGGCTCAAGATCACGAAGGACAACGTCGACTCTCTCGGCTTCTGATCTGCAAACAGGCGACGACCACCGAGGCTCCACGGCCTCGTCCCTCGCTCCATTGACGAGGCCGTGGCTGGGCCACTCCCGCGCGTGCACGGACGCTCGCGCATCCTTGTTCCTCCTGCGCGCGACGCCCGCGCGCGTGGGGGTGGCCTTTGGGCGGTGGCATGCGTCGGAAAGGACACCACATGGACACCCCAGTGCTGGCGGTACGACACGTCAGCAAATCCTTCGCAGGCGTGCGAGCCCTGGTCGACATCGACCTCGACATCGCGCCCGGAGAAATCCACTGCCTCGCCGGAGAAAACGGGTCGGGCAAATCCACCCTCATCAAAGTCATCTCCGGAGTCCACACCCCCGAACAGGGCACGGTCTCCATCGGGGGCCGCGACTTCACGCGACTGACACCCGCCGACGCCATCGACGCGGGCGTACGCGTCATCTACCAGGACTTCTCCATCTTCCCCAACCTCTCCGTCATGGAGAACATTGCGCTCGGCAGCGAAGTCGCCGCCGGACGCCGCCTCGTCAACCGCTCGCGCATGCGCGAAGTCGCCCGCGAAGCCGTCGCCAAAATCGGCTTCCAGGTCGACCTCGACGAACTCGTCGGCAACCTCTCCGTCGCCGACAAACAGCTCGTCGCCATCAGCCGCGCACTCATGGGCGACGCGAAGCTCATCATCATGGACGAGCCCACGACCGCCCTCACCAAGAAGGAAGTGCGCGCCCTCTTCGACATCGTCGCCGACCTGCAATCGCGCGGCATCGCGATCCTCTTCGTGTCCCACAAGCTCGAAGAAGTCTTCGAAATCGCGCAACGCTTCACCATCCTGAGAAGTGGACACAAGGTCATCACCTGCCCGAAGGAAGAACTCGACCGCGCCAGCTTCGCCCGACACATGACCGGGCGCGACTTCGACGAGGAGCGCTATCAGCCCGGCGACATCACCGACGCCCCGATTCTCCAGGTCGAGGGCGCCACCGTTGCCGGCGCCTTCGCCGACGCCTCCCTGAGCGTGCGCCCCGGCGAAATCCTCGGCATCACCGGCCTGCTGGGCTCCGGGCGCACCGAACTCGCCATGTCCCTCTTCGGGATGCTCCCCCTCGACTCCGGGTGCATCCGCGTCAAAGGCCAAGACGTCACCCTGCGAGGCGTGCGCGACGCGATCGCAGCCGGCATCGCCTACGTCCCCGAAGACCGACTCACCGAAGGCCTCTTCCTCTCGCGCTCGATCGGCGAAAACATCACGATCTCCGAAATGGAATCCTTCACCAAGGCCCTCGGATTCATCGACAAGAAAGCCATCCGCGACGAAGAGAAGAAGTGGGTGAAGCGCCTTGACGTCGTCACCCCCGACCCCGCCAACGCCGTCAACACCCTGTCGGGCGGCAACCAGCAAAAGGTTGTCCTGGCCAAGTGGCTCGCCACCAAGCCGTCCGTCCTCATCCTCAATGGACCCACCGTCGGCGTCGACATCGGCTCCAAATTCACGATCCACTCGATCCTGCGCGAACTCGCCGCGCAAGGCATGGCCGTCATCATCATCTCCGACGACATCGCCGAAGTGCTCACCAACTGCTCGACCATCGCCATCATGCGAGCCGGGCACCTGAGCGATCCGATCAACCCCGACACCCTCACCGAGGCCGAACTGACCCGGCTCCTGTCCGAAGACCAGGCCCCGGCCTCGTCGACCGAAGGGGGAGAGAACTAATGCCCCGACTCATCACGAAAGTCCTGCGCGCCAACGAATTCTGGGTGTTCCTGGTCATCGCGGCGCTCACCCTCGTCATCCAGGCCAGGTCCGGACAGTTCTACACGGCGAACAACCTCGTCGACCTGGCCGGCGCGATGGTGGTCCCCGGCCTCTTCGCCGTCGCCGCGCACCTCGTCCTCGTCTCCGGCGGCATCGACGTGTCCTTCCCGGCGCTGGCCTCCCTCGCGGTCTACGTGACCACGAAAGTCCTCGTCGACAACGGGTGGAACGGGCCCGTCATCGTGCCCTTCCTGATCGCCGCCGCCCTCGGCGCGATCCTCGGCGCATTCAACGGCATCTTCACGTCGAGGCTGACCGTCCCGACGCTGATCATCACCCTGGGCACCGCCAACGTCTTCAACGGCGTCATGCAGGGCGCGCTCAAATCCGTGCAGATCAACACGATCCCCGAGTCCATGCGCTCCTTCGGATCCGCGTCCCTCTTCGTCGCCCGCAACGAAAGCTCCGGCCTGCAGTCCTCCATGCCCGTGTCCTTCCTGATCCTCGTCGCGGTCGTCGCGGTGGCCTTCTTCGTCACCCGCTACACGATGTTCGGACGCTCCCTCTTCGCCCTCGGCGGCGACGAGTCCGCGGCCGCCCGCGTCGGCTTCAAGGTGCGCGCCACCAAGTTCTGGCTCTACGTCCTCGTCGGCGTCATCGCCGCCCTGGCCGGCATGGTCCGCACCTGCTCCATGGGACAGATGCACCCCACCAACCTGCTCGGCATGGAAATGATGGTCATCGCGGCCGTCGTCCTGGGCGGCACCGCCATCACCGGCGGCAAGGGCTCGCTGACGGGCGTCATGCTCGGCACGCTGCTCATCGTCATCGTCCAAAACTCCATGATCCTCATGGGAATCCCGACGTTCTGGCAGGGCTTCGCCCTGGGCCTGCTCATCATCGTGGGAACCGGCGTCTCCGCGCTTCAGGTCATGCGCGCCCGCCGCAACGCACACTAGGAGGACCACATGTCAACGCTTCTCGCCTCCCCGCGCCTCGCTTTCCTCAAAAAGGACAGCTACATGACGCGACTGATCATCGTCTTCCTCCTCCTGCTCATCTTCTTCGCCGCCGTGCGCCCCGGCCCCTTCTTCGCCGTGCGCACCTGGCAGTCGATGGCCGTCCAATTCCCCGAATTCGGCCTCATGAGCCTGGGCGTCATGTTCACCATGTTCACCGCCGGCATCGACCTGTCCGTCGTCGCCATCGCCAACGTCACCTCGATCTGCGCGGCCCTCACGCTGCGCTCCATGCTCGGACCGGCCGTCACCCCCTCGTCCATGGCCATGGCCACCCTCATCGCCCTGGGCGTCGCCCTGGTGGTTGGGGTCGTGTGCGGACTCATTAACGGCACGCTCGTCGCGGTCCTCAAGATCCCACCCATCCTGGCCACCCTTGGCACCCTCGAGCTCTTTGGCGGCGTCGCCCTCATCCTCACCCAAGGCAAACCCGTCTCCGGCGTCCCCGCAGCGTTTGGAGCCGTGTTCACGGGGAAGGTGGCCGGCCTCGTCCCCATCCCCCTCGTCGTGTTCCTCGTGTGCGCGGCCGTCGCGGGAATCATCGTCGCCTTCACGGGCTTTGGGACCACGATCCTCATGCTCGGCACGAACGACACCGCGGCGCGCTTCTCGGGCCTGAAAGTCAAGAGCCTGCTGATCCGCACCTACGTGCTCTCCGGCGTCATGGCCGCCATGGCCGGCATCGTCATGCTCGCGAACTACAACTCCGCGAAAGCCGACTACGGCGCCTCCTACACGCTGCTCACCGTCCTCATCGTCGTCCTCGGCGGCGTCAACCCCAACGGCGGATCCGGGCGCCTGGGCGGCGTACTCCTGTCCATCCTCATGCTCCAGGTCCTCTCCTCCGGCCTGAACATGTTCCCCGACATCTCCAACTTCTACAGGCCCCTCATCTGGGGTGGCGTCCTGCTGCTCGTCATCTGCATGAACGAGGGCCTCTTCTCCTTTACCAAACTGCGCAAACTCAGGAAAGGACACGCGCATGCTGACAGCTAAAGACAAGCACGTCGTCGTCGGCGCCGACTTCGCCGGGTACCCCCTCAAGGAGGCCGTCAAAGCACACCTCGAGGAGCGCGGCTGGACCGTCACCGACCTGACGCCCGACGCCGACACCGCACCCATGTACCACCGCGTCGGCTTCATGCTCGGCGCTCAGATCGCCGAAGGCAAGTTCGAACGCGCCCTTGCGTTCTGCGGCACCGGCATGGGCATCCACATCGCCGCCTCCAAGTGCCCCCACGTGCACGCCGCGGTGTGCGAATCTGTGCCCGCCGCACGCCGCTGTGCCGCCGCCAACAACGCGAACCTGCTCGCCATGGGCGCCTTCTACGTCGCCCCGCGCACCGCGATGGCCATGGCGGACGCGTTCCTCGAGTCGTCGCTCGGGTCCGGGTACGAGGACTGGGACGGCTTCTACGAGTACCACCGTATCGGGTACGACGAATGCGAAAACTTCGACTACGAGGCCTACAAGGCCAACGGGTTTGAGGTCGTCAACCCGGGGTTTGCTGTTTTGGCGGAGCAGCCCAAGGGGCTGGCGTACTGAGGTTGTGATGCTGTGACAGGGGTGGGGGGCTCCCGTTTGGGAGCCTCCACCTGTGTAAATCGGCTGTCACTTGTAGCCAAGGTGAGAACTCAGGCAATGCCGAGGCTGGAGGCTCGGCCATGTCCTTACTCGTGTGATTGTTTTTCGAGAGCGTCGAACCAGGCGGTGAAGAGACGCATAGCCGTATCTGCAAGGTCGTCGATCTCGGAGATTGGTTTGGAATATGCTCGGACGCCAATGGCCGTTTCGATGTATCCTTTAGCGAGCCAAGGAACATCTTCCAGATATCTCATCGTAAGTTCGTGTCGGTGTTTGCCTAGTTGACTTTCCACCAAGCGAGGCTTGTGCGTACTGATTCCGAGAGCGTAGGGATCCTTTTCCAACACCGACTCATAGAGAACTCGAGCGTTGTTGATCCATGACGGTGGGGGGTACGAATCCGCGGGTGGATAACACTTATCAACATCGTCCACGTAGGTCCCAGCGTAGAAATTGAGACGTACTTCGTTTAGCGTTTCTTTCATTGAGTTACGTGTTACCTCGATCTGTCCAAAGAGCTGATCTCCGTTAGGAAGCTCTGGTGACTCGACAGTGATTCCGGGCATTCCTGAATCCCCGCGATTGACTTTGAGGTACCACCCGTCTGGGATCGTCATATTTCTCAGCGTCTTGCGCAGCACCCGCTCCACCTGGACTTTTATTGTGCAAAGAGACTCGACGTCTGACAGTAGAACGCGAGCGTCTGGGAACTCGGAGAGTGTTTTATCCCAGGTCAGAACTCGGGCGACCATGTGTTGGTAATCCGCTGCATCGTCGACGTCAAGGACGAGTAGCATCAGGTAATCGGCGACCGTCGATTCTCGCTCTAGTTGATCCTCACTGATCTCGTGGTCAATCTTGGCTTCGATGGCAATGGTTTTGTGCTCGAATTCCAGAAGAATGTCTACGCGCTCATCTTTCTCGCACCCCACGTCGGTGAGTTCGCCAAGCTTTACGCCCAGCAGGGACGAGAAGTAGCGCTCAGTCGCTTTCGGATCGTGGCGGAATTCTGCGGCCAGCGCTCGCGTGAGTTGGGGCTCCGATGTGTAGAGCCCGCTGAACTCGTGATGTGGTGTCGCTTCCATATGTTGAGGACTTTCTCGTGGTGGGCGGGGAGCGAGATCCCTGATGGCGGCTATCCGGCCGTAGCTCTCACCCCTTTGTGGCTTGACAGTCTTTCACTCTACATGCTTTTGAGGAAATAAGTGGTTTGACAGATTGGTCTGCTGTGTTGAAACCGATGAGGGTCCCGCAGTGGCAAGTGCGCCCACAAGGCGCAACCCCGGCCTCGTCCCTGAGAAGAGAAGCGAAGCCCGGGGGCAACAAAGCCAAAAGCCGCGACGGTCAGCGGTTCGATGCGAGCGCCGCCCGGGCGACCTCCTCGAAGGTGAGCGGGTCGCGGCCCGTCACGTCGCGCACGGTCGTGGAGACGACGTCCATCTCGCCGCGCGCGATCGACGTGTAGGTCGACACCCACGAGTCGTACTCCCACTGGGCGGCCGGCCACTTCTTACGCGACTCGTACGCCTCCTCGACGGTTTCGCGCACGTAGGTGATGGGCCGCCCCTGCACGCGGGTGAGGATTGTGGCGATCTCGTCGAGGGTGAGGGCCTCGGGACCCGTCACGTCGAGAGTCTGATTCTCGTAAGGCCCCGGATCCGCCAAGACCCCGGCGGCCACGCGCCCCGCGTCCTCGCGCGCAACCACGCCCACGCGCCCGTCGCCCGCGGGTCCGAGGATGCGGCCCTCCTCGTCCGGCAGCGCCACGAAAAAGTCCGCGTAGAAGTTATCGCGCAAGAACGTGTACGTCATGCCCGACGCCTTGATGTGCTCCTCCGTGTGGAAGTGCGTCCGAGCCAGCGTAAACGTCGCGTCGGGCGCCGCGTTCATGAAGGACAGGTAGACGATGTGGCGCCCCCCCGCCTCGGCCGCCGCGTCGATGAAGTCCTTGTGGCGCGCGAGGCGGTCGGCGGATTCGGGGGCGGAGACCATGAAGAGCGTGGTCACGCCCGCGAGGGCGGCGCGGGAGGCCCCGGTGTTCTCGTACGAGCATTGGACGGCGGCAGCGCCGGGCAGTTGCGGGGCGCGTGAGGGCGTGTTCGCCAGCAGACGCATGGGGATTCCTGCTTCTGCGAGTACGCGCGCGACGGTGCCGCCGACGTTCCCGGAGGCCCCTGTGATCCCCAGGGGCGGCAGTCCGCGGGTGTCGGAGGAGCGGGCGGGTCCGTGTGCGTTCTGCGTGTTCGTGCTCATCCTCCGATTCTCGCACAGACAGCCGGTGGTCAGATTCCGCCTCGCCCTCAGAGCCATGCGGCCAACCGTCCACAAAATTTCTCCACAACTGTGGATATACCTGTGGACAACGGGGAGGTTCCACCCCGCGAATGCGCTGATTCCCGGGCGCGCCGACAGCGGAGCGGCGGAAGCGGCGTCTTCGACCCACAGGTCAGCCGAATGCGGGCGCTCCTCAATCCCCGCCGGGGGCCGCAGAGCCCCTGCGCACAATACTGGCCAGAAGCCCCTGGTAGTCGCGCTCGAACTCCGGGCGCAGGGTCAGCACGCGCTGGTTCCCCACCGGCGTGCTCACCACTATCCCCGCTTCCCGCAGCACTTTGCAGTGATGGGAGACAGTCGAGGAGGACAGTCCGTGGTCGATCTGGCCGCACCCCAGTTCGCCCTCGAGGGCAATGCGCCGCACGATCCTCAGGCGCAAAGGGTCCGAGAGTGCGGCGAAGACGCGCGCGAGCGCGGCCTCTCGCGTATCGGCGTCATCCCTTCGTCGGCTCATCATCCCTCATCGTCTCATATGGCGCAGTCATGGCCAAGGCGAGAACGACCACTGCGGAGGCCACGAGGGGGATCACGTGCGCGGGCTGGGCGCTGATGACCGCGGCGCCGAGGACGCCCGCGAAACCCTGCCCGATGTAGATGCTCGACGAGTTCAGTGACAGGTTGAGTTGGGCGCGCTCGGGCGCCAGCGCGATCAGGCGGTACTGCTGGGCGATCACGGCGACCCACGCGCTGACCGTCCATGCGGCGACGCAGACGTGGACGGCCCACGGGTGGCGGTCCGAGGCGGC
>ERZ773014.1622-NODE-1622-length-14071-cov-41.596675_pt1 | contig 14071 bp, 13 predicted proteins | sample MGYA00580841_ERZ773014 | MGnify/ENA primary metagenome ERZ773014 (study PRJEB29015, sample SAMEA2737989) | human oral metagenome | biome: human oral; feature: human-associated habitat; material: dental | place: China | collected 2067 ...
CGAACGAGATCGCGGATCTCGCCTGCGAGCTCCCCACTCAGAAGATCGCGATCCAGAGGATCCTGTTGGCGGTGTGCTACCGCGTGACTTCCCTTAAATCGGTGAAGGAGTGGAAGCGTCAATGGGCTGCTGGCGCGCCGACGGAGGAGGCGATCGCCTACTTGGAGCGGTGGCGCGACAGGTTCTTCCTCTTCGGGGGCGATTATCCTTTCATGCAGGCGCCCGGATTGTGGACGAGGAGTGGTGATATCAAGATGTTGGACGTCCTTATTGCGGATGTTCCGAACAACAAGAGACTATTCTCTATGCGCCATGGGAAAGCGATTGAATCCATTCCTCCGTCGGAGGCCGCGATGTGGATCGTGCACGCGCACGCTTTCGATGTGTCGGGGATTCATTCCGCGGCTGTGGACGACTCCCACAGTTCGGGCCCTAGGGGTTTTGGCATCGGCCCGTCCTGGTGCGGGCAGAACCTCATAGTGCTCCTCAAAGGGGATAATCTCGACGAGACGCTCGTTCTCAACTTGGTCCCGCGAAACCACGGGGGGCTCAAATCCAGGTCGTCTGATGATCCGGGGCAAGGGTGCACCTGGGAGGATGCGTCGATTGAGACGGGCGACCGCATAGTTCTGGGTAAGCAACAGCTGAACGTTGATGACATATCGGTTCCGCGGTTGTTGACATGGCATTCGCGTCGTGTTCGTCTGTTCGGTGGCAGGAGCGGGGTGACCGGAGCCATCTGCTGCCAGGGTGATGAATTAAAAGGCAGGAACATGTTCCACTATGAACCCATGGGGGCATGGCGTTACAATCTTGATACGTCGAAGAAGTTCAGAACTCCGGTTTACACCCCTGTTCCAGTAAATATCGGCCGCGCGTTCTGGCGGGACGTTCCTGCTGTTCTTCATTCAGTCGCTGAGGTGGAGGGGGTGAAAGGCATGAAGCAAAGGGCGTATAGGTCGCCGGCGGTGGTGGACTTCTATTATGAAGCAGACTTCGAGTCGCTCCCGGATTTCCCGCCACGAGTGCGAATGGAAGCCTTCGGAATGAAATATGGATCGAATCAGTCAGTATACGGGGATTCGTATAATGACGAACTTCCTCTGTCGTCGGCACTATTGAAGAAGGGGAGTGATGCGCTCGGCTCCTTAGTGGAATCGCAGGTCCACTGTGCGGAAGAACTCGCCAATGCGCTTGGCCGGTTCGCCGCGAACCTGGCCAGGGCAGCCGGCCAGAGCGGCGAGGGCGCGGGTGACGGCGCGCGCAGTCGTGCGAGGGAGCAATTTTTCGCCCTCGTCGACGACCCGTTCCGCCGGTGGCTCGCCCGACTCGATGGGGACTCCGACGTGGACGCGGTGCGCGGCGAGTGGCACGAGGAACTGAGGCGCATCGTGAGGCTCCTCGTGAAACGCCTGGTGGATGAGGCCCCGGCCAGTGCGACGATCGGCCGTGAGACGAAGGGGGGCTTCATGAGCGTTGGTATAGCGGAGAACATCCTGTGGGCGGCCGTGAACAAGACGATGCCCAGAACCGAAGACCAAGTGAAAGAAGGCGAGAAATGACTGGTGAAGAGGCCGGCGCCCGGCAGGCGGACTCCGCATCGAAGCCGTGCCCCGAGACTGCCGTGCTCAACCGTTCTTGGGAGAGTGCTGAGAAAGTGAGGAAATGGGTGGAGTGGGTGATCCCGCGCCGACTCAACGGGAGGGAAGCATCGGCCATTGCCGCCCGCGCCCAATTGCGGCACGGCGCAGGCAAGGAGGTCGGAGCCGTCCCATCGATCTGGGCTTACACGCTCGAATCCCAGAGGCCGGAACTGAGTGATCAGAGACCGTCCTGGGGGGAGAACGCGGTCCACACCGCCCTGACGCTGTGGGCCAGGCACCAGGGCTCCAACGCAGCGCCCATGCACATGGTCGACGCCAAGGAGACTCCCCGGTCGTTCGGCTCGGCGGTGCGCGCTCTGGCCGAGAAGGGGAGGGGCGACAAACGCCCCGAGGAGACCCCCGTGTACCGGCGCCTGTCCTCCGTGGTCGCCGCTCAGACCTTCGGTGCCCTTTCCCACCACCTGCGGGGCATCGTCGATCTGCTCGAGGCGGCGGAGATCCCCATGGACTACGGACTCCTAGCCGCCGACCTCTTCGAGTGGCAGAGCCCCCAACGCCGCAGCGCCGTCACCCGCCGATGGGGGCGGCAATTCGCGCGCGCCCCCATTCCCGCCGAGAACGCCGGGGACAAGGCCCCGGAGTAACGCACCACCCACCTGTTAGCAACGACGCACACCGAAAGGAACACCTTCAATGTCTCGTTTTATCGATATTCACGTCCTGCAGACCCTTCCCCCCTCGAACCCCAACCGCGACGACACCGGGGCGCCCAAGACCGCGACCTTCGGAGGAGTGCGACGAATGCGCATCTCCTCGCAGGCCATCAAGCGCGCGACGCGGGAGGACTTCGAGAAGCGCGCCCCGGAGGGGAACCGCGGGATCCGCACCAAGCTCGTCGTCGAACTGGTGAGGGCGGCGATCGTCGAACGTGCCCCCCAGCTGGCCCAGAGCGCCGCGGAGCTCGCGGAAATGGGCCTGGTCGAAATAGGGTTCAAACTCACCGAGCCCAAGCGCAAGAAGAACGAGGAGACGACCGACCAGAAACTCAAGGAAGCGGGTTTCCTCGTGTTCCTCTCGGCGAAGCAGATCGAGCACCTCGCCGAGGCGCTGGTCTCCGTGGCGGACGCCGAGGACCGGAAGAAGGCGTTCAAAGCCCTCAAACCGAAGACCCTGGTCGACACGGACCACTCGATCAGCATCGCGCTCTTCGGGCGGATGGTCGCCGAACCCAATTCCCTCAACGTCGACGCCGCCTGCCAGGTCGCACACGCCCTGGGAGTGGGCGAGGTCGAGTCCGAATACGACTACTACACCGCCGTCGACGACGAGAAGAAGCGTGACGACGAGGCCGATGAGGGCGCCGGGATGATCGGCACCATCGAGTTCGCCTCGGCCACCGTCTACCGCTACGCGACGATCAACGTCGACCTGCTCGAGGAGAACCTCGGCTCCGTGGACGCCGCTGACGACGCGATCAGGCTGTTCATCGACAGTTTCGTGCGCGCTATGCCCACGGGAAAGGTCACGACCTTCGCGAACCGGACCCTCCCCGACGCCGTCGTCGTCCAAGTGCGGGACGACCAGCCGATCAACCTCGTCGGCGCGTTCGAGGAGCCCGTTCCCGCAAAAGCTGCGGGCGACGGTACGAAGAAGGGTTTCGCGGGACCCGCTGTCAAGAGGCTCGTTGCATTCGAGAAGGACATGCGTGCGCTGACCGGGATGACGCCGAAGGCCTCGTTGGTGGCGTGGACCATGCACAAGGCCGAGTCGATCGCCGAACTCGGCCAGCAGGTCCGCCTCGTCGACCTGGGCGGCGCCGCCGTTGACGCTCTTCGAGGGCAGCAATGAGTGAAGTCCTGGTACTGAGACTGGCGGGCCCCTTGCAGTCATGGGGCTCCTCCAGCCGGTTCACACGGCGATCGACCGAGGCGTTCCCGACGAAAAGCGGGATCGTCGGGTTGCTCGCCGCCGCCCAGGGGCGCAGGAGAACGGACCCGATCGAGGACCTTGCGCAGCTGCGCATGGCCGTGCGGATCGACCAGCCGGGCGAGCTGCTGCGCGACTTCCACACAGCCCATAGGGGGAAGACCGCGATGCCGCTCTCCGACCGCTTCTACTGGTCCGACGCGGTGTTCGCCGCCTTCGTCGAAGGGCCCGACGGGCTGATCGATGCCCTCGCCAGCGCGATCTGCCGCCCGGCGTTCCCGCTCTACCTGGGGCGCAGGGCGTGCCCCCCTGCGCTTCCGCTGTTCCTCGCGGTGGAATCCGATCCGATCTGGGAGGTCGTCCGGAGCACTGGGTGGCTCGCCTCGGGGTTCCACCGAAAGCGCCAGCGGGACAAGCGCGAGGTCCAGGTCCGGGTGGTCGCCGACGCGGGGATCATCCCCGGTGCGGACGAGTCCACGCCCGGGCGCACGCTCCAGGACGTGCCGGTCAGTTTCGACTCCGAGCGGCGGCTCTACACGTTCCGCCAAGTCGAGGAGGCGAGCGTGCCCTTGCAGAACCCCGAGTACGACGAGTCGGCGCATGGGAGTGCGCTGACGGGCGGCCACGACCCCATGGAGGTGCTCTGAATGTTCCTCACCCGAATCTTCCTCAACCCCAGCAGACGGGGGTGCAGGGAACTGATCTCGAGCAGGCAGCGCCTCCACGCGGTGGTGCTCAACTGTTTCCCCCCGGGCGCCCTGGACGCCCCCGAGGAGGGCAGGCTCCTATGGCGGCTCGACGGGTCTGGCGCGGCGCGGGCCTCCAGGCGCGCAGTCGGCGGTCGCGCCCACGAGGCGCTGATCCTCTACGTCTCCAGCCCGGTGCCGATGGACCCCTCGCTGATCGTGGAAACAGCGGGGTACGCGACGGACGAGGGCGTCACGGTGCGCGACACGGGCGCCTTCCTCGAAGCGCTGAGCCCCGGGCAGCGATGGGGTTTCCGGATCACCGTCAACCCCACGTTCCGCGACACCAAGCAGCGCAACGGGAAGGGGAAGAAGAAGACCCTCGCGCACGTCACGATCGCCCAACAGACCCAGTGGCTGCTGGACCGGACCGAGGCGAACGGCTTCTCCATCCTCACCTCCCGCGAGATCGGCGGGGACCTGCCGGTCCTCGAGGACGAGGCGGGGGAGCGTGTCGACGGCGCCAACCTCGTCGTCGACTGCGTCGGCCGGGGCATCGAGAAGTTCCAGCACGACGGCACGTACGTGACGATCCAGATGGCGACGTTCCAAGGAGTCCTGGAGGTGCGCGACCCCGCGAGACTCCGCGCCTGCCTCGTCGGCGGAATGGGACGGTCCAAAGCCTACGGCTGCGGGCTGATGACGTTGGCGCAGCCATGACGCCGATACCGGGAGCGCGGCCCCCTGACCCGAAGGACCTCGTTCGGGTCAGGGACCGCCTCACGTTCCTCTACGTGGAGCGGTGCGTCATCCACCGCGACTCCAACGCGATCACCATCACCGACACCAGAGGGGTGGCGCACGTCCCCGCCGCAGCGCTGTCGGTCCTCCTCATGGGGCCTGGCGTCAAGATCACGCACTCCGCCGTCTCAGTGCTCTCCGAGAGCGGATCGACTGCGGTGTGGGTGGGGGAGAACGGCGTGCGGTACTACGCCCACGGGAACCCGCCGTCACGTTCCTCCCGGCTCCTGGAGGCGCAGGCCAAGGCCGTCAGCGACCCCGCGCTGCGCCTTGCCGTCGCCCGCCAGATGTACCTCATGCGCTTCCAGGGCGAGGACGTCGCGAAGCTCAGCCTGCAGCAGTTGCGCGGACGCGAAGGGGCACAGGTGCGGCGCCTGTACCGGCACAACTCCCAGCGCACCGGGATCCCCTGGGACAGGCGTGAGTACGACCCGGACGACTTCGAGGGCGGATCGGTGGTGAACCAGGCGCTCTCGGCCGCCAATTCCGCCCTTTACGGAGTGGTCCACGCGGTGATCGTCGCCCTCGGCTGCTCGCCAGGACTCGGATTCGTGCACAGCGGCACCTACAGGGCGTTCGTCTACGACATCGCGGACCTGTACAAAGCGGACCTGTCCATCCCCGTTGCCTTCGACGTCGCCGCCCTGGGAGGCGAAACGCCGATCGGCACGGAGGCGAGGCGGCGCGTGCGCGACGCCGTCCGCGAGTGCCGCCTGCTCGAGCAGGCCGTGCGGGACATCAAGGCCCTCCTGGCCTTGAGCGGCGACCCCATTGACGCCGATGATGACGACGAGGCCCTGATCGTCGACGACTTGCACCTGTGGGACGACTTCGAGGGGACCGTCGCCGCGGGGGTGTCCTACGAGGAAAGATCCGTGACATGATCGTGCTCGTCCTCTCGGCCGTGCCCGAAGGGCTGCGCGGGCACGTCACGCGCTGGCTCCTTGAGATATCTCCGGGCGTATTCGTGGGGAACCTGGGCAGCCGCGTTCGAGAGCGACTGTGGGAGATCGTCATCAAGACCATGGGGAGCGGCCGGGCGATCATGGTCTACAGGGCGCGCAACGAGCAGGGCCTCGAGTTCCTCACCTGGGGCGACCCCTGGCGTCCAGTGGACTTCGAGGGCATCCGGCTCATGATGCGCCCAGCGGTCGCCCAAGGGCGGGGCCAGTACACAGACCCCGCCGATGCGCCCGACGCTGCCCGCCGTTTGCGCGGGCGCCCGGGAATGAGTAACTTCCAGAAAAGGCGGAAGGCTCGAGGGTTTCCAAGATCCGACCGGCCTGAGCGGTAAAAGCCCAGGTCAGGAAGTGTTTTCCCCGCACGCGCGGGGATGAGCCGTCGGCGCATGACCCCCGCTGAGCTCGCCCAGCGTTTTCCCCGCACGCGCGGGGATGAGCCGGCGCCTTGGACTTGGGCGAGTTGTTCGCCCAGGTTTTCCCCGCACGCGCGGGGATGAGCCCCCGTCTGGGTCGCCGAATACCTCAAATCCCTGGTTTTCCCCGCACGCGCGGGGATGAGCCAGACCAGGCCCCCGATCCCGCCCAGGCGGCCGCGTTTTCCCCGCACGCGCGGGGATGAGCCGTGGCTTCTATCCTCCCCCTCTTCGAGGGAAGGGTTTTCCCCGCACGCGCGGGGATGAGCCCGGACGTCCCCCTCGCGCGCCTCGCCTCGTGGGGTTTTCCCCGCACGCGCGGGGATGAGCCCCTGGGCCGACGCCGGCGGCCGGGCCACCGTCAGTTTTCCCCGCACGCGCGGGGATGAGCCAGCCTCGGCGCGGTGGATGGAGTCGGCGAGCGAGTTTTCCCCGCACGCGCGGGGATGAGCCTATCTTCCGCCGGCACGGCCGGCGTGAACACAGGTTTTCCCCGCACGCGCGGGGATGAGCCTTTCTTGTGCGCGGTGAGCGCCATGGACTGACGGTTTTCCCCGCACGCGCGGGGATGAGCCGCCGGACGCGACGATGCGCGTCGACCTGGAGGTGTTTTCCCCGCACGCGCGGGGATGAGCCGGCGGCGAGGGCGCCGGTCGTCTCCTCGATCGAGTTTTCCCCGCACGCGCGGGGATGAGCCGAAAGAAGGCAACTGATGACCGATCTGCAGACTGTTTTCCCCGCACGCGCGGGGATGAGCCCACAGCTGACGTGGTGGAGTGGAAGGCGGCGCGGTTTTCCCCGCACGCGCGGGGATGAGCCCGCCTGGGCTGGTGGGCCAGTCAGGACAACACCGTTTTCCCCGCACGCGCGGGGATGAGCCCGCCGCGCTCGAGATCCGTGAGCTGTTCGGTTCGTTTTCCCCGCACGCGCGGGGATGAGCCCCACTCCCCACCGACCTCGACCCAGCCGGTCTCGTTTTCCCCGCACGCGCGGGGATGAGCCCCGGGCCCGTGACCCCCAGTACCGCACTCACTCGTTTTCCCCGCACGCGCGGGGATGAGCCGCTCAAGTGGCGCACTGACACCTACGGCGGGCGGTTTTCCCCGCACGCGCGGGGATGAGCCCACCTCCATAGCCGGGCGGGGCATCCCGTACTCGTTTTCCCCGCACGCGCGGGGATGAGCCCAGGTCCGCGATGGTGGGCAGGACCGGCGCGAGGTTTTCCCCGCACGCGCGGGGATGAGCCCATCGCAGGCCCCCCAGCCCATCGTCACCGCCAGTTTTCCCCGCACGCGCGGGGATGAGCCCTTCTTCATCGTGGGGTCCTATCGGTTGGGGGTGTTTTCCCCGCACGCGCGGGGATGAGCCGAGGCGATCCACGAGGCCACGGCCTGCAGGCGCGTTTTCCCCGCACGCGCGGGGATGAGCCCCGCCGGGGACCTCACGCACGACGCGCATCCGGGTTTTCCCCGCACGCGCGGGGATGAGCCGGGTGTCCAGGATCGCCCTCGACGCCGCCATGGGTTTTCCCCGCACGCGCGGGGATGAGCCCGACAGCACCCAGTCAGCGACGACGCGCTTCACGTTTTCCCCGCACGCGCGGGGATGAGCCGGCCCTCGAAGTCACAATCGAGGACAAGCGCGCGTTTTCCCCGCACGCGCGGGGATGAGCCTGCCGCCCACAACACCGTGACGGCGCTAACAACGTTTTCCCCGCACGCGCGGGGATGAGCCGAGGTGCGGATAGATGAACGCCTCGTGGCGGGTGTTTTCCCCGCACGCGCGGGGATGAGCCCTCACCGGCGGGCATCGAGGCGCTGACCGAGATGTTTTCCCCGCACGCGCGGGGATGAGCCCATCGCGCACACCCTCACCGGCGCCGCGTCCACGTTTTCCCCGCACGCGCGGGGATGAGCCCTCGCCGTCCTCCTGCGCGCGACCGGCAAAGAAGTTTTCCCCGCACGCGCGGGGATGAGCCGTCTACCTCGTCGCCCCCGACAACGGCGATCCCGTTTTCCCCGCACGCGCGGGGATGAGCCCAGGCGGATGCCGTTGACGTCGGCGGAGCCCTTGTTTTCCCCGCACGCGCGGGGATGAGCCCTCAACTGCGCCCGACAAGTCTTCTAGAAAGGAGTTTTCCCCGCACGCGCGGGGATGAGCCGATCGACGCGTTCATGGGGCCGGTGGCCATATGGTTTTCCCCGCACGCGCGGGGATGAGCCGGCCGGGACGGCGACGAGGCTCACCTCGCGGAGGTTTTCCCCGCACGCGCGGGGATGAGCCGTGTGGGTGAGCACCAACCCCCGCACCCACGCCGTTTTCCCCGCACGCGCGGGGATGAGCCCGGGGGATAACAAACGCCGTTATGGGAGCACCCGTTTTCCCCGCACGCGCGGGGATGAGCCCTGTATATCCCTATACACATAGTGTCAACCCATGTTTTCCCCGCACGCGCGGGGATGAGCCGAGCGCTTTGACCTCGACTCCATCGTGAGCGCCGTTTTCCCCGCACGCGCGGGGATGAGCCGACGATGCCGCTTGAGCCTCGTACCAGCATCACGTTTTCCCCGCACGCGCGGGGATGAGCCCCGGAGCCCGTGCGGCGCCAGACCGTCCTCACAGTTTTCCCCGCACGCGCGGGGATGAGCCCGACGCTGTCCTGGTGGGACTGGCGAACCGCCAGTTTTCCCCGCACGCGCGGGGATGAGCCGCCCCATCCCATGACCCACTCACTCTCAGTAGGGTTTTCCCCGCACGCGCGGGGATGAGCCGCAGGAGGCGTGATTTTGCTCTCATATCTCACAGTTTTCCCCGCACGCGCGGGGATGAGCCCGAATACAGAGAAGTGCCCCGGCTGGAGCGGCCGTTTTCCCCGCACGCGCGGGGATGAGCCGATGTCGTAGCCGAGGACGGTCGAGATGAACGGGTTTTCCCCGCACGCGCGGGGATGAGCCGGCGGAGCTGGCTGACGTCGCCCGCGCCTCCGAGTTTTCCCCGCACGCGCGGGGATGAGCCCCGCCTCGCGCTGGCCGGTCTGGTTGACGGCGGGTTTTCCCCGCACACGCGGGGATGAGCCGCAACCCACCAGGAAGGAACCCCCATGCCCACTGTTTTCCCCGCACACGCGGGGATGAGCCTCGATCATGAAGTCATTCTACCGTATAACGGAAGTTTTCCCCGCACACGCGGGGATGAGCCCCCGTGGCGCACCTGGTAGGGGACTGGGGCGCCGTTTTCCCCGCACACGCGGGGATGAGCCCATTCCTGCCAACGGGATGATTGTCTCGTGAAGGTTTTCCCCGCACACGCGGGGATGAGCCCGACCGCGCGGACCGCCGCGCCCAATCGTCCCGGTTTTCCCCGCACGCGCGGGGATGAGCCTCCGTGGCAGGTCGGCATCTCGATTCGTACGGGGTTTTCCCCGCACGCGCGGGGATGAGCCCGTGCGTAGAACGGCTTCTTCGCGGGGACTCCCGTTTTCCCCGCACGCGCGGGGATGAGCCGGGGGCGTTGGCTGGTCGCCGGGTACCCGGTGGGTTTTCCCCGCACGCGCGGGGATGAGCCCGCAGCGAGTCCGACCCGCTAACCCAGGCGGAGGTTTTCCCCGCACGCGCGGGGATGAGCCCTGGCGGGCTATTCGCTCCGGCACACGTCGCGGGTTTTCCCCGCACGCGCGGGGATGAGCCCAGCCTCGGGTAGACGAATGCGGGGTGCTGGGAGTTTTCCCCGCACGCGCGGGGATGAGCCGCTCGTGGCAATCAGTCCCGGTGCCCTCGCCGTGTTTTCCCCGCACGCGCGGGGATGAGCCGCCCTGCAGACCGGGATCATCACCATGGACGACGTTTTCCCCGCACGCGCGGGGATGAGCCCGTCCGCACCGCAACCCTCACCGTCCCCCTCGCGTTTTCCCCGCACGCGCGGGGATGAGCCCTCCAGGGTCATGCCCTCGGCGGGCAGCGGACCGTTTTCCCCGCACGCGCGGGGATGAGCCCCCGGCGACGATGCCGCCGGTGGCGTCGCGGGCGTTTTCCCCGCACGCGCGGGGATGAGCCGTAGGGTTCCTGGCCGGTCAGGGGCTCGGGAAGGTTTTCCCCGCACGCGCGGGGATGAGCCGCAGACCGACCAGATCGAGGCCCTGGAGGAGATGTTTTCCCCGCACGCGCGGGGATGAGCCCGCCGAGGTCGCACGATTCGCGGACTACTGGCGGTTTTCCCCGCACGCGCGGGGATGAGCCGGCGAGGGCGCACATGCTCGAGAACGGGATCCGGTTTTCCCCGCACGCGCGGGGATGAGCCGAAGGTTGGCACGGCGCTGCGGGACATCATCAAGTTTTCCCCGCACGCGCGGGGATGAGCCCTGTCCGGAAAATCCGGATGGTTCACCACGAGCGTTTTCCCCGCACGCGCGGGGATGAGCCCGCGGCGGTGCTGGTGATGATCGCACCGGCGCCGTTTTCCCCGCACGCGCGGGGATGAGCCGCCCGCGTTCTCCGCGAGGCATTCGACCTCGACGTTTTCCCCGCACGCGCGGGGATGAGCCCCCGCCGATCCGGGGCCCGGTTGTGGACAGCGCGTTTTCCCCGCACGCGCGGGGATGAGCCCAAACCACTCACACATCTGGCATCTTCGATACCGTTTTCCCCGCACGCGCGGGGATGAGCCCGCGTTCACCGTGAGCGCGTCCAGAGACGGGGCGTTTTCCCCGCACGCGCGGGGATGAGCCGGATGATTTCACGCGCGCGATCTGGACCTTCACGTTTTCCCCGCACGCGCGGGGATGAGCCACCGACGGCGCTCGCGCGCCCCCGTCCAGGCCCGGTTTTCCCCGCACGCGCGGGGATGAGCCCCATCGGATGAGAGCGGACCCGGCCTCGTCCTTGGTTTTCCCCGCACGCGCGGGGATGAGCCCCGGAGGCGCGACCTCGATGTAGCCCACAGATTGTTTTCCCCGCACGCGCGGGGATGAGCCCTCGACCGTGCCCGACTTCAGCGCGTGGATGAGGTTTTCCCCGCACGCGCGGGGATGAGCCCCGACGATCTTCACCTCGCGGGCCAGCCCGTCCGTTTTCCCCGCACGCGCGGGGATGAGCCCCCGTTCATGAGCCTGGCCGCCCAGGACAGCGAGGTTTTCCCCGCACGCGCGGGGATGAGCCCGCCAAGACCATGAGTGCGGCGGCGTACGAGCGGTTTTCCCCGCACGCGCGGGGATGAGCCCGCCGTCGAACCACCCGAGCAGCTGCTGTGTGCGTTTTCCCCGCACGCGCGGGGATGAGCCGACCTACCTGGAGAACAACAGGACTTACCGTGCGTTTTCCCCGCACGCGCGGGGATGAGCCCCACCTATGGTGACCGCGGCCCCTCCCCTCGTCGTTTTCCCCGCACGCGCGGGGATGAGCCCGGCGCCCTGGACCCCGTCAGCGTTGCGCGCCAGTTTTCCCCGCACGCGCGGGGATGAGCCGTCTGAGGGGCGGGGCCCCACCTCATAGGAGAGGTTTTCCCCGCACGCGCGGGGATGAGCCCGGCGTTGCCGCGATGAGGCGCCGCCTGGAGTCGTTTTCCCCGCACGCGCGGGGATGAGCCCTACACCAACGTCCCCAGCCGCGCCCGCGAGCTGTTTTCCCCGCACGCGCGGGGATGAGCCCCAGATCACGACGCGCTGGCGCGGCGTCGCAAGGTTTTCCCCGCACGCGCGGGGATGAGCCGCCAATCGAGTTGGTGTCCATGGCGATGGCCATGTTTTCCCCGCACGCGCGGGGATGAGCCGCTGACCGAGTCCTCGAACGTGAAGCCCAGTTCGTTTTCCCCGCACGCGCGGGGATGAGCCGAGCCGGTAGCGCTGGATACGCAAACGCGTTTCGTTTTCCCCGCACGCGCGGGGATGAGCCCTCTGGTGGAGGAGACCAGCAGTCGAACTCCCTGTTTTCCCCGCACGCGCGGGGATGAGCCGACCGCCCTGGAGGCCGCCCGCCTCGTCGTCGCGTTTTCCCCGCACGCGCGGGGATGAGCCCGACCGGCCTCGTGGGAATCGGAGTGGCCGCCCGTTTTCCCCGCACGCGCGGGGATGAGCCGACCTCGCAAAACACCGCAAACATCGTTGCTGGGTTTTCCCCGCACGCGCGGGGATGAGCCGGACGGCCGGCCCATCGCCTCCGCCGACAACCCGTTTTCCCCGCACGCGCGGGGATGAGCCCTCGGGCGTGTAGAACTCGCGGCCGCCCGTGGGGTTTTCCCCGCACGCGCGGGGATGAGCCCCCAAGACCCCGGCGGGCGGTCAGCCGCCCAGAGTTTTCCCCGCACGCGCGGGGATGAGCCCCGCCCGCGTGCACCAAGCCGGAACCAGGGCCCGTTTTCCCCGCACGCGCGGGGATGAGCCCGATGATTTCGTCGTCTTTGGTGATCGCGGGGTGTTTTCCCCGCACGCGCGGGGATGAGCCCTCGCAGCGCTCGGCCCCCAGGACATGCGGGCCGTTTTCCCCGCACGCGCGGGGATGAGCCCCGCGCGACCTCTTCGGCGCTCTCGAAGCGGACGGGCCCCGAGGGCTCCCCTATCGGAGCGAGTTCGCCGCGCTCGGCCATGTCGGCGAGTTCGTCGTCGCTGGTGGCGGTGGGGATGCGCCTCATCATTCGTTCTCCCATTCTGTATGCCCTGCTTCGTATACGAGGTGGCGCCACGCGTCGGTCAGTTCCATGGCGTGGAACACGACGATGTCGCCGGTGTGTATGACGGCAACGATGACCTCGATGTAGCGGCGGGATTGCGCGTGCGGCCGACCGACGAACACGCGCGTCGGTTGTCCGTCGCGGCCCTCGATGGGCTGCGTGTTGACCGCGTGGGTCAGCGCGTACAACGCGTCCGCTTGGGTGATGTTGTGCCGTCCGGCGCTCTTAGTGAATCTAATGGCCACACCCATATGGTACTACCAAACTCGGGGCGGGTCAACCGACGCGCGCGGTCGCGAGGAAGGGAACGCGTGCGTTCACGCGGCTACGGGGAGGGGCGAAGGAGGAAACCTGATGAACCCTACCCCAGATGCCCCAATGCTCACGATCTACACGACGCCGAATTGCCCGTCGTGTCGTCTCACGCGCCAGGCGTTGGATCGCGCTGGCATCACCTATGAGGTGATTGACCTCAGTGGGCGCCCGGATCTCGTCGAGCAGATGCGCAGCGAAGGACTGCTGCAGGCTCCAATCCTTGATGATGGCACCTCGAGGAGCTCCGGTTTTCGCCCCGATCGGATTCGCGCGATCGTCAATGCCGCTACGCCGGCACACCTGACTGCTCGAGGAACTCAAGTCCGGATGCCCATGCCGACGGCTGACGCCCAGGCTCATCGAAGCAGGGAACTATGAAGAAGGGTCTGGGCGCCTTTGTCGTCGCGCTTTTTGTGCTTCCTGGAGCGACGCTGTTGCCTCTTGCGATGCTCGGTGATTCGGGTGCTCGAGGTGGGGTCGCTCGAGGTGGAAGCGGACGAGTATCAGGGGTACCCGAGGAGTATCAGGATGCGGTGTGGCGTGCGGGTCAGGCGTGCGATGTTGTGTCGCCGTCGCTGATTGCTGCGCAGGCGGATCATGAGTCGGCGCACACGTGGGATCCACGGATTACGAGCCCGGCCGGCGCTCAGGGGATCGCTCAGTTCATGCCGGCGACGTGGGCCACGCACGGCCGCGACGGCGAC
>ERZ773014.1625-NODE-1625-length-14059-cov-2.679520_pt1 | contig 14059 bp, 21 predicted proteins | sample MGYA00580841_ERZ773014 | MGnify/ENA primary metagenome ERZ773014 (study PRJEB29015, sample SAMEA2737989) | human oral metagenome | biome: human oral; feature: human-associated habitat; material: dental | place: China | collected 2067 ...
CGGACGAGTGGTGGGATTCACATCCAAAGCGTGCAATTAAAGCTGTAGAGTCAGGTAGTGCTGACAGCCTAAAGCAGCACCTAGATGCAGAGCTATATCCACACGGAATAGTTATTGACATCAGAAGTATCAAAGCAAAGCAAGCAGGCGAACTAGCTTGCTCAGCAGTCGCATGGGGCGTAACTACATCCTTCTTCAAGAAGGGTGCATATATGAGCACACTAATCCATAATGATTCTTTATAGACGAAAGCATCTATAATAAACTTGACAATTAGCTAGTATAGGTGTATAAATAGTATAACAAGCTTAGAGGTTGAAAAGTATCCGTCTCCAACGCGCCACCGAAATGGTGGGTCCAGAAATGCGGGCGACCAAAGGCGGTCCCGCCTAAGCTTTATTGTAAAAAGCCGACATGTTAAAAATGTCGGCTTTTTATATAGAGGGATGCATTTTGATAACAATTCACAATAACAAGAATAGAATATCCGTTGAGGGACACGCAGACTACGGACCATACGGACAAGACATCGTTTGCAGTGCCATATCGACACTCTTGCAGACTTATATTGAGTCGGTGGCTAATCTGTCAAACGATGAAATAAAATACAGCATAGGCGAAGGGAGAGCCTTCGTCGAGCATAAGGCTTTATCAGTACAAGGAAAGGTACTGAGGAAGTCTTTTTTTATAGGCATAAACGGGGTAGCAACAGCCTACCCCGATAATGTACAAATAATCAATTCTATAACAGCGGATGACATGGGGGAATCTCATTCCAATGTGTTGGACGAAGGAGGGAACGAAAATGGAAGTTATTAAAAAGTGGGAACTACAGTTGTTTGCTGAGGGCGATGGAGCTGGGACCGATGGTAATGGCACAGAGCCAGCAGAACCAAACAAAGAGGGAAATAACGGAGGAGAGCAGAGCAATAGCTTTGACGACTTCCTAAAGGACCCTCAAAATCAAGCAGAGTTTGACCGTAGAATCGAGAAAGCAATCAAGACACGAGAGTCCAAGTTAGAGGACAAATACAAAGAGGACTTGAAGAAAGCTCAGACCGAGGCGGAAAAGCTTGCTAAGATGAACGCAGAGCAGAAGAAAGACTATGAACTTGAGCAGATGCGCGAGGAGAACGCAAGGCTAAGGGCAGAGTCGGAGCTTAATGCAATGCGTAACACAGCATCTACCCTACTATCCGAGGCTGGCATTGAGGCCAATAGCGATATGCTAGATCTAGTAGTAAATGGCGATGCAGAAAAGGCAAAGGGCAACATTGAAAAACTTGTTGACATTGTCAATAAACAGCTACAGGCTGCAGAGGTTAAAAGAGCGACAGGCAGAACCCCTAACAACTTCAACAACAATAGTGGCAATCTCAGTCCGATTGAGGAAAAGATTGCTAAGTATAAGAAATCATGATACGAAAGTAAGAAAGGATATTGAGAAAATGGAAAAGAGAAGATTTGACCTACAGCTATTTGCACAGGGCGAGAATAATGGCAGAGGCATCATGTCATACGGGAAAGAGTTCAAGGAGCTCATCGAGGCAGTATTCGGTGTTGAGGCATATTTTGGTGATTTCTTTGTTGGCGACACAATCGAGGCACTAGACGGAGTAGCAGACAACAAGACAGCCTTCACTGTAAAAACATCAGACATTCCTGTTGTTGTTGGATCATACAACAAGGGCGCTGATGTAGGATTTGGCACAGGCACAGGTAAGACATCAAGATTTGGTAACAGAACAGAGGTTATCTACACAGACACAGATGTGCCTTACACATGGGGATGGTCATTCCACGAGGGGTTAGATAGAGCAACAGTAAACGCAGACCTTGAGAAAGCAGTAGCAGACAGACTAGAGCTACAGGCTCAGGCAAAGGTTGGACAGTTTAATGTTCATCACGGAAAGTTCATATCAGACAGTGCTGGAAAGACAGTCGCTGGTGGCGTATCAGTAACAAAGGATAATGTTGGCGAGATTTTCTCCCAGCTATCAGCTCACTTTACAAATGCAAAGGTACGCAAGGGCATGGTAAAGTGTGCTAAGGTAAGACCTGATGTATATAACGCAATCATCGACAGCGGACTTGCTACAAGTGCGAAAGGCTCATCTGTAAGTGTTGACGACAATGCTGTGCTTAAGTTCAAGGGCTTCTATGTAACAGAAGTACCAGCAGACCTCTTCCAGACAAAGGAAGTAGTATATGCTTATGTTAAGCACTGCGGTAAGGCATTTACAGGAATCAACACAGTAAGGACAATCGAGTCCGAGGACTTCAACGGACTAGCACTACAGGGAGCTGGAAGTGCTGGCGAGTATGTTCCGACTGATAACAAGAAGGCAATCGTGAAGGTAACAGTTACCGGAGCATAAGCCTTTAGTAGGCAGAACCGAAAAAAGAGAGGGGCAAATAAGTCCTTCTCTTTTATTTTTGATAAATGAGAAAGGAAAATCACTATGTATAGAGTATTAGAGCATTTTCACGACCTAGAGGACTTCAAGGTAGATAAAAAGGGCGAAAGAACCTATTTTGAGTACAACGAGGGCGACACATATCCTAGAGAGGGATATGAGCCAGCCGAGTGGAGAATCGACGAGCTAATGGGTGAAGGAAACCCGCTAAGAAGACCGCTCATTGAAGAGGTGGATGCAGTTACTAATGAATTCGGCGAGCCAACAGCGGAAGGCTCAACAGATGAAACCAGCGGAGACGAGGAAGGCGAAGAATAATGTATTTAGATAGTATCAAGGCACTGCTTGGGACGTTAGGAACCCAATATGAGAGTATCATCAGCCAAATAGCACATATGACCGAGCAAAGGCTGAAAGTCCTTATATCAAGTGATGAAGTGCCTCAAGAACTATCATACATTGTCATTGAGGTATCTGTCGCAAGGTTTAACCGCATCGGTTCAGAAGGATTGTCTTCGCACAATGTTGAGGGAGAACAAATGACATGGAGCAACGACGATTTTAAGCCATACACAAAAGACATCGAAGCATATTTGAAGAACAAGGCAAACAGCACTCAAGGAAGGGTGAGGTTTATATGAGGTACGACAAGACAATCAGCTTGTACAGAGACGAAAGAGGTTCGTATAACGAGAACACTGGCGACTATGACATTGTTGGCGACACAGCTGGCGAGCCTATCATCGCATCCGTCAATGACGCATCAGACCAAACGGTAAAACTGATTTATGGCGAAATTCGAGAGGGTGTACTAGTGATACACGTACCATACCACATTGAGGAAGGTATCGACTATATCAAGTACAAAGACAAGAAGTATCGCATAGACAGAAAGCGGAATTTGAGATTTAAGACGACTTTTATCGTCTCGGAGGTTCATTGATATGTCAGTCAAGATAAGCGGGGCAGACAAGCTATCTGAGGCTTTAAAACGGCCACAGCGAATGTCTGAGATTAAGGCGTGCGTCAGTAAGCATGGTGCGGACCTTAACAAGGAAATGGTAGAGAAAGCACCTGTTAAAACAGGATTTTTGCGAAGAAGTATCAAGATAAGCAAGGGCGATAACGGATTGAGTGTGACAGTCGAACCAACAGCTGAATATGCACCATACCTTGAGTATGGCACAAGATTTATGAGAGAGCGACCATTCGTCAAACCATCACTTGAAAAGGTTAAACCTAAGTTTATAAGAGATGTCAAGAAAATCATGGGAGGATAGGTAAATGCGAAAAGACCCACAGCAAGAGCTGTTTTCAAAAGTCCGAAAAGATTTAGAAAAACGTTTTGGGCGAATAGTGTTTGACGGAGAAATCCCGTCCAAAGAAGTAGGTTATCCGTTTATCTATATGGCTGGAAGTACACAGACAGACGCGCAAAACAAGACTGCACTATTCGGCTCTGTGACACAGACTATTCACGTGTGGCACAATAATCCACTTCAGAGAGGCACATTCTCGACTATGCTACTTGACATCAAGGACGTTGTACGAGGAATAGAAAAGACGGAAAACCGCTCATGGAATCTAGTAGAAACAAATCAAACAATCATGGAGGACGATACGACCGCTCATGCATTGATGCACGGAATACTAGAATTTACATGGACATTTAGTTAAAACAAAGAAAGCAAGTAACATAACAATTTAGTTGGGAGGAAATAGACATGGCACAGTCAACTATGACAGCTGTAGCTGGGAAAAAAATAGTATACCTTTACAGACTTTTGTCAAAGGCAGCAACAGAAAAGGGCGCTGCAATAGCGTTCGTGACAGAAAATGGTCGCTCAAAGTCAAAAGACGCTGACTCAACAGCGACAAAGGACGGAAAGATAAGAACTCCGGGAGCGGCAGAAACAGAAATCACATGCACATCAATCCTTGCAAAAGGCGACAAGCTAATCAAGGCACTTGAGGACGCACTAGACAACGACGAAATCGTTGAGATTTGGGAGGCTAACCTTGAAGAGGCTGGCACAGGCACTAATAAGTTCAAGGGGATGTATTTTCAGGGATATCTCACAAACTTCGAGATCAAGTCGGGAGCTGAGGACATGGTGGAAGTATCACTCACATTCGGCATCAATGGTTCGGGAGTACGCGGCGATGTAACAGTGACAACTGAACAGCAGGCAGTTGCGTCATATGTATTTAAGGATACAACAGCTGGAGCATAGAGGTAGAGTAAGGGCGGTTTTGTATACCGCCTTTTTTTGTACAAATATTCATCATCCAAGAATCGAGAGAGGGAAAGAAAATGAACACAATGGAGCTTGAAATCAACGGGAAAACCTATTCTTTTAAATTCGGAATGGGCTTTTTACTTGAAATAAATAAAACCTATGAGGTGGAATCAGTCGGCAGTAAGAATAAGGAAAAGGCGGGACTTGCGTTTAATGTTAGCGGAATTCTTGATAAGAACCCCGAGGCCTTGCTCACAATCCTGGAGATTGCGAACAAGACACAAGAGCCTAGAATTAGCAAGAACGAACTAATGGCATACATAGAAAGCGAAGACACAGACATCGACGGACTATTTGCAGAGGTGCTCGATTTTTTATCGAAAGCCAACTGTACCAAGAGCATGACTCAGAAGATGCAGATGGCAGCGAAAGAGGCAGAGGAAGAAGAGAAGGCACTCAAGCAGAGACAGAAGGAGCTCATGGGAATGCTCAGTCAATAGAGGAAATCTACGAGGCGATTGCAATAGACTGCTTTAGGTTCTTTGGATTTAAGCGAATTGAAGAGGTGAACACTCTAACATTTCCTGAATAGCAGTTACTAGTAAAGGCCCACAATCTCAAGCAAGTAGACGAGCAGTACAAACTACACTGGCAGGCCTATTTAAACTTTGCTGCATCGGCGAAAAAGAGAGTTGGCAAAGACAGAATCAAGCCTGTGTTCGCACGATTTGACACATTCTTTGACTACGAGGCAGAGCTAGACAAGGCAAGGGGAATTAAGAGGAATAACGAAAGACTAATTGCGATTGGGAAAATAATGAAACAAGGAAAGGGGGAGACAGATGGCTGATTATTCAGTAAAGGCGATACTATCGGCAGTAGATAAGAACTTTACTAGCACATTTGCAAAGGCAGATAGAAGCGTCGTGGGCTTGCAATCGAGACTATCAAGAGGCTTTGGCTTTGGCCTATTTGCCGGTGCTGGTCAAGCTGCTTTTAACAAAGTGACTAGCGCGATTGGCGGCATGAAGAACGAGCTCATAGAATCATCGAGAGCGTGGCAGAACTTTGAGGCTAACATGCGAATGAATGGGCATACGAGAAAAGAAATCGCTGAGACTAGAAAGGATCTGCAGAGGTATGCAGAGCAGACCATATACAGCTCATCGGACATGGCGAGCACATTTGCTCAATTTGATGCTGTCGGAGTAAAAAGTTCAAAGGACCTGGTAAAGGCTTTTGGTGGACTTGCGGCCGCATCGGAAAATCCGCGTCAAGCAATGAAGACTCTATCTGTACAGGGTGTACAGATGGCCGCAAAACCTAAAGTGGCGTGGCTGGACTTTAAGTTTATGCTAGAACAAACGCCAGCGGGCATGTCCAAAGTCGCTAAGGCAATGGGCATGACTACTAAAGAACTCGTAGCTAATGTACAGGCTGGCAAGGTTAAGAGTGAGGACTTTTTTGCGGCTGTCAGAAAGGCTGCTGGTACTGGAAGTGATCTTCAAAAGATGGCGACACAGTATAAGGACATATGGCAAGCGTTGGACGGACTCCGCGAAACAGTCTCCAACAAACTACAACCAGCATTCAGGGCCTTTAATGATAAAGGAATTAAAGTCGTAACAAGAACTACAAACGAGTTTTCGGACGCAGTCGACAGATTAACCGAAGCGTTTGAAAAAAACGGGCTGAGTGGAGTTTTGAGCGAACTAGCGTCATCAGCTGGCAAGCTACCAGCCCCGCTAAAGGAAATTGTAGCAGTAGGCGGAGCAATGGCCGGAATCTTTGCCGGACGAAAGATATTTAATCCCACGACATTCAAACTAGCAAGCGACGGTATAGGTCTTATTAATCATGGAATAAAATCTTTACCAGCTGGACTAGATAAGGCGACAGAGGGACTTTTTAAACTACAGACTGTAACAGGTCGCTTTGACATTGGGTCTAAAGGCGACAAGATATGGAAAGGCATCTATTCCCCATTTGAGAAAGCATCAGCGATGTCTTATAGTGTACTAGATCGTATGGGGAGTGCGCTTCCGAACCGAGTTACTGCATTAGGCAGTCGATTAGGCGGTGCGTTTGGTGTAGTTGGTGGTAAGGTTACAGGCGGACTTGCAAAAGTCATGGGACTAGGACTGAGGCTCATACTTCCCGCTGCGTTAATTGCAACCGCATTAGCTGGACTAGGTGTGTTAGCTAATGCATACGGTGACAAAATCAACGATATGATAAAGATAGCTGTTGAAAAAGGCCCCGAGATAATTGCTAGCTTTACAAAAGGAGTGACAAGCAAACTACCTGATCTAGTCAATAGCGGTTCACAGCTACTGATTAACTTCCTTAATGGACTAGGGCAGTTACTTCCGAATGTGTTAGACAGTGCCTTTACAATCATTGAGACGCTTGTCAATGGACTATCGGCGAACGCACCAAGTATCATCACAAGTGCAGTCGAGGTGCTATCAAAGTTTATCATGGGCATTGCTGAGCATCTACCTGACCTCATAGCAACTGGTATGAATTTGATTGCTTCGCTTGCTCAAGGGATTGCTCAGAATTTTCCTCGAATCGTTGAAACGGCATTTAATGCGCTAATGAAGTTTGTCGATGGCATGATTAACAATCTACCACAAATCTTACAAGCAGCAGCACAGATTATACTATCGCTTATCACCGGACTTGTAACTGCGTTTCCTACAATCATCCAAAAGGGCTTTGAACTAATACTCAAGCTTGCAATTGGAATTGTAAAGGCTATACCGCAAGTTTTTAAAGCAATTTTAGGACTAGGTAAGGGAATCGTCGAGAGAATCTCCAATATTAACTTACTAAGTGCAGGAAAGGCTGTCATAGACGGATTTCTAAGTGGATTGACTGCGGGTTTTAGCAAGGTAAAGAACTTTGTCGGTGGAATTGCTAGCTGGATTAAGAAACACAAAGGACCTATTGACTATGACAAGAGGTTACTCATTCCCGCTGGTAGAGCAATCATGAACGGACTTGATAAGGGGCTAACCTCTTCATTTTCAAAAGTAAAAAGGACAGTCGATGGAATGGGTGAACAAATTGCTGACAGTTTTGGAATCGGTGGGCAGATGAGCTTTGCCGGTATACCAACAGCGACACTATCAAGCGAGTACGACTATGATTCAATAGCAAGATACACAGTGGTCGTTCCGGTCGAACTAGATGGTAAAGAGATTGCAAAGGCAACCGCAGACCCTATGCGTGAGGAGTTAAGCAAGCGAGAGAAGAGGGAAGGAAGGAGACACGGACGTGTATAGATTTACTGACGTGACCGAAAAGGGTAGCACAATGCTACCCTCTGAGGCCTTACGAATAAATGGCAAATATATCGAAGAGCTTGTCAAAGGCTATAAGACGCTCAATGTAAAGGGCAGAGAGTTACTACTAGCAGATATAGACGAATACTCAACAGGTGGAGCTGATGGCACGAATATGCGTAGACGAAAGTACCCCGCTAGAGTCATCACTGTGACATTTCAGCTCATAGCAGATACTAACGAGGAATACCGCAGAGCTTTTGAGAAACTCAACGCAGTTTTAAATGTTGAAGATGCACAACTCATTTTTGACGACGAAAGAGACAGGTACTACATCGGTACTCCATCAAGCTGTGAAGATATAGAGCCTGGAAGAAATTCGGTTGTAGGGAGATTTTCCATAAAGTGCTTTGACCCATTCAAGTATTCCCTCACTGAGAAAGTAGTTACAGCAAATAAAGACAAGGTTTTTGAGTTTAACTATGATGGAACCTACCCAGCTCATCCACACTTTGAGGTGTCTTTGCCAGAATCATCATGCGGATATATTGCCTTTGTCAATCAAGATGGCAAGATTATTCAGCTAGGCAACCCGGCAGAAATTGACGGAATACTATTACCACCATCAGAGCGACTCATTGACATATCAAGATATACAAATCCGTTTAAGGTGAGCGAGTGGAAGATTAACGAAAAGAATCTCCCATCACTACACGGAATGATGACGATAGATGGAACACTGGATACCGTAACCAACAAGGTGCAAGCTAGCAACTACGGAACCGGAACTAAGTTTCACGGTCCATCAATCACTAGAATGCTAAAAGCGGATAAAAGTGGTCATGTTGGAGCAATGAATTTTAGATGCACGTTCTCGCACAAGTTCTGTTTGTCAAAGGATGTAACCAATCAACAAGGAGCTTTTAATGTGTTATTTTGTCATAACACAGGCACAGAGCGACACCTTGTTACAGCATTTTCAATTGAAACATACGAAGCTCCCGGAACCGCACTAACAAGAATGTTCGAAGCGAGTCGAGGCATTTCCACGTATGGCCCTGATGTTCCAATTGACTGGGATAACCTAAAGACCGGAGCGCCTGAACACGCATCTAACACATGCACAGTAACCAAAGTAGGCGAAGTTGTAACCTTTAATATCTATGGCTCAAAAAGAACAATAATCATAAGAGAGCGAGATAACAGAGAGGTAAACGAAATTAGCATCATTTTCGGTGCATATAGCAACAAGCCGGTTTTAGGACTTAACTTGTTATATGATTTAACCTTTACAAAGGACCATGCAACGACATTTATAGACATACCTAACAAGTTTTCGCAAGGCGATATCATCAAAGTGAACGGAGATGAAGGGCGTATCATAGTCAACAATCTTGAGTCACCTGAGTACGGAGCAATCGGCAATGACTGGGAAGGCTTTAAGATAGTACAAGGTGCAAATCGTATCAATGTAGCGATGTCGGATTGGGTTAAGAACCCGCAGTTAAAACTTAAATACAGAGAGAGGTACATATAAATGATAATCTATTTTACTGACAAAAAACTAAACATACTAGGTATGGCCTCAACTCGGCTATCTAAAGGCTTTAAAATCACCGATGACAGCAAGGTTCAAGCAGTAGACACGGGAATTGCCACGTTAGACTTTAAAATCGCTTATAAGAGTGAAAACAAGGCTTTGCTAGAGCAAATGACAATGACTGGCAATCAGCTTTTATGCTCAAGAGATGGCAAAGACGAGGTATACACCATCATTGACACTGTAGAAGACTCTAAGAACCAAGATATAGAAGTCTATGCGGAAGATGCGGGGCTTGATCTACTCAACGATATTGCAGAGCCTTTTACCTCTGCAGAGGCAAAGCCTATTAGCTGGTACATTGAGAAATGGACAAAAGACAGTGGTTTTGAGATAGGTATCAATGAGATCGCAGACCGCTCTAGGAAGCTGAGCTGGGACGGAGAGGCGACTGTAACGGAAAGGCTTGCTAGTGTGTCAAGGCAGTTTGATGCAGCTTTAAATTCCAGTCTGTCTAAATTCGAATGTGGATATGACAACGACCTTTACAATTCATATCTCAAGGATTGGAACAAGCTGAGTAAAGATACTACTGCAGAATGCTCAGTCAAACGAACAGAAACAATATGGATGAACTACAACGAAGAAGAACAGATAAGCATAGCAGAAAGGATGTAACGATGATACCAAAAATTAGAGCGTGGGATAAGGAAAATAAAGTTATGTACAATGTCAGACAAATAGATTTTCGTGGCGGAGAATTCCGTTCAAGCGAAAATGAGTGGATAAAATTTGGCAATGTTATTTTCATGCAATCCACAGGGCTAAAGGATAAAAACGGAGTTGAAATATTCGAGGGTGACATAGTGAAGCCAGTATCTTTTGCAAGTTGGATAGGCGTAGTTAAATATTCTTCTGAAAATGCAGCATATATTCTTGATGACCATAATAACGAATTTATAAAAAACGAAAATGTATATTTAAGCCAATTTAATGAGGGATTAGAGATTAAAGGCAACATATACGAAAACCCTGAGTTGATGGAGGTGTAACGATGAACAGTTTTAAATACAAATTAGACGACCTATTAGACGAGCTTGAACACTGTTGTGTATGTCAGCATTCTGAAATTACAGATGACATTAGAGCAAAGATACATAAGTTGATTGAGGATAATATCAAGGAGAAACAACATGAGATTGATAGACGTAGATAAATTGATAGACGAGTTATGTTCGGACATAGAAGATGAATCTTTTGGAGAGGTGGTCAAAGCAGAGATACTTGAATGGTTAGACGCACAACCAATTGTGGCTCGATGGCACAAGCTTATATTTAGAAATTTAACTCCAGAGGAAGAAAAAGAATATGCCAATTTCGATTGGTCATATATGGTTGAAAACTTACCTGATTATGGAGAAGAAGTGCTAGTAACTGATGGAGAAAACGTGTGGATAGATTCTTTTGATGAAGATGCTTATGTATACCTTTCCGGTACAGATAGTGACCTTGATAACGTTATAGCATGGATGGAACTACCATCATACAAGGAGTAATAGCAATGGAAAAATATGTAGATGACATAAATGCAGAAACTTTAGAACGCATTCATACCCAACCGTCAGCGTGTCGCTGGACACCTGCGTCAAGAACACTGCCAGATAAGTTAGAACCAGTGCTTATAACTTGGATAAATAGAGACCCCGCGCCATATTACCAGGGCATAAAAGATAAACCATTTACAGGCGCTGCCTATTATCATAAAGGGAAATGGTGGTGGTATTCTCCAGTTTGTGAAGACTTCCTGTCAGAATACGGAGAATCGCCGTCAGATGCATTAGATGAGGGGATAGAGGTTATAGCATGGCAACCATTCCCAAAGCCATACAAGGAGGAACAGTAATGATACAACAAAACAGACTAACAAACTACGCAAGCAGTTTTCTTGAGTCAGAAATTGAGAAAATCGAAAGACTGTTGAAGTGCAAAAGCGTTAATACTGAAAGCAGAGAAGTCTTGGCCCAAATCTTGAATGAATACAAGCACGATTTTGAAGTGATTGAAAGGGAGTGTGTGTAATATGCAAAAAATGACAATATACATCAGCGGTAGGATTACCGGCTATGATGACTACGAGAAGACTTTTAACGAGGCAAAAATAAAACTCTTTGACGAGTATCCTGGGGCCGAGATTATTAACCCGGCTGAAATAGTATTGCCAGAGGTCTGCGATTGGGATGACTACATGGTGATATGCTTAAGGCTCTTGGATAAGGCAACGCACGTCTACATGCTTGATAGTTGGGTGCACTCGAGAGGTGCTTGTACTGAGCACTTACATGCACTTGAAAACGGCATAGGTGTTTTGTGGCCAGAAAGTTCGCCTTACAGATAGGAGCAGGTTTATGGACTACAAACAGATTAAGCAGTTAAAAGCATTGCGCAGGGAAGCCGAAGGACTTAAATACTCTATCGACCATGCCAAGCCGGAAATAGTCACAGACTACTACAAGGATTATAGAAACGGTCGAGGAGTACCAAAATCGCTTATAGGACTGACTTTTGACGAAAAAGGTATATCCAGTAGGGAAAAGCGATTAAAACGCAAGCTAGACGAAATTAGCAAGCTAATTGAGGCTATCGAAGGAGAGATAGAAGCTATAGGCGACCCTGACACGAGAACAATACTTCGGATGTATTACATAGAGGAGCGTTCGCAGGAGGAAACCGGAGGAGTCCTCGGATATGACAAGGCAACTATCTCAAGAAAAATAAAGGCATTTCATGAAAGTTGCAACAAATGCAACAAAAAACTGTGATATATTGTATTTAGCGAAAAGGGAATTGGGCGAACTCCTTTTGTAAATATTTTATATAATCACTCCACAGAGGGCACTTCTAGCCATAGAGGTGTCCTTTGTGTTTGTCTAATAAAACAAGCTAATTGCTAGAAAGGTGGTGGTGTATTGTGAAGAAAAAAGATAAATTAACTCTTAAACAAAAGAGATTTGCTGATGAATACATCATCAGTGGGAATGCGACAGATGCAGCGATTGAGGCAGGATATAGCAAGAAGTATACGAATACGAATGCATTCAAACTACTACAAAATACTGCAATCAAGGCATATATTGAGGCAAGGCTCAAGGAATTAGACGATAAAGCTATCGCAAAGCAAGAGGAAGTGTTGCAGTATTTAACAGCGGTGATGCGAGGACAGTCGAAAAGTGCCGTGGTTGTCATCGAAGGACTAGGCGAGGGATTGTCGTCTGCTAGGCTGATGAATAAACCCCCAGACGAGAAGGACAGAATCAAGGCGGCAGAACTACTAGGCAAGCGATATGGTGCGTTTACAGAAAAGGTCGACATAAGCGGTGACATGAGTCTAAGCATTGAGGTGGACTATGGCACAGAAGATACAAGTACAGAGCAATAAAGCCTTTAGCGAAGTACACCGAAGTACAAAGCGATATGTAGCACTGAAAGGCTCAGCTGGTAGCGGTAAGAGTGTAGACACAGCTCAGCAGTATCTTATAAGGCTACTGCAAGACAAAGGACGAAATCTTGTGTGTATTCGTAAGTCTGATGTGACAAACAGAGACAGTACATACGCAGAGCTGACGGGAGCTATATACAGACTAGGACTTGATAAGTATTTTGAGTGCAGATTGTCACCTCTTCAGATAAGATGCATCAATGGGAATATGATTATCTTTAGAGGAGTGAACGACGAAAAGCAACGAGAGAAACTCAAGTCAATTACATTCCAAAAGGGCAAGCTGACAGATGTATGGATAGAAGAGGCAACGGAATTAACACAATCAGACTTTGAAATCATAGACGATAGACTTCGAGGAAATCTTCCAAAAGGACAATTCTATCAAATCAAGATGACATTTAATCCTGTGAATAAGAATCACTGGATTAAAAAGCAATTTTTCGACAGGCAAGACGAGAATACGCTCACTTGCCACAGCTCTTACCTTGACAATCGCTTTATCGACGATGCGTACAAGGCGAGAATGCAGAGGAGAAAGGAAGTAGACCCAGATGGCTATCGTATATACGGATTAGGCGATTGGGGAGAAATAGGCGGACTAATATTTCACAACTATGAAGTCAAGGAAATCTCCACAAACTTCGATGACTATGACGATGTAGCAATCGGTCAAGACTTTGGCTTTAATCACGCAAATGCGATATATCCTTACGGAATAAAGGACGGAAATATATATGTATTGCCTGGCCTTTATGGATATGAAAAAGACACCGCAGAATGGATACAAGAGGCAAACAAGCGACCGGAACTAAAAACACGCATAATGTGGTGTGACTCGGCCGAGCCGGATAGAATCAAGATGTGGAAAAAGGCTGGATATAAAGCTAGACCTGTCACAAAAGAAAAACATTCTGTCAATGCTCAAATAGATTGGATAAAAGGGAACCCTAACGGAGCAGAATGTATAAAGAGGATGATATACATTCATCCGTCAAATGTGTGGTTTCAAAAAGAGATAGAGCAATGGAAATGGAAGAGAGATGAGCGAACAGGTGATTACCTAGACGAGCCAA
>ERZ773014.1633-NODE-1633-length-14019-cov-9.607992_pt1 | contig 14019 bp, 14 predicted proteins | sample MGYA00580841_ERZ773014 | MGnify/ENA primary metagenome ERZ773014 (study PRJEB29015, sample SAMEA2737989) | human oral metagenome | biome: human oral; feature: human-associated habitat; material: dental | place: China | collected 2067 ...
CATCCGACCACCGCCCTTCCGTCCGCCGCCGTTCCTTGCCTTCCATCATAGCACAATGTAGGAACGTGTGTTCTCTTCAATTCGAGGTGTGGGGATCCTGTGGGCTCATGTGAACCCCGGTTCCAGGCGTACGAAAGAGCTGGGTCGCGGAGACGACAACTGACAGCTCAAGACTGCAATTGAGCGCCGCTGCAACCCTCTCTAGAACCGACTCAGCCCCACTTGGGTGTCACGGGAAGTCTACCCCCGGTATGGCGTCATACGGAGGCTGTCATAGGCAAACGCCTGCGTCCTGCCCCAGCGTGGCGCAGCGCACCGATACCGACTGGCCCGCTCGCTGAGACGGCATGCATGGCGCCAAAACAGCCCGCTCAGTCATAGCCCCGTCTTTTTTGCGTCACGGCCCGACACGGGTGCCTACATCCTCCTCCACTCCAGGTCCTCTGGCGAGATGCCCGCAACGAGCCTCTGCACAAAGCCATCAGTGGGGTGCGCGAGCAGCTCGGCCGGCTCGGCGTACTGCAGCACATGCCCTCCGTCCACCACGGCCACGCGCGTGCCCAGCCGCAGCGCCTCGCGTATGTCATGCGTCACGAACATCACCGTGATGCTCGTCTTCTCGTAGATGCGGCGCATCTCGCACTGAAGCTGTCCACGCGTGATCTCGTCCACGGCGCCAAAGGGCTCGTCCATGAGCAGGATGTCAGGCGATGCGGCAAGCGCCCGCGCAATGCCCACGCGCTGCTGCTGCCCGCCAGAAAGCTCCGCCGGGAAGCGCTCGAGCAGGTCATCGTCGAGGCCCACGATGCCCATCCACTTGCGCACAGCCCCATGGGTACGCTCATGGTCGCGTCCGTTCCAGAGGTTGGGCACATAGGAAATGTTCTGCTCAACCGTCATGTGCGGAAAGAGCACGCTACCCTGTATGGCGTAGCCGATGTTGCGTCGAAGCTCGACCAAGTCGGTGTCCCGCACGTTTTTGCCGTCAACGAGCACGTCGCCAGACGTGGGCATCACCAGACCGTTGGCCATCTTGAGCAGCGTGGTCTTGCCGCCGCCCGACGAGCCTATGACGCAAACGAACTCCCCGCGGCCTATGGAGAGCGAGACGTCGTCGAGCGCGAGCTTGCTCGTGTCATTCGACTCGCCCTCGAAGGCCTTGGTCACATGGCGGTACTCAATGGCCGGCACGCCTGCGGCGCCGCGTGCCGCATCGTCTGCCTTCGCCACGTCGTTTGCCCCCGCCGCGTCCACACCTGCCGCGACGTCTCGCTTCTCATCGCTCATGAGAGCAGTCCCTTCTCCTGAAGATACTCGCGGGCCACGTCCTCGGGCGGGCGGCCTTCGCTCTCCACCTCGTAGTTCATCTGTGCCATGTCGCCGTCAGTGATCGTGCCATTGAGCTTGGTGAGGACGGCACGCAGCTCTGGGTGCTCCTCAAGCACCTGGTCGCGCACCACGTTGCCACAGAGGTACGAGGGGAAGAAGCCCCGGTCGTCCGTAAGGATTGTGGCGTCCGCCGCGCTCAGCTGCCCGTCGGTGGTGAAGACCACCATCACGTCCATCTGCCCCTCGGCGAGCGCCTGATACTTGAGGCCGATGTCCAGGTCTATCGTGTTCGCGAAGCTCATGCCGTACGCGTCGCAGAACGCCCGGTAGCCATCGGCGCGCTCAAAGAAGTCGTACTCGGCGCCAAAGCTCAGCTGGCTCGAGACGCGCGCGAGGTCGCTGTAGCTGCGCAGACCGTACCTGTCGGCCACCTCCCTGCGCACCACGATACCAAAGGTGTCGTTGAACCCGTACATGCCCACCCAGCTCATGTGCAGGTCATTCTTGTAGGCGTCCGTAAGCTCGCCAAAGCGCCCCTCGTCGTAGGGATCGCTGCGGTGCAACACCTGCGCCCACGCCGTGCCGGTGTACTCCGGGTAGATGTCATAGTTGCCCGACTCCATGGCAGGCGCTATGTTGGACGTTCCGCCGCCCACGCCCGTGGTGAGGTCCACGTTGAGGTCGGTGTCCTGCTCGATAAGCTCCTTGAGCATGTTGCCCATGATGTACTGCTCGGTCATGGGCTTGGTGGCGACGCGGATGGTGGCGCGCGTGGGGGCGCAGGAGCGTGCGAGACCGATTGCCACAAGCGCGGCGACGATGGCGGCCACAACGATGAGCGCACGCCGGTTGGCGCAACGTGCCTTCGCACTGCGCATCTGCGCGCGACGCTCCACGACGCCAAGCACGAAGTCCACGACCAGGGCAAGGATGGCCACCAACAGCGAGCCGTCCATGGTCATGGCCATGTTATTGGTCGTGATACCGCGGTAGATAGCCACACCAAGCCCCCCGGCCCCAATGAACGAGGCGATGCCGGTGAGCGCTATGGTCATCGTGGCCATCGAGCGGATCCCGCTCATGATGACAGGCATCGCGAGCGGGATGCGAATCTTGCGCATGATCTGGCCCTCGGTGGAACCCATACCGCGCGCCGCCTCGATGATGCCAGGTTCGATGTTGGTGAGACCCGTGTAGGTGCTGCGAACCATGGGCAAAAGCGCATAGATGATGAGCGCGATCACCGCCGTGACGTTGCCCACGCCCGAGAAGGGGATGAGCAGGCCCAGCATAGAGATGGACGGTATGGTGTAGAGGAAGTTCACCACCGCGAGCGTGGGCTTCGCGGCCTTGGTCGCCTGGCTGATGAGCAGGCCGGCAAGGCCGCCCACCACAATGGCCACCGCGATGGCGATGGCCGAGAGGGTCAGATGCTCGCCCGCAAGGCCAGCGAACCAGCCCGAGCGTTCCACCAGCAGATTCCACATGTTCTGGAGCATGGTCCTCCTTTGGTCTGCGCCCGCTAACGGCGATCGATGGCTCCGACGGGGCAGTTCTCATAGCAGAGCCCGCAGTGCAGGCAGGACTCCTGATTGATCCAGTACGGCTCGCCCTCGTCGATGCACTGCTGCGGGCAGCCCTCCTTGCACGTGCCGCAGCCGACGCAATCGTCAGCTATGAGGAATCCCCGCAGGCCCAGCGGAGCGTCGCCAAGAGAGAAGCTCCTTCGAAAGATGGGTTCGCTGGCGAGGTCGAAGACCTCGAGGGTGCCTCTGTCGATCATGAAGGCCTCGAGGATGTAGCGCGCCTCGCCCGGGTAGACCGACTCCATGGAAGGGTTGTCGGCAAAGATCAAATCGATGGCCGCGCGCTGCCCCTCATCGGGCAGGCGTCGTGCCACGCCCACAAGACGCACCGACTGCCAGTCCTTGGAGAGGCCAACCACCGCCACGTGCGGGTTATGCCTGAGCTGAGCATAGAAATCCTTGCCGCGTGCCGTGCAGAACGTTACGCACCCCTCACCCACGCCCATCACGTCGATGACGCGTGCCTGCGGGTGCCCCTGCGCGTCGACCGTCGAGAAGGTCACATCGCGTATCTCGCGCAGCAGCTCCAGGCAGTCTTGCGCAGTCATGTCCCTCGTCTTCATTGCTCCTCCGATTCCTCCCTTCAAACCCCTCCGATCCCTCCCTTCAGACATTATCGGCGAGCGTGGGCCTGCGTGAAAGTAGGCACCTTTCGGTAACCGTCTATCCCACACATCGCGATGTCCTGGCCCCGATGGCACGTCGGCCTCAGGCGCCGGCACCGAGCTCTGGTACAATCAAAACCACTCGCACCACCCGCCACGGCTGACGGAGAGGAACGCCCCCATGGAGATCAAGGACTTCAAGGTCGAGCAGTGGATGAACGCATGGGAGACCACATGCAGGCACAACGTCGCCGAGACGTGCACCTACTCAGTAACCCTCAACCAGCTCTTTGACATCTGCGATGGCGACGGCACCGAGGGCTCGGGCCGTGCGGCCCGCGATGAATTCTTGGACGCGTTCGCCGAACGTCGCCTGACCTACGGCGACATCGAGGGCCTCCCCGCATTCCTCGACGGGATCTGCGATCTCTACGAGACCGTCAGGCCCGGGCACGTCATCACCACCCACGGCGCCGCCGGTGCCAACCACCTGGTGCTTTCTACCCTCTGCGGCCCCGGCGACCACGTAGTCTCCGTCATGCCCACCTATCAGCAGCTCTACTCCATCCCTGAGATGTGCGGTGCCGACGTCAGGATCCTCCATCTTGAGAAGGACCGGCACTACCACGTCGACCCCGAGAAACTCGAAGCCCTCTGCGGCGAGGACACCAAGGTCATCTGCATCAACAACCCCAATAACCCCACCGGTGGCCTACTCGACGAGGGGGAGGTCCGCGCCATCGTCGACATCGCCAAAGATCACGATGCCTGGCTGATGTTCGATGAGGTCTATCGCCTGCTCGTCCAAGACTCTGATGCCTTCACCACCTCGCCGATCGACCTCTACGACGGGGCCGTCGTCGTGAGCTCCATGTCCAAGGTCTGGTCGCTCGCCGGCATCCGCCTCGGCTGGTGCATCACCAAGAGCGAAAAGCTCCGCCACGACCTGCTCAGCCACCGCGACTACGACCTCATCTCCTGCGGCCTGTTCGACGAGGAGGTCGCCGCCTACGCCCTCAGTCACAAAGACGAGATCCTCAGCCGCAGTCGCCGCATCGTCCAACAGAACCTCCAGGTTTTCTCCGACTGGGTCGAGTCCGAGCCGCACCTCTCCTTCGTGAGGCCCGAGGCCGGTACCGTCGCGCTCGTCTACTACGACTACGACATCGACTCCTACGACTTCTGCACCCAGATGGTCCAGGCCACCGGCGCCCTCGTCACCCCGGGTGACGCCTTCGAGGAGCCAAGGAGCATGAGGATCGGCTACGCCTACTCCGACAACACCGATGATCTCAGGGAGGGGCTCAACGCCATCTCGAGGTTCTGCCGCACCCTCGAGAAGTAGGGCCGCAGGGACCACGCGCAGGCACAGCAAGCCAAGCCTGACGCACCATCGGACAAGACACGAGAGCCCCGACCTCCTGACTGGGAGAAGCACATGAGCAGCACGTTCCTCAACGCACGCTACGCCGACATCCATCCCTACCAGCCGGGTGAGCAGCCCAAGGACCGCGCCTACGTCAAACTCAACGCAAACGAGACGAGCGTCGCGCCCTCGCCCAAGGTGGCCGAGGCCCTCGCAGATCCCAGGCTCGTCCAAGGTCTTGGCCGCTACGCCGACCCACACTGCATGCCCATCCGCGAGTCGATCGCGAGCTCCGTTGGCACCACGCCTGATCACGTCTTCTGCGGCAACGGCTCCGACGAGGTGCTCGCCTTCCTCTTCCTCGCCTTCTTTGGCGACGATGCCCGCGTGTGCTTTCCCGACGTGACCTACGGCTTCTATCGCGACTACTGCGACGCCTTTGGCGTGGGCTTTCGCGAGATCGCCCTGCACGATGACTTCACCCTCGATGTTGACGCATTCTGCGTGGCCAGGGAGAACGTAGTCATCGCCAACCCCAACGCGCCCACCGGCCTCGTGATCCCCACCAGCGAGGTGGCGCGCGTCTGTCAGGCCGGGCCTAAGCGCCTCGTGATCGTAGACGAGGCGTACGTCGACTATGGCAGCAAGTCCTGCGCCAGCCTCGTCGACGACAACCCCAATCTCATTGTGGTCCAGACCATGTCCAAGTCGCGCAACCTCGCGGGCGCCCACATCGGTTGGGCCATCGCCTCACCCGAGATCGTCTCGGACCTCAATGACATCAAGTTTTGCTTCAACCCATTCAACCTGAGCGCACCCACCATGGCGATTGGCATCGCTTCGCTCTCTGACGAGGCATACTTTGACCGGTGCGTAGCTACCGTGATCAAGGAGCGTGGGCGTACCACGCGCGAACTCGTCGCCCGCGGCTTCGAGGTGCTTGACTCACACGCCAACTTCATCCTCTGCCACAAAGACGGGCTCGACGCCGTCGCGTGGAACCAGAGTCTCCGACAGCGCGGTGTCCTCTGCCGCCACTACGCGGCCCCTCGCATCACCGACTGGTCGCGCGTCACCATCGGCACGCGCAACGAGATGGACGCCTTCCTCGCGGCCACTGACGAGGTCCTTGCCGAGCTGTAAGTCACCTCCGCTGGCCCCACGGCCACGACGGTCCCGTCGCCGAGAGCGAGCACCCCGTCGCAAGGATGAGGCAGCCGAGCCTTTATTGACTCGCAGCCCTTCCACCGAGCGGTAGGGGCCGGGGCCGCGAGCAACGCCCCCTCAAGCCATCTCGCCCCCAAGGCGCTCTCCCTGCCCGCCTTCGTGTCCCACCGCGACTCCGAGGGAGCTCTCGCGCTCGATGATCTTGTGGGGAATGATGATCTGGCGCACCGCCTCCCGCTCTCCCTCGACCATGGCAAGAAGACAGAGGCTCGCGTCCCACGCTAGAAGCTTTGGATAGCGCTGCACCGTCGAGAGCGAGGGGCTCGCGATCCGAGAGTGCAGGGAGTCGTCCATACCTATGACCCGCACGTCACTGCCGATGGCATAGCCGTGCCTTCGCAGCGAGCTGCAGCATCCTATGGCCACACGATCCCCGACCGCAACCACGCCGTCCATACTGTAACCAGCCTCCAGGAGACCGTCCACCAGACGCTCGGACTCAAGGTAGCTCCTGTGCCTGTACGGGCCGATCAGCACGAGGTTCTTGTCAAGCCTCATGCCCGCGTCCTTGAGCGCACGGCGATATCCGAGGTAACGAGAGGTCCGGTGCCATCGCAGGAGCCACCAACGCCGCAACCACCGCAGGCGGACCGGTGGGCATCCTCTCGTTCCCGCTATTCATGGGAGAGGGCTTCGTCGCCTTCGCCGTCACCATGGCCCTCTCCTTCGTTGCCACGGCGATCCTCACCTTCCTCTTTGGTCACACGCCCGAGATGGACGGGGACGTGGCGGGCGCGTAGGACGGCGCCCGCCTCACGAGCTCGCCCGCGAGGCATCAGGGGCATAGGCGCGCTATGGGGCTACGACACGCCCAGCGGGCGACGCTTCCCGTGTGTTGACGTGCCAACAGCAACCACCACGAAAGGACCACCCATGACAAAGCACGAGCGTCTCATCAGCATCGCGGGAACGGATATAGACCGGCTCTCGCCCATGCAGCTCAAGGAGTCCATCCTCAAGAGCGAGGGACGAGTCATCTGCGGGCAGCACCTGCTCTTTGCCAACGCCGGCCTCGTGCGGGGCGTCACCAACTCTGAGCTGATGTTCTCCTTTGGGGCCGATATGGTGATGCTCAACACCTTCAACTTCGACGATGACAGCAAGAGCCTGGGCCTGCAGGGCCTCAGCTACCAGGAGCTACGCGCCCTCTGCCGCCGTCCCATCGGCGTGTACATGGGCTGCCCCGGGACCGATGCCGACGTCGAGGATGATCTCTACGACCGGGGCGGCATGCTGGCCACACCCGAGCACGTGGAGAGGGCCGTCGGGATGGGAGCCGACTTCATCGTGCTGGGTGGCAACCCCGGCAGCGGCACACGCATCGCCGACGTGCTCGCCACCACCGCACGCGTCAAGGGGTGCTACGGTGACGACGTCTTCGCGGGAGGCTCAAGTCCCGAGAACATTCACCAGCTCTCGATCTCCATCAAAGGGATGCCCTATACCTACTACCGCATGGCGAGCGTCAACAGGTAGGCAGGGAGGCGTCCCCGCTCTGGGGCGCTCCCTTGCCCAAGGCAGGCGTAGCGAAGGAGGGGTTGCGCGTGGGCGAGAGAGCCCTGTAGAGGCCGTCTCTCGCGATGTTCGTCTCCCAGGCAAGTTGGGTCATGCCTCTGGCGCGCGCCGTGTCGCCGAGTGCCGCCATGATGAAACGATGAACCTAACGTACCGCGTCACTGCAGGTATACCATGCCGATGAATCGTTAACCAACGAGTCCGAGCCACGATGACCGAAGCGAGGTGCTCCACCATGGGCAGGCGCGGTCCCTCCATCCATGACATCGCACAGATCGCCGGCGTCAGCGCAGCCACGGTGTCCAACGTGCTCAATGACAAGGGCCGTGTGTCCGAGAAGACCCGCCTCATGGTGCAGGAGGTGGCCCGCAGCCAGGGCTACGTGGCCAACTTCGCGGCTAAGGGCCTGCGCGAGCAGCAGACCCACACCGTGGGCATCGTCACACCCGACGTGAGCAACGTCTTCCACTCAGTCATCGTTCTGCGGGTGGAGTCGCTGCTGCACGAGGCGGGATATGACGCCTTCATCTGCAACTCCTCGAACGACCCCGCCCGCATGCGCTCCTACGTGGAGGGCGACCTCGGCGACAGGTCCCACCGAGGAGGCTCGGCCACTGCCCCGGCTAGTTCCTGTGGGACGAGCAGACGAGGAGGTCGGACGCCGACAGGGCGGACACCTTGTCGGGCCAGGCGGCGACGGGAGGCCACGGCCACACGCGGCTCGCCCTCGCGAGGAAGCCGCAGCCCCTCTGGCCCTACTAGGAGGAGAAGCTGGTCATGCCGACGGTGGTCCAGCAGAGAGTTTCCGTCGCGCCGCAGGGTTGCAGACTGCGCCTTTCCGTTGCACCGCAACCGCAGGCTGCACTTTTCCGTGAGACCCAAGGTGCAGAGTGCGCCTTTTGGTGAGGCTGCGGGTGCAGAGTGCGCCTTTCCGTAGAGTGCACTTTTCCTCACCTGGGCAAACGTCGGGCCGCCTCACGGAAAGGCACATTCTGTGTCGACTCCCTCACAGAAAGACGCACTTTGCCCAACCGGCGAATTGCAGGCTACACTTTTCCGTGAGGGCATGCACTTAGAGTGCGCTTTTCCGTGAGACCCAAGGCGCAGACTGCGCCTTTCCGTCGCACCGCGACCGCAGAGTGCGTCTCTCCGTAACTCTCGGTTAGGCCGCTGTCTGCATGACGACGCCCCGCGTCCTCGCCTCGATGTCATCAGCAGGCTAACGCGTCGAGGGAAGACGCGGAGATGCCTGGCATCGTGTTGCGAGAGGCCAAGGTGCTGCCCACGTCAACGGTGGTCTAAACGTCCTACGGCAGGGCACAGATGCTGAAAGGAGGCTTCTGACCTTACGCGAAATGGCGGCCGCGCCCCCTCGACAGTGCTGCCCACCTGTGGTATAAAAGAGGTGGCTACTGCCGCACAGGCGGAGGGCTACCAAGTGCCGGGGACGTTTTCCCCGGCTTTTTTCACTCTGGGAGTTGTGTTTGAGAGAGCTCAGCATCTTCATCGACGAGTCGGGAGGCGACGGCCTCGACGGATCGTACTACCTGCTCGCCCTTATCCTACACGAGCAGGGCGACTCCCTCGGGAAGGCAATAGCGCAATACGAGCAGTCCCTACGCGACAAGGGATTGCCAAACGCTCCGCTGTACACGACCCCACTGCTCTACCGTAAGAAAGGTTACGAGGGCATGGACGAGGAGACGAGAAAGCGCCTCCTCTCGTCATTCAGGGTCTTCTCCAGGCATCTTCCCATCAGGCATGCTTGTCTGGCCCTCGACACGAAGGGGTTCACCTCACCGGATGACGTCACGGTCGGCATGCGCCGCGCCCTCGTGGACTTCATGTTCGACCATCTCGAATATCTGCAAGGGTTCGATGACATCAAGGTCTACTACGATGATGGCCAGCACTCCATAGCTCGCGCGATACACGGAGCGGTCGAATACGCCCTTTCGAAAAACGCAGTGATCCTCAAGAAGGCGTCACCGGCTGACTACCGGCTCGGGCAGGCAGCAGACTACATCTGCACGGTGGAGCTTGCCGCCCTCCGATACCGAGACAAGCGCACAACTGCGACCGACGAGAAGTTCTTTGGCAGCTGGTCGCGGTTCAGGAGGGACGTCCTCAAGGAGGTGCGGGCAAAGAGGATGTGACGACCTTGGTGCAAGTGCGCCGCATCATGACTCGTGCCGACAGGAGACCCAACCCGAGAGGAGTCGTCTCCCCAAGTCCCCGGGCCGCGAAAGCTCGAGCAAAAACATGCAAGCGAAGGAGATATCGATGAGACTGTTCCTGACATCCTACCTGGCGGGCACAAAGGGCCCCGCCGAAAGGTTCCTCTCAAAGGCGAGGCCGAGGGAGATCGCGTTCGTCCCCACCGCCGCCAACGTGGAGGAGTACCGCGGTTATGTCGACGAGGGGATGGCGGCACTTCGGGAGATGGGCTACGGTCTGAGGGTCCTCGACGTGGCTGCGGTCCCGAGCGACGAGGCCGTGCGGGCCATCGAGGGCTGCGACTGCCTGTGCGTGTCCGGCGGCAACACCTTCTTCCTCCTGCAGGAGCTGAGGAGGAGCGGGCTCGTCGAGCTCATCGCACAGAGGGTCCGGCAGGGCATGCCCTACATCGGGGAGTCCGCAGGCGCGATAATCGCCTGTCCGGACATCGAGTATAACCAGGTCATGGATGACAGGGCGGCTGCCCCCGGGCTCGACGACTGCGCCGGCATGGGGCTGGTCGACTGGTATGTGCTTCCCCACAACGGAGAGTTCCCCTTCGCCGAGGCAACCGCCGAGACGATCAGGGCCTACAAAGACGAGCTCGATCTGGTACCGCTGGACAATTCCCAGGCGGCCATAGTCGATGACAACGGCTACTCCGTGGTAACGGAGGGCGCACGCGAGGCGGGGGACGAGGAAGCCTAAAAGGTCCTTTTGCCGGGCGACATGATGAGAGCGCACACTTTGGTGAGGCCCTCCGAGTATGCCGGGGAGACGCGGCGCCGCAGCCCCCGGCCGAACCTTGGTTCCTGCGATTTCAGCCGTCATGCTTGCCCGTCGCGTCGCCAAAGGGTCCTCCATGGGCAGCGGCCCACGGCCTCCGCGCTGCCGTCCGGTGCTACCTCCCTCTCCAACGGCCCCTGGGGCGTATCACCTCACGGGCGCACCACTCGATGTCACCGAGTGGTGCGCAAGCAGTGCACTCGACGTCGCCGAGTGGCACGAAAGTCGGCATATGCGCAGTTGCCAGAAAATATTGTGCCACTCGATGCCACCGGGTGGCACGCCCATCGCGCACTCGGCGCCACCGAGTGGCACGGTCGGGCATTGCGGACCCGGCACCTGCAACCTCGCGCATCCCCCGCTGCATACCCCAGAGTCTGCAAAGACGCCTGAGGCAGGGTGACCGAGCCTCCGAGCGACGCCCCCTCACCTCGCATGAGAGGGCGGGTCAGCTGGTGGCATCACCACCCGCGCATTCATGGGGGCATCCCATTCCTGCGACCGAGTGGGTCTGCGTGACCCATGTGTTATGGCGCAGGACCCACACCTCTATGCACGAAGTCTCTAAAGGGTACCTAAAGTAGCGGTCTTGACCTATCCATATTGGAGAGTGCGACCCTCGCGAAGGCGACTGCGTTTCGTATCTCCATCGCGAGACGCGGGTCGTCACACGTGGATGGGCGATGGCCCTATTCCCCCGCTGGCCGACGTCCGCGTCGTCCGCCGCGATCCCGACGAACGGTCGTCACACGTGGATGGGCGGTGGCTCTATTCCCCGTATCGCGAGAGGATCGACGCGCGCTCCTCAGCGAGATACTCCTTCATGAGCGGAATCGAAAACGTCACGTATCCGGGCGCCGTCTGCTCTATCACCTGGCGGGATATCAGCTGCCGACGGTAGGGGCTCAGGTAGCCGGTCGTCCTCTTGAGCATGCTGGCGATCCTTGATGTGGAGACGACATCGCGGGTCTCGCTCATCGCAAGGATGAAGTCGATTGCCGTCTTGGGCAAGCCGGTGATGGCGGTCTCAAGCACGGCAGACTTGAACTCGTCTCGTGCCGCAGCGACGCCCCTCGTGGCGTCGTCAACCGAAACCACGATGACGCCATCACCCCTCCGTCCCCTGAGCCACGCGGTGCGCCATACGTGGTAGCCGACGAGCTGGATGAGATAGGCATAGCCCTGCGTGGCGTCCGTAGCCAGCGCGAGGGCCTCCTCCTCGATCTGGAATCCGGAGTTCGCAATCGTATCGCGCAGGGAGTCGCGCACCTCGTCGAGGGGAATGGCATCGAGTTCCTCGGGCTTGGCACGACGCAAAAAGGTGACCGACTTGCCGTTAAGGATATCGAGCACGCCCGTCGTGATACCCGCAAAGACGAGCGCTATGTTCTGGTTCTCGCGAATCATGAACTGCACGGCTGTCGCTATCTCGCGGATGTCGTCTCTTGAGGCATCCTGGACCTCGTCTATCGTGACAAGGAGGCCCTTGCCGCGTTTCGTCATGCCACGCGTCGCGCACTCGAGGATAGACTCGAAGTCATCAAGGTTGGCAGACCCACGCCTTTCCTCGATCGACACAAGGGAAGGTTGCGCCTTGAACACGATCTCGCTGAAGAGAGACTTCCTCATGAGCCTGCGACTCAGGGAGGCCAGAAGGTCGCCGCTTCCCGAGACGTTGACCACAAGCCAGTCCTCGTCTTCCGCAATCGAGGCAAGCTCGGAAAGCAGCACCGTCTTGCCGGAGCCGCGCGGCCCAGTGATGCGCATCAGACGCCCCGGAGCCCCCTCGCCGTTGGCAAGGCCCTCCAGAAAATCGTCCGTGACCTTCTCGCGACCCACCAACACAGGGGGCATCTTGCCGGCCGTCGGCTTAAACGGGTTCTGATACTGCACGACACATCACCTCACCATCCCCCAGTCTGAAGGCAGTATGTCCCTCAGACCGTAAGCATAAGGTACATAAGACGCATAAACGGCATAAAGTACATAAAGTACGTAAGGTCCATAAGACGCATCGAGCGTGTGGTCTGGCGCGTTCATGCGCCCTGACGTGCGGCTGGGGATCGAACCTGGGCCTTTCGCCGACTGGCGAGCCCCTGCACGCCGGTGCTCACGAGCGTAGCTGCCATCTCTGCCGCCTTCGCCACGGGCATATAGTACGTGAACGATACGGCGAAATGCGCTTTTCCGTGACGTCGCCCGTCCAGAATGCGCCCTTTGGTCACGTCGCGATCGCATCGCCGGCGCAGAGTGCGGTTTTCCGTGAGCCGGCAGGCGCAGAGTGCGGTTTTCCGTGAGGCGACGCCGCGTTTGCCCAGGTGAGGAAAAGCGCACTCTACGGAAAAGCGCATTCTGCAGACGGCATGTCACGGAAAAGTGCACTCTGCGCGACCGCCCGCATGCAGAACGCGCCTTTTGGTGAGGCCCACACGCAAAATGCGCTTTTCCGTGACGTCGCCCGCTCAGAATGCGCTTTTACGTGAGAGTGACACCCCCAGAGTGCGTCTTTCCGTGAGTCGCCGGTTGCGTCGTGGGGCACTTGTGTACACTGTTACGCTGTTGCGGACAGCCGTGGGGATGCAGAAGTGTACACAAATCGGCGAAAATGGGCTCTCGACGCCGTTTTTGGGCACTTGTGTACACTGTTGCGACGCGATCGCCGAGGCAGCGACCCACACTAACTCCCGAAGAGCCTCATTCAGGGGTGGTTTTTCTTGTGATGGTTCACGTTTCCCACCGTTATCGAGAGGAGGACCTCCTGCTCGGGCATCCTCGAGCCCCAAGCCCGATGCCATGAAGTCCAGAAGATTGAGGTGCCGCACGCCGTCGCGGCGCTGCAAGAGCGAATCCAGGGTAAGGAGAAGGCGGAGGTAGGCATCACGGGTGCGCGAGAAAGGCCGGTATTCCCGCTCCCCCACGCTCCGCTCGGCAATACTGAACGCGACTTGCATGTAGGCATGGTCGTTTGCCTTGCGCGTGATGAAGTCACACTCCAGCTTGCCGATCTTGCCCACGCTCACCTGGTAGCCACGCGCCTGGAGGTCGGCGTAGAGCACGTTCTCGAGCGTGGAGCCATAGTTGATGCGATTGCTCCCTCCATGCCACCTCCCCGCCCGGCGGCGTCTGGGGCCTTGCGCTGCCAGGTCCGTCAGGACGGATCCAGCGGGACCCTGTGGCCGGGGGTTGCCACCGTGAGGAGCTCAAACAGCCTTCCCGGGCTGCGCGTCCTCTCCCACCAGAGGAGGAGCAGTGCGTCGTAGAGCAGGTCCTCCCTGCTGGAGCAGGGTCCCCAGGGGCGGCCCGACGCCAGCCCCGACAGGGCGGGGAGCACGGCGGCGCACAGCCTGTCCACCTGCTCTGCTCCCAGGCCCCACAGCGCGGTCCCGTC
>ERZ773014.1636-NODE-1636-length-13993-cov-7.423303_pt1 | contig 13993 bp, 20 predicted proteins | sample MGYA00580841_ERZ773014 | MGnify/ENA primary metagenome ERZ773014 (study PRJEB29015, sample SAMEA2737989) | human oral metagenome | biome: human oral; feature: human-associated habitat; material: dental | place: China | collected 2067 ...
AAAAAGATGATTGCAGGACTGTTTGCGGGGCTCATCCTCGCCACAGGTGCACAGGCAATCGCCTATGGCTGCGAGGACGGCGCATGCGAGCTACCGCAGCGCGAGAACAAGGCGTACTGCTACGATAACGGCGATACATACTGCTACGGTGACCGCGCACAGTCGGAGCGCGGCGACCGCACATATGCACGTGGCGGTTGCGGCTGCGCACGCGGACGCTGAGCGAGCGAAGCGAGAAAAGACGGAGCTGATTGGAAGTTGTGCCTTCCAATCAGCTCCGTCTTTTATTGTGCGAGTTCCCGCGCTGCATCCAGCAGTTTTGAAAACTCTGCCTTGAGCAGATCTGCATCCGTGTCCGCGCCCCAGCTGATGCGGATTGTGCTTTCGATCTGATCGGCGGGCAGCCCCATCGCCGTGAGGACGTAGCTCGGCGCGTAGTTCGTCGAGGTGCAGGCGGAGCCGTTGGAGACGGCACAGTACTGCTTCGTCGCGATCATCAGCGCCTCGGAGGAGATGCCGTGCAGACAGAGGCTCAGCGTATTCGGCATGCGCCAGCGCGGATCTCCATGAATCGTATGGCGCAGCCCCGATGCCCCGATGAGCCCGAGCAGAAGAGCCTCGATCTCTCTCAGCTTCCGCGCATCCTCCGCATAGTTCGTCTCGGCGAGCGCACACGCCGCCCCGCATCCCGCAGCAAGAGCCATAGGGATTATCCCCGGCCGCAGACCGCGCTCCTGCTGTCCACCGCACATGATCGCCTGAACGGGCGGAAGTTTATAGCTGCGCTTGCGCAGGACAAGTCCGCCGATCCCCTGCGAGCCGCGCATTTTATGCGCGCTGAACGAGAGCATATTGTATTGCAACGCACGCAGTCAGCCCCTGTATGGCGATGTCGTCGCTCTCCGTTGCCCCACTCGTAAAGAACACCTCTGCGGTGCTGACGCCGAGGAGAGACGCCGCCTGCTTGCGCGCGGTCTCCACGGCGGCACGCGCCTGATCGCCGTATATGTGCGTGCGACTGTCGGCGTTCCCGATGCGATGCTGATACACCGCCATCATCGCATCCAGCGCAGCGAGCGCGATCGGCGCCGAGGCGTTGTAGTCCAAATAGAGGCTCATGCCTTTTCCACCGCCAGGTCCAGCAGGTCTTCCGTGCTCCGAATGAAGCCCGTGCCCGCGAGATGTGCAATGCCTCGCTCGAGGTTCAACCGAAAATACTTCGTCACGGTCTCGTCGTCCGTGGGCAGTCCCATGCGCAGACACCACGCGCGCATGAGCGCCTCGTAGATCTCATAGTACTCCCCGCCGAAGGTATGTCACGACATCTCCACATTGCTGTCCGCCACGATCGTGCGATCCGTCGGCACCGTCCGCTCCGCCAGCGAGTAGGTCAGCGCCCAGCGGCAGAGAGTGTTCTAATTCTTAATGCCCGTCTTCGTCTTGAGGCGCACGAGCTGATCCTTCGCCTGACTGGACAGCCGCACTTGTTTCATCAGCATATTTCTGAAAATATCCTTTCAAAATCGCGGTGCTCTTCGTTTTCTCATCGTAGCACAGTGTGTACTCGTCCCCGATCGCATCCTTCATCTGCGCATGGTTCGCATCAGTCGCCAATTCGGCAATCTTTTCGCCGTCAAAAAAGAAAAACCGCGCGAGTGCGGACGGGAGAATCGTCTCCACAAACATCGCCCAATTCTTCGTGAGAAAGTCGCTGTATGCGCCGTTTTCCCAAACGGAGACGGTCTCATCACAGCCTTTGGCGACGGCAGTCCACGCGCGCCGGATGCGATATGTATGATTCGCGTTCTCGTTCATCTGAAACTAGAGCTCGACGGCCGCACTTGTATTCCCATCGTTCCGATTGACATAGGCACGCAGATAGCTGCGGTAGAACCTGTAGCTGCTCTCGCGATACGCCGCCGAATTCTCACCGTAGAGCGCCAGAAGAATCACCGCGAGGAAGGTCGTCTTGCCGTGCCCGTTCATGCCCCCGATCAGTACGATCGGGCGGCGATTGGAAAATGCAAAGAGATTCTGCCCTGCGTACACGCCGAAACGATCAATCGCCAGCCGCTTGATTATCATTCTTCATCCTCGATATTCGTATGCGCGTCGACATGCGCCGCAAGCACCGCATCCAATTTTTTTCCATTGTACGCCGCCCCGAGCTCCTTTTTGCGTATCATGCGCGTCGCATAGTATTCCGTTGCATCCGCCTCTCCGCTTCTCCTGACATAGCTGAGACGGAAGCGGGCGCGGTTGAACTGCAGCCCGTAGAGCAGCGCATAGCGCTTGTAGTTCCTGTACTCCTTGCGCGCCTTGACATAGACCTGATATTTCCAGTCCACGGGCTCCTGCACCACCTCGAAGAACGCATCTGTGAGCGGCTACGGAAACTTGCGCGACCTTCCCCCGCACATATCCTCATCGGAGAGACAGGCAAAATGGTAGGTGACGGGTTCACCGCGCACACGCCCCTGCCCGCTGCGCAGGATATCGCCGTCGATCTGCTCGAAGTCGCGGACAATCCAATGCGCGCTTTTGCCGGGCTTCGTCTCCTGCACGAGATAGATCGACATGGTCGCCTTGAGACAGGCAAACGAGGCCGATTCATCAATGTGCTCGACCTCCTTCAATCGCTCGAGCACGCGACGGATGATGTCGGCAAACTCCTCCCTGAGTCCCTGTTCATCCAGGACGTCCTGCTGCAAATCCGCAGCGCAGTCCTCCGTGCGCATGCCGCGATATACATGGTAGCCCGGCCGTAGTCCCGTATAGTTCGACTCGATGAAGTTGATGAGATGCAGGGGATTCGAGGAGTTGCCCAGGGCGAGCAGGAGCTTGTAGAGATCGTGCGTGGATTCAAGCTGGTACAGATCGCCACCGGACTTCGTGTGCAGCACAATGCCGTCCTGCTTCGCCGCCAGGATCAGCCGCTCCGCCTGCCAGTTCGTCCGCACGAGCACAGCGATCGTTCGCTCTGCCCTGCCGAGCGGCGGCAGCCCCTTCTCCTCATGCGCGCGCATCATCCCTGCGATCCGCGCCTCCTGCTGACGCAGCACGTCGATCACAGCACGAAAAAAATGCTCCTCATCCTTTGCGTGGACGGGAACGGAGAGAAATAGCTTCTCCCCCGCCGTCCCTACCGCAACGCGTCCCGTGAGGCGGTCAGCCTTTGCCTCGTAGGGCAGACAGCCCGTCTGCCCCATGCCCTCGAACACCGCATGAAAAGCATCGAGCAGACGGTGATCCGTCCGATAGTTGATCGTCAGGTAGTAGGGATCAGCCCACTCGAAAAGGCTCCCCTTCCGCAGCTGATCGAACGCGCTGAGGCGCGCGCCGCGGAATCGGTAGATGCTCTGTTTCAAATCGCCGACGACAAAGAATCTGCAATCTGCATTCATCGCCTTTTGCAGCAGCTGAAACGTCTGAATCTGCACGTCGTCCGTATCCTGGAACTCATCCACGAACAGGTATCTGAGCCGCAGCGACGCAAGAGTGCCGGAAATCTGCCGCAGCACCTGATTCAGTAGGATGATGCACTCCATCAGGTCGATCTCGTTCGCGTCGTGCATCGACGTCGCATATGCCTCCTCGGCAGGCAGCATGACCTGCTCGATCAGATCGTTGAAAGGCAGAACGCCGTTGACCTCCACGCCCATCTGTGCGCGTTTGATCTCGCGCAGCAGGACGTTCTTCGTCAGGAGGCGGTCGGCGATCGTCATGAGCTTTCTCTTAAGTTCGTAGGCGGGGACGGGAATCTCATGCATAAAATTGGGATTTTCCTGCTCTGCGCGCGCAAGAAAATCCCCCCAAATATGCATCGTATAGTTTTCCGCGCAGATATTCATTCGATCCGATCCGAAAATTCGTGCCAAGCCCCGTATAGAGCGGTGCGCTGCGCAGAATCTCGAGCGCAAAGCGATGAATCGTTGAGATGTGTGCGCGATCCACATCCTCCACGAATTTCAGATAGCGCGGCTGATTCGTCAGGATGAAATAGTTGACAAACATCTGCTTGAGGCGGGACTTCATATTATTCACCGCGTCATTCGTAAAGGTGACCATCGCGATCTCCTCTTCCAAATGCGCGACGGCATCCACCTTTTTACTGCACAGAAACGCGACGCGGGAGACCATGGAGAAGGTCTTGCCCGTGCCCGCCCCTGCTGCAACGAGAACATTGCGATCCGATGGTGCATGCTCGACCAGATACTGCTGATCGTTGAAGTCCGACGATGCGGACAGGCGCTCGAGCAGCAAACGCTCCGCCCCCCCTCCTCATAGGAGACGGCAGATGCTGTGATCTCATCCAGGTGGTCGATCAGATAGACCTCGAGATGAAAACTGCGGAAGGAGCGCCCGCCCACGACGAGACCGCTGCGATGTCCGATCTGCAAGCCATGCACAAGCGGCTCGATATTGCGCTGCGCGAATGCACGGCGAAACGCCTCGACTGCGCGCGCATAGCTCTCCTGATCGCCCAGAAATACGACGCGCTTCGTGCCCGCAAAATACGGGGCGACCATCCGCTCAATCTCCGCCTGCGTGACTTCGTTCGGATGCACCGAGAGGATGGAGTAGGGATGCGCCGTACCCGCCATTTCCTGCACGGGCGGCTCATAGGCAGGCTCCCACGCCTGCCGCAGACGCACGATCAGATCGGGGGTCAGCGCATCGTGCGGGATATAGTGCAGAGCATCGTAGGCGCGCCGTATTTTCCCCAGCAGCGCATCCGCACGCTCCAAGTCCTCCCGACAGATCGTAAATGGCTCCTCCGACACCGTATCCAGCCGCGTATTCCGATACTCCTCCGCGCTGATAAACGGATAGCAGACCATATCAAAGACGCAGGGACTGCGGCTGTATTCCTCTGCGATCCTATTGAGCAGTGTGAAACGGTACGCACGCGCCTGCTTCTTCGGCGAACGCTGCGGCTTCTCATAGCCCTCGACCACGATCTCGTCGACGCCGCGCACCGTAATTTTATCCGCGTGCCAGCCTTTGACCTCGATCATGAGGAGGCCCATATCCTCGATCAGCAGGCAGAAATCGTACTCCCGCCGGTTGATCTCGCGGTTGTTGTACGCCACAATGCCATGCGGAAGGAGTCGCTCCAAAGCCTCCCAGACCTTTGCCTCCCCGCGGTATTCCGGTTTCGCATCGATCATTGCAGCCACCGCGATCCCTCACAGTACTTCTGACTCATTTTACGTACATTATAATCCAATTCTCATGTAAAAATCAATCAAAAACCTCCGCATATGCCCCCAACACTTCGAGGAAGCCCACGTCAGCGCTTGATGAATATGACGCAGCCCTTCATGATCGAGACGAGCTCCGCCGCCATGCCGATGTGGTTGATGTGCTCGGCGTATAGACTGTCGTCATCGGGCACTTTGCGTGCCGCAATGTGTGCAATGCGCGCACAGACCTCGTAGGCATCCATGGGACTGTCGCGATATGCTGCTTTAAACTGCTCCGGATTCAAAGAGGTCTCCAAATCCTCCAGAATATAGACACCACCGCTCGGCAGCACGTCAAAGAGCGTAAACAGAGCAAGGAGCTGGTGGCTCACAATATGCGAGGCATCGTCGATGATGATCTGCGGCCGAATTTCCTTGAGTTTTGCAACCCGTTCCGGATCGGAAAGATCCACTTGGATAATATGAATACGCTCATCTGCATACTGACTGCAACGATCTGCAATGTCAACACCATAAATCTCTGCATATGGAAAATATTCCTGCCACATACGCAAGCTCGCACCATTGAATATACCGAGTTCAAGAAGTCGTGTCGGCTGCAATCGAAATTTTTCCAGAAAAAAAGCATATTTATTAAGATAGTTATGCTCCATACTGCACTTGTCCGTGCGATATTTCAGACCAATGGCATCAAGCATTGAAAGGCCATCAAAATATCCTCGCGGCAATTCATCGTCAATGGTGACGTGCTCCCCACGCTTCGTATTAAACAAGGTGACTGACGAAACGGTATCTATCGACTCGCCTCGTACAAACATCACAGCAACGAGGCCATTGCCTTCATCAACAGCAGTCTTCTCTGGAATGCAATTATGAAACAAGGCCTCCAGTGACTCTAGATCATAACGCCATATATCCTCATAGGTGTGTAATTCTCTCCGCGCCGAAATATCATGTGGCGTCCTTGCTGTCACAAAAATCTTTCCACCCACATGACATACCTCTTGCAGCTGTCGAACACCTTCACGAATATTTCGAGTCTTCTCCATTCCACTAAGAACGATAATTAAGTCATAGTGAAGCACACCGATTGCCTCCTCCGTATCGGTAAGATCGCAAAAAGAGTCCTGAAAATAGGGGTCAAACAGCATGACATTATCACATCGTGCCGCACCTAAGTGGAGCAATCGCTTATTTAGCAGAGGTGCATAGTTCCCCCCTGAAATGTACGAGCCACCGACAACAAGGCAATTCTTCCCGATAATGTCTTTCTCTTGAAACACATCGTGTTTCCATAAATATTCGACAAATGCCTCTCCCATCAATAACATATCCATCCGCTCCCTTAATTTTTTCATACAAACATTTGTCGGAAACAGCAATCCAATGAACTTCATCCCTATAGGTCTTCATGTATTCTACTTTTCCTTGCTTGCATCCAGCATATCATTTCTTAAAATTAAGGAATCACTGATAAAATGAAGCCCGTCAGATTAGCACCGATTTTTCGTCCGAACTAGGAGGCAAACCGGACGCAGAGCGGTGCTCTGTGGAGGATTTGCCGACGAAGTGCGGACAAAAAAGATGTGCTAAGATGGCGGTGCTGAATTTATCAGTGCTTCCTTAATATCGTATTTGTCATTTTCTTGTATGAAGGATACTGCCAAAAATTGTACCGTGAAAAACTGGATTTGACAAGACACTGTACGAAGCCCCTGCCTCCACCTCATAAACAAGGCAGGATACGTACAATCGATGTTGAATAATTAGTGTATCCTACAATCTTTCCACAATCAAAAACGAAAGAGAGAATGCAATGTCTGCACAAAAGACAGTTCAAAAACAAAAAGAAATACCGCCAACGAAGCCGCTTGCATGGTGGAAAAAGCTGCTGATCGCTGTGTTTGGCACATACATCGCGGCAAAGTTTTTCGGTCTCATCGTCCCCGATGTCAGTGCCGCAGGTATATTTCCGCACACGGACGGGGAGGGGCATACAGAGAAGCCTCCCATCCCAACAGACGAATATCCCGACGATATATGGGACTATCCTGTGGAAGATCGGTACGAGGATGAGGATATCTATACGCATGAGGATGACCTGCCGCCCGCAGAGGATCTCTATGCCGACTGGAATGACTGGAACGAGGGCTACGACGACGATCATTTCAGCTGAAGTGGGCGACGGTACGAATGTATAACGCATACCATCGCTCTACATACTGTTAGTATATTTCCCGCCGATGCCCGATGGCAAGTGCAAGGATGACAAGGCGATCGTCCTCGATGACACAGATCAGGCGATAGTCGCCGATGCGGTAACGCCACTGCCCCTTTCGGTTCGCTGTGAGTGCCTTGCCGAATGCACGCGGATTCTCGCAGTGGATAAGATTTTTCGTAATCCAGCCACGAAGGATACGCTGTGTATAACGATCCAGCTTCTTAAAATCCCGATCAAACGAGGCAGTTGTCTGTACTTCGTACTTCTTCAAGATCTAGTTCCTTCCACAACTCCTCAATCGGCTTCGCCTGCTTACCATCTTTTAGATACTCCGCATACGCCTCCTCGGCAAGCGCGATATCGTACTCATCCTCGATTTTTTCAAAGAGTGCACGTTTGAATGCCTCGCCGAGCGAGATCCCATGCAGCTTCGCATAGCTCTCCGCGAGAGCCTTCTCTGTGTCTGTCAGTCGGATCGAAAAACTCATTGTGATCCCTCCTTTGTTGGCTACAATGTACTACACTGAATTTTCTTTGTCAAATTCTATTTAAGATGCAAGTCCCCCCCCCCGATAATGCTATTAGAAGGAATTGTATCCCACGGATTGGAGATGATGCTATGCGTATCGCACAGGATGCAGGCAAGCTGCCCTTCCTGCATGGCGACGCCTCTGCTGCGGCAGGAAAGGCTTCCGAACAAAAGAAAAGCACGGTGACGGATATCCTGAGCCGCGCGGTCGAGGTCTATATCAGCGCGAAGGGAAAATCCCTGAACGAGAGCGCGGATATGGAGGAAGATCTGACCCCCGCAGAGTTGGCACTTGCCGCAAACGAAAAAGAGATTGCGGACAAGAAGGCAAAGAAGGCACAGGCGGCGGAGATCGAAAAGCGCATTCAGACGGATGAGGGTCTCACAGACGAGGACAAGGCGAAGCTGCAGAAGCAGGCGAACGATCTGAAGCGGGCGGGCATGACGGACGAGGACAAGCTGAGCGAGCTGCACGGCAAGGTGGAGAAACTCGACAAACTTGTGTCGGATTTTGTTGTCACTGACGAAGACATCCGAGAAATCGAAGGACAGCGCAGTCTGTATCAGTCGCAGATTGGTCGTCTGGAATCCGAGATGAAGGCGAAAGAGCACCACAATATGAAGCTGCACGGTCAGGCGATCCAGGAACGGGCTGATCGTGATGCAGAGATCACAAAGGCGCAGGAGAAGGAACGGGCGGAGCTTGCAGCTCTGCAGCCCGACTCCATGTCCGCGCTCGCCGCGCTGAGGGAGTACCAAAAGACCGCCGCCGGAAAGAAGAAGGCGGATCGGAGCACAGTCGTCATTCCAACGAACAAGAATGCGTCAGACGCATAACAAAACTATATGCAAAGAGGCGGCAGCCTGTGAGATCACTCGACAGACTGCCGCCTCTATTTTATAGGGAGCATTGATAGGAATGTAATCTCCCCCGTCGGGGACGAAGCATAAATAAAATCTACACCGCCCCTTCGATGTATGCTATAATATGGGTCGAGGTGATACTGAGTGGCGTCCATCCCGGAGGATTTGTACGATAAATTTGAATTCAAGAGTTACGGACATGCTCTCGAAATCCTCGATCACTCTTTTCCAAAGGAGTGGCAGGAGATACAAGAAGCTCTCCAAAAACTTGAGATCAGCATAGAGGATCTGCGCGCACAGGGCGGTAATGAAACAAAGATCCCCAAAAAATTTGATGATGTTCTCTATCCCTATGGATGGAAAGAAATACGGATCACAGGCGATCTCATCGTGAAACTCTATCCGCGTCAGGCATCTCAGCGCGGTCGGTTTTCCAACGAGCCGTTTGACGAAAAGAAAATCGTCGGCTATATTGACGGGCATAATATTGACTTCATCAAGGGGAAGGTCGCATTTGACCTCGAATGGAACAGCAAGGATCAAACCTTTGATCGTGATCTTCTAGCCATGCGGACCTATTTCGACTGCGGGCTAATTGATGTCGGCATTATCGTGACACGATCTGAAGAACTTAATGACATTTTCCGAAAGGTCACTGACGAGAGCGGCAAATCCATCATGCGCAAATACGGTGCGTCTACAACATGGATGAACAAGCTCCTCTATCGACTGGATTCCCGCCGCAACGGTGGCTGTCCCATTTTAGCGGTTGGTATCAAGAAAGCGTGTGTGAAAGGCATTTTCGATGACTGATACAGAGTTCCATCAGACACTAATGGACTTTACCTCCTTTACAAAGGGAAAGAAATATCAAACCGTATACGCCGATCCGCCTTGGCAGTTCCAGAACCGCACAGGGAAAGCGGCGCCCGAGCATAAACGACTCCGACGCTACAGCACAATGACGCTCAATGAGATCATCCAACTGCCTGTGCAGGATATTGCAGATGAAAAATCGCATCTCTATCTGTGGGTGCCAAACGCACTTCTGCCGGATGGGCTCGCAGTCATGCAGGCGTGGGGCTTCACATATAAAACGAATATCATCTGGGAGAAAATCCGACAGGACGGCTATCCCGATGGGCGCGGTGTCGGATTTTATTTCCGCAATGTCACAGAGATCCTGCTCTTTGGTATTCGGGGCAAGAACAATCGCACCCTCCAACCTGCACGCACGCAGGTCAATCTCATCCGCTCCAGAAAACGTGAGCACTCGCGCAAACCGGACGAATTCATCCCATTGATCGAATCCTGCTCAAGTGGTCCTTATATCGAGCTCTTTGCGCGTGGAGATCGTGCAGGATGGGATATGTGGGGAAATCAGGCATCTTCCGATTACGAGCCGGATTGGGAGACCTACGCAAACCATACAACAGCCGTACCTCAGACAAATATTGTGACGGAAAACACGGAAAAGAGCTCATTCTTTGCTGTTCCATAAGCGTTCATAAAGTAGAGGCGGCAGCCTGCGAGATCACTCGACAGGCTGCCGCCTCTATTTATATTCATTTCCCCTCAGATCAGTGCCGCCGGCTCGTACTCCTCGGGGAGGACGCGTCGGAGGAAGCGGCGCGTGCGCTCCTCGCGCGGCGCGGTGAAGATCTCCTTCGCGCTGCCCTCCTCGACGATGACGCCGTCCGACATAAAGACGACGTGGGTCGCCACCTCCTGCGCGAACTTCATCTCATGGGTGACAACGATCATCGTCGTCCCCTCCTCAGCGAGTGTCTTCATGACCTGTAAGACCTCGCCCACGAGCTCGGGGTCGAGCGCGGAGGTCGGCTCATCGAAGAGAATGACATCGGGCTTTGCCGCAATCGCGCGTGCAATGCCGACGCGCTGCTGCTGTCCGCCTGAGAGCTGCGACGGGTAATAGTCCGCGCGGCTCTCCATCCCCACCTTGCGCAGTGCCTCCATCGCGATCTCATGCGCCTCGCTCTTCGGAATCCCGCGCCCGACGGTCAGCCCGAGGGTGATATTTTCGAGTGCGGTCTTATTCGCAAAGAGGTTGTAGTTCTGAAAGACAAATGCCGTCTTCTTCCGCACATCTGCAATCTCGCGATCCGACGCCTCCGCGAGCGATACCTGCATCCCGTGAAAATCCATCGTCCCGCCGTCGGCGCACTCGAGGAAATTGAGGCAGCGCAGGAAGGTGGTTTTGCCCGAGCCGCTGGGACCGAGAATGACGACGACATCCCCCTTTTCGACGCTGAGGCTGACGTCCTTTAGCACCTCGATTTCTCCGAAATTCTTACGCACATTCTGAACGTGCAGCAGCATATGCACCCCTCCTTAATTCTGACCACGGAATGCCCCAACGCGCCGTTCCGCCGCCGCGAACAGCAGCTGAACGATGGTGCAGAGCACGAGATAGACGATGAAGACATCGAGATATGCCTCGATATAGTTGTAGCCGTAGGATGCGGCGATCTTGCCGACCGCCATGATGTCCTTGACCGTCATGAGGAACGCGAGCGACGTTCCCTTGATGAGGTTGACCGTGATGTTCGCGATGCTCGGCAGCGCCACGACGAGCGCCTGCGGGAGGATGACGTGCAGATAGGTCTGAAACGCCGTCAGCCCGCCCGCGAGTCCCGCCTCAAGCTGTCCCTTCGGAATTGCGAGCAGTGCCGCGCGGAACGCCTCCGTGAGGAGGGCAATCGTGTTGATGGTAAAGATAAAGACGGCGTAGTAGAATGGATCGACCGCCTCGAATATATTGATGTCCAGCCCAAGATCGCGAACGATCTCGTTCACAATGCTCGGCAGGAGACTGTAAAGCAGGAGTATCTGCAAAATGAGCGGCGTGCCGCGCACAAAGGAGACATAGCCGCGCACGAGCCACCCGCCCAAGCGCGCCCCGCGCACGCGCAGGACAGCGAAGTAGAAGGCGACGGGTGCCGCGAGGAGAAGCGAGAGCGCCGTCAGAGAGAGGGTCACACCCGCGCCCTGCCACACGAGCAGGAAGGTTTCCTGCATGAAGTCAAGATCCAGCTCCAACTGCGTCCCCTCCTCTCATTTCCTGCCCCTTCGCTACGGCGGAGAGACTCGTCCCCACATCCAGACGCTTCTCGATCCATCCGAAGACCTGCTCAAGCACGAGGACGAGCACCCAGTAGATCAGCATGGCGGCGAGATAGACCTCAATGCCGTACGCGCCGAAGTTCTGCGCGATGATGAGATTGCCCTTGCCGATGAGGTCGATCAGCCCGATGGTATAGGCGAGCGAGCCCTCCTTCAGCAGGTTGATGGTCGCATTGCCGAAGTTCGGCAGGGCGACAATCGCCGCCTGAGGCAGCATGACGTGACGAAACGCCTGGAACGGCGTCAGCCCCGCGCTCACCGCCGCCTCGTACTGTCCGCGCGGCACTGCCTTATATGCCGCACGGAACACCTCCGAGATGTACGCGCCAAAGAGCAGGGTGAACGTGATGATCGCAAAGACGGCACGGTGCAGCCCGTTCATATCGTAGTCAAATACGGCAAATGCGAGTTTCGGCAGACCGTAGAACACGATGAAGAGCAGAACGATGGACGGCGTGCAGCGCATGACATAGACATAGCTGACCGATGCCCACCGCAGCGGCGCGGCGCCGCTGAGATTCGCCCACGCGAGTGCGCCGCCGAGCAGCGAGCCAAGCGCGATGCTGATGAAGCCCACGAGAAGGGTTACATCGAGATATGTTAGGAGCTGCGGCAGAACCTGCCCGATCATCCCTATGTCAAATGCCCGTGTTTCCACCCCGTGTGCCTCCTTTCATCAGTTCAAATACGCCGTCAGGCTCTCCCCGAAATACTTCTGCTCGAGCTCTGCAATCTTGCCCTCGGCACGCAGCTCCTCGATTGCCTTGTCATACTCGTCTGCAAAGGCCTGTTCTTTCTTGTTGAAAATCGGATAGGTCGGAATCCCCTTGTAGCGGATGTACGTCAGCTTGTCGCTGAACGCATGATAGGGCGCATCCTCCTTCTCGATGTTGTTCTTGTAGCTCAGCTCGACCTCAAGATAGCCGTCGTAGCGCCCCTCCATGACCCAGCTGTATGCGTCCGCATTCTGGAAAGCCTCGGACGAGGTCAGCTTGATCTGGTTGTCTGGGTTCTCTTTATTGTAGGAATCGATGACCATATAGCGCGCATCCTGCGGCGCAATCGGGACGAGCTTGCCGCTGAACTTCGCAAAGGACGGCAGATCCTTGATCTCATTCGCCGTATCCTTGCGGATCGCGAGGCCGATGACACTCGCGCCGATGTTGTTCTGCGGGAAGACATACTTCTTCTTACGCGCTTCTGTAATCCAGATACCCTTTGTACCGACCGTGTACTTGCCGGACTCGACACCGATGAGAAGATCATCGTCCGAGGTCGGCACGAATTTGAACTCGTACTGCGGCAGCTTCTTCGCTACCTCCTTCATCACGGCGACCTCAAATCCGTCCGACTCGCCCTGCTCGTTCACAAAGTCATAGGGGACATAGTAGTTCGTGTGCGCAACCGTGATTGTCTTCTTGCCATCTGCGGACTTTGCGCCGTCCGCACTGTCCTTGCCGCAGCCCGCGAGCCCTGCGGCAAGTGCCGCTGCGAGGAGGCCCGTGAGTGCCGCCTTGCCGATTTTCTTGAAGTCCATCATACTTCCTCCCTGTCAGACAGCGCCTGCTGCGCTGCGTACCCAGTCAAAACGATTCCGATCAATGTCACGCGGAACGGTGCAGTCCGCGCCGAGGATGATGCCCGTGCGCCCCGCCGCCGCAAGGATGCGCGCCGTCTCCGCCTCGACCTCCGGCTGTGTCCCGCTATAGAGGATGTCCGTCGGCAGATTGCCGAAGCCGCCGAGGAGGGCGTGCGCGGGGAAGATTTTACGCCCCTCTTCGAGCGGTACACCCTCGACCACCGCCGCCCAGTTGATTGTCTTTGCATCGTAGTCACGATACCACTCGAGCTCGTTGCGATGCCCCGCATAGCCGCAGATATGGAGGATATTGTACGGGCTTGCCGCATTCGCGACGCGCAGGATCTCCTTCTCGCCCGGTGCGAACACCTCCTCATAGACGGCGCGGTCTGCACCCTCGCCGACGAGGTTCTGCAGGCTGAAGTAGATGCCCGTCACGCCCGCCTCGC
>ERZ773014.1637-NODE-1637-length-13985-cov-23.592821_pt1 | contig 13985 bp, 11 predicted proteins | sample MGYA00580841_ERZ773014 | MGnify/ENA primary metagenome ERZ773014 (study PRJEB29015, sample SAMEA2737989) | human oral metagenome | biome: human oral; feature: human-associated habitat; material: dental | place: China | collected 2067 ...
TTGTTGAACCATTTCCAAAACTATTTCTTGCCCAAGTTGCAACATTTGTTGGATTTAGTTGAGTATAAGTTCCAACTGACCCTAACGTTCCTCCACCTGTATAATAGAAAGCTGTTCCACGAGTTGCTGCCTTACTTCCACCTTCAACAGTCGCATTTACTGTTCCATTTAATAGAATATTTCCACTTGGTGTATAGAACATCAATGCTCCCTTATTAGTTCCTGTTCCTGCTACTACTGTACTTGTTCCTCCATTATTACCTACAGAGATTGTTCCTCCATCTGTAAAGAAGTTTACTCCACTATCATAAGCTGATATATTTGCTGAATTCATTGCTAGTGATCCTGCTGAATAAACCCCTACTGAATTATCTCCTGCTACATCTGCTGTTACATCAAGTCCTCCTGTTAGATTAGAACCAGAAGTAACTACTAATGCTGCTGAACCTCTATTAGTATTTGCACCTGATGATGTTCCATTAATTCCTGATGTTCCTTTTACTGTTAATGTTCCACCTGTTACATTTACATTAGAGCCTCCATCTACAATCAGTCCATAAGCTGCATCTCCATCTACTGTTGTATCTCCATCATATGTTAATGAGCTTCCATTATTTGCATATACTCCATTTGATTCTTCTCCTGTTACATCTACCTTTGCACCAGAAGCTATTGTACTTCCTGTTCCAGCATCTAAATAGTATCCTGTACTCTTATTTCCTGTTAAAGCTACTGTACCAGAATTTAAATTGATATTTGAACCATTTGCTCCATAAGCGCCTATTGTTTCATCACCTGTTAAAGTAATATCTCCACTATTATTTATAGTACTTCCACTTCCTGATGAATAAGCCCCTATTCCATATTGTCCATTAACTGTTATTTTTCCTGTATTATTTACTGTTCCTACGTTTGCAATCGCACCTATACTACGACTACTAGAAGTTGAAGCTCCAAGAGTTATATTTCCACTATTAGTTATATTACCATTATTAATAGCATACACTCCAACATTTCCTGTTCCACTAGTAAAAGTGATATCTCCTTTATTATCTACTGTTCCAGCTGAGAATATTCCAAAGTTTGAACCTGTACTTCCTGTTGAAGTTATTTTTGTATCACTTGTTATATTTCCTGTTGTATCACTTGAATAAATAAATACTCCATTATCAGTTAATGTCCCTGTTCCACCTGATATATTTAAAGTGTTTCCACTTCCTGTATTTACAAAACCATATGAGTTATCACCTATATTATATGTAGCATCTGTACTTGTTACAGTTTGCCCACTTCCTGTTGTAAATACTGCTGTTGCATTTGCATCTCCTACTGTTATTTTTGGAGTTGTACTGCTACCTCCTATATTTACAGCTCCTCCTTGTGAATATATTCCTATTCCACTGTTTCCTGTTGTAATTTCCCCAGTTGTATCTTCTTCATATCCATACATTCCTATACCAGTATCTCCTACTGTTATCTTTCCTGTATTTGTCAATGGATTTGTTCCTGTTGAACTTGCATCTGTATACATTCCTACTCCATTTGCTCCAAGACTAATAGTATCAGAGTTTAAAGTAGTATATTGTACTGAGTTAGCATCTTTTGATGCAAACATTCCTGTTCCTTTTGATGCTGTACTGATTATTTTTCCTGCGTTTTCAAAAGTTGTAGCAGATGTTAAATTAGGTTTATAGCTCATACCTATACCATTATCTCCAGCAAGAGTAATCGTTCCCTTATTTTCAAGACCAGTTGTTGTATAGTCTTCAGCATATATTGCTGTTGAGCCTTGTCCTACTGTAATCTCTCCACTATTTTCTATATCAGTATCTCCAGCTCCTTTATTTTTTCCATAGATAGCAGTTCCTGTATCTCCTATTGTGATATTTGCTCCAGCTGAATTCTTTATCTTACCATTACTTGCATACATAGCAAGTGAATTTGTACCTGTTAATTCTATAGTCTTGTTATTTATTAATTGAACCCAATCTTTATTTGTTTCAATATTTTCTTGTGTCATTAAATTTACATTATTATCACTTGTACTTAATGTAGTATCATTGATAATTGTTGAATTTGATAAAGCTATTTTCTTAAAATCTGCATAAGTAGTTCCTGAATCTGCTGTTAATTTACTCTTATATAATAAATATGTTTTATAGTCAGGACTTCCTGATAAATGGAATCCTAAACTTGCAATACTAGTCCCTCCAAGATTTGATAAATCAGATTCTACATAAGATGCAACTGCAATATTTGAATCTTTAGACATATTTAAAGTTAAATTATTCAAATTATGAAATGATGCTACATCTGAAGCACTAAGTCCTGTAAATGTTCCATAAGTAGGTACAGTAGGTGCTGGAGATACAGAAGGTGCCATATAAAACACTGTTCCATTTGTTGCAATATTAGCTGTTGTTGGATTGACAAAATCTACAATTCCTCCATTTGCTCCCTTCATAAAAGTCAATGAATTTGCTGCTGTATTTATAGTAGCTCCTTTAAAATTTATTGTACCTTTATCAGAATAAACATTTATTGCTCCATTTTTAGCATCAATATCTCCTCCAGTAGCATTAATTGTTCCTCCAACAGTTCCTCCTGTATATAGAGCTATTCCAGATTTTCCATCTGCTGTAATACTTCCTGCTGCTGCTGTTATAGTCCCTTCTAGTGATGCTGCTCCAACTGCTCCTTTTCCTGTTACAGTAACTGTTTTATTATTTATAACCTTAGCATTAGCTCCACCTGCAACCAATCCTTTTACAGAATCTGCTGTCATAGTTATTGTTCCATTATTTGTTGCTGTTCCATCAGTTCCATAAATTCCTGTTGTATTGTCTGCTGTTCCTTGGATTTTTGCTCCATTAGCTATTGTTAAAGTTGCATTAGTTCCGCCATTAAATGCTCCTATACTATTTTGACCACTTATATTGATTTCACTACCACTATTAGATGTAAAAGTACCTTTATTATATACTCCACTTCCTAATGTTCCACTGAAATTTATTTTACCATTATTTATACCTTCATCATCTACATCTATTGCCATTCCTAGGCTTTTATTTCCACCAATATTTAATTCACCATTATTTTTAGCAATAGCTTTTTTACCATCTGCTGTTCCAGTAAAACTACCTGCTGTCATTCCATAAAATTCAGCTGCAGTAGTTGAAGTAATTTTTTTCCCAGAAGCTAATGTTACCTTTCCTTCATTTCCAGCTTGCATCAATGCATTTTTAACTCCAGTTGCTCCAACAGTGATATCCTTATCAAGTATTACTTCATGAATATCACTTCTTATTAATGCACTACCTGTTGCAGTAGAATCAAAATTAAATGTAGAACCCAATCTTGAAGAATTTAATGTCATCGCACCTGTATTTAATCCTGCTGATGAACTATCTGAGTTTCTATAAAAACCTATATTATTTGTTCCACCTACTTGTATATTTAAATCATTAATTTTTGAAATTGGATCTCCTGATGAAGCTCCTTGTGCTATTGAAACCCCTATATTATTATTTCCACCTACTTTAATTGTTCCATTTGCACCACTTACATTAGTTAAATCATAGTAACTTGAAGTAGGATAATATCTCATTCTAAAACCATAATTATTAGAACCATTTACATTAATATTCCCCAATTGTACATCAGTTTTTGGAGCATTGGTCATATAATAACCATAATCTATCCCTATACTTCTTTCTGAAGAAATATTTATTGTTCCTGCATTAATAGTTTGATTTTGACCATGAGGACCTTCAGTATCTATAATTATACCTATTATATTATTTCCACTTTTTAAATTGATAGTACCTGAATTTTTTAACACAGATGTTCCATTATTTCCTAAAAGTTGATGCTCCATACCAACTAAAACATTTGGGCTACTTGGATTATTATGTCCTATTAGATCTACTGTCCCTTGAAAATCATAAGTTCTAGGTGATGATATATTGTGTGAATAAGGATTTAAACTAATAAACATAACAGTTGGATTGTAAGAAGCTCCATCATCTCTCGACATTTCATAATTACCTTTATGAATAACATCTCTACCTTGTGTATCGTTGAAAAAACTATAAATTTTTCCTGTTGCTGAATGAGGAGATATTAAAGTGGTTGATATTCCACCATCATCTTTTCCAATTAATGTTCCTGACCAACTTGGTACTCCAGAAACTGTATTTATTTTAAAAGTTGTTGTTCCTGTATCATATTCTTTATAGTTATTTGCTATTGCATTTCCACCACTAGGAGAAAAAATAGTATTACTTGGTTGACCATACCCTGTCGCTACAAAATTAAGTCTCACAGGATCAAATAATGAAACTGTTGGTGCTGTTGGCGCTGTTACTGTTGGTGTAACAGGTGAAAAACTTAAAGCTGTAGGTAAAGTTGGTACATTAGGACTTGGTGCTGTTACAGTTGGTGCAGTAACTGTTGGTACTGCTGCTGTTACTGTTACAGCTGCTGGTGGTGCAATATTTATTGTAGGTGTATTAAAACTTATTGCCTCAGGTTGTTCAGGTGTTATTGGGTTTTTATCTGCTATATTTATTGTCCCCTTTACCACTTGTTTTGGTCTTACCCCTGCACTTACATCAAATCCTACTATTGGCTCTTGCACTTCTCCTACTCTTACTAGACCATATCCATTAGGAATTCCACTTCTATTATTACTTGCTGCTGATGTTGTGTCACTAGCTGTTCCCATTGATGAATATCTCTTGCTTATAGGTGATATACTTCTTTCATAAGTATTACCTCTTGTAAATATTCCTTCAAATGGATATTTTTCTGTTTTATCTCCTCTACCTTTATATGTAGATTGCCAATCATTATATATATAATTAGCTCCAATTTGCCAAGAACTCCAAGGTGATTTTACTACTTGATTCCCTTGTTCCATCAATTGAATTAACTCTAATCTTAGACCTGCTAAGCTCTTTTCATTTTCTTTTCTAGCAGTATCAATTTTTGATTGAAGGTTACCAATTGAGCCTTTTAAATTATCTTTTGATTCAGCTATTTGTTCACTTGTCATCATTTCTTGTTGAGCTACTGCTTCTTGTGCTACAACTTCTTCTGAAAAGGCACTAACTCCCATCATTAAGAACAAAATGGCTAATCCTAATGAGTATTTAACACTTTTATACCTCTTTGCTATTGAACGTAAAGTATTTTCAACTTTATACAAATTATTGCTTCCCATGTATTCTACTCTCCTCCCTTATTTATTTTCATTTGCTACTGGAGCAGCTGTTGCTCCTTGAACACTTTCTCTTTGAACCAATTTAAACTCAACTCTTCTATTTTGAGCTCTTCCTTCAGCTGTTTCATTAGTTGCTATTGGTTGTTCTTCTCCCATTGCTTCTATTCCTACTATTCTTTCTTCCGCTAATCCAAATTCTATTAGTTTTGCTTTTACACTTTCTGCTCTTCTTCTTGAAAGTCCAAAGTTATATTGGTTGCTTCCTACTGAATCTGTATGTCCTACTATTGTTACTTCATAGTTATTTTGTTCTATGAATTCTTTTAAATTATGTAATAAATCATAGTATTCTGCTTTTACATTTGATTTATCAAAGTCAAAATTTAATGCTCTTTCATCTAATACTATTGTCATTTCTTTTGGTACTTGTGTACTTATATCTAAATTCTTTAATTCTAATGCATTTATTCTTATCGTATTTTCACGCATTTGAGTTGTTGTTAAAGCTGCTAATGCTGGTAAAGAAAACACTAATAAGAATACCATTATTCCTATTGTTGTTGTGATTTTTCTCTTTCCCATTTCTTAGCCTCCTTTTCTAATGATACATATTCTTCTGAATATTCTACTTTTCCTTCTTCTACTAATTTATCTAAGTTTTCTGATGGTTTTACATATTTGTGATTTCTTAAATAATCCTCAATGTTATCTAATCTTGCTGTATTGTATGCAACTAATTTTTGATCAGTACAAGCTACTAGTGATAGTACTCCTAATGCTAATATTGCTAATTTTTTCATATTTTTCTCTCCTTTTTAGTAATTTACTTTTCTTTCTAATTCTCCAACATTCTTTTCTAAATTATCTATCATTTCATTAGTTTTGTTGTAGTTATCAATCTTATCATTTATTTCTAACATTCTCTTTTTAATTCTTTGTACTTCTACATCCATTCTTTCTGATTCTGTCATATCTTTTTCTGCTTTTCTTGGAGCAACTGCTACTTGTTGTTCTACTACTTCCCCATTTTCTCCTACCACTTCTACTGTTTCTACTACTTGTTCTTGTGGTTGTTCTTTTGCTAGTCTTTCTGCTTCTTTGGCTTTCTCTGCTTGCATTTTTTCATATTCTTCTAATAGTCTTTTTTTATCTGCATCATCTTCTGCAAATGACACTGAACCTATTAAAAGTAATCCTAACATTGTTCCAAATATTAATTTACTTTTCAATTCTTATTTCCCCCTTTATCTTTATTGTTGCACTTCTGATTCTGATGTTTGAGTTTCTGCTTGTGGAACTTCAGCTGGAGTTGTTTGTTCATCCATTATTGATGGTCTTGTCTTTTCTTCTCCCATTATTTCATAATATCCTGCAATTTCTGCTTCTTCTCTTGCAACACTTCTTACTACTCTTTCATAGAAATCTAATTTGTCCATAGCTTTCTTTCTTGTTCTTTCTAACTTTTCTGCTTCTGTCTTTGGTTTTGCTTCTTCTACCTTTTTAGCTTCAACCATTGCTTCTACTTCTTCCATACTAGTTACATCAGCAGTTTGTACTCCTAATTCTCTTGCTTCTTTTGCTAGTCTTGCTTTTTCTGCTTCTTCTTTTTCTATTTTCTCTCTCATTTTGTCTAAAATATCCATTGCTTCTTTTTGTTCTTCTGCACTCATTCCTGCATTAACTGAAGCTATTTCTTCTGCATATGCAAGTGATGATATTGCGCATAAAAATAGAACAGTTTTTAAAAACTTTTTCATACTTCCCTCCCAATTAGTTTAATACTTCTAATAATTTTGTTAATTCTGCTATTTGTTGTTCTTTGTCTGCTATTTTTTGTTCTAGTTTGTTATAGTATTCGTCAAATCTTTTTAACAACTTCTTGTACTCATCTCTATGCCATCTTACTTTTGAATCTTCTTTTAATTTAGCATAAAGTTCTTCTCTTCCAAGTTGTCTTTCTTTTAACTCTTGAACTTCTTTTTCAAGTGTTGCCTTTTCTTGTCTAAATTCTTCCTTTCTTGCTGCTTCTTTTTGCATTAATGCTTCGTATTCTGCTTCAATATTTTTTACTTCACTTATTACTTCCTGTGCTACTGCATCTGTTGGAGTAGCTTCAGCTGCATAAGATAGTGAACCTAATATTAACATTGAGCATAATAAAATCTTTGCTTTCATAATTCCCCCTTTTAATTTTTATAAATAAAATCTATGTTAAGTAAAGTATACTTTATTAGTTTAACCTTGTCAATATTAGTTTTTCTTTACCATTTTTACTTTATATTTTATTTCTTTTATGCTTTTTTGTTTTGTCTGATGAACAAAATAAAGTTCTATTTTTTATTGTTATGTATTTTTTTTTTGACTAAAAATTATTTATAGTCATTTTTTTTGGTATCATCTTAGTAATTTACTGATATATTCTAAAATTATGATATTGTTTCAAAAAAAATCAGCACATAGATATTGTACTGATTTTTCATTTCTTAAAATATTTGTCTTATTTCATGCTCTTTTGAATAAGTTGTATCAGATATTAAATTCCCTGCTTTATCATATATTTTAACAGTTCTACCTGACTTAGTCCTATCTTCAACTTGCATTAATTGTCCATTTTCATAATATATTTTACTATTTACTGTTCCATCTAAACTTGGAGATAACTCCAACAAAACTTTTCCACTTTCATAATACATAACTGCTGTTGTACCTTGTAGTTGTATAGATGGTTTCCCATTTTTATATGTAGCTTGTACTGTATCAGAAGTTAATAAGAAAAGGGCTGTTTTTAATAGATTTTCTTTTGAAAACATATCTAAAAGAGATTTTTTTGCAGATTCTCCATTTATTTTAATTCCTTCATCTGAATTAGAAAAAACTTCTTTTCCATTTTCATGATATACTGCTACATCTGACTTATCCATAGTGAATAGTTTTTTTCCACTTGAATAAAAAATAGTCATTTTTTTACCTTCAATTTTAGAAAGTATATTTCCATTTTCATAGTATAACTTTCCAGAAATCAATTTTCCTTGTGTATAATCTAGTTGAGAAAGAGTTTTTCCATTTTCATAATAATTAGTCTCTGTTCCTTCTGTCTTATTATTTATTATATTAATTTTTCCATATATCTTACCACTAGGATAATATCTTTCTTGTACTCCATCAGGTAGACCTTCTCTATAATTTCCTCTTATTACAACACCATTCTTTTCTTTATATTCTTGTTTCCCATTAGCAAGAACATTATCCACATATAAGACCCCATTTCTTTTTTCATAATTTTTAGTTGTATTTATATTGGTAGTTTTAATTTCTTTTATATCTCCTCCTGAATTACTACCAACATTCTCTAAATTTACACAAGCTCCAAAAATTAATGCTAATAATATTATTCCTTTTTTCATCATAACCTCCTATATAAAAAGGGGATTAAAAGAAAAATATTTTCTTTAACCCCCATATTAAATTTTTAATCTATTTTTTTTATATCTGTAATTATTTCAAAATTACTAATAATTTCATCTCCTTCTTCATTATAAAATTTCCATGTATCACCTTCTAGTTTATATAATGGCTTTCCATCTTTATAATTTAAGGTAAAATTATTTCCTTCTGCTTTAAAAAAACTAGTTCCATTTTTAAAGAAAATTTCTGTTGCTGCAGTAACATCATTTGCTCTCATTAATGTTTCCCCAGTTGAGTATAAATAATTTACAATCTCTCCATTTGCATCTACTTTAGCTACAACTTTATTATCTTTTACAAGCTCAAATGAACCATCTTCTAAATTTCTTAAGCTTGCTCCAATATCTACTGCTTCTCCATTTCTTACTTTGAATAGCATTTCATTATTTTCGTTATATATAGCTGATTCTGTGTCTCCAACAGTCATTAAAGGATTTCCATTTTCATGATAAATTATACTTTCGCCTGTTTTATCATTATAAGTCATAATTAAATTTCCATTATCATAATGAAGTTTTAAATCTTCATTATCTGCAAAACTTCCCATTAACTGACCATTTTTATAATATAATTCTTCCTTTGTATTTACACCATTTTCATAAGTATCTTTTACCATGATACTTCCATCTGAATAATATTTTTCAAATAATCCATCAGGTAAACCATTTACAAAGTTTCCTTTTACTTTATATTTACCTGCTTTAAACTCAAATGTTCCTGTTGCTTCTTTTCCATCTCCATACATAACCCCATCTTTGAATTCATATTTTACTCCACCACAAGCAGATAATAACATTGCAAAGGCTAATAATAATGCTGATAATATTCTTTTCATCTTTCCTCCCAATTTCAATTTTATTTATGAATATATTATAAGATTATACCATAAAATATTAATTTTTATAAATTTCTCCTCTTGAACCTGCTTTTTCAACATAAATAGAATATACTTTTATTGATTCCTTAGTTACCGTAAAAATCACTCTATAACTTCCTATTCTCATTCTATATTGAGGAATTATAGTTCCTTTTAATTTTTTTATATCAATATTTTTCTCTTTGCCAATATAAAATGCTTCTAAATTTTTTAAAAATTGATTTTCTATATTTAAATGTTTTTCAAAAAATTTCTCTACTAATTTACTGTATTTTATAATTAATTCTATTTCATCTATATTACCTTTAAACATTTATTTCTCCTTATTTTTTAAAGTTATAGATTTTATTTTAGTAACTTTTAAATCATCTTCTGTCATTTTATTTAATTCTTCAATAATTTCTTTACTTTCTTCATCAGAACAATAATCAACTTGTGATAATTTAAAGAAAAAATCATTTTTTATTTCTTTTACTTCTTTTTCAATAGCATTACGAATAAAATCTGTTAAACTAATGGAAAAAACTTCTGTTATTTTATTTATTTCTTCAAGTAAAGATTTACTCAATCTTAAACTAACTGATTTATTAATATCTTTATTTTCAGTTACTAAATTTTTCATATAAATTCCTCCTATCTTAATAGAAATATTATATTTATTGTAATCTTTATTTTATTATCTGTCAATTATTTTTTGCATTTCTTGTATTTCATATAATAAAAGCATCCATAAATATGGATGCCTTTATTTTTTATTTTATTTAAATCTCTTTAATCTCAAAGCATTACTTACAACAGACACAGAACTCATTCCCATAGCAAGTCCTGCTATCATAGGATTTAGTAAATGTCCTGTAAATAGATATAGTAAACCTCCTGCTATTGGAATACCACAAGTGTTATAGAAAAATGCCCAAAATAAATTTTCTTTAATATTTTTTATAGTTGCTCTACTCAATCTTATAGCAGTAAAAATAGTCTCTATATCTTTACCCATAAGTACTATATCAGCACTTTCTATTGCAATATCTGTTCCACTTCCTATTGCCATTCCAACATCTGCTTGTGCAAGTGCAGGAGAATCATTTATACCATCTCCAATCATTGCAACTTTTTTACCCTGTTCTTGTAATTCTTTAACCTTTTTATATTTATCCTCAGGGGACACTTCTGCAATAACATCATCTATTCCCAATTTTTCTGCTATAACTTTTGCAGTTCTTTCATTGTCACCTGTAAGCATATATGTTTTTATATTTTCTTTTTTTAATTTCTTTATAAGTTCAAGGCTTTCATTTCTGACAACATCAGCCAATGTTATAAAAGCTATCAACTTTTCTTCATCAGCTAAAAGAATAGTTGTTTTTCCTTGTAATTCATACTTATGTATTTCTTCTTCATGTAAATCTTTTATATCATTATCAAGAAGTAATTTTTTATTTCCTAGTAAGTATTTTTTAGCTTCAATTTCTCCAATTACTCCCCTACCTGAAATAGATAAGAAATTTTTTACATCATATAGATTAATATTCTTTTCTTTTGCTTCATCGTACACTGCTTTTCCTAATGGGTGTTCTGAACTTACTTCCATAGAAGCAGCTATTTTTAATATTTCATCTTTGTCTATATTATCTAAGCTCACTATGTCTATAACCTTTGGTGTACCTTCTGTCAAAGTACCTGTTTTATCAAAAACAATAGTATCAATTTGATTTAATTTTTCTAGAGCTTCACCAGATTTTATAAGAATACCTAATTCTGCTCCCTTACCTGTTCCAACCATTATAGCAGTTGGTGTGGCAAGTCCTAATGAACAAGGACAGGCAATAATTAGAATTGATATAAAAATAGTCAATACAAATTCAAATGGATTTTGATTTACTGATACTACATTGTACTTTATTAAAAACCACCAAAGTAAAGCTGCAAAAATAGCAATAAAAATAACTGTTGGAACAAATATTAAAGATACTTTATCAGCAAGTCTTGCTATTGGTGCTTTTGTCATCTGTGCATCTTCAACAAGTTTTGCTATTTTTGATATTAGAGTTTCTCCTTCTGTTGCATTTACAATAACTTTCAATGCTCCATCTTTATTTATACTTCCACTATATACCTTGTCATTTTCTGCTTTTTCAACTGGAATACTTTCACCAGTAATCATGGCTTCATCAATAGTTGAATGTCCTTCTATTATTACACCGTCAACTGGAATTTTTTCACCAGGCTTTATAAAAACAATATCTCCTTTTGATACTTCTTCTATACCTATTTCAATTACTTCACCATTTCTTATAATATTAGCTTTTTTTGCTTGAAAATTTACCAATTTCTTTATTGCAGCTGAAGCTTTACCTTTGCTTAAAGTTTCTAAGTATTTCCCTAACATTACAAAGGCTATTATCATTGCAGCTGATTCATAATATAGTGAATGCATTAAGTGTATATTCTTATCTGCAAATATTTTATAACTTATATATAAACTATATATAAATGCTGAACTTGTCCCCACTGCTACCAAGCTATCCATATTAGGACTTAACATAAATAATTGCCTAAAACCAACCTTATAGAATCTTTTTCCAATTATCATTACAGTTACAGCTATAACAAATTGTACTGCCACATAATTAGCTATATTATCCACAGGATAAATTATATGAGGAACTGGTAATCCAAGCATATGACTCATAGATATATACATCAGTATCAAAGATAAGATTATTGCAATTTTTGATTTAGTTAATTCTGATTTTAATTTTTTTTCTGCTCTGATTGCTTCTTCTTTATCTTTTAAATCTTCTCTTCTTTTTGGAGTATAACCCAGTTTTTCAATTATTTTCATAATTTCACTAGCTTTTATTTCTTTTTCATTATATTCAATATCTGCCATATTATTTGAAATATTAACAAGAGCTTTTTCTACTCCACCAGTCCTTGATAATTTTCTTTCAATTTTTGCAACACAAGCTTGACAACTGATACCATCAATTTTTAATTCTAATTTCTTGTTATCTCTTTCTTGGTTATTGTCAACCTCTGCTCCTAATTTTAAATCATTTTCCATCATACTCACCTTAGTTTCTTTTCAAACAAAAGAACTAAACTAAATCATAACCTGCATCATCTAGTTTTTCCCTTATTTCATTTAATACACTATCATTTTCTGCTTCTACTTCTGCTGAACCAATTTTAACATCTATCACTTTTACTCCACTTATTCCTTCAAGTGCTTCTCTAACAGATTTTATACAATGTTCACAACCCATACCATCAATTTTTAAATTTAATTTCATATTTATCACTCCTTTTAATTATCAATTGAATTCTTATTCAACTATTATTATACTCCTATATTTCTCTTTGTCAATTATTTTTTTACTATCATAGGGATTTGCCAGAACCGTTTTATCAAACTTAGGATTTGCTTGTAAAGCAGCATCCTCTTTCACATACAAGAAATTGGTAATGCCCCAAAGATCATCTTTGTAAGACGTAGAAACGCCCAAATACTGTACTTTTGGTTCTCGACCTTCAAAGATATTCAAACCTGCAATACTTCCTGCATGTCCCCATTCCAAATTCTCTCCGTAGAAAGTCCCATCTACTGTGCTAAACAAGAAATTTGTCAAGGCATTGTAGACTAAGTGTTTCAATTCAGCCAAGGTTGCCTTTTCTGGAAAACGACTTTGTAAAGCAATATTTTCTTCTTCATTGTCTCCCAAGCCATATTTGGCAATCACTCGCTTCAAGTTCTCTGTATCATGACCTTTGACACCATTCTTAGCAGAAGTGGACGTGTGTTCATTGATGATCTTCACAACATCTTTAGAAACAACTACCTTAGATGTGCCAAAGCGTTCATGAAGCTGATTAAGCAAGTCTGCCGCAAAGAGAGATAAATTTTCTCGGATTTCTTCTGGAAGATGATTCGTCTCATACTTCTCAGAAGCCTTATCTGCTGGAAGAGCAATATATCTGTTCTTTTGCCCCAACTCTTTACTTAACCGTGCCAAATTTTCTGTCTTGGCTGCTAGGGTTTCTTTTGACCAGGTACCATAATTCCGATAGTATTCTTTCAAAGCTGCCACATATTCATCACTAACGGTTAGTTGATTCATGTATTGAACCGCTTCTTTCGCCTTCGTAAGAGCCTCTTCTTTTTGAGCTAAGTCCTTAGCAGTCTCTGTTGCTACAGCGGTTTTTTCTTTCAAATCTTTATCGGCTGCCTTAAAGGCTGCTTCCTTAGTAACCTTATCAGTACGAGCTTGATTCACCTTGGCTTGACGGCTTGCATCTGCTTGTTTAGCAGAAGCAAGGTTTTGATCAGCTGTTTGCTTAGCGGTTTCTTTTTGTGCTAAATTTGCCTTAGCTTCATCAGCCGCTTGAATCACTTTCGCAGCTCCTGTTCCATCGAGA
>ERZ773014.1638-NODE-1638-length-13982-cov-10.221799_pt1 | contig 13982 bp, 13 predicted proteins | sample MGYA00580841_ERZ773014 | MGnify/ENA primary metagenome ERZ773014 (study PRJEB29015, sample SAMEA2737989) | human oral metagenome | biome: human oral; feature: human-associated habitat; material: dental | place: China | collected 2067 ...
TTCGGCATGACGAAGGACTGGCTGACGGAAAGATAGAGGCTGTTTTCGTGGTCGAGCTTGTGCAGCCACTGACCGGAAGCGCTGAAATTATGATAGTTCTCATCGCGCATCGCCGCTGTCGTCCACGTCTCACGCATGCCGAAGATGCCCGTGTCGCGCTCTGTGAAATTCTGCTCCCATTGACCGAACACGCCCCAGTTGTTGCGCATGTAGCTCGCGGGGTTCGCCGTCGAGCGAGCAGGGAGCGCCTTGTAGAGTTCGTGTTCCAAGCTGAATCCGAGCACGGCGGTCGCCTTCGGACTGAGCTTCCATGTGCGCTGCAGATCGACGCCGTACGTCGTATTGCGCTCGCGCGTGTTGTACCAATCGCCGGGCGTTTTCGCACCCGTGCGCGAAATCTCTGTCGGCCCCTTCGCTTCCACCGTCCCCGTATTGAAGTAGAGGCTGCCCTTCCACGCATGATCGTGGTAATTGAGCTGACTCACGTATTGCTCCGTCGTGTAGGTGCGTGCATGGAACGGGTCGCCGAGGCGCACGCCCGAGGAGGTTCGATCCACGCGGTCGACGAAGCGCAGATAGGTCGCTTCCGTCTTGTAATAGCCGAAGAGGAAATCAAGCTGAGGATTGATATGATATGTCAATCCCGCGCTCGTCTTCTCCACATCGCGCAAGTCGGTGCGCGTCGAGCCGTTGAACTTCGCAGATATGACATCTGTCTCGGCAAGGCCGTTCAGATGCCCCCACTTGTCGTAATTGTAGTAGACGCCGAAGCGCTCGTCGCCTGCGCTCACACCGTACTGACGCTGTCCGAAATTGCCGAAGCCGACATGCGCCGCATTGCTCGCGCCCTTCTTCGTGATGATGTTCACGATGCCGCTCATCGCTTCGCTGCCGTAGAGGACGGATCCCGAGCCTTTGACGACCTCGATGCGCTCGATTTGGTCGGCAGGGATCTGGTCGAGGTTGTACTTGCCGCGCCATGAGATGGGACTGCCATTCATGAGTACGAGCGTGCCGCTCTTGAAGCCGCGCACGTTCAGCTCGTTGTTCATCGTTCCCATCGAAGCACCGGAAGGGCCGAAGGATTTGTAGGCGAAGCCGTTGACCTTGGCGAGCGCGTCCGCCGCATCGGCGGCGCCGCTCTCCTTGATGGCCTCGCCTGTGATGACCACGGTTGCCGCCGGCACGTCAATGTCGCGCTTTTCGCGGCGCGTCGCCGTCACGACGGTATCTTCGAGCGCATGATCGTCTTCTGCCGCTGCCACTGGCGCAGCAGAAGACTCTTCCTTTGCTGCCTCACTCGTCTGCTGCGGCATTTGCGCCGCCCAAGCGGGGGCGGATGTCGCCATAAATGCAGCCGCGATGGCGAGTGTGAGCATCTTCTTTTTCTCGCTTTGCAAAATATATCCTTCTTTCATAAATTCAGTTCAAACGGAAATGAAACGTCTTCGTCCAGACGCCGCGCGCACCGCCGTCACCGGGATTGAACGTGAAGCGGTAGCCTGCCGCTACCGCCGCACTGTCCATCTCGGCGTAGCCCGAGGACGAGATGACGGCGACATCTTCGATCGAGCCATCGGAAGCGACGAAAATCTTGATCGTGACGCTGCCCTCGACATCTTCCTCGATGAGATCAGGAGGATAGTCAGGTCGCGCCTCCGAGCGAAGGCTCGCCTCGATGCGCTCCTTGGGCGGCGGAGGAGGTGGCGGGGGCGGCGGCTCAGGCGGTGGCTCAGACTGGCTGACTCCCGTCCCCTTGCCGCCCGTGCCCGGCCCCTTGCCATCGCCGATGCCCGTGCCGACGCCTTTTCCTTCACCGCCTTGTCCCAGGGGATTGCCCGCACGCGCTTCTCGCTTCTGACTCGGCTTATCCGACTCTTCGGGAGGCTTCTGTTCGATTGGAGGCAAAGTCTTGTCGGGTATCACGACCTCGTCGACGGCCGGCGCCGCTTCTACCTGCGGCGGCGAGCCGCCGCCTTCGCTTCCCTCATCCTGCGCCTCATCATAGATGACGACCTCGACGTTGTCGCTCTTCTCTTTCAGCGTCGCCATGGAAAAGACCCCAACAGCCGCCGCGATAAAAAAGATGATGAGATGCACACCGAGAGACGCGAGGAGAGCCTTGTACTTATCTCTCGTATTCTCCATACGTCACTTGCCCCCTGCACTTTCGCCGGCAAGTCCGAAACGCGTGATGCCCGCGCCCTTGAACTTGTCGAGGAGCGCATAGACCATGCCATAGTCGATGTCCTTGTCGGCGCGCAGCACGAGGGAGAATTTGCCGTTCCTCGCATTCTCCGCCTTGGCGCGCTCAAGAAGCGTCTTTTCCGCGATGGGCTGATCCTCAAGGAAAAGGCTGCCGTCCTTCTTCATCGTGACAACATAAGTCACGCGCATCTGCGTTTCCACGTTTGCCGCCTTCGGCATATTGACATCGACAGTCTTGATATTCACCATGTAGAGCGTGCTGAGCATGAAGAAGACGAGAAGGAAGAACATGATGTCAATCATCGGGATGATGATGATCTCGGGCTTGTCGAAGCCCCTCCTGTCCCTGAGCCTCATCGCGCCGCCCCCTCATTGGAAGAAAGCGCATCCTTCGCACCCTCGACAAGTGAGAAGCACTGCTCCATATCCGTCACAATGCTCTCAATGCGCTGCGTGAAGTACGCATGCACGGAGAGCGCGATGATGGCGACACAAAGCCCCATGGCAGTCGCGATCAAAGCCTCGCCGACGCCGCCCGTGATCGCCGTCGCCTGTCCCGACTGAAGGTTGAACACGGAAAATGCCGAGATCATGCCGCTGATCGTGCCGAGAAGTCCCAGAAGCGGCGCCATCGTCACGATGACACTCAAATAATAGAGACGCTTCCTAAGCTTCGACAGCACGATGCCCGACTGAATCTCCATGTAGGAGGAGACGCGAGACGAATCCGTCTTGACGAGCTTCATCGCCCCGAAAAGGATGTTGGCGAGTGCGCCGCGATGATCTTCGGCAAGTTTCCTCGCCCCCGCAAAATCATCGTTCGCCATGCACTGATAAAACTCCCGCGTAAAGGCGCGTCCTGTGTCCATGCGCGAAAAGTACATCGCACGCTCGATGCCGATCGTCACGACGAAGATCGAGCAAAGGAGCAGCACATACATGATGGAGCCGCCCTTGTGGAAAAACTCTATGCCTGTCATAATTGCGTCCATGAAAAAATCCTCCTGAAATTACATAAAATGATGGCATCGACAACAACCGAAACGTATGAGAAAGGCGTCTCCTGTCAAAATGCGGGCAGAAGGCGCCATTCATCATGCAAGCGTCAAAACGAGCAGGTAAGGCCGATTTGGTAAAAGCGACCCGTGCCGGGATAGTAGGAATTTCCTAACCAGCCAGAAGACAACTTGCGCGTATAGTATTCCTCATCCGTAAGATTGTTGATGCGGAAGTACGCCGTCAGGTTCTCCTTAATATCATAGCTGACATTGAAATCCCAAATGGCATAACTGTGATCAAGATAGACGGCCTCATCAAGCCCCGAGCCGATGCGCCCGAGGACGTTCGCCTTCCAAGGGCCCTTCGCGTAGTGCAGACCGATGCGATAGCCGTTCGGCTGACTGTTGCCGTTCTCCCAGACATAGCCAACACCCGCACCCTTATCCAATTCCGTGCAAATATAGGAATAGCCTAAATCATAACTCCATGCGTCATCAAGCCGCTGACGGAAAGACAGCTCTATACCGCGCTTCTTTTCCTTGTTGATGTTCGAAGGAGTCCATCCGGAAGGACTGTTTGCCCAACGAATGGCATCATCAAGGCGACTTTCAAAATAGCTGACGCCCATGCTCGTCTTATCATTGAACTTATGATTCACACCGAGTGTTGCCGTCCAGCCCGTTTCCGGATCGAGGTTCGGATTGCCTTTCATCCATGGATCGTTCCAATAGAGATCATCCGCTGTCGGCGCTTTGAACACCCTGCCCCACGAAGCGTAGAACTGCGTCGCTTCATCGGGACGGTAGTTCAGCGCCGTCTTCGGAGTCCAATGCGTACCGAACATGCTGTGATGGTCGATGCGCACGCCAGGCACGAAGGACAGTTTGCCAAGCTTCATCGTATCCTGCACATAGAGCGCCTTGTTCGTAATCTTCTTATCCTTATAGTAACCGCTCCCTTCATTCGAAGAATTGCTGCGATGCCACTCCGCACCGGCAATCAACGTGTTATTCTCGTCGAGCTTCCAACCATTCTGATAGTCAAAACCCCACAGAAGCGTGTTGAACTCCGTCCCATACGTCACCGTCTTGTAATTATTGAATACGCGCAGGAATCCCGGCGCCGCCGTGCCTTCCTTAAATCGATAGGAAGCGCTGACGTTGTTAAACACTTCCGTCATCTTGTTGCCGGAAAACGGCGGCACAACCGAGTCGCCTCGGCAATCATACTGCGCGGCATTGACGGAGCGATGCCCGTAATAGATATGCGCCGAGCTGCGATCGTCGATCTTGCCATCGAGGCGCAGGGAGAAACTGCGATTGCGATAATCGCTGCTATCCATCTTATATCCTGTGCCCTTGTAGTTGTAATCGAAGTTGCCTCCGTTCGTCATGGCGCCCGTCACGAACCAGCTGTAGTTGCCGTCCGTGCCCTGGTTTGTCAACTCAAGGCTGTGCGTCTTCCACGAACCCGTGCTGAGGTCAACAGTCGTTTCATTCTTCACGCCCTTCTTCGTGATGATGTTGATGACGCCGCCCACAGCATCACTGCCGTAGAGAGCCGAGCCGCCGCCCTTGACGATCTCGATGCGCTGGATATTCTTCATCGAAGGAATCATATGAAGGTCTGCACTGGAACGACCAGAAGATGCGCCTTGATCATTATTGACCCGCTCCCCATCGACAAGGACGATCACGCGTTCATCTCCATTGAGACGGACGATTTCCTGCTGCTGCCCGCCCATGTGCGTGACGGTCACGCCGTTCACATGCTCAACAGCCTCGCCGACCGTCGCATAGTGATTCGCAGCGATTTCCCTCGCCGTGATGACTGTGACGTTGGCTGGCGTGTCCATGCGCTCCGTCGGTATGCGCTCCGCCGTCACGACGGTCGCGCCGAGATCGTTCACTGCATTATCCGTCGCTTCATCAGCCGCATCGCTTTCTGCCGCGAACACTGGTGCACAGCAGAGACTCGACGCAAAAAAAGCCGCCAACACCTTCCTTGTCAAACAATCCTTGCCGTAGATTTTCTTGCTCTTCATGCTCTTTTCTCCTCCTTGATGATTTGATGAATCCTTATTCCACCGCCGAGAGATGCTCTTCACGCCCTTGGGCGAAGGCGTCTCCGTATGCGCGATAGGCGATTTCCTGCACGCCGAGCACGAAGTCCTGCGAGCAGTTGTAGATGTAGGCTTCCGTCGGTTCTTCGAGGCGATGCTCGCGGATAGCCTTGATCGTCTGCAGGGACGGATCGTCGAAGTATTCCTTGCGGAACTTGTCGACGTCAAATTTCCCATGGTCGTTGTACGTCGGCACGAAGAGGATGTCGGGATTGATCTCGACGAGCTGCTCCTTCGTCATGACTTGCCCGTCGCGGATGCCGAGCGCCGACCTGCCGTTCTTCACGCCCGCATAGCGGCAAGCGTCGTCAAAGCTGGAGCCGATGCCGCCATAACCCGACATCAAGGAAATCAAGACGACGGTCTTGCGCTCGCTCTCGGGGATGGCGCTGACCTTCTTCTCTATGCCTTTGAGATGCTCGTCCATCATCGCGAGGAGCTTCTCCCCGCGCTCGGGCACGCCTGCCGCCTGTGCGAGAAGCACGATCGTCTCCTTGATCTCGGCGAGATTCCTCGCGCCCTTGCAGACGACGACGGTAAGCCCCGCTTCACGAAGCGACGGCACGATGGCGAGATCCCCCCAGTCAGGCACGATGACGAGATCGGGCGAGAGTGCGACGAGTTCTTCAACTGTCGGATTGCCGACGCGCTTTTCCACCTTCTTCGCAAGCTCCACAACATTCGAGCTTACGGGGTCATCGAGGAGGCCGTTTACCGCCGCCATATCCTCGGGCGGCACGAGACCGAGCATGACCTCGTCCGTGCTCATCGAAAGCGTGACAATGCGATGCGGCCGCGCAGGCACGGTGACGACCGTCCCTTGGCTGTCTGTAACCGTATAGCTTCCCGCGCCGCCCTGCGCCGCCTCCGGCACTGTACGGCACGCCGTCAGCAGCAAGCAGACGACGACTATGACTAGGACAAAGAAACTTTTCTTCAAGCCCGTTCCTCCTCCCACCGCCTGCGACAAAGCTTCGATAGCGGTGAAATCCAACTTTCTGCGAGGAAAATCATCCATAAAAAAGAGCCTTCCTCCCTCGAAGAGAAAAGCTCCCTCCTGCAGCGGCACGAAGGCGCACACAGGCACAGAAGAATCCCCTTCCCATCGATCGCAGGTCAAACGGTGATTGTCAAGCAGGCAGTTCTCCTGGCTCGGTTCATCGCTCGGCTGCGCCTTCCCAGGGCAACGCCCCAGTGACATCCTTGCAGCTTCGCTCCCCTCACAGTGGCGGGACCGCTCCGGCATATCCGGATTTTCTCTTAGACCCTTGCGGGTACCTGCTCCACAGCAGAGATTTTCTCCGCTGCAACTTATGAAATTATAAATAGACTTAATCCAGACCCTATGCTACCGCAAAACTCTCGGCTTGTCAATGCACTTCGGCGAGAACGACAAGGGGCTGCCAAAAGGCAGCCCCTTCGCTTCGTCTCTTATGAAAGCTATCCTCAGCCCAACGACTGCAGAAGCATCGCTGCACTCGCTCCGCTCGCAGCACCAGTTCGACCATTCAGCTCGGCTTCTTTCGCGCCCCCAATGTGCTCTGTCCTCGTGCTGATGACCGTCGGATCTTTCTCGGCAGTCGTCGCCTTCGTCTTGTTCTCCGAAATGATTTCCGTCCCACGATAGACGGTGACGAGCACGGAACCGTCTGCCATCACCTTCGTCACGGTCGTCGTTTCTTCCTCGTTCTTATCGCCAGAATTTTCGCCGCGAGGCGCACCGCCGCCCGTTTCCATCTGCCGCAGGATGGCGGAAAAAGCATCCTGTGCCGCCTCGGACTTCTTCTTGTGCACCGCGCCTACAGCAGATGCGAGACCATGCCCGCCAAGTTTCTCGATCATGTTCATAGAAAACACCTCCGTTTTTTGTATCGAAAGAATCGGAGAACTCCTTAAGGCGCTTCCTTTTCGGGAAATTTCCCATGAAGATTGGATGTGTGCTATAATATAGACGGTGCTACTACAACGGTGGCGGTCGATTCTTAGCCCTCCTTGGCGGTCAACGTCAGCCAATCATGCGGCGCGCTTTGCGCTTGCATTCTTGGGACGTTTTCGCATACGAGCCGTTTGCCAATCAGCCGCGCCCTTTGAGCTTGCTTCTTGGACGGCTCAGCAGGGCGTTGCTTATGACGATTAATGATTTGATTGCGTTGCTCTTGGTAACGCTTTTCATCCTCATCGTTCTGAAAGCATAAGAAAACCCGCCTAGTCTTTGCCGGAAGAGGCGGGCTTTCTTAACCCAAATTTCTCTAGCGGGGCTGACCGTTACCAGTAGCACCCTTTCTACGCTTATTATACGACGTAAAGGCAGATTCGTCAAATTCCACTACAAAGGAGTCCTGCTCATGCCCGCTTCTCCCTTCACCTGCGTCGGCTTTCCTCCGAGCATCGACGCAAACTGCACGCATATCATTCTCGGCTCAATGCCGGGCGCGGCGTCGCTCAGGGCGCAGCAATACTACGCCTACCCGCAGAATCGCTTCTGGCGGCTCATGGCGTATCTGTTGGAGGGCGGTGAGCCGCCGCAGGACTATGCGGCGCGGCTTCAGATGCTGCTCCGCCACCATATCGCGCTTTGGGACTCCATCGCCTCGTGCGAGCGCGAAGGCAGCTTGGACTCAGCGATTCGCGCGGCAAAGCCCAACGACTTCACCGCGCTCCTCGCGCATTATCCGCGCCTCTCCACCTTCTGCCTGAACGGCGGCAAATCCGCCGATACTTTCCACCGTGCCAACAAGCCGCTCCTGAAACGCGACGATCTCACCTTTCATGCACTGCCCTCGACGAGCGCCGCCAACGCGCGCTGGCGCTTCGACGACCTCGTAAAAGCATGGAAAAAGGCGCTCCCCCTCGAAGAGTAAGGGGAGGCGCCTTTTCTTTTCGATGAGATGGCTGCGCACGACGTCCACAAAGCGAATGTTGTTGTACAGCTTACGCTTCGATATAAAGCGCCTGCACCATGATGTCGACCTCGCGCACGAAAAGCCCCGTCATGTATTCGACCTTCGTTCTCACACGCTGCTGCGTCTCCTTGATGAGTGTAGGAATATGGCTGCCGTAGGTCAGCACGACAGAACAGGAAATCTCAAGACCGCGATCCTCGTCGCCCTTCCAGACGTGGCACACGCGCACAGAACCGACCTTCGAAATGTATTCCTTCTCACGTACGATGCGCACAACCATCTCGCGGATTGCCAGATCGTCGATGATGAGCTTGCCGTAATAGCTGAATACCGGGCGCACGATGGACTTCTCGCCGAGTTTGCGGCGGCGCGTGCGGTTGCGGCGGAAAAAGGACTGGATGGGATCGATGAGGAAGCCCGAAGCATGAGGCTTGAGCTCGATCGTCGGAACGGGTATGATGTGCTTGCCCTGCTTCAGTCGGCTGTCCCGCGCTTTTTGCATCTCACGCTGCGTCGCGATGTCTTCGATGTGGATGATCTGTTCGATCGTCGGCAGTTTCAGTATGCGCGCGATCTTGTAGACCATGTTCTCGGAAGTCCCAAGGATGAGGATGCGATGCGGCCTGCACTCGGCGATAGCAGAACGCACTTCTTCCGCATGTCCGGGCAGAACGAAAATGGCGCGGCGCACCGCCATGATTTTGCTCTTCTCCATCTTGGCGGAAGAACCGGCGACGATCTTGCCGTCCTTGATCAGGATGCCGTCATCAATGATGGCGTCCGCCTGATGCTGATGCGCCACGAGCAAGGCGCGGTGACTCTTGCCTGTGCCGCTCGGACCTACGAATGCTATGACGTCCATATCTTTCTCTCCTGCTTCTTTAAGAAACTAAAGCGAGGGAATTTTCTTGCGAAATCCTTGCAAAAAGGACAGTCGGTCTCTCTAAAGATTCATTCTCGGCTTATACAGCTTCTCCGCGAACGAATCCTCCACCGTGAAGATGCCAAGTTCCTGCGGATAGCGCGAAGCAAAGCCGTGGAAGTCCGAGCCGCCCGTCACGAGCAGATGACGGCGCTCCGCCATACCGAGATAGCGCTGCGTATCGACCGTATCGTGCTGCGGATAAAACGCCTCGATGCCCTCGATGCCGAGGTCGAGCACATGCTCGACGAGCGCGTCGTCACCGACAAGCTTCGGATGAGCGAGGACGGGCGTACCGCCCGCATTCTTGATCAGCGCGACGATTTCTTCCGGCTCTAGGCGATAGTGTGAGACATAAGCGGGGCGACCTTTGGAAAGCACAGCATCGAACGCCTCGCGCACGCTGGAAAAACAGCCTTTGAGCACGAGAGCCCGTCCGATGTGCGAGCGGCTGATGGATTTGCTCGTGCCTGCTACCTTCAGCACATCCGTTTCCGTAATGCCGTAGCCAAGCTCCTGCAGCTTCTCCACCATCTCAGCGAAGCGACTCCAACGTGCCTCTCCCACATCATTCAAACGTTCGAGGAGATCGCGGCGATAGATGTCGACATTGTAGCCGAGGATATGGATTTCCCGCTTTTCATGATGGGCACTGAACTCAATACCCGGTATGATGCCGATGCCCTTCGCAGGCAAAAGCCCTTCCTCATAAAGATGCGTAACGCCGTCCACGGTATCATGATCCGTGATTGCGATGTAGCGAAGCCCCGCTTCCTTCGCCGCCGCCACGAGTTCCTCAGGCGTCATCTTTCCGTCGGAATATGACGTATGCGTATGCAAATCGCTGGACACTGGAACCTCACTCCCTTGCTGAACCCATGCAAAGCCCTCAACGCGGCTCCACGATGAGCTTGATCGCCGTGCGCTCCTCGCCGTCGATCTCGATATCGGCGAAAGCAGGAACGCAGACAAGATCAATGCCGTGCGGCGCGACAAAGCCGCGCGCAATGGCGATTGCCTTGACGGCCTGATTCAGGGCGCCTGCGCCGACCGCCTGCATCTCGGCCGCGCCTGATTCCCGAATGACTCCGGCCAAAGCCCCCGCGACAGCGTTCGGATTCGACCTCGCTGAAACCTTCAAGACTTCCATGATCGCCTTCCCTCCCAAAAATCCCTGCAGCGTCTTTCTGCCGATTCAGATTTTTCATTCATTATCAGAAGAACCGTACACCTTATCTCTCCATGTATTCTATACAAAAAAGAAAAATCCTGCTGCCAAGGAAGCACGGATAAATTCAGCCGTCCATCTTCATTTTATCCGCGCTCTTCTAGCCCTTCTTCATGATGCGCTCGATGGAGAGCGTCCGATTCGTCGCATCGTCCACCTCGACGATCACGGCACTGTAGACGACAGGGCCTTCCGCCACCTCAAAGCGCACGGGGCGGCACGTCGTAAACTTCTCCAGCACGCGGTCGACGCGCACGCCGAGCACCGAGTCCCACGGCCCCGTCATGCCGAGATCCGTGATATAGGCGGTACCGCCCGGCAGAAGGCGCTCGTCCGCCGTCTGCACATGCGTATGTGTGCCGACGACGGCATTGACGCGTCCGTCGAGATACCAGCCCATCGCAGCCTTCTCCGAAGTCGCCTCCGCATGGAAATCGAGAAAGATGACGTCCGCCTCGTCACGAATCTCGCGCAGGATTCTCTCGATCTTTTGAAACGGACAATCCATATCGGGCATGAAGACGCGGCCGGACATATTGATGACGGCGATGTTCTTCGCGCGATGAGGATAGATGCAATAGCCTTTCCCCGGCGCTCCGTCTGGGTAATTGGCGGGTCGGATGAGAAAAGGCTCGTCGTCGATGAACTCCAAAACGTCCTTCTTGTCCCAGACATGATTGCCCGACGTCACGACGTCGGCGCCCCCATGGTAGAGCGCATCGAGCGACTTGCGCGTAAACCCCTTGCCCCCCGCAGAATTTTCCCCGTTGACGATGACGATGTCCACCGCCTTTTCCTTGCGGATTCCCGGTGTGAAGCGACTGAACGCCTCCCTGCCCGCTCTGCCGCAAACATCTCCAACCAGCATGACTCTCAAAACATAACCACCTCTCGTGCGCCCGAGGTCTTCCCCACGGGCACGAATCTTGTGGACACGTTCTCGTACTCACGCGCCTTCAACAAACGACAAGCGGCACTCCTGCCGCTTGCGTCATATTTTCTTTTTGCCGGACGGCTTACTTATTGAACACCATGACGCGGCCTTCCTCACGGATGCCGATCATGCGATCAGACATGCGACTGCCCTTGAGGCTGCCGATGATGTGGTCGATCGCCTCCTCGCGCAGGAAGTTGTCCTCCTCGTAGCCGTCGCGCGTCTCATCGGAAACGAGTGCGTCGCCGAAGCGTTCGTACATGAGGTCTGCCAGAAGGGCGATCTCGCCACGGGAAAGCGTGCGGACATCGCGCAGGACACGAAAGAACGCCGTATTCCCCTGTCCTTCGAGAGAAAAATCAATCTCCCCCGGAATCAACCCTTCAAGGTCGTGGTATGTGAGAATACTTTCCTCAAGAAACGCCGCCGTCTCCTCGAATTCCTGCCGAGGAGGAACCTTCGTCAGGGTGAAGGAGAAGTACAGAGCCTCCTTTTCCGGTTCATAGCTCACCATGCCGATCTCCGGATAACAGACGAGAATGGACACCAACAGATTGATCCCATCCTTGTTCGGCTTCTTCGCACTTGTCATGAATCTGCCCAAAGCAAACACCTCGTTTCCCTAATCACAGCCAGAATACTCGCGGTACGCCTTGCGCCGCTCTTTCTAAAAACCAAGGGTGCTGAGAAGCATCCTCCCAACACCCCTATTATACAACTATTTGGCGTAATCAACAACGCGCGTTTCGCGAATGATCGTCGCCTTGATCTGACCCGGATATTCAAGCTCCGACTCGATCTTCTTCACGATGTCGTGCGCGAGCGCTACCGATGCCGTATCGTCGACCTTCTCGGGCTTGACCATCACACGCACTTCGCGCCCCGCCTGGATGGCGAAGCAACTGTCGACGCCATCGAACGACTCGGCGATCTCTTCGAGACGTGTCAGGCGCTTCAGATACGCTTCCAGACTCTCGCGGCGCGCGCCCGGCCTTGCCGCCGACACGGCGTCCGCCGCCGCGACAAGCACGGCTTCGACCGTCGTCGGCTCCACATCGCCGTGATGCGCACTAATGGCGTTGATCACGTCCTTGTGCTCGCGGTACTTCTTCGCAAGATCGGCGCCGATCGTCACATGCGATCCCTCGACCTCGTGATCAACCGCCTTGCCCACATCGTGCAGCAGGCCGCTGCGCTTTGCGAGCATCACGTCAGCGCCGATCTCCGATGCCATGACGCCAGCGAGATGAGCGACCTCGATCGAGTGGTTGAGCACGTTCTGTCCGTAGCTCGTGCGATAGCGCAGACGTCCGAGGAGCTTCACAAGCTCGGGATGAAGCCCGTGTACGCCCGTTTCAAACGTCGCCTGCTCGCCCGCTTCCTTGATGCGTTGGTCAACCTCACGCTTTGCCTTCTCGACCATCTCCTCGATGCGCGCCGGATGGATGCGCCCATCCGTCACGAGCTTCTCCAGTGCGATGCGAGCCACTTCGCGGCGCACCGGGTCGAAACCCGAAAGGATGACAGCCTCGGGCGTATCGTCGATGATGAAGTCGATGCCCGTCAGCGTCTCAAGCGTGCGGATGTTGCGCCCCTCGCGTCCGATGATGCGACCTTTCATCTCATCGTTCGGCAACGAGACCACGGAAACCGTCGTCTCCGCCACCTGATCGGCAGCACAGCGCTGGATGGCAAGTGAAACGATGTCGCGCGCACGCTTGTCCGCCTCATCCTTCGCCTGCTGCTCGTAATCCTTGATCATCAGAGCCTTCTCGTGCTTGAGCTCTTCTTCCGCCTCCGTCAGGAGCATCGTGCGCGCTTCCTCCGCCGTCAGGCTCGAAATGCGCTCCAGCTCTTCCTTCTGCTTGTCGCGAAGCTCATTGATGGACGCGCGCGTGCGGTCGATCTTCGCTTCCTTGCTCAAGAGGACTTCTTCCTTCTTCTCCAAGGAATCGAGCTTGCGGTCGAGATTCTCTTCCTTCTGCACAATGCGGCGTTCCTGCCGCTGCAGCTCACTGCGCCGATCCTTTGTATCGCGATCAAGCTCCTGGCGGAGCCGATGAATATCCTCCTTCGCCTCAAGCAAAGCCTCTTTCTTCTTGGACTCGCCCTTGGCCTCCGCCTCGGCAACGATCCGCCTCGCCTCATCTTCGGCAGAGCCGATCTGCGCCTCCGCAGCTCTCTTGCGCAGCAGATAACCGCCGCCCACGCCAGCGATCAACGAGAGAATGACCGCCAAAACTATCTCAATGATAACTAACACCTCCTAAGTCGTTCAGGATTCGCCAAGACTCTTCTTCGACTCTTCCTTCTATGATATGTTTTTCGTATGTGGCTAAAAACTATACTTTCCTATTGTATGCTGTTTCCCATGTCCTGTCAAGAATTATCCTCCAAGGCCCCCCTAAAGCCCTAGGGAACGACAATAAAAAATTTTCCGTCCCATCTCTTCATGCAGGAAATTTTCCCATTCTCTATAAATATATAAATAGAAAAGGAGGCTTCCCCATGCATCTGGCAAACTACCGCACATCCATCATCCTGGGCATCACCTTTACGCTCCTGCTCTCTGCCTTCTGGTTTTTCCCCGATCTCGCATTCATCATCTTCCTCTCGCTCCTCCTGCAGCTCCTCCTGCAGCCGCCCGTCGATTTCCTGCAGCGCAA
>ERZ773014.1642-NODE-1642-length-13957-cov-9.685657_pt1 | contig 13957 bp, 9 predicted proteins | sample MGYA00580841_ERZ773014 | MGnify/ENA primary metagenome ERZ773014 (study PRJEB29015, sample SAMEA2737989) | human oral metagenome | biome: human oral; feature: human-associated habitat; material: dental | place: China | collected 2067 ...
CAGAGTGGTGCTCTGTGGAGGATTTGCAGGCGTTGTGCGGGCAAAAAAGATGCGCTAAGATGGCGGTGCTGAATTTATCAGTGCTTCCGTAAGTATAACAAAAGGCATGGACGGATAGCGTCCACGCCAATGTTTTTTCTCATTCAGTCCCCTGTTCGTCTGCACAGCTTCTCGAAGACGAGCAGATAGCGCACAGCGCGCCGATAATCATGAAAGCGCAGGGCGGTGAGCATGGCGTGCCCGACGGCTTCCATGCGCTCGAACATGCGGATTCTCCGCCGGTCGCCCGCAAGGATGGCACGGCAGACGAGATCCTTCGTCAGATGTCTCTGTTCGAGCTTCTGCAGCAGTCCGTAGAGGACGGCTTCCTGCAGGATTTGATATGTCGTCATTTCACTGCCCTTGCCAACTGCTCGAGTATCTGCACATCCTTTGCCGTCATCGATTTATACTGCTCCATCGCCGTCTGCTGTGCCTTGTGCTGTGCCTTGATCTCCTGCATCACGCGCCCAAGGGTATCCGAAAGTGGTGCGCCAAGCGCTTCGAGCGGCTTTTGGAGGTCTTCTGCAGCGTCGCCGGAGCGTTTGGTTTCACTGTGGATTTTCTTCAGTCGCTGATAGATGTCCTCCAGCTTTCGAAGGAGTTCGTCCTGCTTGATCTGTGCCTCTGCCATCTGAGCGAGATGCCGATTTGCAGCATCCGCCTTTTTGCCGTTGAAGTCGCAAACATTCAGAATATCCCTGAGCACCTCGGTCAGAATCTCAAGCTGTTGGACACTGCCCAGCTGATGCTCCGAGATTTCCCCAAGCTTCGCAGTAAGTTCCTGCCTATGTGCCGCCATACGTTCCTCAAGGGCAGAGAATAAATTGGGAAGAACCTCTGCAAGAAGGCTGTTCACCTGTCTGTTGCCCTCATGGAACGCCCCCCGTATATCCCGGCTGAGCGTCACAACATCGTTCATCTGTGCAAGACTCTCTTTACCGGATTCCGCAAGCGCCTCCACACCTGCACGCATGGCAGTGAGCTCCTCTGCAACACACACACGTCCGCTTTCCTGCGTCTCCTGACTCTGCCGCAGCAAATCGCAGATTCTTTGAAGCTGTTGCTGTTCCTTTTCATCGCGCACCTGCTGCATTTCTGCCCTTGCAGAAAAATACTGCTGCAGTGCACGATGAAAAAGTGCCGCTGCGCAAATCCCGATGCCGAGCATGGCAAGCAATGCACCGATCAGCCCCGTATGCAGATAATATGCACCGGCACAGAAAAATGCGGCAACGGCAAAGACGGCGAAGGAAAACATTGTCTCATGCCTTTTCACCGGATCATCTCCTCCCAATGTTTACAATACTTATTCAGTCGATCCAGCAGAATAACGCGAGCACTCTCCGTGATAAACTCCCGATATTTCTTCCAGTATGCGATATGTGCACCTCCATCCAGCAGCAGGCGTGCATAGGCACTTTCACCTCGGACAGCATCCCACACGATGCGCTTGTCATACTTTGCAGGAGTTCTCATATGAGCCGAAAAGGCAGCTTTCAGTACAGCTTCAAGCTGCTCACGATCCTTCTGTACATCCAGATCCGACCAGAACGGCAGCCTCGACTCAGAGAGCATCTTCTCATATATTTCCAGGAGCTCGCGCAGATTGCCCTGGCGCCCTGCCGCAAAGAGCAGCCCGAGAGCGGCTTGGTTCCACGCCGCCCAGAGGCAGTTCTCGCCGCTTCTGCGCGCAGCACGACAGGAAAATACCGCCTCTTTTGTGTCAACCCCCAAACAGCCGCGCGGATTGTCGCACGCAGCGAGGAACAAGTCATAATCCTCTGCCTTGAATTCATCCATGCGATCACGCATGGACAGCAGTTCGTCACGCAAGATCTCGCGATGTCTGCCGAGCAGGGAGTCCCGCAAAGAGAACACCTCCGACGGATGCGCAGAGTCCGCCGTCAGCACCATAAGCCCCTGTTTTTGATAAACCATGCGCGCTGCCGCCAGCGTCTCGGAGATCTTATCAAGATCCGTGCTGCCCGCACGATGCTGCGCCTTCATGAGAAGGAGTGCCGTGACAGGGCGCGGCGCAAGAACATCCAGCGCGTACAGGATTTGCTCGGTAGATTCCTTATGCCACGGGAATTCCTCGCACAGGAGGCAGAATGAGAACGCAGCGAGCTGCTTCGTCCATGCCGCATCGCTGTCAGGAAGTACGCAGAGTCGGATTCCCGGAGGAACATGGACGCTCGAGAGAAAGACATCCTCCGCATTTTCCTGTGTGGAAACATCCTGCGCGATCCATATTCTGCACTTTTTTGCATCCAGCGACTCATAAGAGACCTCTGTGAGCCATGCAGCAAAACGGTAGCGCGACCGATCCCCGACCAATGCCCACTCCGTATACAGAGGAAGTACCGAGGTCATCACGCGCACACCGTCTTGAGCTCATGGAGGATGCGGCGGACGCGCCCGAGCTTTTCCTCCGCTGCCCCCTCCGAAAGGTCGCCCAACTCCGCATACGCCTGCTGTTTTGCTGCGATTTGCTCCGTCAGCGGGCGGAAACGACCTTCCTGATACGCCTCCAGGCGCTCCGGCAATGCACACAGATAGGATTCAACCTGCTGCGTCAGCGACTCCTTCAAATGATCGCGATAATATGCCGCCCACGCCTCTTTCCATTCCTGTCGGGCGCGTTCTCGGGCATTTTCCCTCCACTGCTGCTCATGCCGCGCAATCTCCTGCTGCAGCTCCTGAGCACTGACCTGCAGACTCTCAATGCGCGCCTGCTTCTTTGCCTGCTCGGTGCGAAATACGCCAAGTTCGACCTGACGCTCATAGATTGCCTCCTTCTTGCGGCGCAATTCCTGCTCGAGGCGTGCTTTGTTCTGTTGATACTCTTTCTTGTAGGCATAGTCTTCCACCTGACGCGGCGGACGATCAAAGTTTTTGCCGATCTGCTGTCCCCAGTATTCCAAGGTAATGCGTTCCAGCATGCCTGCCGGTGCATCGCTGCGCTGCGCATGCTGCCGCAGCTTCTGATAGCCATTGAGAACAGCGATACCTTTCTCTTTCCATGCTGCAAGCCGCCCTGCCGCCTCCGCTGCCGTCTTAGCCTTTGCAGCAATTGAGCCCGCCTTTGCAGCACCGGTCGCTGCTGCTTTCGCGCCGCCGCCTACGGCAAAGGTCAACGCTGTGATTGCCCAGTCACAGATGTTGCCGACAGCTTTTCCGATTTTCTGCCCGTGGGTATCCCCGGGGTCGACCACTACCAGCTGCGGCACATAGGGACCGAGTTCTTTGTATTCCTCACTAACACGAACGAGATCCTGCTCGTATGCCCGCAGCTCTTCCTGCATTTCCTGCAGTTTCTGCGGGTCATAGTGACTGATCTGTTCTTCCAGTTCCGCCCAATTCGACTGTATGGATCGGAGCCGGCGCTGCAGATCATCCATCTCGTTGTCCTGCTCCTCGACGAGCGCTGCATAATGCTCCGCCTCCGGGAGATCCGTCATGGGCAGTGCTGCGTCCGCAGCGGAAACGTCACCGTTGATCTCCTTGAGCAGAGGGTCAACGTGATGATTGATGACATCGTAGGTACGGCGCAGAACAGTCTGTGTCTCATGTGCAATCAGTGCCTGCATCTGCACATTGGTCTGCACTTCCTTCCCTGCGGCAGTGATGCGCTTCGCTGTCTGCTCTGCTGCACGCTCCACCGTTTTTTGGATCTCCTCATGCATACGTTTTTGTGCATCCTGCACCTCGCGCTTTAGGCGTGCCTGCCGATCCTTCAGCTTTATGCCGAGACGCTCCACCTCCTGATCGAGGGCATTGCGTCGACGCTCGATCTGTGCCGCGCGCTCTGCCTGTCCTGCCGCAAGCAGACTCTCCTGCTCCGCGAGCGCCGTGCACACACGCTCCGTCATCACATGCAGACGCTTCGCAGTATCCTCTGCAAGGGACGCCCGTACATCCGCCCCCTTCCCCCCGAGCATGGCACGGATCTTTGCAATGCCCGCGAAATACGGAGAATCGGGCAGATTGGAAATGTAGAAAGAGTCCTGCAAGTGATCCCGAATGCCCAACTCTGACAGAATGCGCTGATCGTTTGCCACAACATCCGCAAAGAGCTCCTCCGCCTCGTTGATCTGATCGCAATGCGTCCGCACGAGGGAGAGGGAGCAGCCGTCATGTACGAAGAGTTCCAACTTCTCCGCATCCACGGCGGCAAGTGCTCCACTCGTCACATAGACAATACCGGAGGACAGCGCCAAAGAGCGCGTCAGAAGCCGCTCATGCCGCTCGATCAACGTGTTGATGCCCGGCGTATCGAGCAGGATCATCCCTCGACGCAGGAGATCTACATCCAGAAACACCTCCATATGCTCCACTTCGCTCAGATCCCATGCATCGCCATCTGCACTCTGCATGATGCGCCGCACCTGCGAGAGGTCAACAGTCTCCACATGCCCGTCGAAGTAGTACAGGTGGGCTTCCTCCTCCACCCCGTAGCGGATGTAGGTCAAAAGGGGCGTCGTTTCCACCCTGCCCTGTGGGAGCAGATCGCGCTCCAGGAGATTGTTGATCAGATAGGATTTGCCTGCAGAGTATTGTCCAATAAAGGAGACGAAATACTCTCCCGCCTCATAGCGCTCCCTGCACGCGCGGAGTTCCTCCACCTCCTGCGCATGGTCAAGTTCCTCCAGGCCCTCCTCCAGCAGTGAAAAAAGTCGTTCCTCCACCATTGCTCACGCCTCCTCGATCACGTCCGTCATCTCTGCTGTGATCTCACCTTCGATCACAGCGCTGCGGCTCATCAGATCCAGCAGCTTCTCGCGTGCCGCCTCTGCCTGCGTCAGCTTCTCATCGCGCTCGGCATCCGAGGCTTGGCTGTCACTAATCAGCTGGTTCAGCCGCTCCTCATAGCGGCGAAGCTCATCCCCAACGCGCGCGGACACCATTCCGCGCACAGCCTCATAGGACTGCTGCTCCATTGCCTTCAATCCGGCGTTGACCGTCCGCTCAAACTCCTCGCCGCGCTCCTCCGCGTAGCCCCCGATCTCGCGCCGAATCCGCTTCATCGCACGGGCTGCATCCTGCACGATCTTTTCCTCATGTCTTTTCAGGGCTTCCTGATAGTCACTGTGAAGCTCGCTCAGACGTTCACGTCGCTCCGCAATCTCGATATCAAATGCCCTGCTGCTGTTTTCCGTCGTCTGATACTTACGCATTTCCTCACGGAGTCGCGCCCGCTGTTCATCAACATCGGCAAGCCTTCGCTCACGCATTTCGACAGCCGCATCATGCTTCGAACGGTCAAAGTGCTCCTCCGTATCGATATACTCCTTGTCACCAACGAGAAGCCCTGCAATCTTGCCAAACAACCCCCGCCGCGCCCGCGTCCGCCGTACCTCACGCACGCTCTTCTCTACATCCGGGATAGTAAATGAATCCTCAATAAAATTCCGACGCTTGGCGAGTTCGCACATTTCCTGATTGATCGCTTCCACTTTTTGCTCAAGCTCGCGCGCCTTCTCTTTCTCCCGCTCCTGCGCCCGCATCTCTGCGCGCAGACGCTCCATTTCCTTCCGCTTCTCGGCGAAGGCTGCTTCGTCCGCCTCCAAACGGCTGCCCACCTCCATCTCGGTCATTTGGAATTTGTGCGTGGAGAAATTGAGAACGATCCCGGGGATAGAGGAAATAGCCTCCTCCAAGCCATCGAGTACCTGCTCGCTGACCTCATCCGCAACCATTTGGAGTTCTTCGCGCAGAGCGTCGTCCATCTGCTGAAGCCGCCGACGATATGCGTGGTCCAATTTCGTCTGCAAATTGGCAGCAAAGTCGCGCAGCTCCTCACCATCCTCAATGGATTCAGCTTCCGCCTTGACCCCGTTCACAATGCCTGCAATGTGGTTGTTCTCCCGATTGAGGATATCCCGCATGACACTCTGGAACCTCGTTCGCAGCGCCTTCCACTGCTCCTGCTCTTGTTGACGCAGTGCGGCGATTTTATCCTCCACCTCGCCTTTCTGCTCGATAAGCTCCCGTGGGCTGCGTTCGGCGCTCAAGACCTTGATCCGCTCCTCCAGCTCATCCCCCTCTTTTTTGAGCATTGCCTGCAGCGCATGAACAGGTGCTCTGAACGCCTCACGCGTCTTCTCGCCAGAGATAAGATAGCGGAAGAGCCGATCCTCAAAGTCCGACAGGCGGGAGCTTTTCTCCATCTGACGGCAAAACGCCTCGTCCTTCTTCGGTTGTTTTGGATCCCGATAGTCCGGATCGCGTGCAAGGAGTGCCTGATAAGAGGAGACGGGATATATCTCCGGCAGGGGACTGTCCGGGAACTGTGCGCGGTAATTGTCCTTGAGCATTGCGACAATCCCCTCCGCAGTATCCGCCTCATGCTCCTTGATTACATCAATTTTGTTCAGCACGATAAAGATACGGCTGCACTGCGCGCGCAGATCGCGCAGTGCCTCAAAGTCCGGCCTGCGCCCCGGCTGCTCTGCCGTGAATACAAAGATAGAGGCGTGAGATTCCTTGATTTGCTGGCGTGTAATCTCCTCGTGATGCTCCGCAATTCCACTCAGACCCGGACTGTCCACGAGCATGACACCATCTTTGAGAAAGTCGCTCTCGAGGAAAAGTTCTACGCGATCAATCGTCTGGGCAACCGTTTTCCCGTCACTATTTCCTTTGACCGAAACAAACTTCTCCAACGTATCAACAGAAAGATCCGGTATGTCCTGCCGGCTTCCATCGCGATAGTAGACAATCCCATTCTTCCCGTTCGGCGCCTGGGTCTTATGCTTCAGAAAATTAACGGTGGCTGTTGTTTCGCCAGAGAATGAGGGCAGAATGCGCTTACGCATCAGCGCATTGAGGAAGGTCGACTTGCCCGCGCTGAACCCGCCAATCAGGACGATGCTGAACAGCCCTTCTTCGATGCTCTGCCGATGTTTTTGAAGAGCGGCTGCATCTCCCGTCCTGTCCTGTGCCGTGAAGAACTCCTGCGCGTCAGAAAGAAGGGCAAGAAGGTTCTTCTTGCGCTCTCCGTGCTGCTGCAAATACTGATTGCTCATGCCAAATCTCCCTCCATCTGATGAACACCTTGCACGAGCAGGCTCTGTGCCCGCGTCAGATCCCGCACCTCATACATGAGCGCAGGCGACTTTTCCTGTTTCGCCTGTTCGAGTTGTGCGAGCTTTGCACGCATCGCTTCCTCGTACATGGCATGGGCACGACGCTCTATATCTGACCGCCCTGCCGCCAAGTTCTGCCTCCATACATCACAGAGACGCTGCACCTCGCCCCCCTCATCATCGGCGCCGTACAGATGGCGATGCACCCAGCTGTTGAGCTGTTTTCTGCATTGGTTCAGATACGCCTGCATAGCATATTTTCTCTGCATTTCGTCCTTTTCCTTTTCCTCCTTGAGACGTTCTTCGTATGCACGCAGCTCATCCTCGTAACGCCGCATGCGCGCCGCGTTCTCAGCAGCATTCTCCTGACAGCGCCGCAGCAAACGTTCTTTCTCCATCTTTTTCTTCCAAATCTCATCATAGCGTGCGGCGTGCATATTTTGCCGCACCTGCAGTTCCCGGTAGTCCTTATCCCAGTCCTCGCCGGCGCTGTCATCGCGCATGGTGCGGGTTTCTGTCTTGGTTGAAAAGATGTCTAATATCGCCCCGAAAATCCCGCCGCGCTCAACCTCTACCTCCTCCTGCCAGACACGCTCATTGGGGCGGCTGCCCAAGGCGCGCATATCATCCTGTACGCCGCGCTGTGCGCGCCGCACTCCGTCCGCCTCCGCCGCCAAGTCCTGCACAGTCCTCTGAGCCGCCTGCAGCTCCCGCTCTCTTGCCGCCTGTTCACGGCGGAGCTTCTCTCCCTGCGTACGCAGCTGGGCGATCTCGTTTTCCCAATGCCCCACAGCCGAACTTTCGCCCGACTCCATTGCCTTCAGTGCAGGCAGGCTTCGTGCGGACGGGGCTTGTACCTGCGCGACCTTGCCGGCGATGCCGCTGTACTCCTCAATGCGCTCCACAATCATCTGATGGAGGAGCTGCATGGATGCCTGTACATCGCCCACGAGTTTCTGCTGCACGGCGCCCAGATGCCGTGCAACAGCGGCGGGAATCTCACCTTTCTTGCGCTGTAGCTCCTCGAGTGTAAGACAGGCGGCAAGTGCCTCACGCATCTCACGTTCCGCCTGTGCTCCGCCATCGGTGAGCGCTTCCTGTATCTCCTTTGCCGCATCATCCGTCCTGCGTCTGATGAATCCGTCCAAGGCAGCGAGATTTCCGTCCCGCGCCTCTTTCAGTCGCTGCTGCAGACGTTCCAACTTCTCGATCGCGCGGTGTTCCCTGCTGACCTCGTAGATGGCGCGTGCCTCCTCTGCGCGATGTGCGATGCGCTGAAGCAGCGATTTCGTCCATTGGAGGATTGCATTTGCCGTTCCACGATACTGGATCTCCGCAAGGCGGCGTTCATTAAAGTTCTCCTCCATCAGTGCGCGGAAACTCGCAAAGTTCGACTCCGCGCGCAGCTGTGCGCGCGCCCCGTCATCCAGCTCATCCGTGCTGTCTTCATAGAGATACGTGATGCTGCGATCCTGCCCTGCAAGTTCCTTGAGCGCTGAGACGCCGCAGACACAGAACATATGGCTCTCGCTGCCCGCAAAGACTTCTTCCCGCAGCATTTTTTCGAGCAGGGGAAGGCGCTGCTCAACACTTTCTCCCTCATTCGGATTGAATGCATCGATAAAGTTCTGGACAAAAATGAAGTTCTGCTGATTCGGCAGGAGGTAGCTGCGCAAAAACGTGCGATCCTCCTTCGTCATGCCGCGCTGCTGCAGGAGGTAGATGCAGGCGTGCGCCTCCTGAACCACACGTATGGTCTGGTCGAGATGCCCCGAGGCAACGCCGTTCAGCCCCGGCGTGTCGATCAGCATGAGCGGCCTCTCTGCGTGCAGGAGCGGCGTATAGATCTCGACGCCTGCGATCTCCTCCGCCACCGCATGCGCCTTGCTCATCGTCGTCGTATACTCCCGCAGCTCCTCCATGCGGATGGTCTGCTGCGTGCCGTCCCTGCGGCGCACAAGCCCCGTGCCGACGCGCCTGTCTCCTGCGGGGACGTTGACGATCTGCGTGAGCACCGCCGTCGTCTCGCGCGAGGCGTGGCTCAGGACATCCTTGCCGAGGATTGCATTGATAAAGGTCGACTTGCCCGAGCTGAACTCACCGACCACGGCGATGCGGAACACCTCGTCCTGCATACGCAGCTTCAGGCGCGCCACATCCTCCGTGAAGCCGTTCATGGCGCGCAGCGCCGGCTCCTTTTCAAAGGATTCCAACACGGTGAGGAAGCTCTTCTGCAGAGATATTTTCCCACTCATAAAGCCATTCCCCTTTCAGACTCTTTTCACACAATTCTAACACGAGCTCAATGTTCCTGCAAGAATTTTATATCGATCCTTTCCGCTCATTTGACTGCACCCTATTCTAGCAAATCCCCCGCCGCCATAGGTCGCCGCACAGGCGACATTTTCGTTTGTAATAAGTATAGCAAAAGGCATGGACAAAATACGTCCATGCCCGAATCGCTTGTGTAAAGTTTATGCCGGCTGCATCTTTTTCAGCAAGTTTTCCGCCTTCTCCTGCCACATCGTAAGCTTTCGCATATTTTGTTCCAGTTCCTCAATCTTGATGCGCCCCTCTGCAATTGCCTTCTCAAGTTCCGGGATATGAGGTGCGTAATTCTCGTAGAGCTTCTCCCCCTTGATGCTCTCGCGCGTTTCCTTAATCGCATCTTCCACAGCGTTGTGAAGTTCCTCTTTGAGTTTCGCCAGATCTGCATTCCTCTGTTGGATCGTGATGACATCATAAACCATCATCGCAACCGATAAAATTCCGTTCGCAGCGGGCGCAAGCCGCGCCATCTTCACCACCTGCCACGGTTTGAACTTGATAACGAACCCGATCTTGCCGAGCAGATCGCGTCCGATGAAGATGCCCCTTCGCACCCCCTCAACCATCACGCCCTTCGGCACATACTTGAATCCCTTGACCCCTTTTTTGAGTCCGTCCGCAAAAAGATTCTCCTGTGTACGAGTCAACTTTTCAAGGGAGGTGTTCAGGAACTTCACTTCGCTCCGCATCACGGAAAAATGCCGCTCCATGATCTCTTCCAGCTGATATTCGAACTGATGTCCATACTCCTCACCGATCTGTCCGATCTGCATTTTGACAAAGACCTCTGCGTTTTCGAGTGTCAGTCCGTGGATCTCTCCGACCAGTTTGTTGCGATAGTCGTCCAAATCCTCGTAACAGGCATTGCGCTCCCGTTCAATCGTCTTCTTTGCACGCTCGACCTCTTTCTGCTGCTGTGCGTTTGTCTCGTGCAGCGCAGGAAGAATCATTGTTTCATAGTTCTCGACGAGGTCACCGACCGCCGTGATGTTCTCCCGCAGGAGGACACACGCGGTCTCGCGTGAAGCATCATCGAGCAGCCCACCTTCTGTGTGTCCCGCAAGGAGTTCTTCGATTTCCGCCTTGAGTTCCCCTATATGCGAGCGTTGCATATAGGCGTCCATGTGCTCCTTCCAGAACGCCATCCCTCTCCGCTCGGGGTCAGCAGCGATGCAGACGATGCGCGCTTTCTGTGACTCCTCCATCGTCAGTCCGATGTGCTCCTCCAGTTTCGTGCGGACTGTGTTCTTCTTAATCTCTGCCTGTTTCGCATAGGCTTCATCATCGGTCACATCCGCAACATCATCCATTCGGTTGACGACAAAGATCATGCGGTCTGCCTTGCGTAGGTCGCGCATGACATGACGCAGAAGCTCCTTGTGGCTGTCCTTGATGGGATTCTTGCTCTCGACAACGTAGAGGAGCACGGGAGCTTCGTCGAAATAGCGACGTGTGATGTCATCGAAATACTTTAGTCTGCCTGCAACATCCTTTTCCTTCGTCCCGAAGAGTCCCGGTGTATCTACCATGTAACATGGCATCTTCGCCTCATCCGGCTCGTAGATGTGGATTTCATCCGTCGCCTCATCCACGGCGATTTGCATTCCATCGAGTGTATCGCCCGCAAGCCCCGCGATGACGCTCGTCTTACCGTCCGAGAACGCGCCAACGAGGGCGATGGAGAGTTTTTCTTTCGTAAGCAGCTTCTTGTCGATCTTGTCAAGATCCGCCTGACAGTCTACCCCCAGTGCGGGGAGTTTCTTAAGCATCTTCTGAACCGCCTCGTAGCGGGATTTTGCCGTCATGTTTTCCATGATAATATCCTCCTGTCTGCATCTACAGTATATAACGAAGCGGCATCCGCTCCTTGACCACGAATTCTATTTCACACCAAAGAAATGACGCAGATCCTTGACCACGACACCGATCTCCTGCGTTGCGCGACTGTGCTGCTCCACCGTCTGTGAAAACTTGTCATACGTCTTGGTGCGCACCTTCCCCACAAGATCGAGCTCGTTCAGCTTCTCGATGAGTTTAGCAGTAAGCCTATCTTCCTGCTCGGCAAAGAGCTCCTTTGCCGCTGCTTTTGCCTTGGCTGTCCGTTCATCCTTTCCCATAAAGTATTTCGCTGCCGCAAAGGCTATGATGGCAGGAATCGTAATCCAAGCAGCAACGACTGTCGAAAACAGAGCCGCCAACGCCCCCCCGAGGGCAAGACCGTTCAGACCAAGATCTACTCCGTTCCACAGATTTTCCTTCAGACCCGTGCCCTTGTATTGGAACCCACGCCCCGAAAATGCCATTCCCGTAGCACTTCCGAATCCCATCTGCCCCACAGATGGGATTTTATCGTTCAGATGTTCATATTTTTCCTGCAGAACAGAACGTGCCGCATCTATCTTCTTCTGCGCTTCCTCGGCGATGAATTTCTGCATTTCCTCTGCATGAGCATTCATGAACTGTTTGACGTATTTCTCGCTGATGCTGCCGTCCCACTCCTTTTCGATTGCTTTGTACATTGCAGCCTGATACTTCGAGCGATATTTCGAAGCGATCTTCTTCGGGATCTCCACAATCGCCCATGCAAACATCTGCTGTGCACTGCACGCTTCTGCACGCGCACTGTCATACGCACGGCACTCACGCTCCATCTGCGCTTGAAGATCCGAGAGCACAGCGAGTGCGCCCACCGTCTCCTCGTCTCGCGTGGTAATCTCTCCGATGAGTCTTCTGAGTTTTCGCCGCTGCTGTTCGTAGCACGCCGTTGGGAAATCCCTCGCCCACTCCTGCAAGAGTTCGACGATCATTTCCAGACGGCTCGCGGCACGCATCCCCTGATAGGAGCCGTCAAATTCACACGCATAGATTTCTTGATCCAGAACCAACCGCTCTCGCTCGGCGGCAATCAAGGTTTTCCCACAGGTTTCATCATACGCCGCTCCTGCAAATGCAAGCTCCGCATTTACCGCATAAACACCCTGATAGTTCTCGCCCAGCACCTCTTTGAGTGCCGCTGCCGTCTGCACCGCCGCCTCACGCCGAACATCCCCCATCTTTCTTGCGAGCTCGTCCGCATACACCCCGTCAACCGCAGGGTCACGGTTTTTCTTCCCCTTGCAGTGGACGTTGCAGACCGCATAGACCCGCGCATCCTGCCGCAGATAGCATTTCAGCTTTTCCAGTGTCTCGCGCTCAGGCTTTTTACCGTTGCCCGCGATATAGAGAACGACATTTGCCTTGGACAGTTCGTCCCCGATGTCCTTTGAAAAATCCGGTTCTTTGCCCTCAAGCACGCCCTCGATCCCCGGGAGGTCGGTCAGACGCATTGTACAGGATCCGACGCATACATCATAGTACGCAGGCTTCTTCGTCCAATCCTCTTTTCCGTTTCCGATGATTGCTCCCCACGCAATATGCGCAGTCCTTACGGCAGCACCATAGTACAAACGCAGTGCTTCGATCAGCGTCGATTTCCCCGCATTTGTCTCACCAAAGAATACAACACGGCAGACATTCCATTCATCTGCATCGGGAACGGCATATTCCGCTGTGCGAAAGTCCGCCTGCATCCGCATGATCTGCGTGCGAATGTCCTTCTTCTCTACGCTGCCCATACCCGGATCAGCAGCGCGATCCACCTCGATGGAAGCAGACATCAATTTGTCCAAAATCTGTCGATATGTGTCTACGATAACTTCACGCGTTTTTTCCATCATTCACGCCAACCTTTCCTCACAGCACATCCATTCCGAGCGCATACAGGATCTCGTTCACCGTGTCGATGTCGCAGCCCTCCGTGATGCAGAACTCCATGACGAGGTCGAATTCGCGCGCATGCGAGATGCTGTAGCCCGCGCTCGCGAGGAGGTCTCTCGCGTCGTCGAGGTTCAGCCGCAGGACGAAGATGAATGCGTAGACGACGCGAATTTTCGGATGATAGTTCTTGTCGGTACGGATCTTGGAGAACAGTTTGCGGTCAATCCCCGCACGCTTGTACACCTCTACATCGGTCATGCCGCTCTCGTCGATGAGGCGCAGGAGTCGCTCGGAGAAGGTTTCTTTCGGCTTGTCGAGTTTGCTCCTCAGACGCGAGAGGATCCCGTCCAAACCAACGCGCGGACGGGGAAGAGTGACGCCGCATACGAGTGGCTCTTCATGTACACCGGGATCGCGCGCAATGCCGTGGCGTTCGCGCTCGCCCTCGAAGGGACGCGGCACGGGATGCGGCAGCTTGCGCTTTGCTTCCTCGATGATGTCGGAGGAACCCTGCAAATGCGCGGCAATATAGCGGCGAATCCGTTCAAGGAGGTCGGCGGATGGAGTTTGATGCGGCGGTAACATGGACATTCCCCTCTCAGTTTCTTTTCATAAAATTTTAACAGATATGAATCATCCACGCAAGAGATTTGTTTTCATGTAGGAATCACTGATAAAATGAAGTCTGCCAGATTGGCGTAGATTTTTTCGTCCGAACAAGGCGGAAAACCGGACGCAGAGTG
>ERZ773014.1643-NODE-1643-length-13948-cov-5.294177_pt1 | contig 13948 bp, 12 predicted proteins | sample MGYA00580841_ERZ773014 | MGnify/ENA primary metagenome ERZ773014 (study PRJEB29015, sample SAMEA2737989) | human oral metagenome | biome: human oral; feature: human-associated habitat; material: dental | place: China | collected 2067 ...
GCATGAAGGGCAGGAAGTCGGGGTCGAGCACTTGATGATAACTGACGTTGAAGTTTAGGGAAAAATTCGGATTCGTACGGCGTATGCGCTTGGCATGGATGACTGCCTGTTCGAAGATCCAGCGTCCGACAGCGCGGATTTGTTGAGTGCGCTCCAAGATGGGGATGAATACGGCGGGTGAGATGTTCGTGCCCTCGTGGGACCAGCGGCACAGAAGTTCGCCGCTGACGATGCCGAAACCGTCGGTGGTGACCGTTGGCTGGATGACCGTGCGGAAGTTGGCGCAACCATGCTCGACATCCTCATTGATGGCGAGCAGGAAACGGCTGAGGTTTTTGCGCGTTTCGAGATTCTTTGAGGAGAAAAGAACATAAGGCTCATCGGGGGATTCTTTTGCGAGATCCAAGAGGCTCAGCATGTTAGCTATGATCTCATCACATGCCGTATCGCTCGGTATGTCCTCCATCAAGGCGAGAGAAGAGGGCGTTTGTACAGCAAGACCGTAGATGGCATAGAGATTCCTCACCGTCAAACTGATGAATTCGAGTATCGTCCTCGGATCTTCAGTGATGCTGGGCGAAAGGATTGCGAGGAAGCGCAGACCGTCGAGGCGGTAGATCAGAAGACCGTCGCGGAAGCGGTTCGTGAGTCCGGCTGCGATGTCCTTGAGAAGTGCGTCGGAATGGCTTCGGCCGTGCATCTCGTTGATTTCGCGGAAGTTGTTCAAGCGGAAGCCGATGAAGGAAAGGGAAGGATATTCCTTCTGCAGTTCCTGCAATTTGATTTCCGCGCCTTTCTCGCGTGCAAATCCTGTGATGGGATCGACGACAAAATCGAGTGCGAGGCGCGAGATGCTGCCGGAAAAGAATAGGGGATTCTCGCGTGTCGAATCCCATTTGAGGATGCCGCAACAACGAATCCAGAACTCGTTTCCTTTATGATCGGTCACACGGTAGCGCAGATCATGGGTATCGCGCTTGCTTTTGATGATGTCGGCAATGTCCGCTCTGTATGTGGCGAGGTCATTGGGACGATGGATTCGACTTTCCCATTTTTTGAGAAAGTTCTTGACAACGTTGCTCTTGAAAGCAAAAGTTTCGCGCATCTGGTCGTTGATGTAGAATCGGTTCGATTGCATGTCGCCGAAGTAGATGTATTGGTCGGCGAGTTCAATGGAATCGAGGAAACTTGGGAAGTCGAAGCGATTCTCTCGAAGGAAGGTGGAGAGAGCTCCCTTGTCGGCATCGGCATCGATTTCTGCAGCAACGCCGCCCGTGCTGCGCAAGAGATCCCTCATGCGGATGATGCGCATTGCAAAGCGCCCGACAAGGTACAACGCTGCTGTGAGATCACGAACTTTTTCCCAATCAGGAACATCGGAGATGATGATGCCTGATGGTTCGCCATCCTTGAAGAGGGGGACAGCGGATAGGGAGTAAAGACCGAGCGAGGTGAAGCACTGGCTGGCAAGAGGGTGTTTAGCAGCAATCGTCTGCGTATCCTTATAGAGAATGCACTTGCCGTTCATCAATTGATCATACGTCAAGGCGACAGCAGCGCGCACGAGGTCGCCCTCAGGCTGCCTGTATGGTTCCATATCATTTGAACTCCAAGTGTAGGCGGGCGTAGAGCGCTCATCCAAGGGTTCGATAATCATGATACGATGCAATGCAAAGATATCGCCCATATACTGAAAGAGCGAGTGGATGCCTTCGTCAGATTCTTCCGTATCGACGATCTTTTTCAAAAAAGCCGCAGAAAGTTCGCTTTTTTCACAGAATTCATCAAGCCATTCCAAAACGGAGTTCATGATTCTTCCCAACTCCTTTGTAGCGTTTTTGGGAATTGCTGATAAATTTAGTACAGTCATCTGGATGCATCTTTTCTGCCTGCTCTGCATCGACAAATCTTCACCGATCTGACAGACTTCGTTTATCAGAGCTCCCTTTACTATATGATGTTATTATACATGAAATCTCACTATTCGTCTATTGTTTATAGGAAAAAAGTTCATGTTTTGGAATTTTTGAATCGCACTTCGTTTTTAAAAGCAGTGCGATGGACTTTGGTGTGTGTTTTCGATCAACCGCGTATTCATGCAGGGAAAAAGAAGCTTTTCGCGAATAAAAAAAGAGCAATAGTTCGACAATAGCAGAAAGGTGATACCTATGCAATATAAAGCTGTGATCTTTGATTTAGACGGTACCCTTGTTGATTCCTTGGCTGATCTTTCGGACAGCGTGAATCTCATGCTGGAAAGTTACGGCTTTCCGACACATGAGATGGAACAGTACCGTTATTTCGTCGGTAATGGCTCAAAAAAGCTCATGGAGCGTACCTTGCCGAGGGATAAGGCGGCGTCCGCCGAATTTGTTGAGGAAGCGCTCGTGAAATACAAGGCGATCTACAAGGAGCGCCTTCTGAAAAAAACGCGTCCCTACAATGGCGTACGGGAACTTCTGGCAGAATTGAAGAGTCGTGGCATTCCCTTGGCAGTCTGCACGAACAAGCATAATGATGCGGCGTTGACCATCGTGAAGATTCTTTTTGCACCTGGTACCTTTGAAGAAGTGCTCGGCGATCGCCCGGGTTTTCCGAAGAAGCCCAATCCTGCGACCCCATTGGAAATCGCTTCACACCTTGGCGTGAAGCCTGATGAGGTGGCTTATTTGGGCGACACCTCGGTTGACATGGAAACCGCTGTGCACGCGGGATTTTTGCCTGTCGGTGTCCTCTGGGGATTCCGTCCCGAAGAGGAACTTGTGAAAAACGGCGCGAAGGTCTTGCTCAAAGCACCGTTGGAGCTCTTGGAAAAAGTGGAGTTTTGAATAGCTATCGGACGATTGAAGGAAAGAGAAGCAATGAGAAAAGAAATTCCCGTGCAACAGGGCGAAAAATATGAAATCACAATCAAGACCCTTGGCGCGAGCGGCGAGGGCGTGGGGCGTGTCGCCGATTTCACTGTATTTGTGCCCGGCGCTTTGCCTGGCGAGCGCGTGCTCGTGCGTATCGACGAGGTTAAGAAAACGTATGCGCGCGGAAAACTCGTGGAAATCTTGGAGAAAAGTCCTCGGCGCATTTCCCCCGCCTGTCCGATTTACGACTTTTGCGGTGGCTGTCAGCTTCAGCACCTGTCGTATGAGGGGCAGTTGCACTGGAAGCGTCAGCAGGTCGTCGATGCCGTCGAGCACATCGGAAGGCTTCCCGGTATCGAGGTGCTGCCCGTTTTAGGTGCGAAAGAGCCGTGGTTCTATCGCAACAAGATGCAGTTTCCCGTAGGAAGGAAGCGAGGGAAGACGGTCATCGGCTGCTTTGCCAAAGGCTCGCATGACATTATCGATACGAGGGACTGTCGGATTCAAAAGGAAGGTAACAACACCATCGTCAACGTCATGCGCGAGGTCGTCGAGCGTCTGCGTATTCCCATCTATGATGAAGATCGTCACACAGGCGTCCTGCGCCACGTCGTCGGCCGTATTGGGGAAAATGGCGAAGCGATGGTCGTGCTCGTCACAGCGACAAAGGATTTGCCTAAGGCGAAAGAAATCATACGGTTTCTTAAGGAGCGCGTGCCAAACCTCAGGAGCGTGCAGCAAAATATTCAGACGTACCGCAATAATGTCATATTGGGGCGCGAGACAAAACTTCTCTGGGGCAAGCCGACGATTCCTGACCGCATCGGCAAACTGCACTTCTCCATCTCCGCACGGTCGTTTTTCCAAGTCAATACGGAGCAGGCCGCCGTTCTTTATGAGAAGGCTCTCGAATATGCAGATCTCAATGGAATGGAAACCGTCATCGACGCCTACTGCGGCACAGGTACGATCACGCTCTTCCTCGCGCAAAAGGCGCATCGTGTTTATGGCATCGAGATCGTCAAGCCCGCGATCGATGATGCGAAGAAAAATGCGCGTGACAATCGCATAAAAAATACGGTGTTCCTCGTCGGCGACGCCACAAAGCTCATGCCGCGCCTCTATCACGAAAACGTTCATCCCAATGTCATCGTCGTCGACCCGCCGCGCGCTGGCTGTACGGAAACCGTTTTGAAAACCTTCGCCGCCATGCACCCCGACCGAATTGTTTATGTGTCTTGCAATCCCGCAACTCTGGCAAGGGATATGGCATTCTTGGCGACATTGGGATATATGGCGAAGGAAATACAGCCGGTCGATATGTTTCCGCAAACATCGCATGTGGAGTGCGTGGTATTGATGTCAAGAGAGCAGAAGTAAAAGCAGGGAAAAGGCTTGAAATCAAGGGATTCCGAGAGATTGCCTGTGAATGGGCGGTCTGTCGGAATCCCTTTTTTGCTTTCTGCGACAGTAGTTCTGACCACTGAAGAAGCAGGGTGTGAAACAAGAGAACTGCGTTTTTCCCTTGGCGTAACAAGGCAACTACTGTTTTGGGGATTTTTATGGGGTGCGTAACAGGGGCTCTGTTGGAAAATCATTTCCTGATTTCTCATAAGCATATCGAAAGGAAAGATACTAAAAACTTCCATATAGGATTGAAAAATGGGGAGTTTTCTGGTATATTGGAAAAGAACAGGTATAAGTTACGTCCCATGAATGAAGAAAGGATATAAATGGCGAAACAGATACATATCAGACTGGATGATGCGGTCTATGATGCAATTTCCCAATACACCCATGGTACAAATATTTCAATGCAGGATGCAGTGTCCACTGCTCTCATGCAATTCCTGACGCAGAAAATGAGGGATTCGGAATCCGATACAGCCGCGTTTACTTTTATTGACCTTTTTGCCGGGATAGGTGGTATGCGAATTGCCTATGAGCAAGCTGGAGGTCATTGCGTGTATTCCAATGAATGGAACAAATACAGTCGGCAGACCTATTTTGCAAATTTTGGAGAACAGCCGGATGATGATATCACTAAAGTGGAAGAGAACAGCATTCCTGATCATGAGGTTCTTGTCGCCGGTTTCCCGTGTCAGCCGTTCTCGATTGCCGGCGTATCAAAGAAGCAGAGTCTTGGAAGAGCAACTGGGTTTGAGGATAAAACACAGGGAACGCTCTTCTTTGATATTTGCCGTATCCTGAAGGCAAAGCGACCTAAAGCATTTATGTTGGAGAACGTGAAGAATCTGAAAAGCCATGACAGGGGAAGAACGTTCAAAGTAATCACGGAAGCTCTTGAAGAACTTGGCTATGAAGTATTCAATGCCGTGCTTGATGGTCAGAACTATGTACCTCAACACAGGGAACGTATTTTGCTTGTCGGATTCGATCGAAAGAGATACGGCAGAGATCTTGATTTTCGATTCAATATCACACATCCGAAAATAAAACCAGTTATGAAAGATATTCTTGAAACCGATGTAGATGCCAAGTACACCCTAACGGATAAGCTTTGGAATTATCTTCAGAATTACGCTGCCAAGCATCGTGCGGCAGGAAATGGATTCGGCTATGGCCTTGCAGTTCCGAATGGCATATCCAGGACATTGTCCGCCCGTTACTACAAGGATGGATCGGAAATACTGATTGAGCAGGAAGGAAAGAATCCAAGAAGGCTGACACCGAGGGAATGTGCCAGACTCCAAGGGTTTTCGGATGATTTTGTTATTCCGGTTTCAGATACGCAGGCATATAAGCAATTTGGAAATTCTGTAGTGGTTCCGTTGATGGCTGATGTAGCACAGCTGGTAGTGGACAAAATGAAGGAACTGGATTTTGAGAAGGCGAAAGAGCAATCCTGCAATAAAACTGCGACAGCTTGCTCTGATGATGTTGCGGACGGGAAGAAAGTGGTGACGGCATGAATAGTGACGTTGCGGCAAAAGCAATTGATGCCGTGTTGAATGGTTCTCCATCATATTGTAAGTTTCTTTCAGCAAATGACAGCGGAGAGACTGGGGGGCACCAATCTGGAATTTTGATTTCAAAATCAGCAAAGGCAATGTTCTGGACGGATGATGAACTAAGGGAGAACCATATCCTGAAAAAATATGGTCGAATCCGCTGGCAAGATGCTTATGATACCGACTGTACGTTTACTTGGTATGCGAGTAAGAATGAACTGCGGATAACAGGTTTTGGACGGGGGAAGTCCCCGCTCACATCAGAATTTACTGGGGCTCTTTTTGTGATGGTGAAGGATTCCGAGGAGGATTATCGTGGCTATCTTCTCAATACAGACGACGATATTGGGCAGTTTCTTGATGCCTTCGGGCTGACTCCGGCAGAGACGAATCGCCCCATAGAGATTGACAGAACAAGCCCGGAAATCCGTGAGAAATTGGTTATAGATTCGTTTATTGATACGTTGAAGGTGGAGTTTCCTGCTTCATCAGACATGGCACAGGCCGCGAGAAATATCCAATATCAAGTGTATTTGAATCGCTCACTTGCTGTAAATGATCCCGATTCCATTCTTCTAAGGTGGACGGAACAGGAGTATACGCTTTTTCGGGCAATTGAACATGCAAGGTATGGTGACATTGTTGCCAGAGGATTTTCTTCTGTTGAAGCTTTTGTTGTTATGGCAAACCAGGTGCTTAATCGACGGAAAAGTCGTGCTGGAAAGAGTTTGGAGCATCATCTTGCAGCAATTTTTGATGAAAACAAAATATGCTATACGGCTCAGGCGGTGACAGAGGGGAATAAAAAACCGGACTTTCTTTTTCCATCGGAAGAAGCCTATCATGATATGACGTTCACAGTGGAGAAGCTTTGCACATTGGCCGCAAAGACTACATGTAAAGATAGATGGCGTCAGATTCTTAACGAAGCGAATCGACTCCGTGAAGAAAATAAGTATCTCTGTACGATGCAGCAAGGCATATCAGCTGCTCAGATGGATGAAATGGAGACCGAGAAAGTTATTCTTGTCGTTCCAAGAGCGTATCATTCAGCGTATCCGAAAGAAAAGCGTGATCGGATATGGACTCTTGGTAAATTCGTGAATTATGTCAGGGAAATGGAAGGGCTAGTCTGATGGCAGACATCAAATCCCCAGAAGAGCGGAGTCAGAATATGATGAAGATTCGGAGCAAGGATACAAAGACGGAAATCTGGCTCCGAAAAAAGATGTTTGAGAGAGGATATCGATATCGGAAAAATGTAAATCATATACTGGGACATCCGGATGCATGGTTGGCAAAATATAATACGGCCGTATTCGTTCATGGTTGTTTCTGGCACAGGCATAAGGGATGTAAGTATGCATATATGCCGAAAAGCGGGATTGAGTTTTGGACGGATAAATTTCAGAAGAATATAGAGAGGGATCAAAAGGTCAGGAAAGGGCTTGAGGCAACTGGAGTAAAGATGTTAATTATCTGGGAATGCACGGTAAAACAGATGATGAAGCAGGATGGATATGCTGATACGATTCTGCACCAGATAGAATGTTTTTTTCTATCAGATGAGATTTTCAGAGAAATATGAAAAACAAGGATAAAGCTGGTGTTGAGATAATATTAGCATGTTTGTACTGGAGGAGGAAGTGTTTATGGGCACAGGCCGTTCATTTGCAGAGTATGTAAAAGATAAATGTTATAACGGCCTGTATCAGGCAGCGGAAGAATACGTTAATGACAATTGGAAAAGATTAAATCTACATACCCGAAACCTCCATCGTATTGGAACTGTTGAGATGGAGGACGCTTTGATTCAGCGTGTTTTTGTTCAGGATCTTCCGGAAATGCAACTGGCGTTTGAGGTGATTCTTGAACTGGAACTGAACATCAAAGAAGGCGATTACCATTATGACGAAAGCGATCAGTGCTATCCATGGATTCGTATTTACTGCGAAGGTGATCTTTTGTGCGGGCTTGATGACTGGAAAATCATCCGCGTAGAACCGTACAGTAAGAAAAGCGCGCCTCCGAACTCTCTGTCTGACGCGCTTGTTCCCGTTATTCCATATGAGCAGCTTGATAAGGTCGCGACAGAGTTTCTAAAGGAACACTATCCTGCGGCACTTAAAGTTACGCCATACGGACAGCCACCTGTAAGCGTTGATCCACTTGCTCTCGCCGCTAGCCTGGGACTAACGGTAAAACGACAGCGCATCCGTGAAGACGCCTCCGTTTTTGGACAAATCTATTTTGTTGAGACCGATGCCGAGATGTACGATGCCGATGCGTGCAAAACGGTCAGGATGACCATTCCCAGTAAGACCATCGTATTCGATCCTCAGATGTATCTTCTGCGAAACCTCGGTTCTGTCAATAATACGATTATCCACGAGTGTGTCCACTGGGTGAAGCACAGAAAAGTCTTTGAATTGGAGAAACTGTATAACGCCGAAGCCTCCAATATAAGCTGTGAGGTGGTCGGCGGCGCTGCATCTGCCGTTGCCCACAGCGCAACTGAGCAAATGGAAAAACAGGCCAATCAGCTGACGCCGAGAATTCAGATGCCTGCGGAACCGTTTGTGCGAAAGGCAAAAGAATATATCGCCCGATTCATGCGTGAGATTCATGCAAAGCATCCGAATGAAGTCATGGAGAAAGTTATCACTGCGTTGGAGATTGCTTTCGGCGTTTCCCGTCAAGCGGCGAAGATCCGTTTGGTTGAATTGGGGTTTGATGAAGCCGTCGGTACATACACTTATCTGGACGGGCACTATGTCAAACCATACAGTTTCCGCAAAGGCGCACTGAAGATCAATCAGACATTTTCCATTCCTGCACAAGATGCTGCTATAGAGCGGTTTATCAATCCGGCTCTTCGTGAGTTGACCGTGAATGGCGACTACCTGTTTATCGACAATCACTATGTCTATAATGCACCTCTATATGTTCAGTACGATGAGGACGGTCGGCTTGATTTGACGGATTATGCTCGTTCACATATGGACGAGTGCTGCTTGGTATTCGATATGAAGATCACCAGCAAAGTCGGTGAGGAATACCACACAGCCTGTTTTCTGAACCGTGAAGACAGCAATATAACTTTTGAACTGAAATTCCATAACGGCTATCAGAATGCTCCCCAGGAGCGCCAAGTAGCAATGCGGAAGAAACAGCAGGAAGATGAAATCAGAATCCGCAGGCAAATGACGGACGATCCGGAGCAGTGCATGAATCTGTTATTGGAATGGAGGGGAATGACGTATACCGACCTCGGAGATGCGATTGATCGTGATCCGAAGACAATCAGCCGTACAGTAAAACAGAAAACGATGCCAACGGTGGAGACGGGTGCGCTTATTTGTTTCGGCTTGCATCTTCCCCCATGCATCAGCTTGAAGCTTATGGAGGTTTTGCGTTGTCCGTTGAGTCCGGTCAATCCGGAACACCAATGGATCAGTGAGGCTTTGTATGTGAAATACCCGGAACCGATCTGGGCTGTCAGGGAGTATCTCGCTCCCTATGGAATAGAGATATAAAAAATAATTAAAGGCAGACATGACGTGTCCGATCGCAGTGCTCATCATAATGTGGTGAGCATTTTTATTTGTTAAAATGAATATGATTTATTGAAGTATACGAATATAATTTGAGATATATTGACGTATAAGTAAAATTTGTGTATAATAATATCAAAATAATCAAGGAGAGATATAAAATGGAACAGAAATTCAATAAAACAACAATATTTGACAATATTGCCTTTATGTTGAAAGAATCGGGGAAGAAAATCGGTGAATTGGAGACCGAGGCTGGAGTCAGTCTGGGATACATTTCTCGAATGAGCAAAGAAGGGAATGCAAAACCGGGAATCGATTTTATTATGAAAACAGCCGAAGCACTGAACGTGAGCGTGGATACTTTACTGCGAGTCGATCTATCTAGTTTGACGGCTACGGAAAAGTATCTCATACGCTTCTTGGAAAAACTGGTGAAAGATACGTTCGATGATAAGCTCGATTGGCAAATGGAAACGGCGGGTTACCTTAATGACAGACTTGAAGTCGATCTTAATGGTTATTGTACACATCCGTTGTTCCATATGGAGACGTTCTATGAGCAGGGAGAATTGGAGTATCCCGATGAAGTGACGCGCTGTGTGTTTGTCTCCCATTCATTTGGGGTCCATACCTATATTGATGGCGACTGCTTCAATCTTCGCATGAAGAATGGCGCGGTTCTGTATATCATGAAAATCTGCAAGAGCGTACATCGAACTGAAGATTCCGATGCGTGCGCCATTGAAGTCTGGATGTGTCCGCGAGGAGATGCAAACCAGTACCTTTGCAGTACCGGCGATACGGCGGGGATTGCAAAACTGATTGAGAACCTGTACGCAGCCATAATCGAAAATGCACGACACCCGAAAGTCAAGAAGGATATCAAGTATATCATTGACGCTTTTCTGAATAACGATATGGAAGATGATGTAAATCCTAATGTGATGCCATTTTAAGGGGGAGCTCTTGTGGTGAAACGTCCGATACGGGATCTGCACAGTGACCGTCAGACTCAGCCTCGCTTCTGCGATGTAATTGTTGAGGGGAATAAGATTTATTTGGAACAGAAGAAAGACAAAAATAAATATGTGAAGATATCCTGGGAAGACGTCGTCTACCAAGTGGAGGCAGCGAAGGCTGCTAATCAGCAGTAAAAGAAACTACCGCAACAAGTCCCGTGATTCATCGAGGAACTGATCGCCGGAGTTATCTGTTTTAGCCGAAAGGCTAAGTGGATAACTCCGGTTTTTTTGTGTTCTTGCGGGACTTTTTTGCTGGACATACCGTGTCCGTTTTCAAAAAAATTTTTATGTTATAACAATCATAGAAAGATTCAGAACCCCGATTCGTATTACGCCTCAAGAGTAGTACAAGTGAGCAGAGGCGGATGCAATCAATAAGGTATCAACCGCCCAGCGGTTATACATAGACAAATTTTTATCTCATTTAGTCCGAGATGGCCATTAGGACGATGGAATGCATAGAGAGTTCAAACAGCGGTATCAAGACCGCGTTGGGAACGAAGATGCACCCACCGTTGATTTCCTGCGCCCATTTTCGGACGGAAGGAGTCTGTGGTTCATCTTCGACCACAGACTCTTTTGCATTCCATCGTACCTGACCACGGACGGAAAGGAATGCAAATGCAACTGAAGATTCGTTATGAGAACAGGTACCAGTCGTTTGAGCTGAATGCAGAGGACACGGAGAAACTGTGGGTATCACTTTCATTGGAAGGCGATGATTTTACGCAGAAACAGAAGGAAGAGCTGCTCCAGAAAGAATGGGAGGAGCGATTCAACCGTTCAGAGTACAACTCCTGGTACAAGTTCGACAGGCATCACGGAGAAAGTAAGGCGCGACTTAGCAAGGACGATGCAGAGGAAGAAGTGGACGCATCCGAACCGCTTATGAAAGATGTGGCAGACGACCGCATCTTTCGTAGGGATGAGATTGAGCATGATAAGCGTGAAAGCTATGAAGATGTTTGCCAATGGGTGAGGAATGTTCTGATAAAGAAGCCGAAATGGGCGGAGGCATTTATTGTAGTACGCATGGACGGCATATCTGTAAATGACTATGCCGCCTCCATTGGGGTTTCGGATGCCAGCGTTATATCCAAGTGGCTGGCAAGAGCCACGAAAAAATTGAGAGAAAATTATCCAAACCGTCAGATTTGACATCCTGCCAGGGCTAATAAATAGGGGCTAAACTACCCGTTCAATCTTATAGGAGGTCATGGAGATGACAAAAACAGAGGTTTTCCATTACAAAGGCAGAAACGTGAGAACTGCTATGATTTGCGGTGAGCCATGGTTTGTGGCGGCAGATATTTGCAGGATTCTGGAAATCGGGAATCCTACGATGGCATTGGATCGGCTGGATGAAGACGAACGCACCCTCATTTCAATTGAGGGTGCCAGCAACGGTCTGGAAGTGAATGTTGTAAACGAGCCAGGAATGTACGCATTGATTCTTGGCAGCAGGAAGTCGGAAGCAAAAGCGTTCAAGAGATGGGTCACGCACGAAGTTATTCCTTCTATCCGCAAGCACGGTGTATACGCAACGGAAGAGTTTCTTGAGAATCCCGATCTTGCGATTGCCGCCCTCACCAGGCTGAAGGAAGAGCGTGAGAAAAGAAAGATGTTGGAGCTTACGGCTGCAGTACAGAAGCAACAGATTGCAGAGCTGCAGCCGAAGGCGAGCTATTACGATTTGATTCTGCAGAACAAGAATACCGTCCCTGTAACGCAGATCGCCAAGGACTACGGTATGAGCGGCAGAAAGTTCAATTCGCTTCTTCATGGTCTGGGCGTTCAGTATCGTTTCCGCAAAACATGGCTTCTGTATCAGGACTATGCGGAATGCGGCTATACGCAATCAAAGACATTCGCCATCGATGCGGAGAAAAGTGTGATGCATACCTACTGGACGCAAAAGGGCAGGCTCTTCCTTTATGATCTCTTGAAGAGGTCGGGAATCCGTCCTCTTATCGAACAGGAGGGCTGATTTATGGATATCAGAAATCACGAGGGATACATCGATGAAGTTCCTTGGCAGGCAATCAGAAACGTAGAGCGGGAAGCGGTCGAAAGACCGCCCTTCCTTCCGTTGGTTTATATCTGTGCACCGTATAGCGGAGATGTTGCGAAGAATACCAGGAAGGCTGCGGAATTTGCCGCATTCGCATACCGACGGGGCAACATTCCGATAACCCCGCATCTTCTTTTCCCGTTTTTGGACGATGAAAATCCAGACGAAAGGAGATTGGCAATCCATATGGATCTCGTCCTTATCGGCAAGTGCAAAGAGGTGTGGGTTTTCGGCGACAGGATTACTGTCGGGATGAGTGTAGAGATTGAACGGGCGAAGCGGCGCAGGCAGCCGATTCGGTATTTCAACGGTGAATTTCAGGAGGCGGCAGTGTTATGAGAGATTTGGCGATCGCCTACGGCAATAACCGTCAGGCGAAAAAATGGGTAAACAAAACCATCAAATACGAGGATTTGAAGGAACGGCTCAAGGTCACCATCCGCACTGCGGAGTCGGCAGAAGAATATGCAAAGATGAGCAAAGCGCAGAGGGATGCGGCGAAAGACCACGGAGGATTCGTGGGTGGCGCATTGAAAGGCGGTCGCCGTAAGGTTGATGCCGTGGAATTGCGCTCGATGGTCGCGCTGGACGGCGACCGCATTGATAGGGCGTTCCTCGATACCTATGAACAGAATGCGCCGTATACATCCTGCCTTTACACCACGCATTCCAGCACGGAGGAGAATCCTCGCGCAAGGCTGGTCTTCCCGCTGCTGCGGGATGTCACCTCGGAAGAATTCGTGGCGGTGTCCCGGTATCTGGCGCAGATGATGGGCATCGACTTTTTCGATGAATGCTCCTATCAGCCGAATCAGCTGATGTACTGGCCGTCTTCTCCGCAGAACGGCGCATTCGTTTTCAAGGAAGTCGAAAAGGACTGGCTCGACCCGGATGCGATCTTGTCGGCGCACCCGGAATGGGCGGATCCGACAAGACTTCCCACATCCTCCCGTGAGAGCAAGGCGAATCAGGTCACGCGACAGAAAGTGCAGGATCCGCTTGAAAAAGAAGGTACGGTCGGAATCTTCAACCGAGCGTTTTTCCCTGTCACTCGTGCGCTCGAAGTATTCCTTTCTGACATATACGAGCCGACCGATAACGAAAACCGCTGGCATCTCGCGCGTTCCGTCAGCATGGCTGGCGTGGAAATCAAGGAGGACAAGTTCGTCTATTCCCACCATGCGCAAGACCCGGCATATCTGAAGCTCTGCAATGCCTTCGACATCGTTCGTATTCACAAGTTCGGCGACTTGGACGACAAGGCATCCTTCCGTACCATGTGCGACTTCGCTATGCAGCAGGACGAGGTGCGGCTCTGTGCGGCGAATGAGCGGCTCAGCGAAGCGGAGAAGGATTTTGCGGAATCCGTCGATGACGAGTGGAAGAAGCGCATGCAGCGCAATAAGAATGGCGTGTTGGAAAACAACCTCCACAATATCCGGCTCATCATGGAGAACGATCCGTACATGAA
>ERZ773014.1646-NODE-1646-length-13937-cov-18.921409_pt1 | contig 13937 bp, 15 predicted proteins | sample MGYA00580841_ERZ773014 | MGnify/ENA primary metagenome ERZ773014 (study PRJEB29015, sample SAMEA2737989) | human oral metagenome | biome: human oral; feature: human-associated habitat; material: dental | place: China | collected 2067 ...
GCGCAATTGTTGCAGATTACGCCGTTTGACCCGAGTAATATTCAGGCGATTGCGGTGGCGATTCGTACTGACCAAAGCTTAGGGTTTAATCCGAGCGATGACGGCCGCGTTGTACGCGTGCCTGTGCCGGCGCTCACTGAAGAGCGGCGTAAGCAACTTGTGAAGCAGGCGGGCGAAAAGGTTGAAGAGGCGCGGATTGCTCTGCGCAATGTTCGTCAAGAAGGCTTGAAAGAAGCAAAACGCATGAAAGAAGCAAAAGAACTGTCCGAAGACGATCTGAAAACGATTGAAAAAGAATTTGACCGTTTAATGGGCGAATTTCAAGACAAACTGGAAGCAATGTTCAAGACGAAAGAAAAGGATATCTTAACGATCTAAATGAGCGAGCGAGGTAGTATTCCGACACACGTCGGCTATATTGTTGACGGCAACCGGCGTTGGGCGAAAGCGCGCGGGCTTGATTCGCAGGCAGGGCATGAGGCTGGGTACGAGAAAGTCAAAGACGTCGTGCTTGATACGATTGACCGCGGCGTGCCGTACGTGAGCGCGTATATATTTAGCACCGAAAATTGGCACCGAAGCGGTCCGGAGGTGAAGTATCTGATGGATTTGGTCGTGAAATTATTATCGGAAGATTTGCCGGTTTTTGTCGAGCGTGGTATACGGCTGCGTGTAGCAGGAACGCGCATACGCTTAAGCCGGCGTGTCAAGAAGGCAATTGATAAGGCGGAAGCGGCGACGAAAGACTTAACAAATGGTACGGTCATTTTATCGTTCAACTATGGCGGGCACCAAGAGATTATTGATGCAGTGAATCGGCTGCGTAAAACATTGTCGGCGCAGAAAAAAGTTACAGCGCAGATCTTTGAGCAATTCTTATATACACCCGATGTACCGCCATGTGATTTGATTGTCCGGACGAGCGGCGAACAGCGCTTAAGCAATTTCATGCTGTGGCGCAGTGCTTACAGCGAGCTGATCTTTATCAAAAAAGCTTGGCCTGACATGACAAAGCGCGACGTAACCGCTATACTAAAAGAATACGCAAAACGATCACGGCGATTTGGAGGGTAAATGAATTTAGTATGGGGTATTGTGATAGGGGTCATTGCACTCACGGTTTTGGTGGTATTGCACGAACTAGGGCATGCGCTGGTGGCGCGCCGGAATGGTGTGCGTGTTGAGGAATTTGGTATCGGATTTCCGCCAGCGGCGTATAAAAAGAACGTAAAGAAAAGTTTTCTTGGCAAAAATGTCGTATATAGTGTGAACTGGTTGCCGCTTGGTGGGTTTGTAAAATTACAAGGCGAACATGACGATGATAAAAAACCTGGCGACTACGGTGCGGCGACATTTTGGCAAAAAACAAAAATTTTACTCGCTGGTGTAGCGATGAACTGGCTAACTGCGGTAATACTCCTGACGATCTTAGCATGGTTTGGTTTGCCGCAGCTTGTTCCGCACCAGTTTACAGTGGCGAGCGATACGCACGTTATCTATAATCCCGTTGTGCTTGCAAGTATTGAGAAAGACTTGCCGGCGGAAAATGCAGGGCTGAAATCGGGCGATGCGGTTATTTCCGTGAACGGTGAAAAAATTGAGACGAGTGCGCAGCTCTCAGAGGTGTCTGCAGCGCATAAGGGCGAAATGGTACGCGTGACGTATAAACGAGACGGTACGGAACGGGTAGCGCACGTAGCGCTTCGCAGCGCGAATGACGACAAGCGCGGTTATTTGGGCGCAGGTTTGTCACAGGAGCGATTAACGCGATCGACATGGTCCGCGCCAATTGTTGGCGTTGGCGTGACAATGCAGCTGACGGGGATTACGCTGCAAGGGCTAGGGCAAGTGATCGGCGATGGCGTGTCCGGCTTAGTAATGAAACTGATGCCAAACGACTCGGCGCAAAAACAAGCAAATCAAAAGTTGAGTTCGGCGAGTCAAAGCGTTGGTGGCCCCTTGAGTATATTTGGTATCCTGTTTCCTGCAGCAGAGCGGGCAGGTGTGCGCTATGTCGTGATGATGACGGCGCTTATCTCTCTCACACTTGCGGTGATGAATATACTACCGATTCCGGCGCTTGATGGCGGGCGGTGGTTTGTGACGGCGGTGTTCCGGCTATTGAAAAAACCGCTCACTAAGGAGCGCGAAGAAAAGATTCACGGCACAGGGTTCTTAGCGCTTCTGCTTCTGGTTGTGCTGGTAACAATATCGGATGTGGTGAAATTATTATGAAAGTAGTGCTCAAAAAGCCGCATCTTGCGTTTGATAAAGCGCAGTGGATCGGTGTGGCGTCGTGGATTGGCGGCGTGGCTGCCGCGTATGTTATAGCGGCATATTTGTCGAGCGGGCTATTCTTGGTATTGCAAAAAATTGGTGTTTTGTCGTTTGCAAACCAGACAGTGTTGGTGCTAGCGCAGCATGTCGTGGCGTACATGATCATCATTGCACTCTTACTTGCGGGCGCTTGGCGCTTGCGGCAGACGCTTTCGCGCCATGATATGGGACTGTGGAGACTGCTTGATTGGCGCGATATTGGGCTGGGTATCGTTGGAGTGCTTGCATATCTCGTATTGACCGTGCTGTTGCTTACGATTGCGCGGTCAATTCCGGGGTTTGATATCAACCAGGTGCAGAATATGGGGCTTGGTAAATTATACTCGTACGATTTGTTGATGGCGTTTTTGGTGCTTGTTATTGCGACGCCATTCTTTGAAGAGCTGCTATTTCGCGGCGTACTATACGGGCGGCTGCGCTCATTGCGGTTGTCGTGGTGGCTGGCGGCGGTGATTGTAAGCGCGCTGTTTGGAGCGGCGCATATGCAGTGGAACGTTGCAGTTGATGTATTTGCTTTAAGTCTAGTGATGTGCGCATTACGCGAGAAAACTGGGAATATTTGGGCGGGCTTTTTAGTGCATGTTATTAAAAATTTCATTGCGTTTTACGTTGTATTTGTAGCAACGTAATCATATATGAGAGGCTAGGCAGACATTCAAGAGCAGGGTACAATACAGAGTATGCGGTTATCGAAAAATTTCACTAGAACAACAAAACAAGCGCCTGCTGACGAGGTGGCGCGCAACGCGCAGCTGCTGATTCGTGCCGGATTTGTTTTTAAGACAATGGCCGGCGTATATTCATATACGCCGCTTGGCCTACGCGTACTTGAGAACATCAAGCAAATCGTGCGCGAAGAGATGAACGCGATTGGTAGCCAAGAACTAATCATGAGCACGCTGCAGCGCAAAGAGTTATGGCAGGAGACTGGACGGTGGAGCGATGAGCTTGTTGATGTGTGGTTTAAATCTACATTGCAAGACGGCACGGATGTTGGGTTCGGGTGGACGCATGAAGAGCCGATCGTTGAGCTGCTGCGGAGTTATCTAAAAAGCTACAAGGATTTGCCGATCAGCGTGTATCAATTCCAGAATAAACTGCGCAACGAGCTGCGCGCCAAAAGCGGTATCATGCGCGGGCGTGAGTTTATCATGAAAGATATGTATTCAGTGCATGCGACGAAAGAAGATTTGGATGCATACTACAATCAAGCGATTGAGGCATATAAGCGGTGCTATGATCGATTTGGTATCGGCGATGATACGTATGTAACATTTGCGAGCGGTGGTGCGTTTACGAAATTTAGCCACGAGTTTCAGACGATTTGCACAGCGGGCGAGGATTATATCTATTTGCATCGCGGTAAGAATATTGCGGTGAACGAGGAAGTGCTGGACGATGCTGTAAAAGAGCTTGGCATTGATCGCAGCGAGTTAGAAAAAGTCAAGACAGCAGAAGTCGGTAATATCTTTAATTTCGGTACACAAAAGTCTGAAGAGATGAATCTCGTCTTTACAGGCAGCGATGGCGCGCAGCAGTATGCGTACATGGGCAGCTACGGTATTGGTATTACACGCGTTATGGGCGTGATCGTCGAAAAGTTTGCTGACGAGAAAGGGCTGGTATGGCCGGATGCTATTGCGCCGGCGCGAGTTTATTTGGTGCAGATTGGCGAGAAATCGCGTGCCGCAGCTGACGAGCTGTACGAGCTGCTTAAGGCACAAGGTGTTGAGGTATTGTATGACGATCGTAATGAGCGCCCGGGTGTTAAATTTGCCGATGCCGAATTGATGGGCATTCCGCTGCGCGTGACGGTAAGTGATCGTTTGCTTGACGGTAAAAAATGGGAAGTTGTCGCGCGTGTAAGCGGTAAGCAGCAACTCTTGACGACAGACGAGCTGCTTGCTACACTGAAGTAATCTTATCAAGGTGACTCGAAATTGCTGGACAATAGCACTAGTCGGATGGATTAGGCCATCCCTTGATGGGGTCTGTAAGCAGGAGGTAATAAGCATGAAAAAAACGTATCAGATTACACAAGCAGGACGCAAAGAGCTGGAGGCGGAATTAGCAGAACTGAAAGGCCGTCGCGGCGAAATTGCCGATAAAATTGCCGAAGCACGCGAATACGGCGATTTAAGCGAAAACGCCGAGTATGATAGCGCTCGCGAGGAGCAAGGGCTTGTAGAAACACGCATTGCTGAAATTGAAGATATTTTACAAAACGCTGAGGAAATCAAGGGCGGCGCAAACCATACAGTGTGTCTTGGCAGCCGCGTCGCGATTGAGGCGAATGGGAAGACAACGGAATATTCGGTGGTTGGTCCGGTTGAGGCTGACCCGATTGGCGGTAAAATTAGCGACGAATCGCCGCTTGGTGCTGCGTTGATGGGTAAATCGGTCGGTGAAACCGCGACAATCACGACGCCAAAAGGCGAGACGGTGTACACGATTAAATCAATTGCATAAGATTCCCCTAGTAGCGGGTAAAACATAAGCGGTCGCTCATAGCACTATGCGACCGTTTTTTATGCGGGCTAATGGCCAATCTGTTATACTAAAGATAATTATGGCGACATTACAAGATTATCGGAACGAACGATTGCGAAAATTAGCTGCGCTACGCGAACTGGGCATTGATCCGTATCCGGCGCGCGCAGAGCGGACGCACACCTGCGCTGAAGTGGTTGAAAAATTTGATGAGCTAGTGGGACAGACGGTCAGTGTAGCAGGGCGGATTGTGTCGATTCGCAGTTTCGGCAAATTGGCATTTATCAAGTTGCGTGATGCGAGCGGCGACGTGCAATTGTATTTGCAGAAAGATGATGTAGCAGAGATGGATGCAAGCCGAGATATATTGGGAATGAAGCAGCTGAAATTGCTTGACACTGGCGATTTCGTTCAGGCGACCGGTCGAATGGTGACAACGAAAACCGGTGAAAAGTCGGTAGGCGTGCATGAATTACGATTGTTAACAAAATCTTTGCGCCCGATGCCGGAGAAACTCGACAATAAAGAAGAGCGATTTCGCCGCCGCTATGTTGATATGAATGTTAATCCCGAAGTGCGCCAGCGCTTCATTCGCCGCAGCAAATTTTGGCAAGCGACGCGTGATTATCTCAATCGGCACGGTTTTACAGAGGTGAATGTGCCGGTATTAGAACACACCACCGGCGGTGCTGATGCTAATCCGTTTGTTACCCACATGGACGCGTTGGACGGCCAGCAGTTTTACCTGCGTATTAGCCATGAACTGCCTCTCAAACGCTTAATTGGCGCCGGTTTTGAGAAGGTCTACGATCTCGGTCCGCGTTTTCGCAACGAGAACTACAGCGATGAACACTTGCCCGAGCACATCGCCATGGAATGGTATGCTGCTTATTGGGATTGGCGGCAGGGTATGCATTTCATGGAAGAGATGTATAAAGATGTGCTGCAAAAAACCTTCGGCACATTACGCTTTCGGCTTGGTCAGTTTGACGTTGATATGAGCGGCAAATGGGAAGTCTGGGATTACGCTGCAGTCATTGCTAAACATTACGGAATAGACGTGTATCATACGACGATTGGCGAAGTAGCGGCGAAATTGAAAGAGTATAACTTAGAAGTTGAAAAGACCGATTCTATCCCGCGCGGCGTCGATAAACTCTGGAAGAATATTCGTAAGGGTGTAGCGGGGCCAGTTTGGCTGGTTAACACGCCGAAGTTTATCTCGCCGTTATCTAAAGCAAACCCAGACAACCCACAGACAGTGGAGCGCTTTCAGCCGATTATCGCAGGCAGCGAGCTGGGTAATGGCTTCTCGGAATTAAACGACCCGATTGACCAGTTGAATCGCTTCATTGAACAACAGCGAATGCGCGATGCTGGCGACGATGAGGCAATGATGCTTGATATTGACTATGTTGAAATGCTGGAATATGGCATGCCACCGGCGTGCGGCTGGGGTTGGAGCGAGCGGGTGTTTTGGATTTTTGAGGGCGTGACAGCGCGCGAAGGCGTGCCGTTTCCACAACTGAAAAGTGAGATTGACGAAACCACTAAGGCAATTTATCGCATGTAGAGCTGCAAAATCCTGAATAAAACTGGGTTGTAGCTCTCGTCACAAAATAATAACTTTGATTACAAAGCCGGGAATGAAAACTCTATACGATTTTCTTTCTTGTTGTATCTCTGGTGCAATCGTAACTGCTAAACTTCTACAAAGAAGCATTAGACAAATAGTGCTTTGAGACAAAAGATGCAACCATGTGCGCAGATAAGTCTCAAAGCTTATTTGTAGAAGTTTAGCGACTAAGTATGTGGTCGCTTTTTTTGATTGGCGCGACCATCTTAAATGACCAGGAGTTGTAATGAAAATATTTGTTTTGCCAACGACAGAAGTGGTATCGGTAGAACTACGGAAGATTTTACGTGCACCAGTCTATAGGTTTGCTGATTCGATTGACGATGCTGATGTTGTTATCGTAAAACCTGGCTCAAATATAAGAGAGATTCCACTGAGCAAACGTTCTTTCTATTTTCCACTAGAAAAATTGTATACTGATGAGAGATATACTCACTTGCTATTGGCACAATTGCCAAGAGACCAGACGGTCTGGACGCGAAGCTATGATTTTTATGATGAGACGCCGTTGCCTACGAATTTTGGCAATTTTATACTGTTTGGATTTTCGCGTAGAACCGACGGCAAGCGAATTCTAGGGTTACGTACAGAGAGGTTGCCTAAAGTTGCGACGGTGCGTACGCATTCAATGTGCTACACGGAGGGATATTTTTGCTTCAAAACGTTGCGATTGTCGTGAAGAACTGGAGAACGCTTTGCGTATGATTAACAAGAACGGCGGGATGCTAATTTATCCTGAAGAAGAGGGGCGCGGTATTGGTATTTTGCAAAAAATCAAAATCTATAACTCACAGCAGATTGACGGCTTTGATACATTTGATGCGCAGTATGAAAATCATTTCCCGAACGACTTGCGTGATTATGATTATTTGCGTGATATATTCCTCTATTATAAAATTAAAACTATAGATTTTCACCAATAATCCGGAGAAAGTTATAGCAGCTGATATGAGTGGGGTGATAGTGCGTAGAACTGTGAAATTACCTTCAACGATAAATGAGTACAATAAAAGCTATTTGAAGACCAAGATGGATCGAAGCGGACATAACTTTACGATGGAATTTAAGGAGCAAGAAAAAGTAGACTATGATCGAAATTGAAACAAAAATTAGATTATTACCTGAGGTAAGCCGCAAAGAGTTACTTGCTAAGTTGATACCTAAACTAGATGCACCACTTAAAGAAGAACACCAAATTGATACTGTCTTTTTATTGCCGGAGCAGGTAGACGAACCTATTCAGCCGGGTTCAAAAATTATGCGGGTGCGGGATATTTTAGACGTTAAGTCAGGTAGAATCCGTAAAAGTTTGCTGACATTAAAAGTGCAGAAGCAGGCTAAGTTAGAATCTGATGAGTATGAGTTTGCGGTAGTCAATGGTAAAGCAGCGCGTCAGCTTATTATGGCACTTGGATGGCGGCAGGTGGTGGTAGTTGATAAATTGCGAGCTGAATCGCGTATACACAAGTACACAGTCTGTATAGATGAAGTTAAGCAGCTGGGTATGTTTATAGAGCTTGAGCTACTAACAGAAGAAGAGGTGGATGTAAAAATTGCGCAAGAGAATATGAAGAAATTTCTCGTGAACTTAGGAATAAAAGGTGAAATATGGAGCATACCGTATGATACAAGCATCCGAAATCTCGAAGCTTAGGGGTGAGCTGGAGGGTTGTAAGCGGGTGGCGCTATTTGGGCCTCAGTGTTCAGCAAGACGACACTTGCAAATGAGTTAGGCGATTTTCATTATATATCTTTGGGTAGTGTGGTGAGGAGTTGTCAAAAGAGGTCACTGCAAGAACGAGCGAGCCGTCTCATCGCGAATGCTCAGCCATGGCCTCCTGAGTTGGGGCTTGATTTCTTGAAAAATGATATCTGCAAAAGCTTCTCTGGTGAGGGTAAAGTTTTATTAGATGGTTATCCACGCAAGGAAGATGAATGTGAGACATTGACTAATTTCTTGCGAGAAAACGGCTTACCTAATGTCGATGCATATATTGAAGTAACTGCAGACCGTGACATATTGTTAGCCCGTTATGCGCTACGGCAAGTTCGCGGGATGGAAACGAGAGATTTTTTTGAACTTAGATATCAGCAGTATAGAGGATTGAAATTATACTTGTCTGGTATTGCTACGAAACTGATAATATATAACACAACAAACGGTGAATGAATATATAAATCTATTCTGCACGAAGGGAGAAAAATGAGTTTTACGTATAATACTAAAGATACCAGCGCGCTGCAAGAAATAGCGACCATAACTGATGCGGATATTGGAATAAAATCGAAAGATAATTCACAGCCGCCGACAGTGCGGCTAGGCGCGCGAGGAATTGTATTGAATAGTGTAGGTGAGGTTGCCTTGATTCACAAGACTCTTAAAAATGAGTATAAATTACCGGGCGGCGGCATTGATGAGGGCGAGGATCCTGCGGCGGCGTTTATTCGGGAGTGCCGGGAAGAACTGGGCTGCGTGGTAGAGATTATTGAAGAGTTGGGCACGGCGGTCGAATATAAATCGCAAGAAAATTTCAAGCAACTTTCATTTGTCTATGTTGCTAAAAAGGTTGATGAGCTTGATTCGAGAAGTTTGACCGACAAAGAAAAAGATGAGGGGACGGAATTTGTATGGCTACCCAAGTTGCAAGCTTTAGAGGTTATGAAGCGGTCGTTGGGCGAGCTGAAACAATCAAAATATGACTCAATTTATCGTACCAAGTTTATGGTATTGAGAGATATTCGAATTCTTGAGTATTATAGTAACGGTGGAATGCGATAGGGTTGATAAATGATGACTAAAATAGCTGCCAACGCGTTTATTCACTAGCCTAAAAAGCTGCTTGGCATCGATGATTAGAGTGTGCTGGTGGAGTGGGTGGATTTAGGTAAAGTTTCACATCGCGAGTTGTTGACGCGATTATGGAGCAGGTTTGCGGCTTTAGCGGAAAGGATTCTATATGAGTAATAACAAACAAATTTATTTTGTAACTTCTAATGCTAAGAAGCTCATAAGCCTGCAAAAAATGTTGGTGCCGGTTGAAGTGGATTTGCAGCGACTTGAGTACGACTTCGACGAGGGGCGCGACTTGGATATCCGCAAAATTACTGAAGCAAAGCTTACGCAGGCTAAGCACGCTTTTCCAGGCAAGCGATTAGTAGTCGACGACCGTGGCTTTTTCATTCCAGCGCTGGGCGGTTTTCCGGGTCCGTTCGTTAAATTGCTATTGGACAGTTTTAGCTACAAAGGTTTAATCAAACTAATGGCGGGCGAAACAGATCGTCGAGCGATATTCTCGTTTGGACTTGGTTATTTTGATGGTGCAAGCGATACGATTCTAACAGCGGACGAGGTCGGGTTTATCACCGATGAGCCCCGCGGCGATAATCTGCACGGTTGGACAGAATTATTGTATGTATATGGTTACAATACCTTTCCAGGCAAGAGTTTGGCAGAGTTGAATGATGATGAATGGCGGAAATATCTAGCGTCAATTGAAGAGGTTGACGTATTTGCGAAGCTTCGGGATTATTTAGCAGAGAAACTATGATGAAACTAAACTGTAGTTGCTCAAAGTTTATATACGCAGTACTCGAAAAGTTTGACAGTCAATCTCCTTGTATCTTAAATAAAACTAATCTAAACTTCGCTAATTTTCAGCAGCGATTTAATTGTTTGACGCTGATCCATTTTTTGGTAGGCTTCGTTGATATTATCAAGCGTGGTCGCGTAAGTGAAAACTCGCCCAGGATTGATATCGCCTTTGAGTACAGCATCAAGCAGTAATGGCGCATATGCTCGTGTCGGAGCCGGACCGCCATGGATGCCAACTGTACTAAAGAAAATTTTCTCAAACGGGATCGTTACGTTGTGTGGTATTCCGACAGTCCCGACCGTAGCGCCAGGACGGGCAATATTGATAGCTGTCTGCATTGAAGCATCGCTACCAACACATTCTAATACTGCATCAACGCCGACACCTTCATCGGTTAGAACTTTTACGTTTTCTTCTCCAGCTTCGCCGCGCTCAGGTATAACGTCGGTGGCGCCAAATTCGCAGCCCAGGGCTTGGCGATCGTCGTGCCGGCTCATTAAAATAATCCGCTTAGCCCCTAGCATTTTTGCCGCAATCACGCCGCATAGTCCCACCGCACCATCACCAACGACTGCTACGGTGTCGTCTGGCTTAACGCGCGCCATGATCGCGGCATGATAGCCAGTTCCCATGACGTCGCTAACAGTGAGAATAGAAGCGAGCTGTTCGTCGGAATAGTTACCGTCGGGGATTTTATACAGCGATCCGTCAGCGAGCGGTACGTATGAATATTCGCTTTGCCCGGTGTGATACCAAGTGCCATGTAGGCAGTTGGTCTGATGTCCGGCGCGGCAATTTGCGCAAGTACCGTCGCTTAGCCCAAACGGGATAATGACGAAATCGCCTGGTTTGAAATTTTTGACGTTTTCGCCGACTTGATCGACAACGCCAATGCCTTCGTGTCCGACTTGGCTGCCGCTCGGCATTTCGCTAATACCGCGATAAAACCATAGGTCGCTGCCGCACACGCACGTTCGCACCACCCGAATGATCGCATCGGTCGGCTGTTGTATTGTTGGCTTGTCAATATTTTCGCAAACGACTAAGCCTGGTTGTTTGAAAATTGCTGCTTTCATGGATTTCCTCCTCTTAGCTACTAATATCTATTATAACTCTTATGGTAAGGGATTGACGCACGCAAATATTTTTAGAGGCGCGGCGCGCCTTGTTCTGTTATTTGGTTGACTGATTATTCGATAGTATACTTAAGCATATGAAGCGGGCGATCTTTGGTAGTATTGTCGCAGTGATGATTGCGCTGTTAGGCGCGAGCAGCGCGATGGCGGCGCGCAGTAATACGAGCGATACAAATAACTTTACGATTACAAATTACAACGTGCGATTAGAGCTGGGGCGCGACCGCAATAACCGTTCAACGCTCAAAACGATCGAAACGATTACCGCAGATTTTCCGCCAGATCAAAATCACGGTATCACGCGCCAATTTGTGAAGAAATACGATGGGCACGCAACGGGTTTCGCATTAGAGTCGGTGAAAGACGAGCACGGCGTTGACCTTGAATATCATCAGAATAGCAGTACGCTTCGCATCGGTAATAAAAATGCGTATGTCAGCGGAGTGAAGACATACGTCATCACTTACACACAGCGCGACGTTACACGATACTATAGCGATACACAAAAAGATGAATTCTATTGGAACGCAATTGGAACAGATTCTCCTGTACCAGTAGCAGCGGCAACAGTAACGCTTAAATTGGACATAGCGCTTGCTAGCAAAGCAAAAACAAATATACAGTGCTATTATGGCGCGCTGCAAGCAAAAAATACATGCGAGTCGACAGTCTCAGGCGCGGAGTATTCGCTGCGCGTGAATAATCTTGGGCAGCATCAAGGTGTAACGATTGCGCTTGGGTTTGAACCGGGAACGTTCGCTGCATACCAGCCGTCGTTGCGCGAGCGACTGCCAGATATCATTGTGATCGGAGCAACAGTTATATTTAGCGTGGGTATCGTTGTGTTACTATTCTGTTCGCATAAGCAGAAAAAGAAATTTGCGAAAGAACTAGCGCAGGCAAACGCGATCCGGCGGCAGCCGATTACACCGGAATATGTTCCGCCTGCCGGTCGTTCAATTGCTGAGTCGATAGCGGTCTTGAAGTGGCCAAATCTTGGCAAGGCACTGTCGGCGCAAGTGGTTGATTGGGCGGTGCGTCACATTATCGAAATTCGTCAGACAGGCACGGGTAAGCGTGATTATACGTTCGTGACAAAAAAATCGTTTGCAGACACGAGCAAATACGAACAGACTCTTGCTGCAGCGATATTCGGCAATGATTCGGTTGCGGGAACGGAGCGGACATTTACGCAGATTAAGCAGAATAGCCACTCTGTATCGTCGCGGTTTTTGTCGTTATGCCGTCAAATAAAACGGGGCGAATTATTCTTATACAACCGCAAAGAAATATCGCTGTATACGACATGGCTGATTACATCATTAACATCTGTTGCTGCGATATTTTTCATAATACTATGGCTATTGGGCGATGATGCTGAAGGCGGAACTGTTTCGTTTCTAGCAGCCGCAGCGTGTGCTGGTGCTGCTATTTTGAATATTACTATTGCAGCTATTATGTCGCGCCGCGCACAGAACCGGCTGAGCGCACAGGGCGAAGAATTAAAACGCTATTTGCAGGGATTAAAGCTGTATATCAATGCCGCCGAAGCCGACCAGCTGCGCATGCTGCAAAGTCCGGAAGGGGCGGACAAAGTAGGCGACGTGGCGAGCGATAACGGCGCGCTAGTGCGGCTATATGAACGCTGCTTGCCGTACGCGATTATCTTTGGCTGCGAACGAGAGTGGAATAAACGGCTTGGGCGGTTATATGAAGAACTGAACGAGTCGCCAGATTGGATAACTGCAGACGGTGTATCGCTTGGCGTGAATATAGCAGTACTTTCTCAATTGACATCGGATTTTTCGGAGATTGGCGTAAGCAGTATGGTAAGCAATGTCAGCTCGTCATCAACCTTTGGCGGTTCATCGGGCGGCGGATTTTCTGGCGGCGGCGGTGGGGGAGGCGGCGTCGGCGGCTGGTAATCTTGCTTAGTTGAGTGTAAATAAGATTGAATTAAAAAGGTGACAGTGCCAATAGGCTAAAATAGCAAGGAAATGCTGCTTGACTTTTTATAATACTTTGTATAACATAGAACTAACGAAGATAATCTTCGGATGATAACGAAAGGAGTATGCATGAACCAAAATGCAGATTCTAGCGGCGCAGCTAACCAGCCGCCGCAGCCAGCTAAAAGCGCAGAAAGCTACGCCGATCAGCTTGCAACGCAGTTGCGCAAAGGATTTTTGGCGTATTGCGTGCTTGTGATTTGCGCGCAGCAGCCACATTATACTGGCGATCTCGTCAAGCGGTTACATCAGGCAGAGCTCGTCGTGGTAGAGGGAACGATTTATCCGCTCCTCGGGCGGCTGCAGCGTGATGGATTGTTGCGCTACGATTGGCAGGAAAGCGAGCAGGGGCCGCCGCGCAAATACTATGCTCTCACAGAGTATGGGCAGCGCGTTATGATTGAACTAAAACAGCGTATTAAAACGCTAAGCTCGACGCTAAAAACGCTAGAGAAAGGAGCGAAGTCGTGAAAGAAGTTACTAGAATGCACTTGGCGAAAACGCCGTACAGCGTAGAGGTTGATGCAAAAAAAGCACTTGAAGGGTATCTGGCTGCGATCGAAAAAACGATGCGAGCTGAACCGGAAGTGATGCGAGAGATTGAGACACGTATGGTTGAACTGCTGGCGGAGCGCGGCGTCGCAAAAGATGGTGTCATTTCGCTTGATGACGTCAATGCGCTGAAAACGCAAATGGGCGATCCAAAAGAGTTCTCAGAAAATGGCGAAACGCGCGA
>ERZ773014.1647-NODE-1647-length-13932-cov-2.921885_pt1 | contig 13932 bp, 17 predicted proteins | sample MGYA00580841_ERZ773014 | MGnify/ENA primary metagenome ERZ773014 (study PRJEB29015, sample SAMEA2737989) | human oral metagenome | biome: human oral; feature: human-associated habitat; material: dental | place: China | collected 2067 ...
TTCATAATAAAAGCGAACCTCCTAAGTTGTTGTCCAACTTTTGGGGTTCACTTCAATGGGTAAGCCTTTGGTGTATTAGAAGTGCCCGCTTGTATGACCAAATCCACCACCACTACTAGAGTGGAAACCCCCACTTCCACCGCTACTCTTAGCTGGAGGATTATAAGTGCGTGTCTCGGAGCGGTATAGATACATATCTTGTGCCCTTTGAAGTTTTAGACCGCCTTGTGGTATGTATGCATACGCTTCATGTGAAATACCTTTTGTCTTATGTTTACTTCTAAAGAATAGGATTGTAACAATAGAAATAATGAGTGGAACGATTGCAGTGATACTACCCTTGATGATATAAGGTGTAACGATAGTACTTGAGCATTCATCAAGGAATACTTTTGCGCCTTCTCCATATTCGTTATATTTTAAGTGATCATATACGACGGTACTTGCGATATTTTCTCTCGTCCTTGCGTCGAAAATTTTATTTGCCTTTTTACCGTGTACTGTAATATCAAACTTACGGTCTTCCATCGTTAGAGTTAGCATGATGCCTTCTTTTTCATCACCGAGTCCAAGGCCTTCGGAATTGAAGATACTTTCGGAATATTGCTCGATAGTCTGAGAACCGTGAGAATTCATAATACGGATATAGAAACCAATCTTATATTTATCACTGTAGTCTTTTGCGATGTTATTGAGTGCTTGTATTTCTGCATTTGTTAATAAACCATATTCATCGACAATGTAATCATTTGCATCTGCTCTTGTTGGTAGCAAGAAACTTGGTAACATGCATAACAAGAAAGTGAATGCCGCAACGAGTGCTAGTAATTTTTTCTTCATAATGCGTACCTCCTAAAATGCCACAAACAGCAGTATGCCAGTCAATATCATACCGATGAGTAGAATGCCGAAGAAATAAAGAACAGATTTTCCAGTATCGATTGGCAAGTCATCACCAATCATCTTTCCTGTTTGACCATTCATTGCGAACATGTATGTCTTACCTTGCCATTTTGTGGTAAGCATCCATACTGGTAAGAATGCATAGTGCACTTTATCTTCTCGAATATAGATATTTGAACGACGTGGGAATAGAGTGTGATAGCCTCTAACAGTTTCTCGAATTTTATCTGCTGAAGAAGTACGCATACGTGTATTAACACGATTACGGTCTTGTTCTGCAGTTACATCGTATCGATCTGCAAGATATCCTGTCATATATCCCATTTCAAATGGAATCATCTCTTTATAGTTATATGGTTCAATTGCGTCCATGAACTCATCTGGCATCTTACTTGATCCATCAGCAGGAACACGATTAAATTGTACGGTTCCTTGACGTAGGATAGAGTAGTTTTCAGTAACAGTAACTGTGTAGTCACCCTCACGGTGAGAATGTGAAATTGTACCACGGAAGGCCATGTCTACATCTGCTGTGCCATCATAGAGCCAGAAGGGAACATATACACCTTTGATTTCTTCAATATGGTTACGCTCCTTAAAAGCGTTTGGTAATAGTGGTTTTCCACTGTAGAAGTCAGACAATTTTTTGATAGCTTCATCCTTATTCATCTTGAATGGAATCACATAGTCAGGTTTTAATGCGCCACTGAACTGTGAGGGAACAATCGTAGGGTTGCCACAATATGGACAACTTGTCGCAGCAGTATTCTTATCTGCGATTAACTGTGCTCCACAAGAAGGGCAGTTATATGCACGCAAGTTTTGCGCATCTTCTTCACTCCACTGTAGCGTATCTTCTGCACTATATTCTTTTTGTCCTTCTTCAATGGATAGAGCTACTTGTTTGTCGTAGTGTTCCTCGATTTCTGCAGGTGCAAAAGCACTACCGCAGTTACCACATTTTAACTTCTGGGATCCTGGATCAAAGGCAAGAGGACCATTACAATTTGGACATTGGAAATTTGTTAAAGCGTTATTTGCCATGATTTTCCCCTTTCATTTGAGAAAAAGAACCCGATAGAACGGGTTCTTATCGTTTTGGATGATTATTCAGGTTTCTTTGTTCCGCAGTGAGAGCAGAAGTTTGAATGATTCTCATTTCCACATTCTGGGCAGAACCACTTATCACCGCTATTCGCAGCCTTTTGTGCCTGACCAGCTTGGAATAGTGCATTAGCATTAATGCCACCAGCACTTTGTGCGGCGTTCATTCCCATGAATCCCATCGCAGCACCATTAGCATTCTTGGCAGCATCCTGCATAGCTTGTGCTTGTGCACCAACAAGTGTTGCGGCAGCTAGGTTTGTGTCTGTGTATGCAGCGTTACGTTGCATTTGCTTGAGCATTTCTTCATCAGCTTCATCGGCTTTGATAGAAGATACACCGAATGATACGATTTCGATACCACGCTTTTCTCTCCACTTACTGCTGAGTTCCTCGTTAAGAGCCGCAGCTAATTCAGTTGTGTGTGCTGGAATCTGAGAGTAACGGATACCTTGTTCGCTTAATTTACCAAATGCTGGTTGTAAAGCAGTGAGTAATTCAGCACGCAATTGATCGTTGAGATCACTTAACTTGTAGCTGTCTGATACGTTACCACAAACGTTTGTATAGAATAATACTGGATCGCATACATGCAAACTGTATTCACCAAAGCATTTCATCGATACATCAATATCGATACCTGCACGAGCATCTACAACTCTAAATGGGATTGGAGCTGGAGTTCCATACTTTACGCCAACTAATTCCTTTGTGTTTACATAATAGATACGTTGGTCTGCGGCAGGTTGTCCACCGAATGTGAAACGGCGACCAAATTCTTCAAACATTTTCTTAACGCCTTCACCAAGGCTACCTGTGAATACAGATGGTTGTGTAGAAGAGTCATATTTGAATTCGCCAGGTTCAGCACAAATATCAACGATTTGTCCTTGTTCAACGATAATCATCGCTTGGCCATCAGCAACAGCAATTACTGAACCGTCCGTAATGATATTGTCGCTTCCCTTATTACCACTGAAGAATCCTCCAGAGTTTCTTTTAATACCTTTCACAACAAATACATCAGCTGGAATAGCATCACAATAGAAATACTCTTTCCAAGAATCGCTAAGTGTTGAACTAGCGGATAATAAAGCAGTAGAAATGAGACCCATATAAGTTCCTCCTTATAGTCTTCTGACTGTACAACCATATACTAGCATCCATTTGACCGTCAGTCAATAAATAATTTCAAATAATTTAAATCAACTTTTCTTCAAATAATGAAAAAAGGTGTTGCGATGATTATATAGAAATGGTAATATAGTCACGTGCCTTAATAGCTCAGTCGGCAGAGCGAGCGGCTGTTAACCGCTAGGTCACAGGTTCGAGCCCTGTTTAAGGCGCCTATAAATCAAAAAAGGTGTTTACAGCAATAATGTAAACGCCTTTTTTGGCGTTTCCTAGATATTTTGGAAGGAGGGAAAGGTATGAAAAATCTTGTATTCCGAGAAGATGTTCTTGCATGGAATTATATGCTTGAGGACGCAAGAAAGCTTGCTGAAGAAAGAAATGTAAAATTTACTAAGAGATACATCAGAATTGGGATTGGTATGCCAGAATCTACTTTTGGAAAGTATTGTGCTGGGGAAGGGTTAAGAACAAACTTCAGATATTATATGAAATACTGCAAACTTATGAAGAGAGACCCAGTTGAATTCTTTGAAAATCTTATAAAGAAGATACTGCAAGATAGAGAAGAACATCCTGAACTATATGATTATTAAATAAAAAAATCACCGAACACTCAAACTTGGCGGGATGAGTTCTGTGATTAAGGGGAAAGAAGGTTAACCACCTTCAATATAGTGCATTAATAGAGGATTCAGATACTCAGATACCCTCAGTGCGACCTGAATAGCCACCTCATATCAACCTCTTTGCATATATAAATATATAAGATTTAACTAAAAAAAGCAATTTTATAGATGTTAAAGATTTATTAAAAATCACAAATAAAATAAAAAAACAACATAGGTACACCTATGATGTGTAGTTAATAAGATGAAAGGGATATTATGTATTCATTTTTCAACCGTAGCAATCTGTTTGATGACCTTCAATCAGTCTTAAGTATTTCCGAGTGGCTTGCTGAAACCGCTGGTGAATTAGTAGTTGATGCTACTGTAGCTTCTCTGGGTTATTTAGAATTCTTTTCTCAACTAGAGCAGTTTGAGATTCTTCGTGCAGGCAAGAGAACTCAAAGCAACAACATTCAAGCAAAGTCCTTAGAGATTTTGATTCCAGATAGTATTCAGGATTGTAAGCAGTGTGCTTGTTGCATCATGGATGAAATCTTTGGAGATGAACCACCGTTACCTTATGTAGCTTTCTTAGTTACACGAGGAAAGGGCAGATATTTAAGAATCCTTATCTCAGAGCGTTCTTACAGTGAAGAGGAGATTGTTTATGCAGACCGCTGGAAAAGCGATCGTTATCAAAACAAAGTGACTGGACGATTATGCAAAGCTGCTGATCCAGAAGCCAGAAAGATTGTTAGTGCTGGCGATATTAGGAAAACTTGGGTATCTCATTTCAGTTTAAAGAGTCGAATGTTCAGTGCTGATGGTTTTGCTAGAAAACATTCCAATCGAAAGGAAAGAATTGGATTTGATAGATTGTTGAAGCATCTAAGACAGTGCATTGTTGCAGCTTTTGTTAAATTGAAAGTCCAATTTACGAAAGAATTCAATATTCCAAAACTGAAGAGGCATGCTTGGCTGAATCAGTTTCAAAATATCAATCTCACACGAATCAATAATGCAATCCATCATATTGAAAACGAGCTACAAGAAGAATGGATTGCCGTCAGAGATGGTTATTTTATACAAAATGCTAAGACGTATGACCGCTTCATGGCACTTGCAAAGAGATACTTAAATCGTTTTAAAAATGGCTTTTTCAATAAGAAAGTTGGAGGAAACAGAAAACTAAAACTATCATTCTCACCGTTTATGAATGTTGTGAGAGTTCAAGAAAATCTGGATTCTCTAATTGAAGATTTTGATCAGGAAATTGAAGAATTCCGTATGCAGGAAAGATATGGAATATAGAAAGGGAAATAGAAGATGATAACTACAATTCTGAATATCAAGGGTGGCTGTTCAAAGACATTAACAGCTGAGATGCTAGCTAGAGGATACGCAAAAGAAGGAAGAAAAACATTAGTAGTAGATGCGGATGGACAAGGTGATATAACGTCATCATTGATGCCTAATATTAACTTTGATGAATCTGAAAATGTTGTTGGGGGCGAAACGCCCCCAGAGAAAGGAACAATCGTAGATTACTTAAAAGCAAATAAGAAGATTGAAGATTGTATCTGGAAAACGGACGTTAAAAATCTAGACTTAATTCCTTCAAGTATGGATTTATTCACTGTTATTTATGAATTACAAGGTAGAGGTGGGGCAGATTTCTTATTAGCAAATGCGCTAAAGGGATTGGATTATGATGAAATTATCATTGATAACAATCCATCAATCAATAAAATGACGTATAACTCTATCTATGCTGCTGATGTAATCATCTGCCCTACAAACATCAGCGAAAAGACATTGAAGGGAGTTATGAATACCCGTGGAGTATGCGTGCAAGCATTAGATGCCTTACCATTTAGCAAGCCTTTAAACTTCAAGATTGTACTTACGATGATGACACGAAACAATAACTGCAAAGAAGGCGCAAAACAGTTAAGAGCTGCATTTGGAAAAGATGTATTTGATACACAAATCAGATTCCAACAGAAACCAGTGCAGGATGCAGAGTTTAGTAAGAAGTCTCTATTAGACATGAAAGCTGGTGTAGCTGAAGACTATAGAAATTTGACAAAAGAAGTAATTCAAAAGGATGAGGTGCATGCATGACAAATTTAGATTTAGGAAAGATGTTTGGGGACAGCAATCAGGAGATGCAAAAAGCAGCTGCATTAAAGACATACTTAGTAAAGTTGGATGAAATCCTTCCATCAGAGGAAAATCCATACGAAGTAGAAGAAGAATCCGTTCAAAGATTAGCTGAGAATATTGAACAATATGGATTGTTTCAAGCATTGACCGTACAGAAAGAAGGTTCTGAAATCAGACTCATTTCTGGAGAACGTAGATTTACTTCATTGAAGTATCTTACGGATACAGGAAAGACATATACATACAACGGTGCAGATATTACTGGATATGCGCCAGTATCCTATATTAAACAATCAGTAGGTGATATGAAGACAATGATGATGATTTCTGCTAATGCACACAGGGATATGCAAGCAGGTGAAAAGAATCATATTATCGAAACCACAATGAACAGTTTAGAAAAGCAAGTTCTGAGTGGGAAGTTTTCTTGGGAAGGGAAACGTAAGGCTACAGTCTTAGCATCCATTACAGGAATCAAGGAACATTACATCAAAGATTATCTTGCAAAGAAAAATAAGGAAATCAAGTTTGCAACTGATGATGAAAATGTTGGGGGCGAAACGTCCCCAGAGGAAAGTGCAGATGAAATCAAAGCAATGGAATCTATCCTTAAAGGGATTGCAACGCTGAATAAAAAGTTAAAGAACTACGATGAATTAGATTTTAACTTACTAGACATAAAGAAAATCAATAAAGGAATTATTGAATCTAAGATTCTAATGGATAGTATTGAAAAACTATCTGATGAATTGCAAAGATTATCCAACAACAAATAAAGATAGTGAAAGGAGACCATTCTAATGAATAGATTAGAAAATTCCCTTGAAAACATAGATGCACTAATTGCAAGAGAATTAGGTTTGATAAAAAAGATTAATTCTGTGAAATTAAATTTAGTTGACGGTATTCAAGTTAAATATTGTTTGGATCCAATTTCTTATGTTGAATATAAGGCGAATTTAGAAGAAGTTGAAACTCAGATCAATGAACTAACTTCATTCATTAGAATGCAAGTTATTGAGAAGCTGAGTAGAATGTCAGTTAATAAGTTGAATTCCATTGTTACTTTCCTTCAAAGCAATGGTATGTATGTGAATCTAAATTTGTTTATTGAGAAAATAGAATCTAATGCATTTTCTGATGAAGAAATTAGGATGATTACGAAAGCGATAAAAGCTCATAAAGAATAGGTGGAGAATATGGATGATGAATTAATGGTTATTCTTTCTAAAGATAACAGAGCATTTGATTCTGCTTGGTTTAGCAGCATGAGTGCTGCTAGGAAATGGGCAGATAAGATTAGAGATACTAGCAATTATATAGTTACGATTTTTAAAGGCTGTGATGATGAACCGATAGAGCAGTATATGGTGAGATAAAAAGCTTGGGGGCGAAACGCCCCCAGAGAAAGAAGGAATACGGATGTGAAACAACTTATAGAATACGATGCAATCATCATAGAATGTGAAACATGGGAAAAATTAAAACGCTATTATACGAGAGAACGGATTATAAGAAGGATTGATTATAATTTGAATACATTGTGTAAAAAGTGGAACATTAAGGCGGAATTGCTTACTGATAAAGATAGATATAAAGGTGGAGAATGCTGGTATGTAGTGATTGATTGGGAACGACAAACAGATAACGGTTTAGAGTTTACTGCTTTTGATACGGATGCCAAAGTCTTAGCTTTAACAGAGAAAAGGAAAAACCTGATAATAGGGCAAAGCACTCCTTATGAAATGATATTAGATAAAAATAATGTCAGTAAACCTTGGTGAATTTTAGGTAAGATGGATTCACCAAATATAAGTTATAGTAGGTTCTATTGTTTTCTTGTCGAGGTCTGCATTCACAATAAGCAACGACATAGTATATTCCATCTTGAAATTGAGGATCATTTTTAAAGTAAATAGAAGTAATGGACTTTGAATGAGTATCTTTCCGTACATCCAAAAAATAAATTGCATGTTCTGAGCCATCTGGTAATTTTTGCTTTCTGCTTATTATTTGCAAGTAAACTTTCCCGTATGTAATTAAAGGAGTGTTGACAGGTGTGTTTTTACCCCAATGGAGTAATGAGTATTTTGGTGTTTGCAAATGTCTATTTGTGTTGGGAGTAGTAAATGTAAGTAAAGTGTTTTCTAATTTTGGCTTTGAGCTGGTGATGGCAGGAGATTTCTTGGCGGGTTTTATATCTTTTAAAAATAACCATCGTAACGTAGCATCCAATTTACGATTAACATCTTTCACAGGCAAAGAGTTTATATAGTCATTTGTTTGCTTAGGTTTTGCAACTTCAAGACTATATGGGCATTGCTGACCATCAATAACAGAATGTTCCTGATTGGGAAATTCTCTTAAAAATGATGATTTACTTCTTACCAAAGATAAAGATACAGAATGGCAAAAAGGGCAAAAGATATTATTTCTGTATTTTTCCGCATATTCTCTGTCAGATGAATCAACAACTTCATCTAACGGGTGATCATCACGATTGTCGATAGAATAGTAAAATGAATCGTATTTAAAATTATTGTTCATGCCTAACCTCCGAGATATTTATATTATACCGCTTGATTTGACACTAAGAAAGGAAAGCAATATGTTACACGAACATATAAAAAGAATCTGCAAAGAAAAAAATATTACAGGGTATCAGTTATCAAAGATGACGGGGATTTCAAATAGTCTGCTATATAAAATTTTGAGAGAAGATACAGCAGATCCTCAGATATCAACATTGATAAAAATAGCGGATGCATTGGATATATCACTAGATGAATTGGTTGGTAGAAAAGGGAAATAATGTCTGGGGGCGAAACGCCCCCAGAAGAAAGGGATTTTCAATATGCTTGATGGAGAAAGCTATATATTTACATTATCTGATACGGTGAAAGAACAATTGGCAGACGGAAAACAAGGGGAATACGTTAGAAAAATCATTGAGAAATGTGAGGCAATAGTAACAAATGAACCTAGTAAAGTGATAAAAGAATATGAAGATATAAGTCACATTGAAATAAACTGGTTAATCCAATTCAAATTCTATTTCAAGATGATGAAGGACTATAAAGAGGCGTGGTTTAGTACAGAAGATTTAAGGCAGTTGGCACAAAAGGATTTTGTCCGATATCATTTAGTGAAAGATATGATAGAGGAATGTTTATGCACTTAAAATTGTTTTCAAAGAAAAATGAAGTGACCACATTAAAAAATGAGGATATTCAAATTTGCAAGTTTAGAGGGTGCTTACAAGGTATTAGAGAAAATGTTGATACTCTTGTTAAGAATATGGATGGGCAAGATCGGCGAAAGATAAATAACTATAAAAAGAAGCTTCTAGCAGCTTTTGCTGAAATGTATAGAAAGCAATTGTTATATGAAGTAGCAACTGAAGATATTAATAGAATAAAAAACTTTGATATGCACAAAGAAGTGTATCCACCATTAAAAAACGTCTGTAATGATTATTCGATAGAGGTAATGGATATATCAAAACTATCTATCCTAACCACATATAGAAAGCCATATTCATTAATAGGCGGTCTTAGAAAAGAAACATTAAAGTATAAAAACTATAATATCTACTTCTATAAACATTTAAAAATAGGTGGATGTGGTGATGGAAATCATAGAACACTAGCAGTTATATTAAATCAACAGCCATTTTATAAAGAAGTGAAAGTATATGATGACAGTGAATATTTCCAATATGTTCGTACAGATGGATATTGGTGGTATCAAATAAGTAACAACCAAGTTCTAGGTAAAGTATTTGATTATAAAGTTGCTATTATATTTGAACTAGAAAAAGAAATCTACTCGTTATAACTAGTGAAAATGTCTGGGGGCGTTTCGCCCCCAAAGGATAGAAAGGAGATTACAATGGATAGATGGGTAAAAATAATCGAAAAGCCGTATTGTAATCCGGAAGATAGATTAAGAGAATTTATGAATTTATTGATTGATATTAATGCAATGTATCATAATGATAGATTTTATTTTGATTATAGAAACATAGCTCATTTTGAACATGCGGTTGAGAGAATTGAAAATCCAATTGTAGGTGGCAGCATTGTTAAAATACCAGAAGGCAATTGTGCATGGAATGAAAAGTATAGTAATAGCATCATGTACGACTGGGACAATCGAATGCTGTGCTTTGGCGCTTTGAGATACTTCAACGCAGATTTAAGTGAGTTGGAAAGAGCTTGCATTATTAATAAATGGTTTAAGGCAACAAAGAATATCACGCAAAATGATATATGCAGAAAATATCATATTACGAAAAGAAGAATCCCTAAGATTACTAAGGATGCAGAAGAGATTCTAATTGAACAGTGGGGAATGGACTTCTATGGTGGAGTTGAACACAGTAGATTACTTCATTTCCGTGAACGTGCTGAATATAGAGAACAGAGAACTGGAACATGGAACGGTTGGTTAGGACTACATCCAGACAAGTATCTTGAATTCCTTCCATCTGAAGAAGAAGCGGAACAGATACTGAAAAAGGACCCAAGATTACGAAAGATTCTGGAAGAAGACGAAAAGAAACCAAGAATAGGGCAGTATGAGCAATGAACATTAGAACACTACGAGATAGATATCACCTAACTAGACGAGAGTTTTCAAATCTTTTGAAAATACCATATAGAACGGTAGAAGACTGGGAAGCTGAAAGAAGGAAGCCAGCAGAATATTTATTTCCATTAATAGAAACATATCTACAGGTCTACTTCAGTAACGAAAAAGAAGGGAAATAGGCAAAAATGTAACAAAAACTCTAAATTTTCATAATAAAAAAATAAAATTTTTTTTAGCCTTAAAATCATGGGAACCACGAAAATCGCAAAAACCCTATTGAATAAAGGGTTTTCCGCATTATACACACATGTGTATTACATGAATGTAGATTTTTAAAGTGTTGAATGGGAACCAGAGGGGGGTCTAAAATATGTATACTACTGAGATGTGGGTGAAGAGGAAGTATACATAAATTTGTTACTTTCTCTTTTATTTAACCTAAAGAAAATCAGTAAACAAATGAGCGGGGAAAAATGCCCGAAGGGAGAAACGACATGAAAAACTTATTCAACAGATTAAACGATCGACAAAAGAAGTCAGCCAAAATCATTGCTGCTATGTTGATAGTTGCAGTGGTACTATTTGCAGTTCTGCATGTTTTACCAAAACCAAAGACAAACAATTCAGCAAAGCACGAAACGAGCAGCGAAACTTCTTCATCCAAGGAATCATCTAAGAAGAATGATGATAAAAAGAATCAAACTTCTAAGAAAGATGATAAGAAGAAGGATGACACTGGTAAGAAAGAAGATAAGAAAGAAGATACTTCCACTACATCCGAAACACCAACTACAGGTACAACTAGTACTGAGTTACAGAACAATACTAACAGTTCTTCAGTAACCAATACTCCAACTACGAATACAACACCTGCTCCACAGCCTATTTATCAAACGATCCATCATGAAGAGGTCGGACATTGGGAAACACAGGTCATAGCTGAAGCATGGGATGAACCAGTTTATGAACGTAAGATTATTGGTAACAATACTGGAACAATTTACCCGAATGTTAATGCTTTTATTGAGAACGAAAATGGCGATGAAGGTTATCATGTAGGAAATGTTCAGGTAGGAACGACACATCATGATGCAGTCACTCAACAGGTATGGGTCGTGGATCGATATGCTTGGGATGAAACTATCATTGTAGGTTATAGATAAAATATAAAATATAAAATTAAGTTCAGTCAAATTTTCTCCTAAAGAGGGCGATAGATGTAAAAGTCTACCGCCTTTTTTAATGGGGAAATCTAAAAAAATAACATTGCCTATTTTGATTGTCTGCTAAAGGAAATGGGCGATGAGATATATAGCAGTAAACAACAAGTTTCATACAATGCAGAAAAATTCAGGAGGAAAAAATGAAAGATAAATCAATTAGAAGTAAACTTACTGCCATTCTAAGTATGATGGTAGCCTTTTTATTGGCAACAATTATTCCGGTAAAGCTTACAGCTGCTACAGTATTCGCAAATGGTGGTGCTGGTTCAGGCGGCTCTGGAGGCGGTGGTGTAACAGGTGATAACCCTGGATACACGATTTGGTATGACCAATGGGACTCCAATGGAGAGCCTAGACAAGGCTGGAACGAAGCATCCATGAACAACATGCAAGCCCGTATTGAAAGCACGCTTGGTAAAACAATGGCAACAAGTGGTTGGGCAGGCACAACAGCATACCTAGATATTTATCAACAAGCAGCCCGTGAAGCACTTGCAGATGCAATGGCTCGTTCTGCTACGGGTAGAGCGAGAATTGTTGGTGTATCAAGTATTTATTACGATGGTGGTTCTGAGTTACAAACAGCATATGATAGCAAATCAAATGTATTGCGTTTGGCTGGAACACGTTCTGGTACTGCTACAGAGTTACCTGACAATACAGGTTGGTCAACTTTATATAACAATGGTAGTGGCGCAACAGGTACCAATTGGAGAGATTGGTTACAACAGTATGGTGTAAATAAGGCACCTGACACAAATCTAACAATGATTGTTTGGGCTGTAGCCGAGGGTGAACCAGTTCCACCAAACATTGAACTTAAACTTAAGAAAACAAATGCACTTCCTACGTTAACACAAGGGAACAACTGTTATGCACAGGATTTAAGTGGTGCGGTTTATGAAGTACATCGCATGGCAGATTTAAGTGATGCACCTATTTTGACATTAACAACTGATGCGGATGGCAATGCTACTGCACCTAATGAAATTCCGTTCGATGGAACACAGCCTTACTTATATGTTAAGGAAGTAACTGCACCAAGAGGATTTGCATTAGATCCAACAACCCACGTTGTATCTCCGTATGATAGAAGTACATGGGTTGTAAATTCCACTGATACTCCGTTAAATGATCCTTTAAGAATCACTTTAAATAAGATTAGTGCAGATAGTAATGTAGTAGAAAATCCAGCAAGTTTAGAGGGTGCTGAATTCACCATCAAGTATTATGCGGGACAATTTACAATGGATACATTACCAACAGCACCTACAAGAACATGGGTTGTGAAGACTGCAAAGACAGCAAGTGGAAAATATCAGACTGGTTTAAGTAATGATCCAAAATATTTTGTTTCAGGAGATCCATTCTATTTAGATGGTGGAGCACCAACACTTCCACTAGGTACAATTACAGTAGAGGAAACAAAAGCGCCAGCAGGCTATACGCTACAGAATAAAATGTTAAGTGCAGGTGGTCAGGAAGTAGCGAATGGAATTGCATTATTCAATATTACAGAGAACGATCAACACATTGCGGCTGTAGTTGGTGGTAATGAGTACACTGTTGTGGAAGGCGTTGTACGTGGTGGATTGGAGATTCAAAAGAAAGATGCAGCTACAAATGAAAATGTAGGGGTTGCTGTTTTTGAAATTATTAACAAGAATAACTTTGATGTTGTAGCTAGAGATGCGGACGGAAACGTACTTGGTACTGCTGAAGCAGGACAAGCTTTAAACTATGCAATCACAACAGATGCAAGTGGTTACTGGAAATCTAGTGATAACTTTTTGCCAGTTGGTGATTATGAATTAGTAGAAGTTGCTGCTCCTGCTGGATATTACTTGAATGCGGATACAAAGCCATTTGAAATCAAAGACAATGGAGCAATCGTTAGTCTTGATTATGCAGATGACAAGATTGTCATTGACGTAGCAAAGACAGATGGCAAGGGAAACAACGTAGCTGGGGCTAAATTAACATTGATTGAAAAGGATACTGGAAACGAAGTTGCTACATTTATCACAACAAAAGAAAACACAGATATTTCTAAGTTTGTCGCAGGTGGAAAGACATATATTCTTCGTGAAGATGAAACGCCATTTGGATTTAACAAGTTTGAAGACATTGAGTTTACCGTAACGGGAACAAGACAAAGCGAGCAAATTATATCTGCTGTGGATCAACGCAAAGTGTTCTAC
>ERZ773014.1650-NODE-1650-length-13879-cov-29.271484_pt1 | contig 13879 bp, 12 predicted proteins | sample MGYA00580841_ERZ773014 | MGnify/ENA primary metagenome ERZ773014 (study PRJEB29015, sample SAMEA2737989) | human oral metagenome | biome: human oral; feature: human-associated habitat; material: dental | place: China | collected 2067 ...
GACTTAACAGAATTAGAAAGAAAGTCCACTTTGGAAAGCGCTGAGTTTTTGTTTAGCTACTTCGTTGATTTGATCGATAGCAGCATTGATAGCTTGGCTAGTCAAATCAGACAGAGTTTCTGTATCTTCTGGGTCTACGATAGCAGGTTGAAAGTCAATTTTGACAACCTTTTTATCACCAGTAAGAGTTGCTACAACTAAATCTTGGCTAGATTTTCCAACAAATTCAGTTGCGGCTAATTCTGCTTGAGCAATGTCCATTTCTTTTTTAAGTTTTTGGGCTTGCTTCATCATGTTTTGCATATTCATCATAAGATTTTTAAGATTCCTTTCATATCAAGGGTTTAACCCTTGTTTGTAAATTTTCGTTGCCTTATTTTGCCTTATTGTTAAAAATTTTCAAAGGCAGAGGCGATTTCTTTTTGTTGAGTTGGAAATAAATGAGAGTACACATTTATTGTGGTATTAATTGTGGAATGACCTAATCGTTTCATCAAAGTAAAGAAAATATAGTCTTTACCCTCTCCATTTCGTAAGCCTTGGGAAACTAGAAATGCAGCATGAGAATGTCTGAAATCATGGTTGCGTATTAATTTGAAATTAGCTGGAAGTCTTTTTTTGAAGGCTACCCTGAAATTGGAGACATTCGGACCTGTCAACACTTCAGGAGTTGTTTGATAAATTTGTAAACTATTTGGATTGTCAGTAAAATCTTTTAACAAAAAATATTGCTGATTCTTCCAGTGTCTTAATTCTTCCACGAAGGCACGATGGATATAAATCCGCCGATTAGATTGTGTTGTTTTAACTGTGCCAATATGAACTTGAGCGTTGCGATAATAAGCAGAGTATTTAACATCAATATAGTTTTCGTTAAGATTGACTTGTTCCCAAGTTAAGGCTAACGCTTCGCCAATACGCATACCAGTAAACATTAGTACACGATACAAGAGTTGAAAAGGGTATTCATGCTCTTCAAAAAGTGAATCAAATTGTTTAAACTGTTCAGGGGTATAGTACGCCATTTCTTTATGCTGTTGCGGAAGTCTTCTCAATCCGTTGCAAGGATTATCTTGACGAAGTTGATTTAGTACTGCTACATCAAACATCTTGTGAACGAAAATCATTTGTTGATTAACGTGAGAGTTGGTTAATGTCCCACCCTTTACACTAGGTTGGTTTTTGAGCCAATTCCTGTACTCTTTGATGTCCGTAACGGAAACAGCACGCATATCTGCATTTTTGAAGTATTTGGACATGTATACTCGATAGTAAGATTCCTGACTATCTATAGTCCCTCGTTTATTGCCTCGAAGTTCATCTTCTTTCTTAACGAGTGAGTAGAGATAAGAAACAGAAATTTTCTCTTTGCAACTAACTTGATGTAGCTTATTGATGCGATAGTCTGCCTCATATCGCTCAGCTTCCTTACGTGTTTTAAAATCTGTTTTTCTGTGACGTTTTTGCTCGCCAGTTATGGCATCGTATCCGTCGCTGATATCCACCTTCCATTTCTTATTTTTTTGTCTAGTTACTGCCATTTGAAACTCCTTTTTCAAGAGCAGTATCCTCCTGTACATTAGACATTATACCATTTTTAGGGGATATGTCAAAACCGAGAATATCTTCAACTGTTTTAAGTGGAACTCTACCTACACGTTTATTGCTGTACCAAGAAAAGCCATCTGAGACTAATCTTTGTTTAGCTTCTCGGATAAGTTTTTTGGCTTGTGAATCAGAAAATCCAGTTAAGTTAATGATATCATCTTTATTTACAATTCTAATCATTTTTATACCTCTCATACTTTCTTTCAAATAAAATATGTGAGATAATAGGCAAGGGATAAGCTTGCCTTATCTTCACAATTATTCAGCGTTCTTTCTTCCGGGTTTCTTGGCGGATTCTGGGGAAGAAGGAGCGTTTTTTATATGAAAAATCTCAATTACACTATCAAGGTAAGCTTCAAATTCTAGTACCTGTAATTCAAGTGCATTTTTCTTTAACCAAATAGAAACATCATCATTAGGTATATAGTTATGTTCATATTCGAATAGTAACCTTTTTAGAAGTATAGTTACGGCGGATATACCCCATATTTGCTTGACCTTTTCTAACATAGGGAAGAAACCACTACCTTTTAAAATATAGTGTATGCTTTGCATCAGATGATTATTTCTAGGGCTAGTCGCTATTAAAGGAGGAGCAACAGTGGAAAAGTTAATCAATGCTTCGCTATACTCTGTTAGTTGTCTCGTCTCCGTATCACTCAAACAATATTTTTCAACAATTTTATTGGCGATAAATTGTTGAAAAATATCACGTGAAGGGAGTGAAAGAATGAACTTAGTCAGTTGCTTTGCGTATTGCCCTCTAAAGGTAACTTCAAATCGAATCCAAGATTGAAATTGTTGGGCAATTTGGGCATACCTTCCGTTACTTTCTAATTGTTCAGTGAGTTTGTCGTAAATTTTGAGAAAACTATTTGAACCTTTCTTACGTGAGCCAATCGTTACTGTTTTAGCTTCGGTATCTATCTCGATAGCAGACATTTTCGTATGGTTACGATTTCCTTTGTAATTGATAATTTCGAATTTTTTACATTTTAAATTATTATAAATATCATTGACAGATAAAGGGAAGTTGAAGTAGTCTGCACAAAAGTCAATTCTACTGAGATGCATATTCCAATATGATTCGTCTAACTTTTTCAGTATTTCATAAACTCCTAGAGGTTTATTATAGGAGTTTTCATAGGCTTGTTTATATAGGTTCAGAGCAGATGCTGAAAATTTAATAATGATTCCCATTTTTAAATAGCCTTCATGGAAGGCAATTCTTAAAAAATAGGGCATGTTTTCAAAACTGTAAGAAATAGTATACCCTTGTGGAGAAATCCGTTCTCTGGCCATTTCTCCAAATAATGAAGTGAGGGAAAGTTTTTCTGCAATGATTTCAGAAAGCTCATTCGCAATTTGCCCCCAATGATTAGGCCACTCACCGACGGTCTCTTCATTTGGTTGAATTACTATGGTTAGCTCATCTACGTCGACATGAAGATGTTTGTTGTTAATATCTATATTTTGTATAACTTCATTTGTCATTAATTTGTTCTCCTGTAATACAATAATCATTTCTGGAATCTGGGTTATTACATTACCCAGATGAGTAATGGCTTGCTACCGCAGGTGACTTCTAACCAGTCCAACCTATCTTCCAGCCCATGGTTGTTTTCTAGCCTGCACTGGTTAGAAGTAATAAGTTATTTGTAAGATTTAAGTATCTCGTCAAATGATACGATTAGTCTAGCTTCTGAAATTTGATATCTAGGTCTTTCTCCGAAGGAAGAATTGTCAATAAGCTTTACTTCATAAATTCCTAATTTTAAGAAAATATTATTGAAGACATTCTTGTCAAATGGTAGTAGCAGAGTCTTCCAAGATGCTGTGTTAGATTTTACACAGGCCAACCAGCCCTCTTTTTTCTCTTCTTTGTTACTAATTCCTACTACTGTAATAATTTCTGTTTGAGTCATAATGTTATTCCTCTTTCTTTATTTGTTGTTTTTCAATCAGATAAACTGAAAAGATGTTTTCTCTTGATGAGAGTACAAGTGGTTTTTCAATCATAGATATAATTTAGACCTTCCTGACGATAAAAAATCAAAAGAAACATCTAAATACAAAGTTGTAAAATTAGTTGCTGAACATTCAAAATTTTAGCTGTATTTCAGCAAGTTTTTAAATATTGTTACGTTAAGAAAACGTTATAAGTTGAATACTTTGTTTAATCGTAATTATAAAATTGAAACTGTCACTGATTGATAATGCGAGTTCTAGAAAGCATAGATTGTTCACTCATTCTAACGCGTTATTTTCTGCGTCTTCCTCTCGTTCAGACTTGATGCATAACGCTATCTGCAAAGCAGATTCATTCGCTTCACAATCTATGCTTTCTTCAAACTATGCATTATTTTATGTCAGTTTTCTCAATTTTATAAAATTAACCGATCAAAACTAAAGTAGATTAAACTTACGAAAGATTTTCATAAATCGAATACAAGAATTTAAGAAACCAGTTGCTGTTTATCCAGCTGAAAAAATTTTTTTGAAGTTCAGTGTCAACTAATTTTTTACGTTTTTTGTATGTTTGCTGTAGTTCTTCAAGTTTATTTTTTAGCTTGTCAATTTCAATATCTAAGTTGAAAATCTCACTGTCTTTCAAATCAACTTTTTCTTCAAGCTCAGACTCAAGAGAAGCAATCTCTTGCATCAGTTTATCTTTTTTTGAAACATACCCATTCAAAAATGAATCGAGTCTTGTGTTTGTGCTTGCGACACGTAAAGTTCCTTTATGTTCGCCTACTACTATACCTAAAAAAATTGGCGCATGGTTATCGTTCGAAAAACCGACATTAATGTAATGCTCTTCTGCTTTGATTTCAATACCGCCACGAGCCTTCTTCGTCTCGTCTATATCAAACAGAACAATTTTACCTAATAATTCGTCAGTGATGCCATTCCAAGTTGGGAACAAAAGCATATTAGTCCTCCTCGTAATTTTATTTTGCTATCGTCTGTGCACATTGATAGATACAAGAAACTTTCTTGTATGATTACATTTTATATCTTGTCAGATGAGAATAAAATAGGTATACAAAATCAAAAAGCGAATCGTCAATTAGCTAAGAAGTCCCTGCTTTTTTTACACATTGTTCTATGGTATACTAGCCTCATGAATACAAAAATATATAAAGAACCAACCAAATTTTCTAGTCGGTTAGACACACTCCTATACATATTAAGCTCGGAATATGATATAACTGCAAGAGATGTTGCCGATTTTATTCAAGTGTCTGAAAAAAATCTTTCAAAGTGGAGGAATGGGGCAACAAAGCCAAAATATAATGACACTCGCGGACTACTAAACTTTATTCTTTTGCTCTCACAAATATTCAGTGCAAATGGAAACGATGAATTACCACATCTACTAAATTCATTAGAAAACTTATGTTATGAAAGATTAGTTGATTTAAATCCTCAAAAAATTATTCAGGAAGCTAAAATTCAGTATATGCAAGAATTCCTAAACGAATTTAGTGATAGTACTCTTCTACCTGTAGGCAACGCTCCTTTTTTTGAAAATGAAAAAATCCAATAATTCTACAGCGACTTAGTTAATGCTTGTAATTTAGATGTCGCAATAGGTAGTAATACATTTCATGTACCTGAATATCAAGATTTTACGAGAACTATTGCCGTAAAATATCGTGATAGGTTCATTAATAATTTTAATAACTTTATATTAGTTCTAGATATACTTGTAAATACACCTATAGAAAATTATTCAGACTACGATTTTATTCCCCAATACTCACCAACTAATTTAGAAAAACTGAAACTTAATGCAAGAAAATTTATCAATTATATACCACCAAGAAATAAGACTAACAAAACCTCCATAGCTTCTTGGTTTGCTCAAAATATTGATATTGATGCTGTGCAAATCTCTAATTGGAAAAGAGGTAAAGATTTTCCGACTTTGTCTCACTTATACAAGTTAAATAGATTACTAAAATTTGAGGGAGAGAGAGGATTGCTTAAATATAATATGTCGAAACAGATGTGCTTCTATCACTTAATCAGACAATTTGAAGAAAGCGAAGTAGATGGAAGAGATAACTAAGTATAGTATTCATGATTTTCTGCAATTCAGTTTGATAATTAAGCAATTGAGATTCGGTAACTTGTTGTTTTCTATACTTTTCAGTACCACTTATTGAAGAAATAGATAAAGCAGTTCAAAACAAGGATGTCACTTTTTCAAGTTTCGTGATTCAAGCATGTGGGTATGCGTTGAGAAATATGGAAGATGAAAAAGAATTATAAAAACCAATAATAGTTGACTTTTTGGACGAAAAATCTTAAACTAAGATTATAAAATTCAAAGGAGTATTTGATGAACAATTTGCCATCACAAATCTTTAAATTTGCTCAGGTATTTTCAACAAGCCACAGGAGTGATATTGAAAAAATATATTCTGATAATGAGTTCGAGACTAAAAATAGTCGTCATAGTTTAAATTGGGATTTTATCTATCGAGATATTGGAATTATTGCTCAATCAAATGGATTAGTTTCACCTGTTATGCATATGGGGGCTCTATGGACAGCGAGAGGTGTAATTATCGAGGGAATCTTGTATGTTTTTATGATGCACAATAGATTTGAAGATGTTACTGAGAATTACGAAAAACAACACTATCTTACTTGTATAGCACGTTCAAAAAATTCCCATTTAAATGGAAAAGAAAAGGGTAAATTGTCAATTGAATTATTTAACGACCTAGATAACGATGAGTTGAGCGAATCGCAGATTGCGCAGTCGAAGAAGTTGTTAGGAGAGTTTTATAATTTAATTGATGAGATTAGAGTTATTACATTTGATAAGAAGACCCAAGAAGTGAGCGTTAACCAAGTAAATGCCTTTTGTGAATTTATTGATGCAGTAAATATCACAGAATTTGATTTTACAAAACTTGAAGAAGATGGACGCGAAAATACCCCTGAAAAACCTCTTGTTGCACTGAAATCTGGCGTACAGAAACAATTGGAGTCACAAAAGCATGTTAGTCTTCCTGCTGAAAAGAAGGAAGAGAATAATAAATGATGATATTTTATATAAAACAGGAGTAAATAATGCTTCAGATTAGTTTTAATGGTGAACGTTTAAAAGAGGCAAGGCTTTTTAACAAAAAAAGTATTACTCAGATTGCAGAGTTTTTAAATGTTTCAAAACAAATGGTTTCTAAATATGAAAAAGGACGAGCAACGCCCAGTGAAGAATCATTAGAAATATTGGAAAAGGAATTAAAGTTTCCGAGAGATTTCTTTTTTGGGAATGATAATTTTAGTTTGAGTTCTACAGGCACTTTTTTTAGAAGTCGTTACACAGCGACTCAAACAGAAAAAATGCCAGCAGAGATAAATAAAAACTATGTGGCTTTAATAAGAAATTATTTGGGAAAATTTATTGATTTTCCAAATCTTGACTGGGGGCTTTCTGGCTTAGATTTTACTCCGGCAGAATATGCAAGCTACATAAGAGAGAAATGGAAACTGGGAGATAGACCAATTGATAACTTGTCGTTGTTGATGGAAGAAAAAGGTTTTGTTATTTCTAGACTAGATACTCAGAGTGATAAAGTTGATGCCTTTGGTTCAGCTGTTAAAGTGAATAATAATGAGTATTATGTTGTTATGTTAGAAGGAACAGACTATTCATTCTATCGTCAGCAGTTTAGTTTAGCCCATGAATTAGGACATTGGCTAATGCATGAAAATATTAAGTCCCCTCAAGAAATGGGGGCAGTTGAGTATAAGCGAATGGAAGACGAAGCAAATGAGTTTGCTGCTGAGTTTTTATTACCAAAGGATTCGTTTAAACGTTCTATAATTGCTCATGAAAATGATATAGAGTATTATAGGCATCTAAAGAGAATTTGGCAAGTCTCAATTAGTATGATGATAATGCGTTCTAAGTCATTGAATATCATAGATTCTAACGAGTATACAAACTTGTATAAAAAACTTAGTTATAGAGGCTGGAGAAAAAATGAGCCTCTAGACTCAACGAAATTGATTAGCAACCCTCTATCTTTAAAACAATCTGTAGAATTATTAGTGGAAAATAGAATTGTGATGGATATATCTGCTGATATTTATAGAGTATACAATAAATTATTGCCGAATTTTTTAATTGAGAAATTATGTAATTTAGAGGAAGGTTACCTTGATGAATTGAATGATAAGTATCCAAATATTATTAGTCTAAATAAAGAAAGAATAAGAAGAGCATAGAATAGTTATATAGAAATTTAGTTAGATTTGGAAAACAGCCAAGAATTTTAAAAGTATTTTGTGGCTAATCATTTTATTAAGGTTATAAAAGTGGGAGAGTAATGGATATAGGTATTCGTGCTGATGGAATGACAACATCAGATTTTGAAAATTTTGCTATCGAGGTTGTTAAGAAAAAATTTAAGAATAGTAGTCTTCATGGGTTTAAGGAAGGAAAAGATGACGGTATTGACGGCATTGATGATATTGCTTCTCCCTCTCTCGTTATCCAAGCTAAACGATGGCAGGTAACAAAAAATCATGCTACAGCTGTAAAACTTTTGAAAGAGGAAATTGATAAGATTGCTCTGACTAAAGAAAAATATGGTTGGGAAGCTGGTTTCAATTACGTTATCGTTACAAGTATGGGGCTATCTCCTGCGGGTTTAAAGGAGATTCGTGATTACGCAAATAAAAAAATTCCTAATGCTATTCCAACTGATGATTATATTATATTCTCTTCTACATTAACAACTCTTTCCCAACATAAAGAATATAGAGAGATTTTTATAAAGTATGGATTGCTGGAGAAAGATATAACAAATGTTTTGAGAAATATTAAGTTGAAAAATATAGAAGCGGAATCAAAAGACTATTTCTCAGATTTTGATGCTCACTATTTTGTTGAAACACGTTTTCTAGGAGAAGCTTATAATATTTTACAAAGGGAACATATTTTATTAATTCAAGGGCCAGCTGGAATTGGTAAAACAACAACTTGTTCAATGCTTGGAAATCTATTTTTAAATAATAATCAGAATATCTTTGATATCATTATGCGTAGAGTAGAAGACATTAATGAAGTTCTTAGATTATATAATGAAAATTATCGAGATAATGAGGATAGAAATCTTTTTGTGGTTTTTGATGACTTCTTGGGTCGTAATAAGTTTGATGTTGGAGAGAGGGTATTACAAGATATAAAAAAATTATATTCGGCCTCTACTAACACCAATAACCTTTTTATTTGTTTAAACTCTCGTACTCAAATTCTTCAAGATGCAACATTGATAAACTTTGAGTTTCAAAAATTAATAGATGAAAAATTTACAGAGCAAAGAAGATTTATTATTGATCTATCTAAGTACTCGGATATAGAAAGAGCTCATATCTTTAGGAAAGTTTTTGAACGAAAAGCAGACTATCTTGACATCGATGACAAAAAAGAGCTTGTAGAAAAATATAACGATCTTATTGGAAGAGATTGGAAAAAAATTATACAACATCGAAATTACTTTCCTAGGTTAATAGAATTAATAGCAAATAATTTTAAGGATTCTAACGAAATTTTTTATGATTATGTAGTATATAATCTTAAGCATCCTAATCAGCTTTACAATAATTTATTTAACAATCTGAAGGATGAAGAAAAATATTTGCTATTTTCTTTATTACGATTCGATAGCTATCCTATCAACGAAGAGTGGTTGATGAACTCACTTCAAGCTTTGAAACTTAATCCAATATTTGATTTTCAGAAATCGTTAAAAAAACTTGATGGTTCATGGCTTACTTTTAAAAAAGAAAGTTTTGATGATGACAGTATGGTAGACTTTTTTAATCCTAGCATAATTGATTTTTTAAATGATAAATTAAAAGAGTATCCCAAAATAACTGAAAAAATAACTCAGAATTCTATTTACCTTCACCAATTATGTAAAGGGGTCGATAGTTATAGATTGAGTAAATTAAATGATTCGCAATATATATTTTTTGGTAAACTATTAGCTAACTGGAACAACTTCAAAGATAAAGATGATTTTATTGGAGAAAGAATCCTAGCTATTATTTGTTTAAATAAATTTTCAAAATTTAAAGATAACTTTTTAGAATTATTGAGAATATATGATGGGAGAATTAATTTAGGAGGTTATAGGAATGGATGGAATATTATCATCACTCAGATTTATTTTTCTGATAATAAAGCACTCAAAAGGATGTTCCTCGCTATTCTTGATGATAAGAGAGTCGTGGATAAACTAATAAATAGTCCTTATCTTGATTCAGAAGTACTAGATGACATGTTAGATACAATAAACAGTATAATTGATGAGGTAGGTATAGAAGATGAAGACTATCAAGATGCTTCGTTAAAAGATATGTATTGTTATACCATTTTTAGACAGAAAAAAATTGAGTTGCTTCAAGATTATTTAGATAGTAGAGATACTTTGGAAGAAGAAGATGTTGATTTTACTAATGACCCTAATGGTTTTGATTTAGATTGGGAAGTTAATGCGCAAGTTTTAGAGTTTAAAGAAAAGTTAACTGAGAAGTTAACGGATACTTATCACTGGGATGATATTGAAGTAGAAAAATTTGATTACTCAAGTTTACAACTCCATCTGGAAGAATACTTGCAATGGCAATATGATAGCTTTTCATACGTAGATGAAGCTTATGATAGATGGAGAGATTCTCAACTGGAAGAAGGGATTACATTAGAAAGTATTTTAAACAAACCATTGTCTATAGAAATTTAAAACAGCGCCATCGTATGATAGTGCTGTTTTGGATTGCCTAGAAGATACTGTCTTGTCTATTTTTTGTCTTATTGGTATAAATTCAAGTGATTTTAGCTTAATTTAGTAAGTTAAGAAAGGCTTTAAATCAACATTTCGGACAATTACAAGACTTAAAAAAACGTAGAACAAGTCTTGCATATTCATCATAAGATTTTCTTTCCTTTCTCTCGCAAGGGCTGAGCCCCTTGGTAATCTTCACTCTTCAATTATATCATTTTTTGGAAAAGTGGCAAGAAGAACATTTCTAGAAGGTTTGACAAAGATTTAGTCTTTATAGTAGAATGGTCATGAATCTATATCCCAAGGAGAAGACAACTTGAAAAATAAGAAGATAAAAGCTTTGCTGTTGGTAGTGCTCTCATCCCTCTTCATCCTAATCGGCTGTAGTGGTAGCCCTAAAATTCAGGGGAAATGGAATGTTCAGGATGTTAGAGGAGAACAAATGATCATTGAAATAAAAGAGAAAACCATCATTATCAACGAAGAAGAGTATAAGTATACTCAAAATGCTGTTGGTTTTAAAAATGGGGTGAGTTATTATGGCTTGACTCGGAAAGATAATGGCAAAATATTTTCTATCGTCTTTCCTGAGAAAGATAAAAATGTTGCTATTATGCTAATTCCTGATTCAGACGAGGATTATCTCACAGGCAGTATGCTCTTTGCTATGAACCGCAAGGAAAAGCCGGATTATAAAAAATATGCAGAGAAATATTTTAATCTACGATAAAAGAAAAAGGCGCTGAATTTCAGCGTCTTTTAGGTTTTATGACAGTGATGCCATGATCGGCAAGTCTAGACTAGACTGCCCTAGATCTACCGTCAGCTGATAGTCTGTCTTATCACGGACGGTGTGTTCGAAGTCAGTGGTGTAGAGGACGAGACGCAGTTGGTCGCCTTTTTTCATCTTGTAGATAGTTGGTTGCAGTTCAAAGCTACATTCCATCCATTGGTCAGGGGCAACTTCTTCGACCGTCAGCAAGTCTGTCCGATTTTGCAGGTTGAGGAAACCTTTGGTAATGACACGGTGTGGCGTTTCAGCAAAAGGCAACTCAACTAGATTGTCCAGCATATAGTAGCGGCCATTGTCCATGACTCGAGGATCAAGCGGTGTCGGAATCGGGGTGAGGCGCTTAGCTGGTCCGAAGTCCAGCAATTGAGCAGAAATCAGTCCCTTATCGGTGCTGGATTTGAGGCGCAGTTTGAGCTGGGTGGCTCCGTTGAGGAAGAGGTCGTCTTCCAAAGTCCAATCCAGAGTAATCTGGTTGACCTTGCCGTCAAAGAGTTCGTTTTTAAAGCTTTGGTAGTTTTTAGCAAAACGATTGTAATCTTCTTCTGAATATTGGTTTTGAATCTCTTGAAAGCCTTTACCTAGATGGAAATGAGCGTAGTTCTTTTGTCCACCGAAGTCTTCCAGAGTGAGCCAATTTTGAGCTTGGCTGTTGTCCTGCCAGATGACTGGTGGTAGTTCGAAGTCTGAAGCATGCCCCAGCAGTTTTTTGCTGAGGAGGGCATTCATGGCTTCGCGGAAGTCGATGGACTGCCAGTTGTTCATGTAAACATGGGCACCATTGTGGAAGAAGAGGTGCTTTTTGATGTGAGCTGGCAGAGCTCGGAACATATTATAAACATGGAGGGGTTTGACATTCCAGTCCTGAGAGCCGTGGGTGAAGACGACTTCGGCCTTGACCTTATCTGTATGGAGCAGATAGTTGCGGTCATGCCAAAATTGATTGTAATCTCCGGTTTGCCGGTCTAGGTCCTTACGCTGTTGCTCTAGGCTCCGCTGATAAGCATCATTATGACGTAGATAGTCACCAGCCCTCAGGTTGCGGGAGTAGGTCAGTTCGGTCAGGGATTCAAAGTCTTCTCCTGGGTAACCTCCGGGGCTTGTGACGAGGCCGTTTTCGCGGTAGTAGTTGTACCAAGAAGAAATCCCAGCTTCGGCGATAATGACTTCCAGTCCATCTACTCCAGTTGTTGCCAGCCCGTTGGACATGGTGCCCAGATAGGAGATACCGGTCGTAGCCACTTTTCCGTTGGACCAAGTGGCCTTGATTTCCCGTTGGCGAGTGTGGTCGGTGAAGGCTCGGCAGCGGCCGTTGAGCCAGTCAATGACGTTCTTATAGGCCTCAATCTGCTGGTAGTCGCCGCTGGTCATCAGGCCTTGAGAATCTTTGGTTCCCACGCCAGACACATAGAGATTGGCAAAACCGCGTGGTAGCAAGTAGTCATTGAGCGTGTAGGTGCCGATATGACCCAATTTTTCCTCAGCTTCAGAGACTTCTTGGACAGGAGCTAGCGCATCCAGTTGGAGCAATTTAAGTTCAGGTTCTTGAACTGTGATGTGATGGGGTTCTTTCCTTTCCAGATCCACATTCATATTGTGGAGAGCCTTGTCGCTGGCCGGGTCGTTGGTTCCCTGATGATAAGGAGAAGCGGTCATGACGGCAGGGATTTGCCCTTGATAGCGGGGGCGGATAATGCTAACTTTGACCAGATCTGGCTGGCCGTCTCCATCAGTGTCCACACGTGATTCTACGTAAACCACCTCTCGGATGGCGTCGTGGCTGGAAAAGGTTGCCAGGCTCTTACTGTTGAAGTAGTGGTGGGAATTGTCCTCAGGAATCAAACCCTCGCTGACCAGCTTATCAACCAACAGATTGCCATTTTTTGTTCGAGTGTTGAGCAACTGGTAGAGGTTTTCTAGCAGATCGTCGTAAACGATAGGGAAGTTACTTTCTGTTCGGAATTTCTCAAGATCGCTAAAATCAACAAAAGGTACAAAGTCTAAGAGCTGAAAGGCAGTCATATAGAAGACCTCAGCTGTCAGTTCGCAGTCTGACTCGAAGAAGGTCAACAAGTCAGTTTCGCTATCAGCTGCCCAAGCTCGAAGCAAGTAGTCTGTATCCTGATAGAGAAAGAAACAGCGTCGTAGGAAGCTTTGGAGATTGTCTTTGTCAGAAAGGTGCGGCTCATAGATGAAGCCCAACTCGGCTAATTCTTGGCGCATAGTGTCTGGATTTGTCTTGCTATAACTATACTGATTGAAGCGCATATTTTTCCCTCTTTTTCTGGTTTTTATTAAAATGACCTTTACATTATCCATTATACTTGATAAAATATAGATTGTCTAAAAAATTTAAAAGGAGAAATTAGATGGATTTCAGTTGGGCTATTAAATATGCCACGGAATTTTTAGGAACAGCTATCCTTATCATTTTGGGGAATGGTGCTGTTGCCAATGTTGAATTAAAAGGAACTAAAGGTCATCAAAGTGGCTGGTTGGTCATTGCTGTCGGTTACGGTATGGGGGTTATGATTCCAGCTTTGATGTTTGGAAATACCTCAGGTAACCACATCAACCCTGCCTTCACTTTAGGGCTTGCAATTAGCGGTTACTTCCCATGGGCTCAGGTAGCTCCTTATATTATTGCTCAAGTTTTGGGTGCGATCTT
>ERZ773014.1653-NODE-1653-length-13859-cov-20.120183_pt1 | contig 13859 bp, 8 predicted proteins | sample MGYA00580841_ERZ773014 | MGnify/ENA primary metagenome ERZ773014 (study PRJEB29015, sample SAMEA2737989) | human oral metagenome | biome: human oral; feature: human-associated habitat; material: dental | place: China | collected 2067 ...
ATGTGTTCAACGAAATGGTGGCCTTTGTTAGGCGAAAGAAGATGTAAGGCCGCGCAAAAACGATAAAAACGAAGAAGAGAAAAGGTTTAGTTAACGAGAGCCGTTAGGCATAATTACCACATACGTTCAACGATAACAAATCAAAAACCCCACAACGATGCAAATAGGAACACTGAATATCGACGTTTCTGAAAAGGTAAAAGATTTCGTTCAATACTTGGACTCAACCGACAGGATCATCTTATCGGCAAGGTTTGGCGATGGAAAAACGCACCTATTGAATGCTTTAAGAAACGATGTAACGGCAAACAAGGAGTACGAGTTCTTCACCATCTATCCCGTTAACTATTCTGTTGCCCCTAACGAAGATGTGTTTGAATATATCAAACGAGACATCATCGTGCAGTTGAACAACCAAGGACTTCTAAATAATATTGATTTAGAGGCGACATTTAGTTCGTTCATTGACTTTGAAGACATCGCATCTGTTGTATCGTTCATTTTATCTCTTGTTCCTGGGGGAGTTGTCTATAACAAATTCTTCAACCAATTTTGTAAGATAAAGAAACGTTATGAGCAGAAAAAGCATACCGCAGACAAGTATTTGTCTACGTTCGCAAAACAAAAAGGCAGTATTTACGAAGAAGATGGATATACAAAGCTGATAAGAGAAAGGATAAAGTGGATGGGCGAAGACCACTATACAGGTGGACACGAATGGAAAGGAAAGAAACCCGTTTTAATTATAGAAGATTTAGACCGCTTAGATCCTAAACATCTATTCAGAATACTTAATGTTATCAGCGCGCACATGGAAGATCGCCACACACCAGATAAAGTTGGTAACAAGTTTGGTTTTCACAGCATCGTATTAGTGATGGATTATGATGTCACCAAGCACATCTTCCACCACTTTTATGGAGATGGAGCATGCTACGAAGGCTATATGAGTAAATTTTTGTCGCGCGAACCCTTCCGATATAGTATCCAACATGAGATGGTTATGAAAGTTGGAGCTAAGTTGGCAAGAGTTTTTGGATTGAGCCATGTACTTCCTTTATTTGAAACATTTAAGAATAAGTTGTTACAAAGTTCGATAAGAGATTTGAGCAAACTTGCCCTACACTAGACACAAACCATTATTTAAAGTCATCAAAGTGTGTTATAAAAAATCCGCGCGCCAAGAAAACAATTACTCTCTCAACTTCATTCCCCATATTTCATTTGTTAGTCTATATGATTGAAAGCGGAATGACAAAAGAAGAGATTAAGCAAACATTTATTGATACTGAGAAGAGTCCACTTCTTGAAGGGCAAACAACTTTAATCGAGTATTTAACATTGGTTTACCCAATATATCGAAAGTTCTATCAAGACCTGCAAAGAATAATGGTAACGAATAAAGTTTTCTCCTTCAATGTAGAAAACACGAAACGAACAGAAACAAGTGTAACTGTCAAGCCTATAATGACCCACAATCATTCTGGTGTTCCCACACTACTAGGTAATGATATTGGGGACGTCATACTTGATTTTCTAGATAAAATCTCCCCATCAATCAACCTTTCCGCCTTACGCTCAGGCAATAATTAGCCCTACCACATTTGATTTACCAAAATGTTTTTAGGCAAAAACCCGAAAAATACCGAAATGTTTTAAGGCAAAAACCCAAAAAACACCAAAATGTTTTGGGGCAAAAAACCCGAAAAATACCAAAATGTTTTATCCCAAAAAGTGTAAATACACCAAATTGTTTTAGCCCCAAAAGTGTAAAAACACCAAATTGTTTTAAGGCGAAAAGTGTAAAAACACCAAATTGTTTTAGCCCCAAAAGTGTAAAAACACCAAATTGTTTGGGGAAAGAGATTAGCAAAAGGTGGTGTTATGGGGCTTAACAATGCGGTTGGAGGCCGCCTACACAAACACCAAACGATGGCAATCAGGGTTTTGGAGAGAACTACTTGGGCTGTAAGCAAACATGGGGGCTACTGCACATAAAACAGCAGACAGCATTTTAATAAGTAAGAAACACAGCGGCTGAGGGTAAGTCCCTCGCCGCAAAAGCATAGAAGCAAGCACCGCTACTCACCCTTTCGCCTTTCAATCCCTTTCGCCCACGCTCGCTTTCAGCATCGCATCGTTAACAAAAAGTTCTTCGTCCTTTACAAAACACATCCTTGTCGCCACCCCATTCTAGCGAAAAAAAGCATCAAAAGCAAGGTTTTAGGGGTAAATTTCGGCTTTACGCACTCCCGTTTTTGTCATTTTTTGGGTATAACCCCTGCATTTTGCACCATTTTGCCTTTCTATTTTGGTTGGCATCCCATTATTTTGTTCGCCCAAATACCTGCATTTACCCCCTAAAACCCCACTTTTTGATGGCCATTTTGCCCCTTTCAGCCATGTTTTTCATGGTTCTACAAGGTTATGTTTATACCATTACGATGTATTTTTATGCTTTCCGTTTCGCGTTTAGCAGCATTTTGCACGGCATTTAGCAGCATTTTACCTTGCGTTTTGCGGCATTTTACCTTGCTTTTAGCACCAAAACGCACTGCGTTTAGCGGCATATTGCACTGCTATTTGCTGCAAAACGCACCGCATTTTGCAACAAATAGCCCCAAATTTGGTGCAAACGGCCATTCTATTTAATAAAAATTCATTTTGGCAGCAGTCTCAATAACGCCCTTTTAGCACCAAAACAAACCCTCGCAAGAATCGAAAATTTGCGGTCGGGTTAACGATTGGTGGAGAAAAAGGGCACTCATAATGTTAAAAAATGCGCCGAAATCTTTACACAAAGCGAAATATAATCGCCATTCGCCTATGCCTTTCCAAACATTAACCCCAATCGGGCGTTAGAGCCTGAGCAGATGTTGGGTGTTGTTGAGCATATTGCCAGTCTTATTCTTGAAGGCTTTGCGGGCTACGTCGAGATAATAAGACAAGCAAGATGCCGACAGGCAAACGAAAAAAAGTACAGGAAACGATGGAAGAAACCTAAAATAATGGGTAAGCAGTGTAACTACCTATTGGGTGTAAATGGCAGGTACTAAGCCATTTCATTGTTTCATCATGTGTTGAACATCTTTCTTTGTTGGGTGTTAATAGCAGCCTCTAACTCATTCCATTATTCGCCTGTCACCTCTCATTATTTTTGCCCCTACGTGCCTTCCCCTCAACCATTATACGCCGACTAAAAACAGGTATTTATATAATCTATATCAATAAATAAGGGCATAAAATATCTTTTTTAGCACATATTTTGTGCATTTTTGAACAAATCATTACTTTTGCATTGCATTTCAGAGATGTAGGTTGTATCATTAAACTAGCGGGGCCAACGGGTGGTTGTTTGATTGCTTGTTCGCATTCCTTCCATTTTACACTCGCACTACAACAATTAGACAATCAATCTCTTTGAAAACACCCCGTCTATCCCCCTGGGCCGATGCTGAACGCATACGTTCAACGTTGACTTTTGGGGGATAGCCATGTATATAGGTTGCGAACATTTGGCTGGCAAGTGGGCTAGGGTTTCTAGTTGTTGTGGGTTTTCTAGTTGTTCTAGGTATTCTAGGGTTTCTAGTTATTCTAGGCTTTCTAGTTGTTCTAGGCTTTCTAGTTATTCTAGTTATTCTAGGTTTTCTAGGTTTTCTAGGCATCCTAGTTATTTAGCTACATTAGGCCTGCCCGTTCATCGGTGGGGCGCAGCCATCTTTTCACCTTTTCACCCTTTCACTTTTTCACCTTTAAAGGCGCAGCCATCTTTTCACCTTTTCACCTTTTCACCTTTAAAAGGTGCGCAGCCATTTTTTCACCCTTTCACCCTTTCACCCTTTCACCCTTAAAGGGCGCAGCCATCTTTTCACCCTTTCACCTTTTCACCTTTTCACCTTTAAACGTTTCTTTCTCATACAAAAATGTTTCATGAACGATTATTGCAAGCATCTGAACGATTATTGCAAGCCCGTTATAGCAATAAAGCGTAAATTTGCATTGCACGATTGAGGAAACCTACGCAACCAGAATTGACATAAATCAATTACGCGTAACAAGTAAGCCACACATTCAAGGCCGAACTAACCCCCTCGAAAGTAACAATCTTCGTATAAAATGAAACCTAATTATTCAACAAGTATGAGACATCTACGAACTCTTTTTCTTATCGTGCTGGGCACACTTGCCTGCACACTTGCCTATGCGCAAGGACTGAACGTGAGCGGAACGGTGACGTCGGCCACCGACGGCGAACCCATCACGGGCGCATCGGTTGTTGAGAAAGGTACCTCGCGAGGCACCATTACCAACATCGACGGAAACTTTAAGCTTGAAGTAAACAGCGGAGCCACGCTGGTTATTTCTTATTTGGGCTTCAAAACAGTAGAAGTGAAGGCCACACCCTCTATGAACATCGTACTGGAAGAAAACGCCGCAAGCCTTAACGAAGTGGTGGTGACGGGTTATACCACACAGCGCAAGGCCGACTTAACGGGTGCCGTGTCGGTGATGAACATGAAAGACCCCGTTAGCGAGTCGAACCCCAACATGCTGGGTTCTATGCAAGGCAAGCTTGCAGGTGTGCAAATCGTTACCGATGCCGCACCAGGAAGTGGCGGTTCTACGGTGCGTGTGCGCGGCATGAGCACCATCAACGCCAGCGACCCCTTGTATATCATCGACGGCATACCCTCGTCGGAGAACCTGAACTCGCTGAACGCCGCCGACATCGAGAGCATACAGGTGCTTAAAGATGCTGCCTCGGCCAGTATCTACGGTAGCCGTGCAGCCAATGGCGTTATCATCATCACCACCAAACAAGGCAAAGGCAACCGCCTGGCTGTAAACGTGAACTATGCGCTGAGCCTGCAAACGGTGGGCAAGACCTACGACATGCTTAATGCGCAGCAATGGGGCGAGGTGTTTTGGGCAGCCAACAACAACGCCGGACTTAGGCCCTCGCACCCCTTCTACGGCAACGGCTCTACCCCCGTGCTGGCCGAATACCTAGATGCGAGCCGCAACGTGAAGTCGGCCGACACCGATTGGCAAGACGAAGTGTATAGCTCGGCATGGACGCACAACCTCTCGGCCAACGTAACCAACAGCGGCGAAAAGGGTTCGATGATGTTCTCGGCCAACTACATCAATCAAGACGGCTTGATGGACTACACCTTCTACCGCCGCTATTCGGCCCGCGTAAACTCAACCTACAAGCTTTCAAAATACTTCAGCGTTGGCGAAAACCTGATGATTGCCAAATGGTTCGACCGCGGATATTCAACTGGCGACGACCGCGGCATTCCTTATACGGCCATGCGCCAACACCCAGCCATACCCGTACGCGATGCGCTTGGCAAGTTTACCAACCCCATGCAATTGGCCAGTTCGGACATATCGAACCCCATGCACGTGCTTTATAACGGCCGCGACAACAGCAACGAGAGCTGGCGTATCTTCGGAAACGGCTATCTGGAAGTGTTCCCCATAAAGGGTCTTACGCTCAAAACCAACTTTGGCATTGAGCATGTGCAGTTCTTCAACAAGACACTTACGCGCAGAATACTCGCCTCGGATGTGAACAGCATGAACCGCGCGTATGGTCAAGGCGACACTTGGACTTGGACTAACACTGCCGCATACAACGTAAACCTTGGTCAACACCACCTTAACTTGCTGGCAGGAACAGAGGCAATAAAGTATGTTTTCGAAGACCTTTCGGGCTTTAGAAACAAGTATGCCTTTGAAGATGCCAACTACATGCAACTAAACGCAGGCGAAGGAACGCAAACCAATGGCGGCGGAAAGGCAGAATGGGCGCTTTTCTCGTACTTCGGTAAGGCCGATTACAACTACGCCGACCGCTATCTGCTTTCGGCCACACTACGTCGAGATGCCACTTCGCGACTATATCGCGGACAAAATTCGGGCGTGTTCCCCGCATTCTCGGCCGCTTGGCGCATAACCGAAGAGAAGTTCTTCAAGAGAAACAACATCCTGAACGATGCCAAACTGCGCGTTGCTTGGGGACAAAACGGCAACTCGGCCATCAGCAACAACTACGCCGCATACAGCACATACGCCTATAATCTGGGCAACGGCTCGTACGACCTAGACGGAACGGGCAATGCTATCGTGGGCGGAATAACCATTGCCGCATCGGGAAATAAGAACCTGAAATGGGAAACTACTACGCAAACCAACTTGGGTTTGGACCTCAACATGCTGAACAACGCCTTGTCGCTAAGTTTCGACTATTATTGGAAGAAAACAAAAGACATGCTCACCGTTCCGCCAACATTGGCCGTTGCCGGCGAGAATGCAGCCATGTGGATGAACACGGGCGACATGGACAACCGCGGATGGGAACTTACTGTGGCCTACAACAGTCCGCAATATAACGACTTTTCGTGGAACGGATCGCTCAATCTATCGAGTTATAAGAACAAAGTGGTTAAGCTGAACAACTTTGTAAGCACCATCGGAGAAGACTATCGACTGATGGCAGGACAGCCAATGGGCGTTTATTATGGCTACATGGCCGACGGAATATTCCAAACGCAAGAAGAGGTGGACGCACATGGCGTACAACCCGGCAAGGGCGTGGGCAGAATAAGATATAAGGACTTAGACGGAAACAACGAGATTAACGAAAAAGACCGCACCATCATTGGCGACCCCAACCCCGACATCGCAATGGGCTTGAACCTCAGCGCGACATGGAAAGGACTAACGCTCAGCGCGTTTTTTACGGGCGAATTTGGGTTCGACATCTACAATACCACCAAACGACAGCTCGACTTCATGAGCTATGGCGACAAGAGCTCCAACCGCGGAGCTAACATCCTAAATGCGTGGACACCCCAAAACCGCGGAGCAAGCATACCACAAGTGTCGGTAGTAGACAACAACAACGAAATGCGAATGTCGACATACTTCGTAGAAGACGGCTCGTACTTCAAGCTGAAATACCTCAAATTGCAGTATCAGTTGCCCAAAACACTGCTTAAGAAATTCGCCGTGGCCGACATCAACCTATACGGACAGCTGGAAAACGTGTTTGCTATAACAGGCTATTCGGGCCTCGACCCCGAATTACCAATAGGCGGATATGGGGCACGCATAGACAATGGGCCATACCCACGCGGACGAACATTCACCTTTGGCGTGAACCTTCAATTTTAATTAATTACCTATACAGATATATATTGCTCACTCAAAAGGAGACATAACAATGAAAACCCCATATAACAATCAACTCGTTAAACTCGCCTTTGGTGCGTTTATGTTAGGTGCGACATCGCTCGTAACCTCGTGTAACGACTTTCTGGACTTGAAACCGACGGGTCAGTTTACGAACGAACAAGTTGGCGACAGCGCCGTAGGCGGGTTCATGGCCGCAGCCTATGCAGGACTCGAAGCACATTTCTTCGGCAACAACGAGGCCTTTAACGGGCCAATAACCAACTGGGTGTTCGACGTCCGCTCGGACGATGCCTACAAAGGTGGCGGTGCCGTTTCGATGGAACAGGGCATACACCAGCTGGAAGTGGCCAACATCAGCAGCGACAACCCCACTTGCAAAGACAAATGGAGGAACGACTACTTCGCCATCTCGCGCGTACACAAGGCCATGAACGCCATCGCCGAGAGCAATGTGTCCAACAAAGAGCCCTTGATGGGCGAACTGAAAGTGCTGCGTGCATACTTCTATTTCGACCTCATCCGCATATTCGAACGCATTCCCTACTTCAACGAGAACGAAGATCCCAACGGTAAACGCATCGACGAATACTCGCGCGAACAGATTTTCGATAAGATAAAGCAAGACCTGAAAGAGGCTTACGACGTGCTGCCCGCCGACCAAAGGCAGGTTGGCAGGTTCAACAAATACGTGGCCGCCGCACTGATGGCCAAGGTTTCGGCCTTTACTTCTTCGTGGGACGACGTTGTAACTTACAGCGACCTTGTTATCAATAGCGGCAAGTACAGCCTTTATGATAACTTCTGCGACATGTCGAAGATTGCCTTTAACAACCGCAAAGAGTCTATCATGGCCGTTCAATTCTCTACCGCCAACAACAATGCGCACATCAATTGGTGCAACCTTCTCAACACCACTTACTCTGAAGGAAACCTCTTTGGCAACGGCGACGACTTCTTCTTAGCTAGCCAAAACTTGGTGAACGCCTTCCGTACAGATGCCAATGGCTTGCCCTATCTTGACGGAACCTTTAACGATGTGAAGGTAACAAGCGACTACGCAGGCAACGTAGACCCACGACTTGACTTTACCGTAGGCCGCATAGGCTATCCGTTCAGAGGCCATACGTATAACGAGAAATGGTGTCGCGCCTACGACGTGTACGGCGAATACTCTGGCAAAAAGCCGCTGATAGACCCCGCTTCGCCCGACATGGTTAAGGGTTTCCCCTGGGGTGCTTCAAGTCTGAACTTCTGTTTGATACGCTATGCCGACATCCTTTTGCTTAAAGCCGAGGCACTTATCGAGAAGAATACAGACCTAGACGCGGCTCGCACGCTGGTGAACGAGGTGAGAGAAAAGGCTAACAGAAGTATCGACGGCACCTATATGCCTGTTGAACTAGACCCCACGAAGGCTAACTATATGGTAAAACCCTATCCCGCTGCGGGCTGGACACAGGATTATGCCCGCCGAGCCGTACGCATGGAACGCCGCTTGGAGCTTGCTATGGAAGGCAATCGTTGGTTCGACTTGGTGCGTTGGGGAACTGTTGTTGACGATGTGAACAAGTATATGCAGAGCGAAAGCCGCCTCAGACCCTACTACGCAGGAGCTTCCATCACCTCGGCCGAGGTGTTCTTGCCTGCTCCCATTACCGAAGTAGAGAACTCTAACGGACTTTACAAGTAAGAACCGAGGGCAGGGCTAGCCGCTAAACGCCAACAGCACATCGGTTGCGCCCTGCCCTTCTTTTCGCTATCCACCCACAATCTAAACGTCTAACATTATGTATGCAAGGTATGTATGGCAAGTGTCTCGCCACTAAACCTAACTTCGCGCTGAACGCCGAAAGCCAGCCAAGTATGCTGCAAGTGTTCGATTTGGCAGGCCGAATGCTCGCCACCAAGGCCGTTTCAACAGGCCCGGTAAGCATAGAACTACCCTCACAAGGCGTGTTTCTTGTGCGCTCGAAAGTGGGAACACGTGCAGAAACAAAGAAAATCATCATTAATTGAACTTCCCGCAAGGGGGTTAATAAACATTAATCCATCCACATCCGATGCGTAAAAACTTGGCGTTTAGCCCACTTAGTTTTATCTTTGGAACAGAGAATTACAGTTATTCAGGACCTAACGCGCATCACCTAAACCGCAACAACCATTCAAGATTATGGCACAAAGACTAACCAAACCCATGCTTAGGCTGGCAACAACCCTACTGTTGCTCTTTGTGGCGCATGCCATTGCCCATGCCGACAACCCCCAAAAGATGAATATGCTCAGCAAAAACCATTGCATGCTGGCTTTCGACACGCACACAACGCGCTACTTGCTGTTGCCCGTTGAAGAGAAAGCAGAGCTTTGCAACCTGCGACTTATCGTAGACAACAACGCCATTCAAACGCTTAACGTGCGCTTGGCTGCCGACCACGTAGACTATTTCGTGCCACTTGCACTCGATGCCGTTAAGGGAAAACCCTTCGTTCTCGATGTGCACGTGCAGGGCGACGTTCGTAAAAACGGCAACCTAAACGACTATGTGTGCTGGAAAACCATGTCTATGACCGACAACTTCGACACGGCCAACCGCGAAAAGTGGCGTCCGCTGTACCATCACACGCCGCCCTACGGATGGATGAACGACCCCAACGGACTGTTTTACAAAGACGGGCTGTACCATCTTTACTACCAATGGAACCCCTATGGGTCGCAATGGGAGAACATGACGTGGGGCCACAGCGTTAGTAAAGACCTTGTGCATTGGGAAGACCGAGGCACTGCCATAGCCCCCGATGCCCTGGGAACGATATTCAGCGGCTGTGCCGTTGTAGACCACAACAACACGGCTGGCTTTGGCGCAGGTGCGGTGGTGGCCTTTTATACCTCGGCTGGTGAGAACCAAACGCAAAGCATGGCGTACAGCACCGACAACGGACAGACCTTCACTAAATATGATCGCAACCCCGTAATAACGGCCGCGATACCCGATTTTCGCGACCCGCACGTGTTTTGGCATCAACCCACCGAGCGTTGGATAATGGTGCTTGCCGCTGGACAAGAAATGCAATTCTACTCGTCGAAGAACCTCAAAGAGTGGACACTCGAAAGTAAGTTTGGCGAAGGATATGGCAACCACGACGGCGTTTGGGAATGTCCCGACCTGATGCAACTGCCCGTTCGCGGCACCGATAAGCAGAAGTGGATGCTTATTTGCAACATCAACCCAGGCGGACCTTTCGGCGGAAACGCCACGCAATACTTCATCGGCGAGTTCGATGGGCACCAGTTTACCTGCGAAGACAAGCCCGAAACAACCAAGTGGATGGACTACGGCAAGGACCATTACGCCGGCGTAACCTTTGACAACGCACCGCAAGGTCGCCGCATACTGATGACGTGGATGAGCAATTGGCAGTATGGCAACCAAGTTCCCACGCTGCAATTCCGCTCGGCGAACACCATTCCATGCGACCTCGACCTCTTTGAACACGACGGTCAGACCTATGTTGGGCGCACACCTTCAAAGGAACTCTTCGCAGCACGCGCCACACCGCTACTTAAAAACAGCACTTCGGCACGCCGAACCTTCAACCCAGCGCAGGGCGCATACGAGCTAGTGATGGTAGTTAAGCCCCAAACCAAGGGCAAAACACGCCTTACTTTGCAAAACGCCGCAGGCGAAAAGGTGGTTGTTAGCTACGATGTGGCCGCACAAACGCTATCGGTAGACCGCACCCAAAGCGGCAGAACCGATTTCAGCGATGCTTTCAAGGCCGTTACCATTGCCCCAACCCGCGGCTTGATAACCACGCTCCGCATCTTTGTAGATAAGAGTAGCGTAGAGGTTATAGACGCCCAAGGCAAGGTTTCGCTCACCAATCTGGTGTTCCCCGCAACGCCCTACAACACCTTGCTGCTCGAAAATTCGGGTGGAAACAAGGCTAGTGTGTCGGCGTTTGAAATGAAATAAGGTTTAATTTGTCCGACTAGTCGGACCAGTCAGACTTGTCCGACCAGTCCGACAGATCCGACAGATCCGACTAGTCCTACTGGCCACCCCAGCCATTCTATCTTAACAAGTAAACATCAAGGCATTTCACTCCCCTCTCCCCTCGGAGAGGGGTTGGGGGTGAGGCTTTAAATACAAAATAATTATGCGTAAATCAACCCAACTCACACTCATTCCCGTGATGTTCTGTTTCTTCGCCATGGGATTTGTAGACCTAGTGGGCATTGCCTCAAACTATGTCAAGGCCGATCTCAACCTTACCGACTCGGCTGCGAACGTCTTTCCGTCGCTCGTTTTCTTCTGGTTCCTCATCTTTGCCGTGCCAACGGGCATGCTCATGAACAAGATTGGGCGTAAGAAAACGGTGCTTGTGTCGCTCGTTATCACCGTGGCCAGTTTGCTTTTGCCCCTCTTCGGCAACAGCTACGAACTGATGCTAATCTCATTTTCGCTGCTGGGCATCGGCAACGCCTTTATGCAAACCTCGCTCAACCCCCTCATCTCGAACATCATCAGTGGCGACCGCTTTGCAGCCACCCTCACATTCGGCCAGTTTGTAAAGGCCATTGCCTCGTTCATGGCTCCCATTATCGCCGCTTGGGGTGCAGCAGCCAGCATCCCCCACTTTGGTTTGGGCTGGCGCATACTCTTCCCTATCTACATGGTTATCGGCATTTTGGCCACCCTGATGCTGTCGGCCACACCCATCGAAGAAGAGCCCATGAAGGATAAACCCTCTTCTTTCATGGAAACCATCAAGCTATTGGGCACGCCCATCGTGCTGTTGTCGTTCATCGGCATCATGTGCCACGTGGGAATAGACGTGGGAACAAACACCCACGCGCCAAAAATACTGCAAGAACGACTGCACATGGGCCTCGACGAGGCAGGCTTTGCCACCAGCCTTTACTTCATTTTCCGTACCCTTGGCTGTCTTAGCGGCTCGTTCATACTGGCCAAATTCAACAACCGCACCTTCTTCTACGTTTCCGTTGTCATGATGGCCCTTTCCATGTTGGGCCTAGCCGTGGGCGAGAGCAAAGCCGTTCTGTACACCGTCATCGCGTTGGTTGGTTTCGGCAACTCCAACATCTTCTCGCTCGTGTTCTCTCAAGCCGTGCTGTCCTTGCCCGACAAGAAGAACGAAGTGTCGGGCCTAATGATTATGGGCCTGTTCGGCGGAACCATATTCCCCCTTCTTATGGGGCCTGCCAGCGATGCCGTTGGCCAATGGGGAGCCGCCGTTGTAATGGCCTTTGGCGTTATCTACCTCTTTACTTACGGACGAAAGATTGGCGCAAAGTAAGCATACTTAACTAAAAACAACAAAGAAGATATGAAACGACTTATCGTAGGATTGGGCGAGGCACTATGGGATGTGCTGCCCGAAGGAAAGAAAATAGGCGGCGCACCGGCAAACTTTGCCTACCATGCCGCGCAGTACGGACTAGACACCTTGGCCATTAGTGCCTTGGGCAACGATGCCTTGGGCGACGAAATAGCCCAGAAGTTCGCCGATAAAAAGCTCAACGTGCTGATGCCGCGCGTGCCTTTCCCCACAGGAACGGTGCAAGTAGAGCTCGATGCACAAGGCGTTCCCACTTACGACATCAAGGAAGGCGTGGCTTGGGACAACATTCCCTTCACCCCCGAACTTGAAGAAGTGGCCCGAAACTGCCGTGCCGTGTGCTGGGGTTCGTTGGCACAACGCAACGAAGTGAGCCGCGATACCATCCGCCGTTTCCTCGATGCCACCCCAAAAGACTGCCTTAAAATCTTCGACATCAACCTCCGACAAAACTTCTACAACGAAGAACTGCTGCTCGACTCGTTCAAACGATGCGACATTTTGAAGATAAACGATGAAGAACTGGTTACCATTGGCCGTTTGTTTGGCTATCCTGGTCTCGACATGACCAACAAATGCTGGCTCATCTTGGGTAAATACAACCTCGATGCCCTTGTGCTTACCTGCGGCGTAAACGGCAGTTATGTGTTTACTCCTGGCGCCATGTCGTTCTTAGAGACGCCCAAAGTAGAGGTAGCCGACACCGTTGGTGCAGGCGATTCGTTCACAGGCAGCTTCTGTGCAGCCTATCTTAGTGGCATTCCCGTTAGCGAGGCCCACCGCCTGGCCGTTGAAACCAGCGCATACGTATGCACACAAAACGGCGCAATGCCCACTATCCCCAAGCATTTTATCGAAAGGATTAAGTAAGGAGCGAGAAGTTAAGGAGTTATGTAATTAAGGAGTTAAGCCAATAGCTTTGGGACGAAAAGCTTATCATCTCTTAACCCCCATCAAGGAGTGAACAAGCTGGCGAGTTTGCAAGAAACATTCCCCTTATACGACAAAGCATACGGCTTAACTCCTTAACTCCTTAACTCCTTTAACTCCTTAATTACATAACTCCTTAACTCCATAAAAACGCAGAAAAGTTAACAAACCAGAGAATTGACAAGAGAACTTCCCATTGTACACTAAGCATACGGCTTAACTCCTTAACTCCATAACTCCTTAACTCCTCAACCACATAACTCCTTAACTCCTAAAAATATTCTCTTTTTCTTTCATATTAATCAAATTAATTGTAACTTTGCGAAGTGAAAAGGCATAGTTATTCAACTGCGCCATCATGAAAAG
>ERZ773014.1654-NODE-1654-length-13859-cov-3.585048_pt1 | contig 13859 bp, 16 predicted proteins | sample MGYA00580841_ERZ773014 | MGnify/ENA primary metagenome ERZ773014 (study PRJEB29015, sample SAMEA2737989) | human oral metagenome | biome: human oral; feature: human-associated habitat; material: dental | place: China | collected 2067 ...
ATCTTAACCCCGCTGAAATCGAAAATGTTCTGGATCGGCGCAAGTGACTGATTGATGCTGCCTATGGAAACGATGTTAAAGTTCACGGGCTTTAAGTGATTGTCCATATTGACAACGCATACCCACTCCCGGTCAAGCTCCTTCAGCACATCCCGCATAACTGCCGCTGCGCCTTCCGGGCTTGTAAGCGGTATCTGGCTGTCTCCTTCTTCCGCGGCATCAGGTGCCCTCCTTTTCCCTTCTACCTCAATTTCCATGTGGATCTGTACATCCTCTCCGTATTCGCCAAGATATCGGATCAGATCCTCAATTGTCGTAAAAACAAGTTCTTCCTTATCCATTGCTGCCTCCCTTTGGATCTGCTTTTCCCGCATTCTTATGTGGCTCCGCTGCTCCCAACATTTTCAGTTTCTCTATCACGGATCCGCGGGTGTGGTTCCTGTCCGCCGGAATCTGCGAAAGATTGCCGTGCTCCATCAGCGCAGTCATTTGTTCGTCATAGTGCAGATATCTTGATCGTCTTGCCATTTGTTCTTCTCCTCGTTGCATAAAAAATGACCGATGCCTTTCCTATCGAAAAGCAATCGGTTGACTAATAACTGGTGGCTGGAAATGAATTTTGCGAAAAATCATTGACACTATCCAATCGGTCTGTGGACGTTGGCTTCTGTTCTGCCAACTACTTCTGTTGTGGTTCCTTGTCGGAATTTCGGCAAAAAAATACCGGAAACGCTGTAAGAGCGAATCCGGTGAATGGTGGATATTCAATTGCATACAAAGCTGGGATTTCTTTATCCACTTACTTCTCTCCTCCGCTAAATTTAAAAATTTGCAACTCTTTGCTATTCATTTTCTGGTCCGCTCTTCTTTGATATTCCCATATCGTGTATCAAGTTGTTTCCTATCGACTGATCCATCAAATTTTAAAACATAAAGTACATCATCTTGTTCAGTTCCAGAAATAACGACTTCCACAGAAATATCTTTCCAGTCTACATTCCAGCTATTGATACTAGCATTAGCTCCATCATCTGCAATATCAAATGTTTGCTTAATTATGACGCGTTTTCCATTCTTCAAAACAAGTCTTGCATGTGTATATCCAAAAGGCCAGTCCGGATCACCAACCTGCTGGAATGAAAGCTCATAGGTTCCATCTGGTGATGTTGATTTATCAACCGGATTAATTTTAAAACGTGTGGCATAGATAAAGTCTCCAAGAAGGCAAGCAAAGACGAATGCAATAGCAGCCATGATGCCCAAAATAACTCGTAACACAGATTTCCTTTTATGAATCAACCTATTTTCCTCCTCCAATATTCTTTGAATATTAAATTCTGATTTGTCTTCGGATAAACCGGTCATCCGATTCAATTGTATCCGTGCTGACATAACGCTCCACAGCCATATGAAGATCATATTTCTCACGAAGCTCCGAGATGGTCTGCATCATCGGAGAAGTGTGCTGCGCATCAATTGATGCCTGATCCTTCCAACAGTCAATGAGCAGAACCGTCTCTAGAAAGTCGAGGGATTGATAATACTCGTATCGCAGGTTTCCATCCTCCGCACGAATTTTAGCAACTGTTCCGCTTTTCATCATTTCATTTGCAAATGCGATCGCACTTCCATTAGCACCCGTATATCTTAAATTTATCGTTATCGCCATGTACTGTACTTTTTAATCAGGTGAAATCGATTCAATTCAGAACCGGCGCCTCTGAGACTAAAGTGACACACCTCATAGGGCAGTCGTTGAAAGATATCAAATTTCGGGTTTTAACTTGAGGTCGTAATTTGCGGCCTCAACCGATCATGCGCACAAATCGAACATAGCATAAAATGTCAAGGAGAACAATGAATACTTCTCCCTATGCCAGCATCCTCCTCAAGATCTTTCAGATAATCTTCCTCTTCGCCCTCCTGATAATCTGCGTCCGGATCTGGTCGATCATCCCTCTTATAATTCTCGAGATAGGCATCGAAAATATCGCGGTTGATCAGCACCGTCCCTCCCATCCAGTACAGCGCTCCCGCCCGCACCGCGAGCTCGATGAGCTCGCGGTGCGAGATACTGTACACGACCTCCGCTTCCTGATAGCGAAGAAACTTTTTACGCAGCTTCTTCACCTCTTCCCGGACTTCTCTTGGTCTTGTGATGTCCTGATACTCCTGTTCCATACGTTTCCTCTGGCTGCTATTCAAACAGGGATGAAAGGCTTTTCAGCCTCTTTTCCTGCTGTCTGCACGCAAAAAGGCACCCCCTCTCAGATTGATTCTGAAAAGGAGTGCCTTGAATGTTTTTGGAACTGGGATGTGCGTCAGACTTTATGCTGTCATCTGTTACGATGTACCGTCATTTGACTTTTTGTTGCACAAATGTTGTAAATCCGGTGTCACTGCAAAAAATCGGCTTGAATCTGTTGTAAAAATCCGCAGGTTTTCCGCCCGTGATTTTCCCCGGATTAGTACAACTTCGCCCCTGCCGGGATGTGGTTGTCCACCATGAGAAGATGAAGCTCCTCCTCCCCGTTGCGCTCGTTGACCGCAGAGAGCAACATGCCGCAGGACTCAATGCCCATCATGGGGCGCGGCGGCAGGTTCGTGATTGCAATCAGCGTCTTTCCGATCAGCTCTTCCGGCTCGTAGTAAGCGTGGATGCCGCTTAAAATCGCTCTTCGAGAAGGTCTCGAAATCCACCTGATCTTCGAACAGAGACTCAATTTTAACGCCGCTGAAATCAAGCGAGCTTCCTCGCTCTTCTGTATCATCCTGAAAAAGCGAAGCCAATGGAATCCCCATTAGCTTCGCTTCTATATGGCAAAAGATTAAATTGTCCGGTAGTCCGGAGAAAGTACTTTATCCCAGAATACTGTACAGTCCTAAAAGTGCCGCAAGTACAAGGAGGAAAAGGCACACTGCCGATACCGCAAACAAGGTCAGAAATAGCTTGTTCTCCTTCTCTTTATCGAAATCAGGATCGGAGGAAGCAGCAGCCATAATCAATCCGCCACCGGTGGATGCGGGGCTGAGACCGGCAAACGATGCCGTAAGGCACATAATACTGATTAATCCAACCGGAGAAACTCCGACATTGGTTGCAACGCTTCCTACCGTCGGAATCATTGTCGGCCAAACAACACCGATGGCCGAACTGAACCACGACATGATTCCTGCAGTCAAACCTTGGATTGCGGTAGCTGTTTTAGGTGTCATAACCGATGCGAGTGCATTGGAAAGTAACTCCACGCCACCAACGGAAATCACAATGTTCATCAGCATGCCGAAACCCGTAACCATAAGCAAAGTCGACCACGAAATTGCCTGAAAGACCTTTTTCTCATCAGCGGCTCCAACCAGAATAAGAAAAATTCCGATTGCAAATGCCAAAAGACCGACATTGCGCTTGAAAAATGCGGATCCGACAATCAGTACGGCAAAACCCGCAAGCGTAAGCAACTGTTTTGAGTTGAAGTGCGGAATGCTCTCTCGCTCAGCAACAGTCTCCGATTTTTTCTCTCTTCTAAACCAGAAGTACGTAGCCAAAGCAAGAATGATCGTCGTAATGGTTGCATATATCAATACATCAATCTCATAACCTTGAATTCCCTGCGGCGCGGCAAGTTCTCTGATTAGCGCCGACTCGGGTGTTATCGGAGAAAATCTCCCTGCGAAAGACCCCATCTCTCCGATAATAGCCAACATGGTTGAGCTATAGCCTGTGGTTTTTGCAAGCGGTAAGGACAGTGCAGCAACAATACCCAACGCCGGCACACATCCGGGACCGATTGCTGCAATCCCATAGCCAATCAGATATAACATAATCGGCGCAATGAATGCATGTCCTCCGGAAAGGCGTAACACCTTTTTAGCTAAGAGTTCCAGCGAACCATTCGTAATTCCGACGGCACACAGAAAAGAAACACCCAGCAACATGATAAACAAACCGGAAGAAAAACCTTTTATAACATCCTTATCTGTTGAACTGATGAAACTTGCAAAGATTGTGACTGCCAAAATAGCAATCAAGCCAACGTTCATCTTGCGGAAAAAACCAATCAAGATTGCTGCAATTAAGACAGCAAGAGAAATTAATGCGATGTTCATTGTACATTCCTCTCATAAATGTAGACTTGTGAACAACAAGTATCAGGACTTCTGCGGGAGGGGAATCAAATCATAAATCGTGTTTTTTACAAGAAGGTTAGCCCCTGAGTAACTTCCTTGAATTTCTGCGTGCTCTTCCTTAGCTAATGCAAGAATATCTTTAAAAGAAATTCCTGTATCAATACCCATTTCCTCAAACATGAAAACCAGATCTTCCGTAGCTGTGTTGCCCGAGGCCCCCGGCGCAAACGGGCAGCCTCCGAGTCCTCCTAAGGTAGATTGAATTCCGTCTGCTCCGGCTTTCCACCCCTCGAGTGAACAAGCAATTCCCATTCCGCGGGTGTCATGAATATGCAACTCAAGACGAGCATCCGGGAACGCCTCTTTCATCGCGCACGTAAAAGTGGCAACTTGTGCGGGATCGGACTGCCCGACAGTATCACAGAGATTAAAAGTTCTCACCCCCATGTCATAAGCCCGACCGCAGAACTCAACCACAGCCGATGCAGAGCGTTGCTTTCCCTCAAACGGACAGCCAAACGCTGTTGCGACATCAAGAACAACCTCCATATCGCTCAGATTTTCAATTATCTTTCGAAGTTCCTCAAAGCTCTGGTCGTGCGTCTTGTTTACGTTTGCCATATTATGGCTTTTGCTCAAGGAAATAACCGTGTTAACTTTACGGAGTCCGGCCTCATGAGCATTTTGCGCCCCTCTAAAATTCGGAACAAGCGCAAAGAGATCCAAGTTGGGATGGCGTTCAACAATAGTACTTGCAACCGTAGCCGCATCTTTCATCTGCGGAATCGCCTTGGGACTCACGAAGCTGGTAATCTGTAAGTGTTTGAGACCGGCGGCAATCAACTGTTCGATGTAATAAATCTTCCGATCGGTCGGCAGATAGCTGCAGAGATTCTGAAAGCCATCGCGAGGACCAACTTCAATGATGTCAATCGTTTGTTTCTTCTCACTCATAACAAATCTCCTTGTAATTCCTGCGCTGTCAGATGATTTTCTTGGCTCTGAGTTCCTCAATTTCTTTGGAACTGAGGTCGGCATAAGTGCTGAAAATCATGTCGTTGTCCTGTCCTAATGTAGGCGCAGGTTCCTCCGGATCGGCCGGGCAATTGGTAAATTTCAGCGCATTGTTGGTAGTCGGTACTCCACCGATTCCGGGTTGCTGAATGACAGGAAACATTTTTCTTGCACCGGCAATCTGAGGATCTTTTACGATGCGGTCGATTGTATTGATCGGTGTCGAGGGAACTCCGACTTTATTGAGTCTGTCCGCAATTTCATCGATGGTAGACTTCGAGGTCCACGTCTCTATTATTTCTTTTAGCGCTGTGTGATTTTTGACCCGATCCGATACAGTGAGAAATCTCGGATCATTCTTCAACTCAGGCATTCCCATTTCTTCACAAAGCGTCGCATAGAGCTTGTCATTACCGGCACCGATGATGACATCGCCATCAGATGTACGGAAGGAATCATACGGGTAGGTGGATTCGTAACGATTACCGATACGAGTCGGTATACGTCCCTCATTGAGGTAAATCATGTTGATATTCTGCATTGCGGAAACAACTGCATCGACCAACGCAACATCAACCTTTTCACCTTCTCCTGTCTTATTTTTGTGGTTTAAAGCTGCCAAAATACCGATCGTCAGATTTAACCCCCCCAGAACATCTCCCATCGGAGTTCCCGTTCTCGTAGGTGATCCGCCTTCCCAGCCGGTCGTGCTCATAAGACCACCGGCTGCTTGACCGATAATGTCGTATCCGGCACGCTTGCTGTAAGGTCCGGTATGACCAAATCCTGATACTGCCCCATAAATAAGTCCCGGATTTACCTTCTTCAATTCATCGTATCCGAGATGCAACTTTTCCATGGTTCCGGGACGATAGTTTTCAATCAGGATATCTGCTTTCTTGACCATCTTGAGGAATATTGCACGCCCCTCCTCTGTCTTAAGGTTCAGGGTACATCCCTTCTTTCCTCTGTTCAGTCCCATGTAATAGCAACTTTCTCCGCCTGCAAAGGGACCATAGGCCCTGCTGTCATCCCCCTTTCCTATCATTTCCACCTTGATGACCGTTGCTCCCATGTCTGCAAGCAACATGCCGCAATACGGACCTGCGAGAACTCTTGTCAGATCCAGAACAACTGTGCCATTCAATAATCCTTGTGCCATCGTGCTCCTCCTTATCTCTGCTTTACGGTTTGTCTGTCCTTTTGTACATTGAGAACATAACAGCTTGACGAAAAGATAGCATACGTTTTCCATAGCAACAATAAAGCCCAACCCCCCTCCAATTTCGCCTATAAACGTTTCATATCTTTGATTGATTTTTAAATTGAAACATTTTATGCTAAAATCGAATCGTTTCTAACGGGTGTCAACCAAAGCTATGGTCGTAAAAACACAAAACAAGCAAAAAAATTTGATTTGGTGGGAGAAAGCGCAAATGAACAGCTATAAGATTTGTTTTCTGGGATACCCGGGTCTTACTGAAATGGCAAAAAAGACCATTGAGGACATGAAACTTTCAGATACCGAGTTCATGTTGCGAGATTGTACGCCCGGAACTTTAAGAGAAGTGCTCAGCGAGGCCGTCAGCAACGGATTTGAGGTATTTGTCGGAGGTGGAAGTAACTATGCCAAATTTAAACAAATCAGTACCTTGTATATTCAGGAGCTACAAGTAACCGAAATCGACTATCTTGTTGCACTAAAAAAAGCAGAATTATGCGGACACAATCCTGCCATCGTTTTGTATAAATACAGTCAACCCGTCGACATTCCCCTGTTATCACAGCTATTGGGAAAGGATGTTGGATTACTGGTATATGAGGATATACTGGAACTGCGTGATTTAATTGAAAAATCAGTGTATGACGTTCTGATCGGTACGACTGTCGTGCGGGACTATGCGCTACAATGCGGTCGGCAATATGTACTTGCATATACCGGAGATAAGACAATACGAAGTGCAATCATGCGTGCCAGAAATACAGCGGCATTTATCAGAAGGGAACAGCGTTTTTCAACCATCAATCGTGCGCTTATTCAAGACACAAATATTGGGATTATCATCAGCAATGAAAACGGATATATAACAATGATTAATCGCAAAGCGGAAGAATATCTGGGGGTTGATTCAGGTGTTGCCAAAGGAAGATTGTTGACAGAATTGCAGAAAAACTTGGTTCCGCGCGCTCGAAGAGCTTCTGAATTTTTTTGTGTTATTCAAGGAGTTCGTCTCCGTTGTACACAACAAGTACTGCTCGTAAAAGGTGAATTGATTGGACATTTTACGACTCTGAGAATCGATAATTCCAGACTCGCCACCTTACAAAAGGAAAAACTTGCATTACAGACTGAACTTGCCTATCAATGGCATGATATGATTACCGAATCTTCAGTTATGAAGAAAGCAATCAACTACGGAAAAACAATCTCCGATTCTACATTACCCTGTGCCATCGTCGGAGAGCAGGGAACACATAAGAAGTTATTTGCCGAGTGCTTGCATTCCGGCAGTACACGCGCAAAAAAACCACTATTAATATTGAATCTCTCGACTATTTCCGTTAACGACGCTGGGCGCCATTTACTGGGCTGCAGTGATCCCATGGAGCCGCACACCGGTCTATTGGAAATGGCAAATGGCGGAACCGTTGTTTTGCGCAATCTTAATCACTCAAATCCTGCCGTGCAGTCGTGTCTTCTTGACGCAGTAACATACCATCAGATTACTCCTACCGGGGGATACAAAAAGATTGGTTTAGACATCCGCTTTGTAACAGTTATTGATACCCCCATTGACATGGGGGAGATTAACACAGGTCTTTTTAGCTTACTCACAACTCAAATAATCAATGTTCCGGCAATACGTGACCGAAAAGAGGATATCGTTCCCTTGTTCGAACGAGAGATAGAGCTATGTACCAATAAGCCGCTTCGATTGAAGCGTTTTGAACGCGCTACGAGCCTCCTACGTTGGTATGAATGGCTTGGGAATTTATCTGAGATTCAAGCCGCAGCCTCAAGACTTGCTTCTATGCACTTAGAGTCATCCAATTTGACTCAGTCTTCGGTTTATAGGGCTGTGATAGACTCTATTGGGAAAGAAAAGCTAATCCAACAAGCAGCAGATCACTACGAAGCATCCGACAAAAGCGACGAGGCATTTGCATTGATGGTAAATAATATGTGCGATTATGCCGGAATGACACTTGCAGAAGTCGCTGATCAGTTGGGAATGAGCCGTACAACACTCTGGAGAAAAATGGGAGAAAAATAATCTCCCTCATAGGCAAATGGTGACTCAACGTCCGCCACTGAGGGGTGGGGGCTGAGTCACCATTCTCCGTTTTCCCGTATGCTCTGCACCGACTCCACGCTCTTTTCAAGCCTTGTGCTGGTCTTCTCCGTCAGACGATAATAGGCGATTCCCTCTGCATAGCGGAAAAAGCTGTGCCGCACAAATTCAATATCCTCATCATCCAATTGGTCTGAATACATCCACAGCTTACCGCTCGTTTCTCGGTCTCCTTTTGGGCGCGCTCCGCTTTACCGAGGCCCCGCTTTCCGATTCCTTTTCCTTTGTTACTCTCGTGAAAGTTCTCGAGAAACGCCTCGAAGATATCGCGATTGATCATTGATCAGCACAGTCCCGTCAATGCGATACAACGCCCCCGTCCGATCCGAGAGCTCTATTAACTTGCGGTGTGAAATGCTGTAGACCACTTCTGCCTCTTGATAGCGGAGAAACTTCTTTCGAAGCTTCTCCACTTCTTCCCTGACTTCCCTTGTACGACCGATCTCCCTGTACTCCTGTCTCATAAGATTCTCCTTTCCTTCGTTGTTCGCGTTCTCCCACATAAAAAGAGAGATACGCTTCCTCAGATTGTTCTGAATCGGCATACCTCTCTCGGTATGTTTTAGTTTTCCATTTTTTAGTACAGCTTCGCCCCCGCCGGGATGTGGTTATCCACCATGAGAAGATGAAGCTCTTCCTCCCCGTTGCGCTCGTTGACCGCAGAGAGCAACATGCCGCAGGACTCAATGCCCATCATGGGGCGCGGCGGCAGGTTCGTGATTGCAATCAGCGTCTTTCCGATCAGCTCTTCCGGCTCGTAGTAAGCGTGGATGCCGGAGAGAATCGTGCGGTCCGTGCCCGTTCCGTCGTCTAAGGTGAACTGCAGAAGCTTCTTCGACTTCGGCACTGCCTTGCAGTCCTTTACCTTGACCGCGCGGAAATCGCTCTTCGAGAAGGTCTCGAAATCCACCTGATCTTCGAACAGGGGCTCAATCTTAACCCCGCTGAAATCGATCTTCTCATTTGGGGTAAAGAAGCCGCTCGCCTCTTCTGCCTTGCCCTCGCTCTCGCCATGTGCTTCTTTGTTCTCGGCCTTCATGGTCTTCATGGTCGGGATTACATTCGGAATCATGCTATCACCGTACTAACATTTTCTAAGCTATGAGTTTTCGTATCTTTGGCTCCTTGCTATCATCGGGTGACCGAAGATATCCGAAAAGTACATTTTGTTGCAATTTTGTTGTAGAGAGAATTTTTGTTGCAGAGTCGCTTTTCTCAAAACACGTTATCAAGCTTGTCTGCTAAAACATTAAAACTCTCTTTCTTTTTGCGGTCAGTCGCCTCCGCATAAATGTCCATCGTAGTCTCAATGTTCTTGTGACCCATGACGGACTGAATCACCTTCAGATTGCTCTCCGCTTCACAAAGCCTGGTCGCAAAGGTATGTCTTAAGTGGTGGCAGGAAAAATTAGGAAGAAGAATTGGGTCCCTGCCTTCTTTCTTTGCATCCAGAATCTCTTCCGCATTGTAGCTATCCGAGATACGCTTGATAGCCCGGTTGACTGCTCCAGGGTTCGGCACTTCACCAAAGTGGTTCTGGAAAATGAATCCGCTGTAGCCGTCGATTTCCTGCAGGTTCGGTCCGTTCTCGATTTCTTCGTCCTGAAGGATCTGAAAAGCTTCCCTCACTACATCGAGCATCGGGATCGTCCGGATACCGGCTTCCGTCTTCGGCTTCGAAACACGTAACCTGCAGTCTCCTGACTCCTGAGACTTGTAGTAGACCAGGGCATGGTCGATCGTGATGATGCCTTTCTCGAAGTCCAGGTCCTGCCACCGAAGCCCAAGTGCTTCTCCAATTCTGCATCCGGTTCCAAGCAGGATCGTGAAGATCGGCCACCAGTGGACATACACGGGGTGATTCGCCATGTAATCCATGAAGGCTCTCTGCTGCTCCACTGTTAAGGCATGCCGGATGTTCCTGTGCATCCCTGTTTTCTTCTTGACCTCCGCCATCACTCCGTCCGTAGGATTCTTTCGGATGATGTCATCCCTGACAGCGAGCTGGAACGTCGGATGAAGAATACAGTGGATGGAATCCAGAGTAGTCAGTGCGAGATTTCTTTCATTCAGCAGATAAAAATAGTACTGCAATACGTCCGAGTACTTGATATCGATCAGCTTATGCTTCCCGAAATCCTCCCGGACGAAGCGGTCATACATGTAGATATATCCGCTTCTGGTATTATCCCGCAGGTTGTATTTCGTTGAAATGTACCGGTCAAACATATCATTGACCGAAGCCCTTCCCGCAGCGTAACGGTCCAGACCATCGAGCTGATCCTTGATCAGCTTCTTTTCCTTCTCCCGAAGGGACAACAGATCATTGGCGTAGATATAACGGCGCTTTCCCAGTGGATCCGTGTATGTGTAAAGATACCTGCCATCCGAGGACCTCTGAACTTCACCCTTATGAAGAACTCGGCCGCGGGCATCCTTTCTTGACTGAGCCATGTCAACCTCCTTAAAGATCAAAGAGGTGCGACTTATAAGGTTTCAGACAATTTCACATCCCTTATTATGGCTTATTGGAAACTCAATTGCAAGGAATTTCTATCAGTCGCAGCTCTTTGTAGTGCTTCGTGTTACTCTGTCTTAATGCCTTTACATTCAGGCTTCAACAAAGCCTTCCAGATACTTTTCAAACTTCTCCGTGTTTACCAATGCGATCTTATCCACCTTGTAGACCGCACCTGCTTCATGGGCCAGCTGTCTGAACTTGCAGACTCCCATGCTGTAGAGCTGAGCCCCCTCGTTGTATCTGACGAACTTCTTTGTTCTTCCCATGTTGGCCATAATGACTTCTTTTCTTGCTCTCATTGTCTTATCCTCCGTTAGTTGTTCTCGTATTTTCTTTCCAGGTAAAGTGCTGTTGATTTACGGATGCGATTCCTGGCTCTCTTCAGCCGGTTCTTCACTCCGTCATAGGTGCAGTCTGCTTCTTCTGCCAGTTTCACAAGATCATGAGATCCGTTCAGATAGGAATCCAGGACCCTGTAATCCTGCCAGGGAAGCGTCTTGATCTGGGCTTTGACGAGAAAATAATCATCTCTCATCTCACGGATCACCTCTGCCTCCTTCCGATACTGCTCCGGACATTCGATCCCCTTCAGCTCGGCATCCATGTTTCCACTCCGGATTGCTTCCGTAAGCATGACACTGTCTACCGCTGCATTAGCTGTCGGATCACTAAAGCCGGACGTCTGCACTCTGACCCCCAGGTCTCCCCTGCTCCTGCGCTTAGCCATCTTTCTTTCATTGATGATCAGGTACTTGAGACTTTCCTCAAAGCCGTCCATGATCTCCAGGAAGTTCGGATAGTTGTCCAGGATAATCTCTATTCTTTCCTTAATATTTGCCGTGGCATATTCGTCCACGATTCTGATTGCTCCAGTTGCCATCTCCATCCTCCAGTTTCTGATGTGGTGACACCGCAGCCGCGCGCTGCTTCATGTCTATATCTGTCTGACATGGATTATATTAGGTTATCTTCGGATTTATCTCGTTACCAAATCTGTAAACTGGGTTAGCAAAGCTGTAAACTTCCGAGATCAGAAGATTCAGAAGCAGAAAATCCAGAAGTTCATTCCAAAAACTTGGATTGGATTATTTCAAAGGGTATACTGAGAGCGCAGGCAATGATCCTGCGCGGAGCGCATTTATAAGGATCACGGATTGAAAAACTGAATTCAATGCGTGAGCAAATGTTAAGGAGAAATATTCTTGGATAAGACTGAAGTTGATATCTCTTCAGAAGAGAGAAAAGAGTTGTATGACAGAGCCTTCAAAATACTACCGACCAGAAAAAGACTGACTATATGGGTCTGCCTTGCTGCGATGTTCGTGATAAGTATATCGCTGATCAGGGTTAACACCAATTATTTCAGTATGCGGCTTGAAGATAATCCAAATAAGATCGTCGGAATCATTGCACTGATATTTGTTGTTGCGGCAGCTCTTCTTATGTTGCTGCTACCTCTCCTGGCCAAGAAGAGACTAATGCGAAACCTGCCTGAAAAGACGATGGTTTGTATATCCGAGAGCGAACTTCAAGTTAATCAGATTCGTGTACGCAGGCAGGATATTGTTGGGATTTTATAACTTGGTAATTTTTTATTTGCAGTAACCCGAAATGCCGGCAAATACAAGTATGTGATAGTGCCATTTCTGCCTTATGCCAAAGATCATATTTTGCAGAATCTAAGTGAATACGGGTATCCTACAATAAAGGCGATAAATTCCAACAAAGAATTTCCCTGGATGCAAAAGAAGTAATAGGTAGATAATACTTATTCCATCATCCCCACCAACCGTATATGCTCGATCGCCACTTTTCTTCCCTTCTCTGTCTTCAGGTCTTTCAGCAGTTTGATTGCCATCAGGATGTCCGGATCCATCCCATTCAGCGCTGGTTCCGTGCCATTCACAAGATAGTCCAGTGTCGTCCCGAACTCCCTGGACAGCATCTGCAGAACAGGCAGACTCACCGCCCTGCTGTTGTTCTCGTAAAAGGAAATCACGGACTTGTTATTCACCCCGATTCGGAATCCCAGCTCCTCCTGGGACCATCCCTTCTGCAGCCGCAGTGCCCGGATTCTTCCTCCCATGGTATTTGTATTGATCTTTGTGTTCTTCTGATTCATTTCTGCACCTTTCCGGTGCCTTCCAGAACGGAAGCCTTCCGGAAAAGAGTGCAGGAATACCAGAGGGCGAGATTTTCCCCGAAAAATGGGTACAAAAAAGGAACCTGCAAAACGCATCTGCATGAAGCCTGAAGATGTCCATAACATCTCTTCAGGTCAGCTTCCGTTTTGCAGGCTCCTCTTTACATTTTTAAGTCGCACAGCTGGCGCTTCATTTTCTCTACGCGCTCAGCCCGGGCACATTGATATGCCCAACCGTATAGTTCAGCTCTTGGCAAAAACTCTTGATTTCCTGCGCCCTGCTCCTCCGTATCGTCTTTTCACGCCGGTGGCCTCTGTACTGCACTTCCAGTGTAAGCTGCAGTTCTTCTCCAGAGACCGGCGGCCGGTTCAGCAGCGCCCGCAGAAAATCTCACTCTATGAAATTGTCTTAAATGCTTAATGCCTTATCCCAGGAACCTCCTGTCCTCAGGATACAGGTATTCTACGATCCTCTGCTCAGGACCTCTTCCCATACTCCATCCTCTTCTCAGCCACCATCGAAGTGCTATGGTTGCTGGTACCGCTCCTGCTGATCCGGTCATAATGAATCAGCCACAGGCACTGCTCATTCTCCTGTCCCGGATCTGCCTCGCTCCTTGTCTCGCTTCTCCGGTCCATAAACGTTGTCACCTTCCCCTTCCTGATAATCACAACCATCTGCCGGCCGCACTTAGGACAG
>ERZ773014.1655-NODE-1655-length-13841-cov-10.740679_pt1 | contig 13841 bp, 8 predicted proteins | sample MGYA00580841_ERZ773014 | MGnify/ENA primary metagenome ERZ773014 (study PRJEB29015, sample SAMEA2737989) | human oral metagenome | biome: human oral; feature: human-associated habitat; material: dental | place: China | collected 2067 ...
ATTCTGGAGTTGCTCATAGATAATCCCAAAATAACAATGGCTGAAATGGCAGAAAGACTAAACGTAGCAAAAAGGACAATTGAACGTGAAGTAAAACAGCTTCGTGAGACTGGTCGCGTAGAGCGCGTCGGCAGCAAACGATTCGGACACTGGAAAATCAACCATTAAAACTGTAGGGTCGAGGCATAAGAAACTCCTATGTTCTCGACCCTACAGTTGTTTTTAGACACTCTCATCTTTTATTTCACTACAATTCAATAGCATATCGAGTCATTTCTTCCTTTATTGCTAAGTCATAAATAATTCTATTTCAGCTTTCTTCTTTAAATTTAAAGAAATTGTACCTTTCTGTGTGTGGTAAATAACATATCCTTCCTTAGCAAGATGTGCTAAAGATTGTTTAAGTTCCGGAATTTCTTTACAATAGTGATTTCGTAAGGTGTCAATTGACATTACCTTTTTTTCCCCCAATATCCTCTTTTATATAGTTCAAGCAATATCATACGCTCACCAGGCTCCAAGTAATTTTGTCTATGGAATGAAGATAACGGCTCTTTGTCAATAGTTGTGGAGAAAAATAGTGGGGATTTTTAGGAAAATTTTGTTCGGCGGCTTTTCCGTTCCTCATTGTTGATAATATACATGATGCGCCGACGGAAGTTCGCGAAGTTACGGAATCCGTAGCATACACGTTTTAGGACTTTGATTGTGTTGTTGCAGCCCTCCGTGAATCCGTTGTTATATCCGGTACGGATTCCGTTCCAGATTTCCTCTTTCCACTGCTCTGTGGTCTTTAGAACTCTGACAAATGGGGCAATATTGGAAGCAAGAACGTGCTCCCTAAAATTCCGCAGCCGCTCCTTAAACGTCTTCCGATCGCAGCTGTCAAAGAGGCGATAGTATTCTTCTTTCAACGCATGGGCAACAGTCAATCGTTCGGAGAAGGCGAACATCTGCGAGAGTTTTGCGCGTTCTCCTGAGCTGAGTTTATGTTGTCGTCGAAGCAGCACGCGGCGCGAGTTTTTGAACCATTTCTTATCTGACTTATCCAGTCTCGTCTGAACTTCTTTCCGGATGGTGTCCAGTGCATCGTTGGCAAGTCTCACCGCATGGAATTTATCGGCTACGATTTCTGCATTGGGAAGAAAATCTTCAACGAGCCGACGGAAGAGCGGAGATAAATCTATGCTGACCATCGCAACATTTTCGCGATCCGCAAGCGGATAATTACGAACGTGATCGTAGAGCGTCGCAACGCTGCGATCATCGATGATGTCGCAGCATTTGCGATGCTGTAAGTCGTTGACAACGACCTGAAATTTTGCGCCAGCGTTTCCACGAAACTCATCAATCGAAATAACTGTACTCAATGTTTTTTCGGTGGGTGCATCTTTTTCTTCGACGCCATTCACGCCACACGCAAAATGACACATGACAGTGTTCGCGGAAATTCCGTGTCTGCGCGCAATAAGAGAAGCTGGAACAAGTTCGCCATGCTCCTTGATGATGTTATTGATCTCGCTGTTAGGTATGCGCTGAAAATGATCGATGAACGGATTTTCTTCGGAAAAGGCTTTTCCGCACTTCTGACAACGGTAGCGGCGTTTCCGATAGATATAGACCGTATCGGTTGGAAGCCCGCATAAATTTTGCGAGCGATAGGAGTGAACATAGGTATGCTGTGATCCGCAAATAGGGCAAACATGATGCTTGCGCGGCAAATGAAATTGTACGCAGCTCTCAGTGGTTATTTCCTTGCAGTCCTCTGGTAGTTTTAATAAAAAAATGTTAAAATCCTCGTACATGGAGAAAGCCCCTTTCTGATTGTTTTCGCCAACACACAGTATAGCGGAATTTCTCCATGAAAAAAAGGATGGATGCCAGCATTTGCGGTCATCCATCCTTTTTTGATGAGAAGTATCGGTCAAAACGGAATTTCGTCATCATCCACTGCCGGGAATGGCGCTTCGGAAAACGATTCATCCGAAACGGCATCCGGTATCTCCTCATTTGTTTTGTTATCTCTCCTTCGGGGGGTCAGGAACTCGACCTCTGTGGCGACAACTTTCGTCCAATAGGAAGTGTTTCCCTGTTCATCTTGACGGCTATCTGAATCAAGACGACCGATCACATTGATTCGATCGCCACGCATCAAATGATCGACACAGGCATCGGCGAGCTTATTCCAAATTTCAATTTGGAAATAATTGACGGGGTATTTCCCCTCCTCGTTTCTTTGAAAACTTTTCTGGACGGCAAGCGGAAAATGAATAACATGCTTCCCTGTCTTGGTGTAGTGTTCGCGAATATCCGCAGCGAGCCGTCCGCTCAAAACGACACTGTTCATCAGAATTTCCTCGCTTTCATTGCCGGGCGTTTTGGTGCAGTGTCCGGCTTTCCATTTTTATCCGGAAATGTCGTTTTACATTCCGGATAACCGGAGCACGCCCAGAAGAATCCATTGGATCCTTTTCTGCGCACCATCGCCTTGCTGCATTTGGGACACTTTACAATATTTTTCGGAGGAGCAATCGTTGAGGTCTTCGCATTTGCAAGAAGCTCTCGCACATATCCCTCCTGCTGCGCAGAAAAGTCCTCGACGGACATGCTGCCGTTGCTGATCGCATCCAGATCATTCTCCCAGAGTGCTGTAACGTCCGGGAAAATGATCTTATCCGGCAGTATCTTGCACAGCGAGATACCGAGTTCATCCGGCACAAAATTATTTTTGTTGAGCCGGACATACCCACGCTTTTGGATGACCTCAATGACTTCGGCGCGCGTTGCCTCCGTTCCGATGCCGGAACACTCCTTGAGGGTCTCTTTGAGCGCCTTGTCTTTGACAAACTTGTGAATCTCTTTCATTGCCTTCAGGAGTGTTGCAGGGGTAAACCTCGGCGGCGGTTTTGTGACGCCCTCTTGAATCTTCCCCTCCTGATAGGTGACCGGATCACCTTCATGGACGCTTGGAAGATTCTGTGCCTCGTCTGCATCGACGTTATCCGCGCTCTGTTTTTGATAGAGGGCTTTCCATCCGTCCTGCAAAACTACTTTTCCGCTTGCAGTAAATACTTCCGCTCCGACAGAGACTTCAATTTTCGTAGAGAGAAATTCCTGCGGTGGATAAAATTGCGCGATGTAGGCTCTTGCAATCAGACCGTATAGATTCTTCTCCATTTCTGAAAGTGCTGCATAATCCGGAGGAACGGTCGTCGGGATAATCGCGTGATGCGCAGAGATTTTCTTATCGTTCCATGCGCGGCTCTTGATGCTCCGATCTGCTTTTTCGGCAAAAGCAGAGAACGGCGCAGAGAGTGCTGCAAGATTTTTCAGGATCGCGTCGCTATCTGCAAGCTGATTCTCCGGCAGGTAGTCGCAATCCGATCGGGGATAACTCGTGTACTTCTTTTCATAAAGAGACTGCTGCGTATCAAGTACATCCTGCGGCGAATATCCGAACACCTTCCCCGCATCGATCTGGAGCGCGGAGAGCGAATACGGAAGACGCTGCGCAGTCATTCCTTTCTTTTGCTCCACGCCGGAAATTCTCGCAGGAGAATTTTTTACTTCTATTATAATGCGTTCGGCAACATTCTTTTCGACGATGCGCCCTTCTGTATCGACGCCCTCAAGTTCTCGTGGCTTCCACTTTGTGAGAAAGCTCCCGCTGTCGTGCTGCCAAAGAATGCGCGGCGTAAAAAACGTCACGGGGCGAAACTGCTGGATTTCGATTTCGCGACGAATAACAAGCCCCATCGTCGGCGTCTGAACGCGACCGACGCTGACCGTATTCGTATATCCTGCCTCGCGCGCACGAATCGTATAGATGCGCGAGAGGTTCATCCCGATCAGCCAGTCGGCACGACTGCGCGCAAGCGCAGAATTGCGCAGACCGACAAATTCGTCGTTTGTCCGCAAATTCCGCAGCGCGTCTGCGACTGATTTTTCATCCAGCGCATTCAGAAGGATGCGCCGAATCGGCTTCGTTTTCAAAACGCCAAGTTCTGCCAGCACCTCATCGACGAGAAGCTGTCCCTCACGATCCGGATCGCCCGCGTGGACAATCTCATCTGCATCTTTCACGAGCGCGCGAATAATCTTGTACTGCTTTGCGGCACTCTGCTTCACCTTCATCTTCCATACCGATGGAAGAATCGGCAAGTCTTCGATGCGCCACTTTGCATATTTCTCGTCATATTCTTCGGGGCTGCACTGTTCAAGGATGTGACCGAAGCACCATGTCACGACATCGTTTCCGGCGTAGATGCAGCCATCACCTGTAACGCATTTCCCAAGTCCCTGCGCAATCGCACGTCCGAGACTGGGCTTTTCCGCGATAAAAAGGCGTTTCACATCATCGCCCCCTCGTGCGGTTCGCTTTCGGCATTCACCTCAGACGCATACGCTTGCTGCTGCATATCCTCCTGCTCCTTTTTTTCCTGTGCAAACGCATAGAGACGTTCCAGCTCCTGCGGCGTATCAAATCCCATTGCAACAACTTTTTCACCGATGATCGAACTGCGCATCCTCTGGATGTCGTTGATCGCCTTTTTGCAGGTGCGGATTTTCTCACGTGCGCTCTGTAGCCCCTTCTCCGCTTTTTCCAAAGACTTCATGTGCTTTTGGAGCTGCTCGTCGATTTTTTCGAGCATATCCTTCGTCTCATTCTTCTCGTTTTCATCCGACATGAAAATCTCCTCCTACAAACTTTGCATCTCCGGCAAAAATCCATATTTCGCTTCTTGCTGTATTTTATCACAGCAATCTCCGATGGCACAATATATTGTGCCATGTGACATATCTGTCACTTGATATGGTGGTATCGCGATAGTATAATCGAGGTGTTTCAAGAGGTTTCGAGGTGCACTTAGGAGTTTCTCACGGGTGAGAAACTCAGTGCGGGAACGACCAAAAACGCAGAATCATAAAAACGTGATTCTCACGAAAATTTAACGATTCTGTTTTGCCAGTCGCCTACGCTCCTTGAACCTTCGGTTTTATAAAAGTGACGCAGACCGAAAACAGAGATACGGAAAAACGCGCTGCAAGCGCACAAATCACATACGGAAAAATGAGGAGGGATGAACGCATGGCATGTTATCACTTTCGCCTAAAGTCGGACAAGAAGCCGAATGGTATGCGCGTTTCATCCGCAGAGCATATTTCGTATGTGAACCGTGAAGGAAAATATCAGGATGCAGACAGCAGGTATATCCTGCAAGCAGGAAGCTACAAAAATACGATTTCCGGCACGCATCCGATTTTTACGCTGCCGAAAAAACCGATGCTGCTGTATAGCAGTCCCTTCGGAAATATCAAGCTGGACGCACACGGCATACACGTTAGTCATCGCGCTTCCATTGAGACAGAGGCAATCGCACTTGCGACTGCGCAGAAGATTTTCGGCGATGAACTTGACGTTCATGGAGATGCGGGATTTGCGCGCAATCTGCTCATGATAGAAAGAGACCTTCAGCTCGGTACGCACTTTCAGGATGCAGCGATGGAGCGCGAAAACGAAAAGATGCAGAAGGAGCGTGAAGAAATTGAGTGGCAGCGAGGACTCGATAAAGGATCTGCTATCAGCGCTCGACGATACGCTGGAGCAGATGGAGACAGAGACGGAATCCAACGAAGTGGACTTGCCCGCATCCGAGATGATTGGAAGTCCGGAGCAGACGAATTCGATGCAGGAGTATTCCAGCCCGACGCTCCTCAATCTTCCATCGAAGCTCTTGCCAAAAGAGGAATTCACCTGCATGTTCTGCCCGGCAGCAATGTGGCTCACAAAAGGAGACGATCTCATCTGCTTTTGTCGGATGATGAAAAGCGTGAGTTTTACCTCGGCGGAGGAAGACGCGCGTCCAATCTTTCTATGCGATGGTCCCTTTCTCGTGGACGCCGAAGCGAAATAGAGAAAGCGTCCGATTCCATTCTGGGCGTTTTGCAGAAAAACATCGACGGCGATTTTGCGTTTGCACATTTACAGTACATCAATCGCGAAGCGGCATTTACAAATCGCGGCGGCTGCGTCGCGACCGGTCATCACCTTCCGCAGTGGGCGAACGATTCCCCGCTGCGCTTTTTCCATGCAGCCGATCGATTCGAACGTGCAAACGGAGAGCGTTACAAGGAGATCGTCTTTTCACTTCCGCAAGAACTAACGGTTGAGCAAAACAGGGAGATTATCGACCGCTTCCTCGAAAAGCACATGAAGGGGCATTATTACGCATGGGCAATTCACGAAAAGGTCGGTGCCATGTCAGACGGCGAGCGTCATCCGCATGTGCATATCATGTTCTCGACAAGAGAAATGGATGCCATCGAACACGCAAAGGAGCGCACGCCTGAGACGTTCTTCAAACGCGCCAACACGAATGCCCCTGAACGCGGTGGATGCCCGAAAGCAGAAAAATGGGTCGGCAAGGATCGGCGCGCGTATCTGCTCACCATGCGCGAGGATTACGCGCGCATCCAGAACGATGTACTCGAAAAATACGATATACCGGTGCGTGTCAGCCACCTCTGTCTTGAAGCACAAAAGATGCAGGCAGAAATGCGCGGCGACTGGGTACTTGCAGAGATTCTTGACCGACTTCCGCAGACTTCCACGTCGCCGATCTCGATCATCCGCGATGATGATGTCGTCAGGCGTCAGAAGCAGCTGCGCAAATTCAACGATCAAAAGCTGGATCAGATCATTCGGCGCACACTCAAAAACGATGCAGCGAAAGAAGACGAGGCGCAGCGTCTTTTTTCTGCTGCGCTGGAAACACACGAACTGCTGCGCACCGAAGTTCTTGCACAATACGAAAAACACGATCAGGAGGAAATCGAAGTCCGCAAGGACGAGATGGAGTCTGCACGGAAGGAAGTGGAGGTTTTAGGCGCTCTCGTTATGTGGGGAAAAGACGCTCTTGAAGAAGCGCGTCTTGATTTTCTCGGCGAAGACGGCAGAGAGGCGTGGGAAAATGTTATGTCTTTGCGCAAAGACTTGCACGAGGCGAAAGAGTTCAGCGCATCGTTTCAGCTTTCTCCAGATGCGTCGGAGGAAGAAGACGTTGCAATGGGCGAACTTGAAATCGCCATGCACGAGCGCATCCAGAAACTCACGCAGGAATACAAAGACGCTGCAAAGAAATTGCAGCCTCATCTGAAAAAACTCAGTGCCCGCAGCACACATAAGAACATCCAGCATCGCATTAACGACTATCTTTTCCAAAACGAACTTTCAAAGGCTCGCTATATGAAAGCACTGAAAAACTATGCGGGTCTTGTAGAGAAGACGAGACGCAAGCTGGATAACGTGCGCTGCGCGTTTGCAACGCAGAATAAGTACGACCTCATGCGCGATGACCTTTCGATGACACTTGACGAGGTGTCATCGATCCTGCGCCATGCAAGGCAGCACGCAGACAATCAGGTGCGACGCAAAGCATCGGAGCTTGTCGCTGCGAAAAAAGAAGTCCTCTCTTACGAGCGCATCATACAGATTGCCGAGAACATTTATGAGCGCGGCGGTATAAAACGGCTACGCGAACGTGAGCGTAAACTCGCAAAGAACGAAGAGTATCTTGCACGCGACAGAGAAGCCCTTGCAAATGACGAGCGTGCCTTTGTGACAAAACCTATACCGAGCGGTCATGAACTGTTCGGAACGCAAAGAGCTGCGTATGAACGCGAAAAGCAGGAACTCGCCGATCGCCGCAAAGAACTTTCGGAGAGATCGCGGCAACTTGCAGACGAGCGCAAAGAATGTATGCGTCTGCGCGACGAGATCGACGTGCGCCGTGATACCCCCGAAGCAGAGAGAAAGATTCAGCAGATCGCCGTCGGTATCATGCGTAAGAATTGGTCGGCTGTCATGAACGTAAAAAAAATAGCCGCAGAGCTGGAAGCCCTGCAGCAAAACTGCGATGCAGACGATGCGCGCGTGAGCGCTGTTGACGCGGAACGCGATAAGAGAGGCGGCAGCGCGCGTTATAAATCCAACGCGAAGGGCGGTCAGAGCGGCGGCTCTCCGATAGATGACGCCCGCGCAATCGCCGATTATCTGCGCAGCGCACCCACAACGCAGCTGATCGCAAAGGATCGTGATGACCGCATGGATGAAAACTGGACGCTGATGTCGGCGTTCGAGAAGGACGAGATTGCGGAGGAATCCTCACGGGGACGATAACGTCACCGCGATTTTTCCTCGTGCTGCTCCTCCCTTTCCCGGACAGAATCCTTTGCGATATTCCTCGCCTCACCTTTTTCCATCTCCTTACGGTGCGGCGATTCGGCAAGCAGGGTTTTCTCGATCGCATAAGCGCCGAATCCAACCTGCGCCATGCGCTTTGCAACATGGCGCTCCATTTCCATTGTGCCCTGCTCTTTTCCATCCTCCGCTGCCTGTTTCATCGCATCACGATAAAACTCCGTCGCCGATTGAATCTCATGCGATTTCTCGAGAATCCCGGCACGACGCTGTTCAAGTGCGGCAATCCCTTTGTCGAATATGCCCGCGACGCTGTGAAGCACACCGTCGATCGCCTTGTGCGCCTTTTGTTTCAAATAGTTTTTGACCTTGGTCGGCGCAAGTTTCACGGAGTAGTAGGCGTCTTTCACCGCTTCACGGGAGGCTGCAAACATCTCGGAGGCAACGAGGCGCGGCTGGTTCTTTGCCTCTTTGCGCATTGCATCGACAGCAGCGAGGAACTCCGTTGATACGGCAAGGCAGCGGGCAAGCTCCTCCGGGGACTGCGCTTTCAGTTCGCGTTCACGCTCCAGCTCCTCAATCCGCTGGCGAAGCCCTTCGATCTGCTCCTGATATTCCTTCTCCCGCTGCAGGATAAGCTCGCAGCGCTCCTGCATGTAGGCAGCTCCCTCGCGCATGGATTCCTGCGCCTCGTGAATCGCCTTGCTGCACTCCTCGTCGGATTTGCCCTCGCTCTTCGCATCACCTGCCTTCTCGATCGATCGGATGATATTCTCATGGCGCGGCGCATAGCCGTCCCATGTCTCCTGATCCGCGCCGCAGTTCTGCTCTGCCTCCTCCACATTCTTCATGCTTGTATGAAGATCGTCGGCGATGCTGCGCAGCTCTTTTGCAGCATTATCCTCAAGCGACTCCTCTGCCACGGTCAGACTATCCGAAATCTCCTGATGGTATATCTCACTATCTCTTTGAATTTCATTGTCCATCGGCATCTGTTTTTCCTCCTCATTCATCTTGTCTTTCCATCTCTGTTGTGGTACACTAGATATAGAAAGAATGCTTGATTTATCGGATGTAGGCCGAACATCCTGTGTAGCTCCAACATTTTCGCTACTGGGACGGGAGACCGCACTGTTGTTGGAAGCAGTGGCAGCATCTATGGCCGGGCTGCTATAAATCAAGCGTTCCTTTTTTATTTTCTGTATTATACTTCTAACCCTCATAGGAATTGTCGTGACGACGGCATAGTAGTTTCCATGCCCATCATTTTCCAAATTCATATATACAGGGGTCGTACCGCCTTTTTTCTCTTTGTCTCCCATCTTCAAAAGAGAATACGTCGGTCTGTCCCCTTCTTTTTTTGGATCACATATACAAATCCCATCATAATTTTTTGTTACATGTGCGATCATATCCTCAACAGACATATATCCTGCCTGTCGTGCATCTTTCTCGTGGAATTTGGAATGTATTAACCCCTCCTTACTGTTGCCAACGTGAAGGCGAATCTTGCCGGCCAACATGGTTTCCCCGCTTTGTTCCTTGATAGAAGTGACAAGTGTCTCGCTAATTTCGCCAAAATCACGACTGCCATCGGGCTTTATAATGAACTCATTCTCATCCGCCTCTGAAAGAGGTCTCCCCGATTCTGTCCTATAGCCTTGAGCTAATTCAGGCGGTTTAGCGTTCTCTCGTACTTCACTTCCCATTCTCAAGCCCCCATTTTCATCTGCTATACGCCGCAACGAGAGCAGGTTCGCGTACTTCCAGTTCATTCACCGAGAGGAGCTGTTTGATTTCCGGCTCTCTTTCCGCATTCTTCACGATCTGCTTCCCATACGAACGATCCTGAGAGATGACCGCATAGGGGCTGTTCCGCTGGATCGCATCGGCAATGCAGCGGCGCGTGGAATCCAGTGCGAGATAGGCATCGGCGTCATCTTCCAGCGAGGCTTTTATCGCTGCTGCGGCAAACTCCGTATCTGCTTTCTGCCAGCCCTTTTCATCGGTCGGCGTATAACTGGAAAGTCCGTTCCGATATACGCGCTCACGAAAGCCCTGCGCATACTCTTTGTCAATGGAGATGCGTTCTCTCTCCTCTGAAACATCCGTCCCTACGAAGATTCCGGGATGCGCACGCAGCGACTCGTCTGTCTGCGCAGCGCGATAGAACGTCTCGCGAATCTTATCGCAATAGAGCCTGTAGGTGTCCTCACCAACGCTTTCCTGCGCCGCTGTGCGAAGCTGCTGCACCCGCTCATCCTCAAGCGGTGTAAGGACAAAATCGCCTTTATGCGCATTCAGCTGCTGCTCACGAAAGCCGACGTCGGTTATGCGGAATACGCGCCCATCCGTTTCGATGAGATCGCCCTCCGCGAGAAAGCGACCTTCCTGCGGCGGATGCACAGAGAAATGTGCAGCAATCTGATCGAGTCCGTGATCGCGCATCATATTCGTACGCACATAGTTTTCCTGCGCAGTGATCTCATAATCCCGATTCAGGTATGGCAGCGGCGATGTCGAGGCACCCGCCTCTCTGCGCTGATAGATGGTGACGTGCATGGACTTGTTCGCAAAATAGTTGTAGTCCGGGGTCATCTCGTAGGCGGCAGCCACGCTTGCGGGGAGCTGCTTTTCATAATATGCAGCTCCATAACGCGCAGACTTGTCATCCGGATCGACAAGATAGAGATTCTCCTTTGGAATTGCTCCTGCATCAGCCGGACGCTCCGTCAAAAGGTATTTGTAGAACCGTGCGGTACCGCGTGCCAGTGCTTCCGGGGGGAGTGTCAATGCGCTCGTATCAGTGACGGGAATAGGAAGTGTATTGTCGAGCGCAGGAACATCCGTTGACGCCTCTTTTTCCTCCGGCACTTTATCTTCTGCGCTATCTATGATAACGTCCTCATTCGCCACAGTCAGATCTTCCATACGGAAACGCTCAGGCATGAAGTCCTTGATATAGTCTGCAATCTTCCGAGCTTCTGCGGAGGCGCGGAAAATCTCCATCTTATCCTCTTTGAGGTCTTTCACCCAGCTCTGCACATACGCTGCATGATTGGTCGGATTCATGGGCAGCCCGAAATCAAGTGCAAGATATGCAGATGCAAGTTCTGCGCGTAGTTCTTCCTTCGCGTATTCAGGAGATGCGTGCCCTCCTGTCAGATTCCGATCGAGACGATCCTTGTGGCTCGTCCAATGTGCGAGTTCATGCAGCGCGGTCGCATAGTATTCACCGAGGTTTGGGAATGCCTCCTTCGGCGGCAGATGAATCTTATCCGTGGAGGGCGTATAGCATGGATAGGGTTTCTGCGCAGGAACGTCGTGCTGGATGACAGCGCCGCTCGCCTTTAATATGCCCTCGGCAATCTCATACTGCTCTTCGTGCGTGTAACCCCGCTCTTTCGGTACATACGGCTTGAGCGGATGCTCTTTATAGGTGCGCTTGCCGTCTGCATCGAGAATCGGATTCCCGTCTGCATCCCGCAAGTATTCCCGGCGCACGCAGTCGGATGCGTGAAAGACATTGCAAAAGCGTTTTGCCCAGTATTGTTCTTCTTCCGGCAGAGGATTCCCGTTCTTATCGTGCGTCTGTTTCCATGACATCTGAATGAGCACGGACTTTGCACCTTTTCTGACACCATATTGCCATTCGAGTTCAGGATTGACGGGATCACCCTGCTCCTTTCGTGCGGCGACGCGCTCCCTGAAGATACGATTCTGAGCGTTCAGCATTCCCATCGTAAAGAACCGAGGATCGTTGCTTTCCTTTTCTGCCATGATGAACGAGAGGTATACACTGTTGATGCGGGAGTACCGATGCCGGCTCTTTCCGTTGATCGGGCAGACAAGTGCTGCTCCAACGTTGTTGTCCCATCCCTGCTGCCAAGGGAGTTTTCCGCTCTCCATCAGTTCGACGATCTTCTGCGTCGTCGCCTCGTAGAGATCAGGTTTTGCCGCACCTCCTTTTCCTGCGGATTTTCGTCTTGCATTTGCCATGATCTGCCTCCTTTTCATCTCGCATACGCAATGCGCGTCGGACTTTCCTCGCGCGTGATCGGCTGACTTCGCCGCATGCTGTGCGCAGCGATTGCCTCCTCGCTGCTCATTTCCATCTGCTTCGTAATCTCAATCAGACGTGCCTTTTTTTCTGCCTCCTCTGCTGCGTGCGGGAACGGCTTCTTGATCTCCTCCTCTGCATCTCTAACGTCTGCTGCAATGCGCGCACGTTCTTCCTGCACTTGCCGGAGTTCTTTTACAATCCCGTCATAGAGGGAGGAGATGCGCCGCATGGTGACTTCCGGCTTATCAGAAAAACCAACGCGATGCGCACGTTTTCCTGTCAAAACGATATACGGCTCCATCGCCAGTGGATCGATGCGTATTTGGAGCTTTAAGCCCCGATACTCGCCTTTGAAGTCTTTTGTCGCCGAAAATCCGCCCTTTGCCGTTTCATGCAGGATGCTCGCTGCCTTGCTGCGATCGGTGACGATACGGTCACCGATCGACATCTGAAAGAGTTCTTTCCCTTGCGCATCCTGCAAGGAAGCGCTGTCCATACGGAGCTTATCATCCATAAGCCCCGCAATCTTTGCATCCTGTTCCTTGATGCGTGCCGGTCCATCAATCGCCGTAAACTTTTGCAGCTTTTGCCGCGTCGATTCATAGTCAATCTTAGCAATCTGGATACGACCGAGACGGTTTTCCAGCTCCATCTTCTCACGCAGGAACGGATTTCCCGTCGCAACTGCCTTGATCTCTGCATAGGAGAGAACGGTCTCGTCCATATCTTGCAGCGTACGCAGTGGGCTTCGGCTCGTCATGACTTGAGCGATCTGCTTCTGCTTGTTCTCGACCGTCTGCCAGAGGTAGGCATCGAATGTCCCCTCTGTCACATAGCGGAAGATCTTCACCTTGTCATAGCGATTGCCGGGGCGAACAATCCGTCCCATACGCTGCTCAAGATCAGCGGGTCGCCACGGAACAGAAAGATCATGCAGCGCAGCAAGTCTGTCCTGCACGTTCGTCCCAACGCCGAGCGTTCCTGTGGAGCCGATGAGGACACGAACCTCGCCGCTGCGCACCTTATCAAAGAGTTTTTGCTTATCCTTGTCCGAAACTTCCTGCACAACAGCAATTTCTTCACGCGGAATCCCATTCTGAATGAGCTTTTCGCGAATGTCATCGTAGACGTTAAAGCCACCTTTTCCTGCGCCCGTAGATGTGGATTCATCGCAGAAAAGGATCTGCGTACCGCGCTCTGAACTCGTTGCACGGTATGTTTCGAGCAGATTTTTCACGCAGCGGTTTACCTTGCTGTCCGGCGCATCTGCTGCCTCCGGAACAACAAGGCGCGGATCAAGGGACAATGCCCTGCCGGCATGTGTAATGAGCAACATACTGTCCTTCGTCATCGTCCCATCGACTCGAAGAACGTCCTGCGGGTTCTTTCTGCGAATATCATCAGCGCGTGTCACAAGATCACCGATGATCCCTTTTTGTTCCTCTGAGGCGGGAGCTTTATCGACGATAATCTCTGCGGTCGGGACGATGACATCACTGCCCAGCATATCGGCAGTACGCACATCGGCAAACGCCTTGAAGCTCGTCATGAGTTCCGGCAGATTGCGGAAATTCGAGA
>ERZ773014.1657-NODE-1657-length-13830-cov-8.186860_pt1 | contig 13830 bp, 10 predicted proteins | sample MGYA00580841_ERZ773014 | MGnify/ENA primary metagenome ERZ773014 (study PRJEB29015, sample SAMEA2737989) | human oral metagenome | biome: human oral; feature: human-associated habitat; material: dental | place: China | collected 2067 ...
GGAAACGCCGCTGCGCGGACGTTCGGGCGGGCACACAGGCACCGCCCCTACGGTTTCGTTTGGGCAGATTGCGTATGGGCGGTTGATTTCGTTGGGGGGATTGTGTGCAAATGGTTATTTTATTTGTGTGGGAGTGCGCGATGCATTTCCGCCCCCAATGTGTGTTGTGTGGTGGGGTAGGGGTTTATTACTTCAACAATACTGGCTTTATTGCCTTTCTCTTGTCAAACTCAAATGTGGGGTGGGGGTTATTTCTTCCGTCGCACGTCGCGCCCTTCATATTTGCAAATGGCTTCGATCCATTCTTCGGGCATGGGGATGGAATGGTTTTCGAGCAGGTCGTAGGCCACCATGACTGTGCGCCCCACGCATTTCACGGCTTTTGTTTGGCAGTCGATGAGCTGTTGTGTGAGCGTGAAACTCTTGGTGCCGATGGCGGTGATGGCTGTTTGCACTTCCACTTGGTCGGTGCTATAGACCTGTGCGAGGAAGTCGGCTTCGACGTGTGCGGCGAAGATGGCATAGCGCTCGTTGGGGATGTTGCATACTTTGCGCACGTAATCGATTTTTGCGGTGTCGTAATATTGAAAATAGGCTGTGTTGTTGATGTGTCCGAATTGGTCGGCATCGGTAAATCTGAGCTGGATGGGGAGGCTGTGGTGAAATGTTATCTGTTCCATAGGGTTTGTTGGTGTTTTTTTGTTGAATGATGTTTGAACAGGGCGTTATTGTTTGATGAAGACGAGTCGGCGCGGCATCTTTTGCCATTTGCGATTGATGGCAAATTTGATGGTGCTGCCTTTGCCTTGTTCGAAGACGAATGTACCGTCGGGCTGGGCCGTGAGTGTGGCTTCGAGGTCTTCGCTGCCATAATCGTTGGTCACCAAGAGTGCGGCCGTGTGGTTGTCTTTGAGGGTTACGTTGGTGAAAATCCATTTTCGGCTGTCTAAATCGGCGCCGAAATAGCCCGCCACTTGTCCGAAGAGTTCTTGCCCGGGGATGAGGATGTTGTTTTGATAGAAATTGATGTGCAGATAGACTTTGTACTCCTTATTATATAGATGGCCTTTGAAAGGCTCGTTGGTGTTTTGCGCCCATGTCCATGTGCAGGCGAGCGTGAGGAGGATTGATAAAAACCATCGTTTCATTATGCGATACACTTAGTTGCGTGCAAAGGTATAAAGTTTATGTCAAGGAATGGGCGCTTTTGGGCAAAATAGTGTGCGCTTCATTGGCTTTTTAGGAATTTTATGCTATCTTTGTCGCTCAAAAAAAGGTTTTTCGTATGGTTAAAGGGCAGTGTGTTCCGGATTATATTTTTGAATCGAGTTGGGAAGTGTGCCACATGGTGGGTGGCATTTACACTGTGTTGTCGACGCGTGCCAAGACCATGCAAAAGCTGTTTGCCGACAGGGTGTTTTTCGTTGGTCCCGATTTTGGCGACGAGGTCGATAATCCTTTGTTTACGGCTGATGAGAAGCTGTATTCTGATTGGCGTGCGAAGGCGCAGCAAGAGGGATTGCATGTGCGTGTGGGTCGTTGGAATGTTCCGGGAGCGCCGATTGCGCTGTTGGTGGATTTCCGCCCGTTCTATGCGCAAAAGAATGACATCTATGGTCAGATGTGGGCCGATTTCCAGGTGGATAGTCTGCATGCCTATGGCGATTATGACGAGGCTTCGATGTTTTCCTATGCTGCGGCAAAGGTGGTCGAGAGTTTCTATCGGCATGTGCTGCCGGCTGCGGCAAAGGTGGTTTATCAAGGCCATGAATGGATGACCAGCCTGGGTTTGCTTTATATTCATAAGCATGTGCCGCAGATAGGCACTATTTTCACGACGCATGCCACGAGCATCGGGCGCAGCATTGCGGGCAACATGAAGCCGCTCTACGAATATCTTTGGGCTTATCGTGGCGACCAGATGGCCGAAGAGCTCAACATGCAGAGCAAACATTCGGTGGAGAAGCAGGCTGCGAAATATGTGGATTGCTTCACCACCGTGAGCGACATCACTGCTGTGGAATGCCGCGAACTGTTGGATAAGCCCGTGGATGTGGTGCTGCCCAATGGTTTTGAAGACGATTTTGTGCCGCGTGGAAAGGCTTTCGATGCACAGCGCATGGCCGCACGAAAAGTTTTGTTGCAGGTGGCCAATGCCTTGACAGGCGATCGTTTCGACGACCAAACGTTGATTGTTTCGACGAGTGGGCGCTACGAGTTTCGCAACAAAGGTATTGATGTGTTTATTGAAGCGATGCATCGATTGCGCCGCGCCCCTTTGCCACAAAAGGTGGTAGCCTTTATCGAAGTGCCGGGTTGGGTGGCTGGTCCGCGCGAAGATTTGCAAGCGCGTCTGCGCAGCGGTCAGACTTTTGACACGCCTTTGGACAACCCCATTTGCACCCATTGCTTGCACGACGCAGCAAGCGACCGCGTGTTGGGCATGATGAACTATTTGGGCATGCACAACGCTTTGGACGAGTGCGTGAAACTCATCTTTGTGCCTTGTTATCTGACGGGGCAGGATGGCATCTTCAATCAGCCTTATTATCATTTGGTGGGCGGCAACGATCTCTGCGTCTATCCGTCCTACTATGAGCCTTGGGGCTACACACCACTCGAAGCCATCGCTTTTCATGTGCCGTGCATCACAACCGATTTGGCCGGTTTTGGTCTGTGGGCAAACCACACTGTTGGGCATGAAGCAAGGTTAGCAGATGGCGTGTGTGTGGTGCATCGCGATGACAATAATTATCAAGAGGTGGCCACAGCCATTTGCCAAGCTATTGAACACTATGCGAAGGCCGACGAGACGCAGCGCAAAGCTTGCCGAAAGGCGGCTTGGAACTTGTCGAAAGCGGCACTGTGGAAGCACTTCATTCCTTATTATGAAAAGGCCTATGCCCTTGCACTGCGCAAAGCTGCTGCACGGGCGTAGCAACAATATTTTAAAAACATTATCAATCAAGCGGTATGAAAATTAAAGCTGACTATGTAAATGCCCCCCAATGGCGGGAGCTAACAGTGAAATCGCGTTTGCCTGAGCAATTGAAATGCTTAGACGAATTGGCTCACAATCTATGGTGGGCATGGAACAATGAGGCACCCAAGCTCTTCAAGAGCCTCGATGCCGACCTCTATGAGGCTGTCAATTACAACCCGGTGTTGTTGCTCGAGCGTTTGAGCTACGAGCGGAAAGAGGCTATTGTGAAGGACAAAGCGCTCATGAAACGCGTGAAGGATGTTTACACGAAGTTTCATGATTACATGGCTGTGAAACCCAACAAGAAGCGTCCCTCGGTGGCCTATTTCTGCATGGAATTTGGTTTGACGCAGGTGCTGAAAATCTATTCGGGCGGTTTGGGCATGCTGGCCGGCGACTATTTGAAAGAGGCTTCGGACAGCAATGTCGACATGTGTGCCGTGGGGTTCCTCTATCGTTATGGCTATTTCACACAGAGCCTCAGCATGGACGGCCAGCAGATTGCCAAGTATGACGCGCAGAATTTCAACTCCTTGCCCATTGAGCGTGTGCTCGATGCCAACGGCAACCAGATGGTGGTCGACGTGCCCTATATGAACTATCATGTGCATGCCTTGGTGTGGCGTGCGAATGTGGGGCGCATCAGCCTTTATCTGTTGGACACCGACACCGACATGAACTCCGAGTTCGACCGGCCCATCACCCATAGCCTCTATGGCGGCGATTGGGAGAATCGTCTCAAGCAAGAGATTCTGTTGGGCATCGGCGGCATCTTGACGCTGAAGAAATTGGGCATCAAGAAGGACATTTATCACTGTAACGAGGGGCATGCCGCGCTCTGCAACTTGCAGCGTCTGTGCGATTACGTGGCCGAAGGACTCACCTTCAACCAAGCCTTGGAACTGGTGCGCGCCTCGTCGCTCTACACTGTGCACACGCCCGTTCCGGCAGGTCACGACTATTTTGACGAAGCTCTCTTTGGAAAATATATGGGTGGTTACCCCGAAATGTTGGGCATATCGTGGGACGAATTCATAGGAATGGGCCGCGAAAATCCCGATGATCACAACGAGCGTTTCTGCATGAGTATCTTTGCCTGCAACACCTGTCAGGAGGTGAACGGTGTGAGCAAGCTCCACGGATGGGTGAGCCAAAAGATGTTTGCACCCTTGTGGCAGGGCTATTTCCCCGAAGAAAACCACGTGGGCTACGTCACCAACGGCGTGCACTTGCCCACCTGGACAGCCACGGAATGGCGCCTCATCTATGACAAATATTTCGATCCGAGCTTTATACTCGACCAAAGCAACGAAACCATTTGGCACGCCATTGAGAAGGTGCCCGATGCCGAAATCTGGGAAACGCGCATGGCACTGAAGCAAAAGCTCGTCAACTACATCCGCGAGAAGTTTAGCGAGACGTGGTTGCGCAACCAGGGCGACCCGGCACGTGTCGTGTCGTTGTTGCAACGCATCACGCCCAACGCGCTGATGATTGGTTTCTGTCGTCGTTTCGCCACCTACAAGCGCGCCCACTTGCTCTTCACCGACATCGACCGCTTGGCCAAGATTGTGAACAATCCCGAGCGTCCCGTGCTCTTCTTCTTCTCGGGAAAAGCTCATCCGGCCGATGGCGCAGGGCAGGGACTCATCAAGCGCATCTACGAAATCAGTCAGCGTCCCGAGTTCTTGGGCAAGATTATCTTCTTAGAAGACTACGACATGCAGCTGGCGCGCCGCTTAGTGTCGGGTGTCGACATTTGGATGAACACGCCGACGCGCCCCTTGGAAGCCTCGGGAACATCGGGCGAGAAGGCCGAAATGAACGGTGTGGTCAACCTCTCGGTGCTCGATGGCTGGTGGGTTGAAGGCTATCGCGAAGGTGCGGGCTGGGCTTTGCCACAGAAGCGCACTTACGAGAACCAGGAATACCAGGACAAGTTGGATGCTGCCACCATCTATGGCTTGTTGGAGAACGACATCATCCCGCTCTACTACGATCGCGGCAAGAAGCCCTATAGCGAAGCGTGGATTAAGGTGGTGAAACGCTCTATCGCAACCATCGCGCCCCATTACACCATGAAGCGCCAGCTGGACGATTACTTCGACAAGTTCTACAACCGCGAGGCATTGCGTTTCCGCGAGCTGAGCAAAGACAACGACAAGTTGGCACGCGAGTTGGCCCACTGGAAGGAGTGTGTGGCCGAGCGCTGGGATGCCATCCACGTGGTGATCCGCGACACCTCGCTCTTAGACGAAGGGGGCGAAACGGGCAAGAAATACACCATGACCTATGTCATCGACGAGCAGGGTCTCGACGACGCTGTGGGTTTGGAGCTTGTGGTGCTCAACAATCAGGCCGATGCCGACGGGCGTGAGGTCTACCAGGTGCATCCTTTCAAGGTGAAACAGCACGAAGGCAACCTCTATACCTTCGAGGCCGTGATAGAGCCCGACGAGGCCGGCGCCTTCAAGAGCTGTGTGCGCATGTATCCCAAGAACGCCAATCTGCCCCATCGGCAGGACTTCTGCTATGTGAAATGGTTAGATTAAACGCCGATTATTCGTTTATGTAAAGGCAGGCTGCTGTGGAACGCGTTTCCCGGCAGCCTGCTTTTTGTTGCATGCCGTGCGGGGATGAAGCGGAGCCGAAAAGCCGGAATGTTTTTCGTTGTTTTTCGTGAAAAACCTGCCTCCGAGTCTTCTGTAAAGGTGTCTTCCGAAAAAGATGCCCGTTCGGAGGGTCTGTAAGGGTTGTTTTCGAAATTAATCGCCCTTTCTGAGGGTCTGTAAGGGATGTTTTCGAAATTAGTCGCCCATTCAGAGGGTCTGTAAGGGTTGCTTTCAAAATTCGATGCCCATTCAGAGGGTCTGTAAGGGTTGTTTTCGAAATTAGTCGCCCATTCGGAGGGTCTGTAAGGGTTGTTTTCAAAATTAGTCGCCCATTCTGAGGGTCTGCAAGGGTTGTTTTCGAAATTAGTCGCCCATTCGGAGGGTCTGTAAGGGTGGTTTGGGAAAGGAACCATGCTTTCGCGCGTTGTTTTTCAGGGAATTTTCTCCCAAAACAGCATTCCCATGTGCTTGGGAATGCTGTTTTCGTAGGGGGCGGCGTGGCATGTCGCTCGTTTGGATGGGGGAAAGCGGCAAGGCTCACCGCCGATTATCCTTCTTGCGTTGTTTTTTTGAGTGCTTCGCGTTTCAGCTTCTCGGCCATGTAACGCGCCTTCACATTCACATCGTTGATGTCCTTTTTGCGATAGTAGCTGCGCGAGGCACCTTCGCTGCTCAGCACCAGCGAGTCGTTGCCTAAATAGACAATGTCGCAGGTGTCGATGCGCGGATCGATGGTTTGGATGGTGTTGTCGTTTTTGAAAATAGGCGTGGCGCTGAGGATAATCACCTTGCCATTCCAAATGCGCCAGCCCGTGAAATAGCCTAATTGCGGATAGACCACGGGGCTCTCTTGCTCTAAGGCCGATTGCTCGCTGACGTAGCCGACGCTCTGTGCGCCCCACTGCCGCCGCAGCCAAAAGCCATATTCGCGCGGGATGAGATAGGTGCGCTTCACGGAGTCGGGCATGTCGCGCATCATGCGGCGTTGCAGGCTCTTGCTCATGTATTCGTAATCGCGCATCTTGGGCATCACCACGTAGCACCAAATGCCTTTCAGCTGGTCGAGGTTCACCACCTCGTCGGCAACGCGCTTGTCATAGCGATTGGCCACAATGCCAATCCAGTCGCCAATCTGTATGTCGCCCAGAATGCGCTTGTTTCTTCGCGCATCCACCACATCGTAGGTCACGGGGTCGCTGCCATCGTTGGGCAACAACACAATCACCGAGTCGTTGCATCCCTCGCAGGCCAACCCATAAATGGTGCTGTCGCCAATGGATTGGTAATCGGTCTTTATCTTTTGCTGTGTGGTTGATTTCTTGGTTGTCTGCTGTCCGCAGGCCGCAATACATGCGATGGCTATGCTGAGTGTTGCGATTGATTTGAACTTCATGTGCGTTTTATTTTGTGCAAATATAAGAGAATAATCACAAAAAAAGGGGATGAGGCGGGCGTTTTTGATTTTTTTTATCTAATTTTGCAGGCCGACGAGCTGCCGTTCTGCTACTGTTTTACGCATTCAGAAACGCCCGGTTCGTTCGTTTTTAAGGATATCAATACAACAAAATAATGGGAAAGAAAATTCAGTTCAGTCTCGTATATCGAGATATGTGGCAGAGCTCGGGAAAGTTTCAGCCACGCAAGGATCAACTGGTGCGCATAGCTCCCGTCTTCGTGGAAATGGGTTGCTTCGCCCGTGTAGAAACCAATGGTGGTGCTTTTGAGCAGGTGTGCCTCTTGGCCGGCGAAAATCCGAACGAAGCCGTTCGTGCGTATTGCAAACCGTTGCATGAGGCCGACATCAAAACCCACATGTTGGACCGTGGTTTGAATGCGCTTCGCATGTATCCCGTGCCCGACGATGTGCGCCGATTGATGTACAAGGTGAAACACGCGCAAGGCACCGACATCACACGTATTTTCGATGGTTTGAACGATGTGCGCAACATCATCCCTTCGATTAAATGGGCCAAAGAGGCCGGCATGACTGCACAAACGGCGCTCTGCATCACCAATTCGCCCATTCACACGTTGGAATATTACACCAAGATTGCCGACGAGTTGATAGCAGCTGGTGCCGACGAGATTTGTCTGAAAGACATGGCCGGCATTGGGCAGCCTGCCTTGTTGGGCAAACTCACCAAGGCCATCAAAGATAAGCACCCCGAAATCATCATCGAATACCACGGCCACTCGGGACCGGGCCTTTCGATGGCTTCGATTTTAGAGGTGTGTAACAATGGCGCCGACATCATCGATACCGCCATCGAACCGCTGTCATGGGGCAAAGTGCATCCCGACATCATTTCGGTGCTCAGCATGCTGAAGAACGAAGGCTTCGATGTGCCCGAGATCAACATGAATGCCTACATGAAAGCGCGTGCGCTGACGCAGGAGTTCATCGACGAGTGGTTGGGCTATTTCATCAATCCGTCCAACAAAATCATGTCGTCGTTGCTGCTCGGTTGCGGTTTGCCCGGCGGCATGATGGGCTCGATGATGGCCGATTTGGGCGGCATTCGCCAAACCATCAACAACCTGCGCAAGAAGAAGGGCGAAGACGAACTCACGATGGACGACATGCTCGTGAAGCTCTTCAGCGAGGTGGAATATGTTTGGCCGCGCGTGGGCTATCCGCCATTGGTTACGCCCTTCAGCCAATACACCAAGAACATCGCCCTGATGAATCTGCTCACGATGGAGCAAGGCAAAGGCCGCTTCGTGATGATGGACGAATCGATGTGGGGCATGATTCTCGGAAAGAGCGGCAAGGTGCCCGGTGCCATCGATCCCGAATTGGTTGAATTGGCCAAGAAACAAGGACGCGAATTCACCGATGCCGACCCCCACACGCTGCTCACCAATGCGCTGGATGACTTCCGCAAAGAGATGGACGAGAACGGTTGGGAATATGGGCAAGACGACGAGGAGCTCTTCGAATTGGCCATGCACCCCGAGCAATATCGCAACTATCGCAGCGGACAGGCGAAGAAAAATTTCCTGGCTGACTTGCAGGCTGCCAAAGATGCCAAGCTCGGTGCCAAGGTGAGCCCCGAAGAAGCTGCGGCCTTTAAGCACGCCAAGGCCGACGCCATTGTTTCGCCCGTGAAGGGACAAATCTTCTGGGAGTTCCAAGGCGACGGCGAAGCGCTCACGGCGACCGAACCCTTCATTGGCAAGGAATACAAAGAGGGCGATGCGTTCTGTTACATCTGCACACCGTGGGGCGAGTTCGAAACCATTCCGGCTGCGCTCGGCGGACAGTTGGTTGAGATCAATGCCAAGCAGGGCACCAAGGTGAATAAAGGCGATGTGATTGCCTACATTCAGCGGCCCGAGGCTTAACCCTCAGCGCATGGACTATCAACAGATTATCGACAAATATTATCCCGAAGCCAATCGACTTCGGGATATTCTTATCACCCACAGCACGCTCGTCATGAAGCGTGCTGTGTTGGTTTGTGAGCGCCATCCCGAGTTGCAGCTCAACCGGCCGTTCCTCATCGAAGCCGCCATGCTCCACGACATCGGCATCTTTCGCTGCCATGCGCCCGGAATAGCATGTTTCGGCACCGAGCCCTACATCTGCCATGGCCGCATCGGCGCCGAGATACTGCGCAGCGAAGGCTATCCGCAGCATGCCCGCGTTTGCGAACGCCATACCGGTGCGGGCCTCACGAAGCAAGAGATTATCGCGCAGCATTTGCCTTTGCCCCACGAAGACTTCCTGCCCGAGACGCTCGAAGAGCAAGTCATCTGCTACGCCGACAAGTTCTATTCGAAGAGCCATCCCGCCGACGAGAAACCGCTTGCTGCCGTTGAGGCCACCATGGCTCGCTTTGGCGCAGACAGTTTGCAGCGCTTCCGTGCTTGGGACGCTCGCTTCCGTTAACCCCCAATCGGTCGTCAGGTTGCCGGAAGAGGCTCCGCCGACGGACAAACATGAGAAATGATTGCCGGAAGAGGCTCTGCCGACGGACAAAAACGAGAAATGATTGCCGGAAGAGGCTCTGCCGATGGATTAAAACGAGGAAGGTTGCGTGGCAGAGGGATTTGATGGAGGCTGGTAGGGGCGGTGCCTGTGTGCCCGCCCGTGTCGCCCTGCAAGGGCGCATCCATCGTTAGCAGGTGTGCATCATGCGTGATGTAGAAACATCTCTACGCAGGGAGACGCCTCTTTTACGGCTTGGGATGTGCCCTTTTCGGATGGAAACGCCGCTGCGCGGACGTTCGGGCGGGCACACAGGCGCCGCCCCTACCATTTCTCGTGTGGCTCCGTGTCCTAAGGTTGCCGGCGAATAGTTCGCCGACGGACTAAACGACTCATCGCAGGGAGTAGGCGGGCCCATCGGGCTTGTTGGACGCGGCGAACAGGCGTTGGCTTCCACCTTTTTTATATTGTTCTTGCGTATCAATATGATTTTTTATAACTTTGTGCTCGGTTTTTGACGAAACGAAAGATTAAAAATGAATATCTCGTATAAATGGCTAAAGGAGTATGTCGATTTCACGCTCACTCCGCAGGAAACGGCCGATGCGCTTACATCAATCGGCTTAGAAGTTGACGCCTTGGAAGAGGTGCAAACCATAAAAGGTGGTTTGAAAGGGCTTTTCGTGGGGCAGGTGCTCTCGTGCGAGGCCCATCCCAACAGCGACCACCTGCACATCACACAAGTTGATTTGGGGCGCGATGTGCCGAGCCAGATTGTTTGCGGCGCTGCCAACGTGGCCGCCGGGCAAAAGGTGATTGTGGCCGATTTGGGCTGCGTGCTCTATGATGGCGACGAAAGCTTCACCATCAAGAAGAGCAAATTGCGCGGCGTGGAGTCGATGGGCATGATTTGTGCCGAAGACGAAATTGGCGTGGACTCGTCGCACGATGGCATCATTGTGTTGCCCGACGATGCGGTGGTGGGCACTCCGGCTGCAGAATATTATCACGTGGAGAGCGATTGGCTGATTGAGATTGACATCACGGCCAACCGTGGCGATGCGCTTTCGCACTATGGCGTGGCGCGCGATCTCTATGCTTGGCTCAAGCAAAATGGCTATAAGACACGGCTGCATCGTCCCGATTGCGAGGCGTTTCGCGTGGACAACGAGTCGCTTCCTGTTGCCGTGGAGATTGAAAACCGCGAGGCTTGCAAGCGCTATGCTTGCGTGAGCATCAGCAACTGCGACATCAAAGAGAGCCCCGAGTGGCTGCAAAACAAATTGCGCACCGTGGGGCTGCGACCGATCAATAATATCGTCGACATCACCAACTACGTCATGATGGCCTACGGACAGCCCATGCACTGCTTTGATGCCGACATGGTTGAGGGCCATCAGATTGTGGTGCGCACCGAACCTCAAGGAACTCCATTCGTCACCTTAGATGGCGAAGAGCGCACGTTGGACGAGCACGACCTCTGCATTTGCAATGCCCGCGAGCCCATGTGCATTGCGGGTGTGTTGGGTGGAAAGGGCAGCGGAACCTATGCAACAACCCATAGCGTGGTGTTGGAGGCAGCCTATTTCCATCCCACTTGGATTCGCAAGACGGCGCGTCGGCACGGACTCAGCACGGATGCCAGCTATCGGTTTGAGCGCGGCATCAATCCCGACGATGTCGTTTATGCCTTGAAGCAAGCGGCCATCTTGTGCAAAGAACTCACGGGCGGACAGGTTTCCATGTCCATCAACGACGTTTATCCCTCGCCCATTGAGGGCAGCCGCGTGAGCTTGTCCTACGATTATGTGCATCGGCTCATCGGGAAAGAGATTGGCGCCGACACCATCAAGCGCATTGCAGAGAGCTTGGAGATGAAGGTGCTCTCGGAAAATGAAGAGGGATTGGAATTGCTCGTGCCCGCTTATCGTAGCGACGTGCAACGTCCGTGCGATGTGGTGGAAGATATGCTGCGCATCTATGGTTATAATAATGTGGAAATATCCAATCACTTGAGCAGCGCTTTGGTCATCGCCGGCGAAGAGGATGAGAGCCATCACCTGCGCAATCTGATAGCCGAGCAGTTGGTGGGCAATGGATTTTATGAGATATTGAACAACTCGCTCACGAAACTTTCTTATTATGCAGGGCGCGAATGGACGGCCTATCCCGATGCACGAACGGTGAAGATTATGAACCCTTTGAGCACCGATTTAGGGGTGATGCGCCAGACGATGCTCTTCGGCGGTTTGGAGAGTTTGGTGCGCAACATCAACCGCAAGAACAGCAACCTGCGCTTCTTCGAATTTGGTAATGTCTATCAATATACGAAGGAGAAGTGGGAGAGCGACCATCCCGACAAAGCCTATAGCCAGGATTTGCATTTGTCGCTCTGGCTGACGGGCAAGCAGGTTGAAGGCTCATGGTTGCATGCCAATGCCGACAGTAGCGTGTTTGAATTGAAAGCCTATCTGCACAACATCTTTGTACGTGTGGGCGTTTCGGTCGAGAAACTGAGTGTCACGGCCAGTGAGAACAACATCTTCAGTGCAGGCCTGACTTACAGCACACGCAACGGCAAGGTGCTTGCCGAGATAGGCGTCTTGTCGTCGGCTGTATGCAAAGAATTTTCGATTGGGCAAGCCGTGTATTACGCCGACGTTGATTGGGAAGCACTGATGCGTGAGGTGCGCAAACAAAAGGTTGAGTACCAGGAAATCAGCAAATATCCCGCTGTGAGTCGCGATTTGGCCTTGCTGCTTGACAAGAATGTTTCGTTTGCGCAGATAGTGCAAATCGCTAAGCAAACCGAGAAGAAGCTGTTGCAGCGTGTTGAACTCTTCGATGTGTATGAAGGCAAGAACTTGCCCGAAGGCAAAAAGAGTTATGCGGTGAACTTCATTCTGCAGGATGCCGAGAAAACGCTCAACGATAAAGCGATTGATGCCATCATGCAGAAGCTGATTAAGCAGCTCACCACGCAGTTGGGCGCTGAGTTGCGCTAACAAACGGCAGTATGTCAGGCTAACGAACCAAGTATAAATCATAAGAAAATAGAATAAAAATGGGAAGAGCATTTGAATATCGCAAAGCAACAAAGCTAAAGCGATGGGGGCACATGGCCCGCGTGTTTACGAAATTGGGTAAGCAAATAGCAATCGCAGTAAAGGCCGGCGGACCGGAACCGGAAAACAACCCGACGCTTCGTGCTTTGATTGCCAACTGCAAGCGCGAAAACATGCCGAAAGATAACATCGAGCGTGCAATTAAAAACGCAATGGGAAAAGACCAAAGCGAATATAAGGAGGTGACCTACGAAGGTTATGGTCCTCACGGCGTGGCCGTTTTTGTCGACACCTTGACCGACAACACCACGCGCACCGTGGCCGACGTGCGCTCCATCTTCAACAAGTTTAATGGCAACATGGGCACAACGGGCAGTCTGTCATTCCTGTTCGATCATAAATGTGTGTTCACCTTTAAGAAAAAGGAGGGGCTGGATATGGATGAGTTGGTGCTCGATCTCATCGATTATGGCGTTGAAGACGAGTATGACGAAGACGACGAGACGAATGAGGTTACCATTTATGGCGACCCGAAAGAGTTTGGCAACATTCAAAAACATTTAGAGTCTGAGGGCTTTGAAGTGACGGGAGCCGAATTCACTTATATACCAAACGACCTCAAAGACGTGACGCCCGAAGAGCGCGAAACGATTGACAAGATGGTTGAACGCTTGGAAGAGTTTGACGATGTGCAAACGGTTTACACCAACATGAAACCAGAGGCGGTTGAATAAGTCATTGCATGATAAAAGCGAAAAGAGTGGCGCACTGCTGTGTTGCCACTTTTTTTTATTTTGCTCAAATCCCGAGCAGTAATCCCGAACGACACCCGTTTATCCGTTGCAGAACGCATAAAAACGAAGAAAACGTTTATGTTATCGCTTGCATAGGCTATGCAAGCACCATTTTTCATGTTTTGGCATTTGCATAAGCTATGCAAGCACCGTTTTTTACGTTTTGGCATTTGCATAAGCTCCGCAAGCGCCAATTTTTTTGTTTTGCCATTTGCGGAAGCTCCGCAAGCGCCAATTTTTTTGTTTTGCCATTTGCGGAAGCTCCGCAAGCATTAAATTTTTTGTTTTATCGTTTGCGGAAGCTCCGCAAGCATTCGGAAAATTAATTTTATCCTCTCGGAAGGTCGATAAACGCATGGCCGAGTGCTTTTATGGGCAAGGCTCCTGCATGTTTTAGTGGATTTGCTCCTTGAAGAGCACTTTCTGAGGCTCTTTTGTAGAATGC
>ERZ773014.1659-NODE-1659-length-13810-cov-19.638822_pt1 | contig 13810 bp, 11 predicted proteins | sample MGYA00580841_ERZ773014 | MGnify/ENA primary metagenome ERZ773014 (study PRJEB29015, sample SAMEA2737989) | human oral metagenome | biome: human oral; feature: human-associated habitat; material: dental | place: China | collected 2067 ...
ATCTTTCGTTTGCTTGTCGGCATCTTGCCTGTCTTATTCTCTTGACGTAGCCCGCGACGTCTTCAAGAATAAGGCAGACAATATGCTCAACAACACACAAAATCTGCACAGGCTCTAACGACCCGATTTGGGTTTAAGCCTCATTAGTGGCCCTGTTATCTACCAAACAACGAGCTATTAACTGGCACAACAGGTGCGTTTTACATGGTTGCGTGCTTGGGAAGCACCATCATTTTCTCTTAACGGGCTTATTTCTTAGGAGGAGCAGCGGTCTTTACCCTTTGGTATCTATTGAAGACCTTTGGGAAATACTGCACGTCGAAAGCATCTTGGTTTAAGGAAAGTATAGTAAACTTCAAAAAGCCCATGTACAAGTATCTCTTATCTCCATCAACTTCCACTTTCCATTTCTCACGATCATTCTCTTTTCCGTTAAGCAAAGTTATCAGCGTTCCATCAGCTTGAAATATCAAACGAATATCCGCTGCTCCACTCGTTTTCTCCCCCTTTTCATCAAAAAGCCCCAAATCCTTCCATTCGCCCACGAACTTTGCTTGAAGTTCAGCAACGGATGCAGCTTCTTCATCCTTATCATTGTCCTTACTACACGATGTTAACGACAACAAGCTCGCTGTCATGGCCGCTAAGGCCACGAATACTAGATAGAGTAATTTCTTTTTCATAAGCGTACAATTTAAATTATTGGCAGTATTAACCATATGTTCTTCTTGGTTTTTTTCAACAAAAGTGCGTTTTACTAGTTATTTGCAACATGTCGACACACCGCTTTGTGTCCATCAGCATGGCGCACCACATGCCAACCTTGCATCTGCTAGTTTATTATGGTATCGTTGGCAAAGTTACGTTTATTTTTCAAAATATGCAAAGCAAAGCGAAAGAAAATTTGACAAAGTTATCTGCTGGTCAAGTCATAAGTGAAGCTGCCGCCCAAAGGCACAGCTGCTAATCACGCCCTTATACAACGAGCCAGTCGCATCTTTGCTTTCTCTGTTTATAAAAAACGACAAAGGGAAGAACGAACAGAAGAAACTTGCGAAAGCCATAAAACCCGCTGTAACTGCCATTCCTACCACATTCTTCTATCCCAAACCAGAAACCTGCTAAGATTTGTCAGGGGCACATTGCTTGTACAATGCAACTGCTGTTTTGCAGACAAATGCGCCCTTGCACATTTCTCAACAAAGCCGTTTGCATCGTTAAAGGCAGCATCTAAAAATCACCTCCGCTACATTTCTTGGCCTTATACGCCTAGATTTCGCATACTTCTTAATGCAACATGTCGCACTATGCCGCTGAAAGCGCAAGATAAGGATGACAGATTAAGTCCCAACAGGCAGTGGAAAAGCTAGCTAAAAATGAGATAGAGCGTAATCATGGCATTGCCAACACACGCCTAAAAGATTAGGTTTTGCAAGTAGTAGCCTTTAAGTTGTGGACTGCAGCGTTAGTACAAGGTGGCTTGTACTAACACTACAAGACGCTTGTACTAACACTACAAGATGCTTGTACTGGCACTACAAGACGCTTGTAGGGAGACTACAAACGGCCTTGTACCGATAGGTTGCTGGCAACTTGTTGACCGACGAACGACCCAAACCGACCCTTTCTTACCATACCCCCAAACACACAGAAAGCATGCAGACAACTAAATGCCTGCATGCCTAACTTGTTCATTGATTAAAGGCTATTTCTGTCTCTTGCATCTAGCATATTGTCCATCTAATCCCGGAAAGTAATACTCCAAATACTCTTCATTGACACGCCTTATCCTACGTTTTACGTTAGTACTGAGTTGCAGAGCACCATCCTCGAATGTTAAATCCCATTTATTGGTTGCTTGTACCGCGTCACCCTTAATTTCATCATATGTACCGTCATCCTTGAAAAGATAGAAAAAATCACCTGTTCCAGAAGCTACCTGTTTACCTGTCTCAGTAAAATCGCCCAAGTACAACCATTTGCCCACTATCGCTTTTTTTGTTTGAGCTACAAGGTTGTTCGGTTCTTCCGTCTTATCATCATCTTTACTGCACGATGTCAGCGACACCAAACTTACCGACATGGCTGCAATAGCCACGAACATCCAATAAAAAAATCTCTTTTTCATAAAGTTGTAATTTAAATTATTAATTGATATTAAGAATAAAATAGTTATGTCTTTGCGATACATGCTTTGAGAAAATAGATACAACTATGCAGATTCAGCTGTCCGAATGCAGTTTTCCTCCATAAGCACGTTGTTCAGCTATCTACTTTAACAGGCAAAGCAGGCTCTGCGGTTTTAAATCGCATAATGAAACGAAGCATAATATCCGCATTGTTTTTCGCCGACACCCAGATAACAAGCAAAGGGCTTTCTTTGCCCAGAACTTGCGGAATCAGCTGTATCAATGTGGTTTTTCTTCTTTATTGCCTACGACTTTACTGCGCGAAGTCTACGACACTGAGCTTACCGACGTAGCCCAATAGCCACAAACAAGATGTTGAATGTCTTACCTTTCATAAAGTTTTCTGTTTGATTTCATTAGGCATAATGCCTTATATCTATTACACTCTGCAACAAATATACTCAAGAGCTATTACTGAGCACAAGATGTTTGCATATCGCGATGCGCCATTTAGCATGATGCAACCGCATTTCGCCGTTCTTCAACTCGGCTATATATTATCAATGCAAAGATAAACTATTCTTCTATAACCACCAAATATTGTAAAACAAATTAACCTAAAAAGCGTAATTATTTAACATACGCATCACTAAGAACAACATCTCGCCACAACAACAAGATGCTTTGCACACTTGCAAAAGGCATAAAAAACGAAGAACCACGATAGAGATGCAAACCATTAGCAGAGTTCGAGTAAAGCTACTGTCTTATGGTTACTACCAACTAAGAAACAAACTGAGCATAAACGCCTACAAGACAGATAATTAAAACATCATAAACAGAACACAAAACAATCTACACCAGCAATAAGATAAGCGCATACCAGCAGCAAAGAAGGCACGACTTGGCGGCTTAGACAGCCCTCACCAGCAATAGCAGACAACGCGAACGCGAAGAGTACAACAGCATCCTCACCACAGACAAGCCAACAGAACGGATGTTAAATTATTTCCTAACGAGTACATTAGACATTTGTTTTTTACGCTTTTCCAAACACTATTGGCGCGTACATGTTCTTTCGCCCATACGCCCACACCTTATATATACGCGCGTGCGCGCGCGTAAGCGTAACAATCAACACCCTTTGTGCAGCAAACCAAAACCTATCACACAAAGCCTTGTTGCCTTAGCACCTTCAACAGGGCCTCCGACATGGCTTCGTTGGCTGCCTTGGTATAGCGAACGTCGGTGTAAACCTGCGCTAAAGTGTCCTTCTTGTTCTCGGCAACAAAGGCCTTGTTAACGGCTAAATCTTCTTTCGCCGCATAAAAGTTGTCTATCTTCGTGGGCGTATAGTCGCGATAAACCTCATCGTGTATAAAGGCCGCAAGCGGAAGTCGGTCGCTCAATGCAGGCTGTTCGTCGGGCCAACCAAGGGTAAGCGTAGCCACAGGCACCACCAAGGGCGGCAGTTGCAGCACGTCAATAATCTGCTGGGCGTTATAAATGGTTGTGCCAAGAAAGCAATAACCCAACCCCTCTTCTTCGGCCAAGCAACAAAAAGTCTGCGTAAAGAGCAAGGCATCTGTGGCTGCATTCATAAACGACAGAAAGTTGTCGTAGCCAGGATGCGCCTTTCTCTGTTCGGCCCAAAGCGTGGTACGCCTGAAATCGGCACAAATGGTGAGCACTACAGGGGCTTGCGTGGTCATGGGCTGATTGAAATGGGCAGGTGCAAGGCGGCGTTTTTGGCTCGCATCGCGCGTCACCACCACGCTGTATAGCTGCAAATTGCCCATCGTTTGCGTGCGTGCGGCCTGTTCCAGCAAGTTGTTTAGCAGCTGTTCGCTCACGTCGTCGGCCTTATATCGGCGTATGGTTGTTCTGTTCTGCAATGATTTCATCATCATGTAATTTGTTGTTTGCCCCACAAAGTTAAGGATAAAGTACGGAAAAGCATTCTTTGCGCGCCATAAAAAGGTGTGAAAAACATCGCATCCGCAAATCGTCTAATTCAAAACATCCGCCAACACACATTGTCACCCTACACCGATTTAGCACTTTCAGGTTGTAAACAAAAAGCGCACAATTGGCATACGAAAACTTAACAGAATGTAAATTATCGCGACTTAACGTTAAAAGAAAACTACTAAAATATACTAAAAAATAAATCAACAAAGTGAAAATACATCAGCTTAATAATTAAAAAAGTGCTAAATCACAGAAAAAAGGAACTATAAAAGTAACAAGTTAACAGATAATTGTGTATCTTTGCAGAGCAATATCACTAATACGGCATTTCAGTATAGTTTTCATTTATTGTTACTCTACTATCTATAACAACCAGATGACGGTCTCTTCATCTATCACCAACTAACAGGGGTCTATCAGAGACCACGGACCCCAAGGGAGGTTAAACCATGAAACTTAAAAGAAAGAGTTATGGTCAGGAAGACTATGAGCTCGACAATGTTTACAACGAAGAAGAACTTTACGGTCAAACAGTAGATTCTTCTATATGGTACACGTAACAAATACGTGTGGATTTTTCAAAACAACAGGAACTCGCCCTTAGCATAAGGCATAACAAATGGGGGCGAGGCTTCATGAAGGAATAGGAAAAAGGGTCTAAGGCGCGCATCTAATCATGTCACTTTAGACTTTTTTTATGCCCTTGTTTCTCAGCCTGCCCATGCAAGGAAAGGGCGAAAGTCGAATGGTAAACCTAGTTCACCAACCCCCATTGCTAAACGAAACAACCCCCATTGCTAAACGAAACAACACCCATTGCTATACGAAACAAATCACTTTACCACAAATGAGAAAAACCAAAAGCATACTCCGCACCACAGTTGCAGGCCTATGCCTACTTGCCTTAACAGCCTGCACCGCCAGCAAACAAGCCAACAACGACATAGAACAAATTAGCTATCACGAGGCGCGAAACTTCTTTCTGAACCAAGGGCAAGAACTGGCTGTGGGGCAGAAAATAACCAACGACAAAGACTTCGACAAGTATTTCGGCTTGGCTGCATTCATGGGAAAAGGCGGCGAACCCACTCGCGTTGACTTCGCCAACGAGTTTGTACTGCCCATTGTTCTGCCCGAAACCGACCGCGAAACCGACATCACCGCCGTATCTCTAAGCGGCAACGCCTCGGTTATCAACCTCAACTACAAGGTAAAGGTGGGCGAAAAGCGCGATTTCTACATCCGCCCCATCATGTTGCTCGTTGTTGACAAGGCATACAGAGATGCGCAGGTGGTGGTAAACCAGTAATAAGGTTTGTAACACACGCCATCAGAATTGTCCGAACACTCCACTTGGGGCATCGGGCAATCCCAATTTTGCTTTAAACGCACATGCGCGAGCACCTGTATTAATAAGGTTTCCTGGTGTAAGCTGCAAGTTTTCAGCCAGTCCGCCCCATCAGTTACCAGGTAAAAGCAGCTTTTAGGCAACACCCAAGCAAACCAAAACTCTAGCCAAACACATTATGGGGCTGTACAAGCGTCGACCTCGCGGTTGATAAACAGCAGTTCTTCGTTAGAAAGCGAGAAACTCATTGCAGCAGCATTGCTAATGGCTTGTGTGGCGTTTCGCGCTCCAGCAAGCACCACGCTAATACCCTTTTGCAGCGTAGTCCACCTCAGAACAAGTTGAGCCAACGTCGCCTGTTTCTCTTCTGCAAGCGGTTTAAGACGGTTAAGCATCGCTTCAACGCGTTCTAAGTTAAATCGCGAGAAATATTCATTACGATGGTCGTCTGCCTTCAAGCGGCTTCCTTCGAAGTATTTTCCAGTAAGTAAGCCACGCGCCATCGGACTATAAGCTATTATTCCCAAATTATTTTTCAGTGCATAAGGCACAAGTTGCGCCTCAATTTGGCGGTTCAGCATGCTGTAAGGCACCTGGTTACTTGCCAACTGAATACTTTTGGCAGCCTCTTCCAATTGTTCAACGCTGTAATTACACACCGCAGCAGCCCTTATTTTTCCCTGTTTCACCAGCAAGTCCAGTGTTTCCATTGTCTCACTGATGGGCGTTGTGCTGTCTGGCCAATGTAGTTGCAGCAAGTCGATATAGTCGGTATCCAATCGTTTAAGGCTCTCTTCCACCTCTTTAAGTATGTTTTCCCTACTCGCATATTTGTAAACACTAACGGTTTTACCATCTTTCAGCGCATCGCTAGTACGTTCGCCACGACCTGCGTTACTGCCATCCCACACCAATCCGAACTTTGTTAGCAGCTGCAAACGCGAACGATCGTAGCCCTTAATGGCCTTCCCAATCATCTCCTCGCTCAGCCCGAACCCATAGAAAGGTGCGGTATCGATGCTCGTTATGCCATTATCGATAGATGCGCGAACAGCCGCTATCGAATCAGCCTCTTCATTTCCACCCCACATTGTGCCCCCAATAGCAAACGAACCGTAGGTGATAACCGACAAGCGGAGGTCTGTTGCTCCTAGTTTTTTATACTCCATAATTGTTTGTTGTTAATTACATGCAAAGGTAACACTTATCAAACATCTCGCTAAACAAATAGCGTTAAATAACACTTGCACAACAACCACGCAAGCCCGATATGGCAAACACACAAAATAGCGGCAAACTTCTCTTTGCAAGAAGTTTGCCGCCAAAACATTATACTGTACCTCCCAAAAGCAGAGAGAGGCTTTATCTATCGGGCATTACCAATTTAGCTTAATGCTTCCGCCAGCCATCACCCACAATCCAGGCTGCTTAACGCCGCCCAAATCGTAATAAGGATGAGCCGTAAGGTTATCGCCCTGCACATAAAGCGAATAGTTGGGCGCCGTCCATTGCAGCTTTAAGTCTACCTTGGTATAGGGGTGGTAGCCATTCATTCGTTGCTGCCAACGCATCGCCCAGTGCGCCGAGAGGCGCGAAACGATGTGATGGTCTACCGATGCCGTAAACTTATGGCGCAGGTATTCCAAGGCATAGAGCGACTTATGTATGGGTTGCGTGGTTTCGTGCTGTTGGTGAATGTAGGCATAACCCAACTTAACGGCCGTGAAAGGACTGCCCGCCCACAGTTCTCTTGGCATGAAAGCGAGGTCTACCGATGCCCCCATGTTGTCCAGTTTGCCAATGTTCAGGGCATGATAACGGGTTGATGCAGCCGTTTCGAACACCCAGTCAATCATGTCGCGCCCATTGCTATAAAAGGCGTTCAGTTGCGTTTCGAGGGCCGTTGTGCGATAACGCGCCCCCAGCTTGTAGGTGTTCACGCGTTCGGGGTTAAGGTTCATGTCGCCCACCTGTGCGCGGTTGCTGATGTAGAGGTCGGTATAGGTGGGCAAACGCAAGGCCTTGTTCCACGAGGCATACACCTTCCATTGCACGTTTGGCCGCCAAGAAATGTCTACGCCGGGGTAAAAACGCAGGCCGCCAGATAGCCATGTGTTGTGGTTGGCCAGCAAACCGGCCGAAAGAGTGAAATGTTCCAGCACCACATTGTGTTCTAAAAACAGGCTCGTGTTGGTTCTTTCGCCCCGCCTTTCGTACATTCTGTCGCTGCCATGTATGCTTTTCCATTGGTCGGCAGGCAAGGTTTCGCCATACGCCGTGCTGTAAATCACCTCCTTACGAAGGTCTGCCCCTATGGCCGTTTTGCCCAGCAGCCAGTTTACCACGGTGTTTAACGACCCGCCAAACACGTCTGTTCGGTGGTAGTTCTCGCCTTTTGCGGCACCCGTCATGCCGCGTTTCCATTGGTAATGGTCCCAGTTGCGCTGCCAATAGATGGTTGGCGAAAGGGTCAGCACGTTGTTGGCCACGGGTCGGATGTTGCTGCCCACCGAGGCGATGAACCTCCGCGTGGCCTCATATTGGTTGTCGCTGGCAATGCCATAGAATGTTCCTGCGCCGTAATCCTTAGAGATAAGGCCGGCTTGCCAAAACAAGTCTACCGCGTTTGCCGCGAAATTGCCTTGGTAATAGCCCTGACGTTTACGAAAATAAGTGTTGATTGTTCCGCCATCCGACTGCGAATAACCACCGCTAAGCTGCTGGTTCACGACCTTCGACACCAAACTAAGGGCCGCACTGCCACCAAATGTGCCAAACGAACCACCATCGGCCGACAACCGAACGCCGTTTTGGGCCTCGGTTTTGGTCACGATGTTGATGGCACCGCTAAAAGCCGATGCGCCAAAGACACGTGCCGATGCGCCTTCGAGCACCTCAATGCGGTCGATGTCAGAAAGAGAAACGGGAAAATCGGCGGCATTGTGCCCTGTTTGGGGGTTGCTAATGTTCACGCCATTCAACAGAATGGTAATCTGGTCGAACGTTCCGCCGTTGATAGAGATGTCCGTCTGAACTCCAAAGCCTCCGCGTTGACGGACATCCACGCCCGAGACTAACTTTAAAACGTCGTTAACACTGGTTGCCGCAGCCCGCTGAATATCGTCGCTGGTGATAACGGCAACAACCTTAGCCGCCTGTAAGGCGGTGAGCGGCGCACGCGAACCAGTGACCACAACCTCGTCTAGTTTCAGCTCCTTATGCGTAAGGGTGTCTGCTGCCAACGGGGTGCGGGTGCTCACGCCTTCTGCCTTGGCATGCGCCAAGGTTGCAACGCTCAGCGTGCCCACGATCACTTCTTTTCCCAAACACGAGAAAAGCGCATATCCCTTACGAGAGAAATGCGTGAAACGCAGGCTCGCACGCTTGTTGAATAATGATTTGTACATAAAATTATTTGTTATTAAAAACGGTGCAAAGGTAATAAAAAGACGAGAAACAGAGAAACTTTTTTGCGTGCAGCAAGCAAAAGGACCACTACCAAGGGCCAACCAAAGAGAAGCGCAGAACCAGTGTACAAAGGCGATGAAAACGGCACGGAGAAACGACGTGAACGAGGAATAAAAATAAGGAAAGAAGCGGAAAAGGCGAGAGTGGGGACTCCCTTATTTGTTAAAAATCATCACATTGCGCGATAAAAGGTTGGTAAAGAGGATGGTTGAACCAATAAAAAGTATTACCTTTGCACCCGCATTTATGCACAAAACCATTTTATAAACAAAAGTTCTATGTATTTAGATCAAGCAAAAAAACAAGAGATCTTTGGACAATACGGGAAGTCTAACTCTGATACTGGTTCTGCTGAGAGCCAGATAGCATTGTTCTCCTACCGTATTTCCCATTTGACGGAACACTTGAAAAAGAACCGTAAAGATTATAACACGGAAAGATCATTGACCATGTTGGTAGGTAAGCGTCGTCGTTTGCTCGACTATCTGTACGACCGCGACATCGAACGCTATCGCGCCATCATTAAGGCTCTTGGTCTGCGTCGCTAAGACGCCAGGCAACAAGGTTGCCTTCGCTTGCGAAAACTTACTCCCCGCAACTGTGGTTCGCCACGTGTTGCGGGGAGTTTTTTTATGAAAATGGCGAATGCGATATTTACTTCAAGCCCAACCGACAGCCATTGCCCAAGCTTTTGGCCTTTTTCTAAAGGCATGTTTTAATAATTCCCCGCAAAGGTTCGATTGTTGTTCCTTGTATTGCTCTTCACTGTCTTTTTGCCATTTTCCACTTTGCTTTTAGGGTTTAATCCCCATTTCGTTGTTTCCACAAAGGCAGTACGCAGCCGATAAGAAAGCCAGTGAGCAGGCCAACAGCATGTATGGTAAGGCTTATGCCCACCCTAAAACTGCTCAATATGCTTAGGACAACCAGTCCCAAGGCGATATAGAAGGCTGTCTTGTGGCGTTGAAACACGCCGGTGTCTAGCAAAGCGTAACCAATAAACGCACCATAAAAGCCCAGAACGCCACCCGATGCACCGAGGAAGACATAGCTATTGGTGACCGAACAGACCAAACTGCCCACCACGCCACAAGTGATAAACACCGCCACCACCTTTCCGGGCGACATGATCTCTAACAAGAACATCGCCCCATAGACATAGGATGCAGCATTACTCATGAGGTGTATCACGTCGGCATGGGCGAAAACATTGGTGATAAGCCGCCAAAATTCGCCGTCAACATATATGCTTTCTCGCTGTCCTCCACCCCATTCCAAGCAGTCTTGGGCAGTGGTGAAAAACAGATTGACACCACCTAAGACCATTACCACGAAATAAACAAAACACAGCACCAAGGGGATGGCAGCGGGATATTGCGTTTTATAGTTCTTAAACGAGAAGTCGATGCTACCTGCCGTCTGCTTAACATACAGCATAGGCTTTACGTATGGCATGTGCTTAGGTGGCCCTATGGGCAAAGTTACAGGCTGTTCACCCGCTTGCCCACCTGCAATGCGGTGCTCTTCATTGGTCATATTGGGTCTATTCTGGATAAATAAGGTTTTCTTCTTTCATGTTATTCAACACTTCGTCCACATACTTGCGCGCCTCGCGGCGAGCCGCAGGCAGGTCGTGTAGCAAGTAGTTGCCGCAGTCTTTGGCGGTGGTGCCAGGCACTTCGCCCTCGAAATTAGCCACAAACTCAAATGTGCGGCGCATCAGGTCTACGATGTCGGCCGACTGCAAGTCGCCTTTCATCAGCAGATAGTTGCCCGTAAGGCATCCCATAGGCCCCCAATACACCACGCGGTCTTTCCATTCGGGGTCGTTACGCAGAAAGGTGGCGGCCAAATGTTCCATCGTATGGATAGCGCCCTGCTCCAAAATGGGTTCGCGGTTGGGTTCTTTCATGCGCACGTCGAAGGTGGTAACAACATCGTTTCCAACGTTGTCTTTACGGCTCACGTATATGCCACGTTTCAGTTTGTTGTGGTCGATGGTAAAACTAGGTATCTTATCCATTTTGTTTTCTTGTTTAAGGGGTGATGTTGGGCAACCGCTGGGTTGCCCTTTATAATATGGTGTAAAGTTGTTTTGTTGTCAAGCGGTTCGCGCTTAGCCCGTAAAGGCACGGCAAGGGCTTAAAGACTCTGCACGAATTGGCTAACCACAGCGAACGAGCCATTGGCCATTCGTTCCCAAAAGTCGAAATACTGCGCGGCCTTTTCGTCTTTTAGTGGCACGTCGCTGATAATGCGAAAACTAACGAACGGCGTTTGATAGCGGTAACAGGTGTGGGCGATGGAACAGCTTTCCATGTCTACCGCCTTGGCTTGGGGGAAGTGTTCGAGTATGCTGCGCATCTTTTCCTTACTGTCAACAAACCAATCTCCGCTAACGATAAGTCCGCCATGAATGGGCGTTTCGCCTTTAATCGAAAGCGCGCGGCTAACCATTTCGGCAGCGGCATCAAAGCATGGGGGTAAGCCAGGCAGCTGTCCGTAGGCCACATCGGTGCCACAATACAGGTCGTGGTAGGCATAATGCGTGCCCACCACCACTTCTAAGGGGTTCATTTCCACGTCGGCACCGCCTGCCACGCCCGTAGAAATCACCAATTGGGGCGCGTAACGGGTAATGGTTTCCACGGCTCCGATGGTGCTGTTCACCTTTCCTATGCCGCATTGCAGCAATACGAGGTCGTTCGTTCCGATGCTCCCCGTAACGAAAGTAAGGTTGCGATGCGTTTCTACCTTTTCGTTTTCGAGCAACGAACGGAGCTGAACAAACTCCTTATCCATTGCCACGATAAGTGCTATTTTCATTTTTCCTTGTGTTGTTTCCTTATATTAAAGATGTGTATGGGCATGGCCGAACATCAGCCGTTGCAACGTATCGCCTTTGGGCGAACGATTTTGCATGCCTCAACATCTGCAAAGTTACGATAAAAAAACGAAGAATGCGCACGATAAACTCGTCTTGACTTTTAATATTTCTATAAATTGAGCGGAGTTTATTGTCTTTGTACAGTAAAACCAAGACAAACACGCTGCTCATGTGCGATGTACTGGACAAAGACACGATAAAATCTGAATTTCTGCCCCATTGGTCTGTGTCGAAACGTGGCTGTGTATCAAAAAACAACCTGGCGGAAGTCATTCAACACATTCTCTACAAGCAGAAAACCGGTTATCAGTGGCAGATTGTTTCTGCATTTCCATGATGTTGTTTCCGTTGGCCGTGAGCAGCATGGCCTGCAAACGCTCGCGCAGGCAGTAGTAAGCGTACGTGTTTTCCGTGCCGTTGCCCACGCGCGCGTGTGCGGCACAACCGTTTTTGTCTAGTTTTCAGCAAGAAACTTAACATTATGAGTGCCCTTTTTGTTCACCAATCGCTCACTCGGCCGCAAATATTCGATTCTCGCGAAGGTTTGTTTTGATGCAAAAAGGGGGTAGCATCTGAATGCTGCAAAATGAATTTATATTCCAACGGACTGACATTTGCACCAGTTTTTGGGCTATTTGCAGCAAAATGCGGTGCAATTTGCAGCAAAACACCATGCGTTTTGGTGCTAAATGCCGTGCGTTTTGGTGCTAAACGGAGTGCAATATGCCGCTAAATGCAGTGCGTTTTGGGGCAAAACGCAAGCCAAAATGCTGCTTAATGCAACACGAAAGGCATAAATATCCACCGAAAGTGTATAAACAAAACCTTTTAGAACCATAAAACACATGGCTGAAAAGGGCAAAATAGCGGCTAAAAGGTGGGTTTTAGGGGCTAAAAGTGGCAATTTGGGGGTTGAAAAAATACGAGTTGGCAACCAAACTAGAAAGGCAAAATGGTGCAAAATGCAGCTCGCGTTCTTAAAAATAGACAAAGCAAAAGGCATGAAAGACCAGAAATAGTAGTTATTTACCTACTTTTTAACCTACATTTTCGCTAAAACGGCGTGAAAATTAGAGCGATATTGTAAAATAAAATTTAAGTTTTTAAGTTGGTGAGTTTTTGAGTTGACAAGCTAACAAGTTGACACGGCTAGTAGGTGCAGCCAGTTTTCACCATAGCCAGTTGACAAGTTGACAAGTTAACGAGTTGATGAGCTGGTCAGCTTGTGAGTTTATGAGTTGGTGAGTTTGTAAGTTGATGAGTTGATGAGTTGGTGAGTTTGTAAGTTGACGAGTTGGTGAACTTGTAAGTTTGTGAGTTGATGGGTTTGTGGGTTTGTGGGCTTGTGAATTTATTCAGTCGGGAGTTTGTCGGGGGGCGTTAGTGTATAAGGCAGTGAGTTGATTTGCCCTACACCTCGTATTGAGAGGAGTGTTTGCTTGTGTGGGCATCGCAAAGACAACAGACTCCTCTCAAATTACAGAAATATTAAAAGTGAAGACAACTTCGATGTGTGGGCAAATGGCCAAACAGGCTACTACTTATTGCTCGGCGGAACAAATTTCGTGACCATTCGCAGTTTGCGTTTTCTTTTCGTGTTTTTCTGTCCCTGTTTATCCGAAGTGGTGTCGGGAGAAATCATTCCAGACACATCTTCGTACACAGAATCGGTTTCTAAACAGGGTGTTCTCTCTTTCGGGATAACCAATCCTGTTGTTATTTGGTTTTCGCTTGCTTTTACGCTGTCCTGCGTTTCTTGCAAAGCCTTCGGACTGTTGCCTTGTTTACACCCCGTTGCTAAGGTCACTCCCAAGGCCACACCCATAACCGTTACCGCCTTTCCTGCCTTTCGCAGCAGGTTAAGTTGATGTTCCAAGTAGCGCACTTCGGCCTCGCATGCAGGGCAAGTGCCATTGCAATTGCCCTCAAAGTGGCATTCTTTCGGGGCGTATACAATGCCGTTGGTGTCGGCCACGCGCTTTCTCACCTGCTTTAAGGCCGCACAAA